>Ga0247727_10007530_pt1 | contig 20694 bp, 19 predicted proteins | sample WisWelCaveWW1625_FD_202498 | JGI IMG/M metagenome (GOLD analysis project Ga0247727, IMG submission 202498) | Biofilm microbial communities from Wishing Well Cave, Virginia, United States - WW16-25 | ecosystem: Environmental > Aquatic > Deep subsurface > Groundwater > Cave microbial mat | place... | reverse complement strand
CGCGATGTTACCAGGCTGAGCTTTATCCAACACCACCTCCTGTGTAGGGTTGCTGTCGACAACACCACTATTATCTCTGCATTCTACCTGCTTGGTACGTAAAAGGTTAAGATGCGATTGCCCTGTGCGTTTCATGGCGTAGTGTTGCCGACGTCGGCACACAGGGGTATACTAACGCTCCCATGTCAGACACGGTGTACGACGTTCTTATCATCGGCGGAGGCCCAGGCGGGGCGACCGCAGCGCTTTACGCGGCGCGCGCGGAGCTCAAGACCGTTGTGTTCGATAAGGCTATTCGAGCCGGCGCGCTGGGCATTACCGGAAAAATCGCCAATTATCCCGGCATCAAAGAGATTATCAGCGGCGAAGAGCTGCTGCAGCGCATGCGCGAGCACGCCGAGCTCTATGGCGCTACCTTTAAAAAGACCAAGATCACCGGCACTGTGCTCACACAAGACCCCAAGCAGGTGTTTACAGCCGAGGGGGAAGTCTATTTAGGCAAGTCGGTGATCATCGCGACCGGTTCGATGGGCCGGTCTTCGGTTGTGCCGGGTGAACAAGAGCTGCTGGGTAAGGGTGTGAGTTATTGCGCCACCTGCGATGGAGCCTTTTTCCGCGGCCAAGAAGTGATGGTGTATGGCTCAACCGAAGAGACCGCGGATGAGGCCTTGTTCTTGACGCGCTATGCTTCGCGGGTTTTCCTCACAAGTCCCAAACCCAGGCTCGACGTGCACGAAGCGATGAACGAGCACTTGAATAAGCATGACAAGATCACGCTCTTGACTAAGACACGCTTAAAATCTATCGTCGGCCAAGAGGCCGTCGAGCATGCGGTTCTGCTGGGACCTGCGGGGGAAACAAAACTGCCCGTAACGGGTGTTTTTATTTTTACGCAGGGTGGAAAGCCCATCATTGATTACCTGGGTGGCCAGGTCGAGCTGACCGCTAAGGGCGGCATCAAAGTGAATGAAGAGATGGCCACTTCGGTGCCCGGTGTTTTTGCGTGCGGCGATCTCTTGGCACGCGACGTGCAGCAAGCCGTTGTCGCCGCCGGTGAAGGGTGCTTAGCCGCGCTTGCCGCCGATAAATATATCAATAAACGTACGTCTGTCGCCAAAGACTACAAGTAAACCGTAGCGGCGACACATTCAACCCGCAGGCGCCATGGGCTCTTCACAACTCATCCCCGACTCGCCGCCGCCAACACAAACGACCGCAGATCCGTCGCTGACTCTCTCTGACCACCTTGAAGAGCTGCGCCGTCGCATTGGCATCTCGCTGCTTGCTTTTCTTGCGACCGTTGGCGTGGGTTTTACTCAAGCAGAGGTGATCATTGCTTGGCTTAAGCGCCCAGCGGGAGATTTGCTGCCGCGGTTTGTTTTTTTCGCGCCCACCGAAGCGCTTGCCGCTTACCTGAAAGTAGCAGGCCTATCCGGCCTTGTGCTGGCCATGCCTATTATTCTTTGGCAGGTGTGGGCGTTTATCCGAACCGGTTTAACTAAGCAAGAACGGGGTTGGGGCCTGGCGTTTGTCGTTTGGGGAAGCGTTCTGTTTGCTGCGGGGGTGGCATTTGCTTATGGGGTTCTATTGCCGGCGTCTCTTCGCCTCTTACTTGGAATCGGCCGTGGCTCGCTTGAGCCGGTGATCTCGATCGACCGGTACCTATCATTCGTGCTGTCCATTCTCGGATGGTGCGGCGTGGTGTTCGAGCTGCCTGTAATTATTTTCATCTTGGCGAAAGTGGGAATCGTGACGCCAGAATTTCTTGCGCAACAGCGGCCCTATGCGGTTCTTGCGCTTGTGATCGCAGCGGCACTACTGACGCCTACGACCGATATCGTCAATCAAATGCTCATGACGATTCCGATGCTGCTTCTCTATGAGGTGTCGATTCCGCTGGCTCGACTGGCCGCTCGCGGGCGAAAGTAGTCGGCCGAGCAGTCTCGCCCGATGGACCATCATTTTTTTCAGGTTTGCGCAAGCTGAGCAAGACAACCGTCCAACCTGTTGCGGCGACGGCGCACAGCGTCCATCCGAAAGTATCCGAGCCAACCATTAATTCGATAGGCCCGATGGTTGTCGCCAGCAAGGCAACGGTCGAAAAGATCCACTGAAATACGCTGCGGAGCCAGTTTTCCTGTTGCGGGGCGGCGACAGCGACCTCTTTCCAGAATCCAGGCGGCCTTGCGCTGGCGAAAAATGTTTTGAGCGTGCCGCGATCAACGCTTGGCGTCAGCAGCGTGACCGGCAGCCACACGATGGCCGTTCCGATCACCATGTAGAGCAGCTCAAGCAGCGACCCGTGGGGCCATCCAAACGCGGCAAACACGTATGAGCGCGCCAAAAGAACGGGCAGGCTGGCGCACATGGCCGCGATCTCGCTCCAGGCATTGATTCGCCACCAAAACCACCGCAGCAAATAGACCGGCCCGATGCCCGCTGTGAGGTTTAGAATCCAGGTGAATGACTCGCCGATCGTTCGGCTCTGCCACGCCACGATCATCGCTCCCAGCGCCAGCAAATAAGGAAGCCCGCGCGCGACGCGCAAGTAATGCTTTTCGGAGGCGTTTTTATTGACGAAGCGTTTGTAGCCGTCATGCAGCAGGTAAGAGGCGCCCCAATTGAGCTGGGTGCTCAGCGTCGACAAAAAGGCGGCGAAGAAAGAGGCGACAAGAACGCCTTTTAAGCCGACGGGAAGCAGCAGAGTGATCAGGCGCGGGTAGGCGCGCTCGTGGTCCACGAACGTCTGAGCGCCCACAGTGGACATCAATTGATCGTTCGGAATCAGGATTAACGAGGCAAGCGCCGTGACGACCCATGGCCATGACCGCAAGCAATAGTGCGCGAGGTTGAACCACAGCACGGAAAGCATGGCATTGCGCTCATCCTTGCAGGATACAAGCCGCTGCACGATCACGCCGCCGCCGTCGGTATTTTTCCACGCCCACCATTGCACGCACAAGAGGCCCAGAAACCAGCCAAAAGGTGAAGCAAGCAGCGGCTCGCCTGCGGCCGGCAAGGGCGGGATGGAAGCCAGGTGCCCCGTATCCGCCAGCTTCGCTGCGATGACATCCAGCCCGCCGACAGCGTTTACCGTAACGACGGCGAGGATGCACGCCCCAACCATGGCCCAGATAAATTGGAAAGCATCCGTCAGGATAACTCCCCACAATCCGGCCAGCGACGTATAAACAGCGCCCAAAATCACAGAACCCACTATCGCTTGATCGCGCGGCAGCCCCGTCACTTCTTGGAGCACTTTGGTCATGCCTGAGATGACCCACACGCCCATAATGAAGCAGTTATAGAACAGCCCCCAATAGATCGCCTTAAAGCCGCGCAGAAAGGCGGCGGCGCGGCCGCTATAGCGCCGCTCGACGAGCTCCACTTCTGTCATGACACCAGCGCGTTTCCATAGCTTGGCGAATACGAAGACCGCCAGCATGGTGCTGGCGCCTAGCGCCCAGACTTCCCACACGCCCCAAACGCCTTTGCGCCGTACCATGCCGGTGATGAGCAGCGGTGTGTCGGATGAGAACGCGGTTGCCGCGATGGATGTGCCGGCCAGCCACCAGCCCAGTGTTCGATTGGATGTGAAATAAGCTTCCAGGCTCTTGCCGGCCGATTTTTGCACGACCAGGCCCAGCAGCAAACTCAGCACACAGAAAACGACGACGATGGACCAGTCAATCCAATGCATGCGTTAGCGTTGCCTCCCGATACCTGGGGTCACGCAGCCCAACAACCGCGTGTGTCGGGCGCCTGTGGTTCCAGGAAGGTGGTTGGTTTGGCCTTTTAGCGCGCGTATCGCCAGCCATGCGAAGGCCACAGGTTCTTTGGCTAAGGGAGGAATGCCGTATGCAGCGATTGAGTCTACGCGCGCGGGGGCGAGCAATCGCCGCAGATGTTCCATCAGCGTGCGGTTATACACGCCGCCGCCGCTTACGATGACTTCGCGCACCGGCATGGGCGACCAGCGTTTGAGCCCATAGGCGACGGCATAAGCGGTGAAAAAAGTGAATGTCGCCAATCGGTCTGAAAGAGAGGGTTGTTTTCGCCAAGCCGAGTCGGTGAATGCGGCGTTAAACAATTCACGGCCCGTAGACTTAGGCGGTTGCCGCCTGAAGTAGGCGTGAGTCCACCAGCGTTTAATGGCGCTAGGGTCGATCTGTCCGCGGGCAGCCAGGCGTCCGTTTTTATCGCAGCGCTTTCGGTTGCGCGTCGCTGATTGAATAGCCAGATCCATTAAGCAGTTGCCGGGCCCGGTGTCGAACGCGATCGGTTGTACCCCTCTGCCGACGATGGTGACGTTGGCGATCCCGCCGATATTGAGCAGCGCGCGCGCGGAGCCGTTTCCGAAGAAAGCCGCGTCAAAGGCGGGAACTAGAGGAGCGCCTTCACCGCCGGCGGCTATGTCGCGCATGCGCAAGTCGGCTACAACGGGAATGCCGGTGCGCTCGGCAATGACGGCGCTGGCTCCGATTTGCAGCGTCGATGGGAACGCATCCCTTGGGCCGTGATACACCGTATGCCCGTGCGATCCAATCACGGTAACGCGTCGCGGGTTCGTGCGTGATGCCTTAAGCAAAGCCAATGCCGCTTGCGCGAAGCGCTCACCTAACGCCACATTCAGCAACGACAGTTCTCGCGCCGTCAGGGCAGGCCCGCGCAGAAGCTGTTTAGCGAAAGCCGGTGGGTAGGAAGCGGTACGGTGCGCTAAAAGTTTTATCCGGCGGCCGGAAAACGCGACAAGAGCCGCGCTGACGCCGTCGCAAGATGTGCCGGACATCAAACCCAGTGCCAGCGTCGCCATACGAGGGTTAGGCTTCCAATGCCGCGCGCAATGAACCGCGCGCTGAGCGCAAACGCTCTCGCGCAGCGGCCGCTGTCAAGCCGCTCTGAGCCATCATCACAGCCACCTTGACGTGATTGCCGGCGCGTTTAAGCCAGCGCGCCGCATCGGTCCGCGAGCAAGGCGCTAATGTTTCAACCAGATGCAGCGATCGCTCGTGCAGTTTGCGAGAAAGAGGACGCACGTCAACCATCCGATTGCCATATGTTTTGCCCAGTTGAACCATAACGCCGAGCGTCAGCATATTTAAAACAAGTTTGGTGGCGGTGCCTGCTTTTAACCGCGTCGAACCTGAGAGCACTTCGGGGCCCGTCGGTAAAAGAATGCGCACATCCGCTTGAATCGGCGAGCGCGGATTGCAGCTAATAAGGATTGTCGCGGCACCAAGTAGCGCGGCTGCTTGAAGGGCTGCATCGACAAAGGGCGTGACGCCGCTGGCGGCGATGCCGACGACGGCGTCGCCTGCGCGCACGCGCTTGCGGATTTGTCGCCGGCCATCAACGCGATCATCCTCGGCGCCTTCTTGCGAGCGAAAAACAGCGCGCTTTCCGCCGGCGATGATCGCTTGAACGAGCGATGGCGGTGTTGAAAAAGTGGGCGGGCATTCCGCGGCTTCGATGACGCCCAACCGGCCGCTGGTGCCGGCGCCCACAAAAAATAGCCGCCCGCCATCGCGCAGCCTATCGCTGATGAGCCGGATCGCTTGCGCGATCTGTCTGCGCGCTTTGCCAACAGCGCGAACCGCTGCCCCATCTTCGCGGCTCATCGCCGCCACTAGCTGCTCGGGTGAAAGCAAGTCGAGATTGGCGGTGCGCGGGTGCTTTTGTTCCGTGGGTAGGTGGTGGTAGAGAATAGCGGCAGGCATCGTGTGTACCACGATAGCACGCCGCCCGCTGCGCTTCAATCTAACGCTGTGCGACGGGGTGTCGACACGCTGCCGGCGGCAGGTTGCGCAGTTAAAGCGGCTATGTTAGCTTCAGATCATGTCTCTCGAAGAGCAAGTTGGCGCTCATTTGGCCGTTGGGATCCCCGGAACGCAAGCCACCCCAGCCGTCGTCGCCCACTTAAAGTCCATCTATGCCCGTTCGCTTGTTGTGTTTGCCCGCAATTTTGTTTCCACTGACCAGTTCCGGACGCTGTTACGGGATTTAGAGCAGGCGCTTGGCCGGCCGTTGTTGGTGATGGTCGACCACGAAGGCGGCCGCGTGAGGCGTTTTAGCGCGGGTGTGACGCGTTTTGCGTCTGCGGACTCCATGGCCGCTCAGGGTGTTCAAGCGGTTGAAGAACAGGGCAGGATCGAGGCGCAAGAGCTGCGAGCTCTCGGTGTTCACGTCAACTTGGCTCCATGCGTGGATGTGCGGGTCGATGGGTCGGACCCCATTATCGGCGACCGTTCCTACGGAACAGAGCCAGATCGGGTCAGCGCTCTTGGGCGCGCCCGGATCTTGGGTCTTCAGGGCGCAGGCGTCGCTGCTTGCGCCAAACACTTTCCGGGACTAGGCGCTGTCCCGCGCGATCCGCATAAAACGCTGCCTACCGTTAACTTCGGCTGGGAGGAAATGGAAGAAATCCATTTAGCGCCTTTTGAGGAGGCGATTGCCGCTGGAGTCGAAATGATCATGTCTTCGCATGTTTGCTATCCGGGGCTAGGAGAACCTGAAGGCCTTCCAGCGACATTTTCTCTACGCCTCATACGGGGGCATTTGCGCCAAGGTCTGGGTTTTCAGGGGTTGATCCTTACGGACGATATGGATATGGGCGCGCTTCGTGAGTGCGCGCCGTCCGGCGAAGGGGCGATACGGGCTGTAGAAGCCGGGCATGACCTGCTGCTGTTTTGCGCGGATCAACAGGCTCAGCGTGAGGCATTTGACGCGCTCACTAACGCCTACCAAAAAGGCCGTCTAGGTTCCGAAACCTTGGAAAGCACAGTCAGGAGAGTCGGGGCGCTTCAGAAGAAATATACGGGTCGGCCTTGAATTCTTCCATGAAAATATGGTAATTCTTGTATGCACGTGGGGAGCCGATAAAGGCACACCGCTGCCGGGGGACCGGCGGGTTCGCGGCGCAAGCCGCGATCGTTGAAAGACCGGGTCGCAAAGCAAAAGGCCTACGTCGCATTCCGTGGTTGGGTGAGCGCTGGAGAAGCGCATGGGGCAGGCCGCTCCAGAAAGGCACCTGAGGACGGCGATAAGGTAGCTTGGCTGCCGAAGCTTCTGAGGGCGCTTTGGCCCATTATCTGGCTCCCGGCCTCATACGCGATTCCAATTCAGATAGTGACGCACGGCATATTTTGCCGTGCGTTTTATTTTAAGAGAACCGGCATCGTAGCGGGAGCAAGGCGTTCTTTGTTACAATAAGCCATGGCTGTGCTGGCAATCATAGAAGATCTTCTATTTAGCTCGAAGCTGTCGGCTGCGGCCGTTCAGCTTGGCGTCGAGCTTGATACGGCTACGGCCGTTCCATCCACACCCAAATCCTGGACGCTTGCGGTTGTCGACCTGCATCTTTCCTCGCAGGATCCCTTGGAAATCATTCGCGGCCTCAAGCAACAGCTGCCGGGGCTTACGGTCGTAGGCTTTGGCTCGCATGTGGAGACAGAACTGTTTAGCCGCGCGCGCGAAGCAGGCTGCGATTGTGTGCTGCCGCGCTCGGCTTTTGTGCAGCGATTACCGGAGCTGTTACAAGGGCGGGGAATGTGATGGACCTGGAGGCGGATCTGTACGAACAGATGACACGCGAGGGGCTTAAACCCGAGCGATGGTCAAATGGCCCGGATTATCGGTATCCCGTGCATGATCATTGGTATGACAAAGTGATCGCAGTCGCCAAAGGCAGTATTACCTTCACGCTCAATAACGGCAGCAGGCAACAGATAGTTACTCTTGAGGCCGGCCAGCGCCTGGAAATTCCAGCGCATACGCCCCACAGCGCGCAGGTCGGCGAGCGGGGCGTCGTGTGCCTGGAGGCGCACCGCTGATGCCGGCCCTTTCCGCGACCACGCTGAAGCTGTTTCAGGAATGTCCGCGATGCTTCTGGCTGCACGTTAATAAGAAGATCGAGCGGCCGCGCGGAGCGTTTCCATCGCTGCCTTCGGGTATGGATCGCATCCTCAAAGTCTACTTTGACGGCTATCGCACGAAGAACCTGCTGCCACCCCTGATCGAAGGCAAGCTGCCGGGACGGCTGTCGACGACACCGCTTACGCTTGGCTTCACGGATGCCGACCTCAAAGCCAGGCTGTGGGGCAAACTCGATGACTGCGTGGTGTTTGCCGACGGTCGTTTGGCGCCGCTTGACCACAAAACACGCGCCTCGCCGCCTCCAGATCGGTATTACACGATCAACTACTATAAGTTCCAAATGGATATCTACGCGCTTCTGTTAGAGCGCAACGGTTACCCAACCAGCCGCGACGCTTATCTGGTTTACTATTCGCCGTGTGAAGGTGAACTGCATTGCGGCGTGCCGTTTGAGGTGACGGTTCATCATGTGACGACCAATCCCGATGGAGCATACGCCACGTTTGCTGCCGGCGCGCGTTGCTTGGAGGGGCCGCTGCCAGCGTCCGCTCCAAAGTGTCATTATTGCGCCTGGCTTGAGCGGCGCAGTGCTGGAAGTTCCTCCGATCTAGCTGATGAAGACGCTTCGCCATTTGCCGCGCCTGCATTCAAGACCTTGCCGCCTAAGCCGGCTCCACATGCCGCTAGAAAGTTTCGGGCAAAAGGGGAAGATTTCTTGCAGGATCTGTTCGGCTGATGAGCCAGCAAGATTGGACGCTGCTCTTAGTCTGCGCTTTTTTTGCCCAGACTATCGGCACGATGGCGGGCTTTGGCGCCGCCACGCTTCTTACGCCCATCGCAACGCTTTTTATCGATGTGAAAACAGCGATTGCTATCGTCGCGTGTTTTCATTTATTCGGCAATGTGTCGCGGATGGTCTTTTTTTGGCGTTCGATTGATTGGTCGGTGTGGGCGCAGTTCGGCTTGATCGGGATTGCGTTTAGTTTGTTGGGCGCGCGCCTGACCGCGGTGCTGCCTGCATCGGTGATGGAGCTGCTTCTGGGCGCTTTTTTGGTGCTGTACGTTGCGCTCTCGCAGAGCGCCGCTTCGCACCTGGCGCTGCCCAAGACGCCCCTTACGCTGATGGCAGGCGGCGCAATTTCCGGGCTTATATCGGGTTTGATCGGAACCGGCGGCGCGATCCGTTCGGCATGCCTGCTGGCGTTTGGGTTGCCATCCGAAACTTATCTGGCCACCTCCGGAGCGATCTCGCTTTTTGTCGACGCCACGCGCGTTCCGGTCTACGTGTCGCAGCGCTTAATTCCAGGCGCTTTGTGGATGGTCGTCGCCAGCCTCGTCGCGGTATCGTTTCTCGGTACGTGGCTGGGGCAATGGCTGGTGCGCCGCGTTCCGGCTGAGCGCTTCACACAACTCATCAGGGCTCTATTATTCGCCATGGGCTGCAGATTTTTGTTTACCGGATGGCTGGCGCTCGGGTCTCGCTGAAACGCAACGGATTGCTGCTGGCCTGGGTAAGCGCTGGCCTGGGGCTGGGCGCATTTTTTCTTCCGTGGCTGGTAACATCCGTTTCCGGTGATTCAGCGCTTGTGGCGGCTGATCTGCGCAAGCTGGAAAAAAAGTTGGGGCATGTAGAGCTCACGGTGCGCAGGCAGGGCAAGGTTCAATCCGGATCCTTATCGGATCTCTTAGCCGAGTTTCCGGCTAACCTCAGCGGTTTTGACATTCCACGTTTTGCCAACCAAAAGGATGCGAGCGTTGCGTTTACCTTGGCGGGAATGCTGCGCCTTGCGCCCGACGGATTAGACCGCAAGAGTTGGATCACCTACGCGGTGCCGGCTTGTTTGGCAATGGTGGCGCTGTTTCTAGCAGCTCGTCCACATCGGCGTGGAGCAGCATTGAGCGCTGCTGTGCTTTGCGCCGCTGTCGCATGGATGGGTTGCTTGAAGCTGCAAACGTTTGAATTTAGTTCACTGTCTGTGACCGTACACTTTGGCATCGGGCTATGGGTTTCGGTCGCCGCTTATGCGCTCATGGCGATCGCAGCTTTGCTGCTTACTGCTACGCCCCATCGTTAGCATGCCGTCAGCGTGTCGATTGACACTGGCTTTAGGCACGCTCTATAATGCAGTTCTTCTCTTTTTATAACCTGCGGGTCTGCATGTGGTCGACGCATCCACAGTTTGTATGTAAAGCGCAGCCCGCAGCGCTGCCGGGATAGCTCAGCTGGTAGAGCGGAGGCCTGAAAAGCCTCGCGTCCCCAGTTCAACTCTGGGTCCCGGCACCATTTTTCTTACTCCATATTTTTTTGTCTATCCTGCCCGCTGGCATTGCGCGCCCAAAATGTCTACAATGGCCCAATGAGCCAAACCCTACTCAAGCCTGACGATTTTTGCGCGCAATTGACCGCTATGCGAGAAGAGCTCGCTCGCGTGATTGTTGGCCAGAAGGAAGTGGTCGAAGACCTCTTGATCGCTTTCTTCGCCGGCGGGCATGTGCTGTTTGAAGGCGTCCCCGGCCTTGGAAAAACGCTGCTGGCGAAATCTTTTGCCGAGATTTTGGGCTTATCTTTTAAGCGCATCCAGTGCACGCCGGACCTGATGCCGGCGGATATTCTCGGCACGCAGCTGGTTGTCGATAAGGCAGGGCACAAGGTATTTGAATTCGCTAAGGGGCCGATCTTCACGAACGTGCTCTTGGCGGATGAAATCAACCGCGCCACGCCAAAAACGCAATCGGCTATGCTGGAAGCTATGGCCGAGCGGCAGATATCGATTGCGGGCACGACCTATAAGTTAGAAGAGCCGTTTTTCGTGATGGCGACCCAGAATCCCATTGAGATGGAAGGCACTTATCCGCTTCCGGAAGCACAGCTGGATCGATTTCTTTTTAAGATTTTCGTCGATTATCCGACGCCCGAGCAGCTTTCTTTGATCATCCGCCAGACGACGAGCGTAGCGCCGGCGCAGGCAAGGTCTGTGCTGGATCCGGAGAGCGCGCGAGACTGGATTCTGCAGGCCAGGCGTTTGGTGCGCGAGGTGTTGGTTTCAAGCGCGATTGAAGATTACATCGTTCGCGTTGTGACCGCTACGCGCCCGAATGTTGAAAGCCCTGAAAACCCCGCGACAAAGTTCCTTCGATATGGGGCCTCGCCGCGCGGCGCGCAGGCTATTTTGTTGGGCGCCAAAGTAGCGGCTTTGATCAGCGGCCGCGTCAACGTCAGCTTCGATGATGTGGATCGGATCGTGGTTCCGGCGCTAAACCACCGGCTTGTGCTTTCGTTCGAAGCGGAAGCGGACCGCCGCTCTACGCACGACGTCCTCAAGGCGATAGCCGAACCGCTGCGCCAAGCCCGTTAGTCGCTAGGAAGAATCTTCTTCGGAGCTTCCGTTAATGGCCATAGCGCCGTGGTTGACACCTGAGCTCATTCGGCACCTAGAATTGCTGGAGCTGTCGGTGCGATGGGTGCGCGCGGGCAACCGCACTGGCGGCCGGTTTCCGGTCAACCGGCGGGGAACATCCATCGAGTTTGCCGACTATTCACCCTACGTCGCAGGCGATGATATCCGCGCTATCGATTGGAACCTCTACGCCCGCCTTGACCGTCTCTATGTTCGCACCTATAAAGAGGAAATCGCTCTTTCAGTTGAACTGATCGTGGATGCCACGCCATCGATGGATTTCCCGAATAACGAAAAGTTTGAGCGCGCCAAACGTTTGGCGGTGTGCCTAGGCTATGTTGCGCTGGCTGACAAGCACCACGCGCGGCTATCATGGATCAAGCCGGGCAGGCAGAGTGCGAGCGTTTGGTGGACGCAGCGCAACGACCTGCCGCGTATGCTGCAAGCCTCTGCAGTCGGCAAGGTGGGCGGGCAAACCGCTTTAGCGGAATGGATGCGTCGAAGCGCGCTTACGTTAAGGATGCGCGGCGGGCAGGCGATCGTCATCACCGATGGGATGTGCCGGAGAGCGGATTTTTTTCAAGCGATGCACGTGCTCCTGGTTCGGCACGTAGAGGTGAAAGTCATTCAAGTGCTTTCATCCCAGGAGCTGCATCCTTCCAAAGCCTTTCAATCTGGCAGCGTCGTGGATGCGGAGACGGGTTTGGAAACGCAGCTGGCTTATAGCCCTGCGGAGCTTGAGCGGGCGATGGCTGATCATAACGAGACGCTCGCTCGATTCTGCAAAAAACATGGCATCAATTTTGTGCAGCATCGGCTGGATGAGCCCATGGAGCAATTTTTAACTCAAGTGCTACCAGCTAAAGGAATACTGGTCTAGTGTCTAGGGATTCGCGTTCCGCTCAGCTGATTTTGCTGCGCAGGCCGCAAGATTCAGGCTCACAAAATCCGGATTCGCGGCTCGCAAATCCCTAGACACTTGCTACAGTACACAGCTATCGTGCAAGCAACACGTGAATAATCACGACAATGATGTCGTTACTATTCCCTCTGGGCCTTCTAGGGCTATTTAGCGTTCCCGCCTTGCTGTGGTTGTGGCGGCTGTCCAAGACGCATCGCCAGACCAAAGTCGCCAGCCTCATTCCTTTCGAGCATCTGCTTGCCAAGCAGCCCCGGCGCCGCGCGCGTCTAATCGTTAACCTGCTTTTTTGGCTGCAATTGGCGGCATGCGTCGCGCTTGCGCTTGCCCTGGCGCGGCCCATGTTTCGGCATGCGGCGGTTAAGACGATTCTTGTGATCGTCGATACTTCAGCCAGCATGCAAGCTGTGGGCGGCGCTTCGCGCGTTTTTGATCAGGGCCTAGGCAAGCTGCGCCAGCGCATGGACGCGCAAGGCCCCTTCACGCAATGGTTTGTCATGGCTAGCGCGCCGGTGACGGCGCTCACCCCAACTCCTGTGGCAACGCCTGGCGAAGCCGAGCGCTTGATCCGCTCATTCGGGCCGCAAGATTTGGCGGGTAACTTGGCCGCCGCCGCGCAGATCGGCCAGGCGCTTTTAGGTCAGGCTCCTGCAACCACACTCATCTTGAGCGATGAAGCGCCGCTTTCCGGTTTGGAAGAGCCTGGTGTTGAGTGGATTTCGGTCGGCCGCGAGCTGCCGAATGTCGCTTTAGTTGGCGTCGACGCGGAGCCTCTTTTGTGCGGAGGCGTTGCCGCAAGCTCAAGGCTGGTCGCTGTTGTTGAGAATCTATCGGATGCCGAGCAATCGGTAAGGCTTGCGGTTCGGCAAGAGGGCAGGCAGCTGTCCCAGCAGACAGTATCTCTCGCCGCAGGCGTTCGTTCCTCGGTGCCGTTAGCTATTTCCAATACGGCTCAAGGCTGGATAGAAGTTGAAATCGTCTCGCCAAAGGATGCGCTTGCGCTCGATAATCGGGCAACTGTCTTTCTGAGGCAATCCGAAGCGGTGCCGGTTGCTGTTGTTTCCGAGGATGCGGCATTTCGCACAACCATCGCGCTTTGGCTGAACGCGTGTGAAGGCCTTGTCTGGTCTGTGGGTGTTCCCGAAGAAGCAAAACCTTTTATCCTTATTACCGATGACAGCGATATTGTTGATCCTCGAGCTATCGGCACCATTCGTTTTGCGGATGCCGCAAGCCAGGAGTCCGGCCAACCGGCCTATTGGTTGATTGAAGAAGAGCATGCGATAGGGAGATATCTGGCGGGCGTAGAGCCGGCCGGTGTTCGTCCGTCGGCATCGATCACGCAGGAAACGGGTAAGCCGGTTGTTTGGGCGCTTACGCGCGGCGCTCGTACGCCGGTTGTCAGCGCGTTAGAAGAAGGAACGCGCCGCACCGTGACATTTGCGCTTTCGGCACCTGCGGCGCGCGATTCTTCGCAAGTACTGGTAACATTTCTCAACAGCTTGCGCTGGATGATCGCAAGCGCCGGCACAAGCCGCACCGGCGAGCCGCTTGCCTTGCCGCTTGCTTCAGGGGCGGTCAACGTTACGCGGCCTGACGGCGTTACCGAGCGTTTGCCGCATGCGGGCGGGCTGTTCTCGTATGACGGCGCTGCGCAGGCGGGTTTGTACCGATTTGCGCAAGCGGGCCAGACGCATGTCTTGGCGGCGAATTTTCTGGACCCGCTCGAGTCCAATTTGCGCCAGCGCGCGCATACGTGGCGGCCAGGCGTAGTGGCTGCTTCCACGGAGAAATCCGCGACTACCGCGCAGGCGCCGCTTGCGCCGATGCTGTTATGGGTGGTGGTTGCGCTGCTGTTGCTCGAATGGTGGGCGTACAGCCGAAAAGCTCGCGGTGCGCCCATACCCGATCGACCGGGCAGCATCTGATGGAGACATCGCTGCAAGCGTTCGCATCCGTGCAAGCGCTGGCATCCGTGTTGGGGATAGGCCTTGTGCTTTTTTTGTCGCGGCGCCTGCCGCTTACAGGCCGCAAACGTTGGGCGGCTCTTATTGCCCGCAGCTTGGCGTTGCTGCTGGTGATTCTTTCGACGGTGCAGCGATTCAAACAGGTGGTGCGCGAGCGGCCGCAGCAAATTGTGTATGCGGTTGACCTTTCAGCCAGCGTGGATGCCGAGCAAAGAGATTGGATCGCCCGGCGGTTGGCATCGCTCGAGGATGTGCGCCCCCGTCGCGTACGTCGCGCGGTGATCGGTTTCGGCGCGCAGCCGGAGCTGCTGGAAGATTGGGGCACGGCCGCTTTGGATAATCCGGATACGGTTAAAGCGCTTCTATCGCGTGCGCGCGTTGCGGGCGAAAAGACGAATATTGAAGAGGCGCTGCTCATGGCGTTGCGCCTTGCGGCTGGCGGAGGCGGCGCAAGGGTGGTGCTGTTTAGCGATGGCCGCGAAACATCCGGAAGCGCAGCCCGCGTGCTGGCGCATATCCGGCGGCTGGGGCTTAACGTGTATCCCGAACCTGTGCCGGTCTCTCTTTCGCAGCCCATCATCTGGCAGGCTATATCCGTTCCTGCGGTTGTGCAGCGAGCATCCCCGCTGCCTATTCGGTTGATTCTCTATAACGGCACCAGCTCGACAACATCGGCAAATATCACCGTTTCTATCGGCGGTGTCGCCATCAAGCGGCAGCAGCTGCCGCTTCGGCCGGGCTGGCGCGCGCTTACAACTTCGGTGCCGGCGGTGCAGCAGGGAACCTTGGCGCTTGATGTGCGCGTGACCACCCCTTCCGGTTTCGACGACCATCGGACAGCCTATACCGAGGTCGAGGGGCCGCCGCATATTCTTTTTGTCGATCCCCAGACAACCGTTTTGCCGTTAGCCGCGCAAGCGCTGGAACATCGCGAATTTGAAGTTTCGCTCATCCGCCCCGAAGAGCTTCCGACAGAGACTAGCAGTCTCGTGGACTATGACGCCGTGTTTTTGTTTAATGTCGCTAAGAGCTCGCTGACCGAGCAGCAGGTGCAGGCGTTACGCACGTTCTTAGAAGAATCCGGCGGCGGGCTTGTGATGGCAGGGTTAGGCGGAGAGCTGTCGCATGAAATTCTCACCCCATCGCCGTTGGATGCGCTCTTGCCGGTCACGTTTGAAGCCAAGGGCTTGCAGGAGATCAAACGCCGTGTGTGTATGATTTTGTTGATCGACCGTTCGGCATCGATGCTGGGGCCGCGCCTGGCCGCGACTAAACGGGCATCCATCGCTCTCGTCAATCAGCTGGCGGTAGAGGACATAGTCGGCGTTCTCGCATTCGACACAAAGCCGTACATCGTGGCGGAAATGCAGCCGGTCGGCGACGCGCGGAACGTGCTGGTTGAAAAACTGGTAAAACTGCATTCAACCGGAGGCACGGATATTTTACCGGCGCTTATCGCGGCGCAGAATCGGCTCAACCCTATCGATGCGCAGATCAAGCATGTCATTTTACTGTCCGACGGCAATACGCCGTTTAATTTGGGTTTATACCGCGCATTGATGGAAAGTTTCCGGCAGGATGGCATTTCGATCAGCGCCATCGGCGTGGGATCCGCTTTTATCAATGACGAATACCTTGAATGGGTCACTAATCAGACCGGCGGCATGTACTACCAATTGCAGACTTTGGAAGACTTGCCGCGTTTGGTAGCCCAGGATGCCGAAGATCAATTAGGCAAGCTTCCTTTTGCCGAAGGCAAGTTCCGTCCGCAGCGCGCGGCCCTATCGGATTTATTTTTGGAGCCGGGCGATTGGCCGGCGGTTTCGGGATACTTGACGGCGACGGCAAAACCAGATGCAACGGTTGAGGCATCGATGCATGTGGGCGAGACGCCCGATCCGTTATTGGCGCGGTGGTCTGTGGGGCTGGGGCGGGTGGCTGTGTTCACTTCGGATGCCGATGCGCGGTGGTCGGCTGACTGGATTCGCTGGGATGGGTTTGAAGGCTGGATCAGCCAGCTCTTACGGTGGGCGATGCGGCCTCGCTTTTCCGAGGAGTTGTTTGTATCGGTGCAAGAGAAGGGCAACGCACAGCAGCTGGTTGTGGAAGGGCCGCTCTCCAATCCTCAAGGCATGCTGATGCCCGCATCCGGAGCGCAAGGAAAAGCGTTGTCGCTGGTGCAAACAACCGATTTTCGTTGGGAGGCTTCTTTGGATGGCACGTCCGGCGGTTGGCACCAGCTGGCATTGACTTCGCAGCCCGATGGCCAAGCCCCGCGTTTTGCCAAGCGTTGGGTTCAAGTAGGAACGCCGCCTGAAACGGTCGAGGCGGCAGGCCAGGCGCCTAATGAGCCTTGGCTTCGGGAAGCCGCGCGATTGACAGCAGGTTTGTACGCGGCCCCGGACATCGCGTTTTTGCCGCCATCGACGTCGCTTGCGGTGCAGGAGCCGGTCGCGGCATGGTGGCTGCCCTTGGTGCTGCTCATCTTGCTTGTCGAAATCGCGCTTCGCGGCAGCTCCATGCTATGAGCGCCTACTCATGAAACACAGAGCGCTGTTTGCGGCGATCCTAGCGGTTTGCGCCGTAGCGCCATTCCACATCGGGTTATTTGCAGAATCGGGGCCGTGGCCGTCGCTTTTTCGCGGTGTTGTCGTCGCGGATAGTCCGTCCGGCGTGAAGGTGATCAGCGTCAATCCGGCTTCGCAGGCGTATCTAGCCGATCTGCGTCCGGAAGACATCATCGTTCGCGTGCGCGAAGCGGAGGTGCGGTCGATCGATGATTTTTCGGTGGTTTCCGATGCGTTGAAGGGCCGCACCGATCACGCCCAGATCGTTGTTTTTCGCAATGGATCGCCGCGGGAGATTCTGCTACACCTGTATAGCTATCCGGTGTTGGAGACCTGGGGTGTTGAATTTATTCCGGATTTCGATCTGCGGTTCGGCGATCCGACAGCCGGCCAGCAGTATTGGGCGCGCCTTGCGCGAGGATTTGGCGAGGTGAATCAGCCACAGGATATGCTCAACGCCTACCTGAACTCGCTGCACAATCTGCCGAAGGATCCAATAATTGCGTTGCAAGCGTGCGAGCTGTTCTTTTTGCTTGGCCAGGAACAGCTGCGCCAGCAGGCGGTCGTGCCGGCTATGTCGCGCTTGTTGGATGCGCTTTCTATCGCCGACCGTTTGTTCGACTACCCGCTTTCTGATGCGGATCTAGGGCGACTCAAGGCACAACTACAAAATACGCTTGAAGCCGTTCGCGCGCTTAGAACATAAAAAATTAAGCGTTCTTAAGTATTGACAGCCAGACTCCTGTCTAGTAGTATTTCCCGCATGAATAATAGACGATCGAAGAAAAAAGAGCTCACCCACCGGCAGCAAGCGGTGCTGCAAGCTATCCGATCCTGGATGCACGAGCATGGCTATCCACCGACTATTCGCGAGCTGGGGCAAGCCTTAGGCATTAAGAGCCTGCGGGGCGTTACCACGCACTTGGATGCGATGGCCAAAAAGGGCGTTCTTAAACGCGAGCCTCGGGCGCGCAGCATTAGCTTGCGCGATTCGATCAAACCGTTTGAGCATGCTCTGCGTATTCCCGTTGTGGGCCAGGTTCGGGCGGGCACGCCTGCGCTTGCGCAGGAAGATGTCGAAGACCATCTGGTCATTGATGGCTCGTGGATTGCGAAAGCGGGCGAGACTGGTGCGGCGCAGCATTTTGCTTTGAGGGTGCGCGGCGACAGCATGATGAACGCCGGCATCCTTCATGGGGACTATGTGATCGTGCGCCAGCAAGAGACCGCGCAAAACGGGCAAATTATTGTCGCGCGCTTGGGCGATGAAGCGACCGTGAAGCGTTTTTTTAAAGAGCCCGGCGGCATTCGTCTTGTGCCGGAGCATCCCACTCTTGAGCCGATTCTGGTTTCTCCAGAGCAGCCATTCGCTATCGTCGGCAAGGTAGTGGCTGTTTTTCGGAGTATGGTGTGACGCTGGCGATGCCGCGCCGATTGATCCATCCGACGCTACGGTTTCGTTTTATATTCGGCAAAGCGTGGCTGTGATCAAGCCTAAATAAGTACCCACCGCGTTGCAGCCAATCGCCAGCAGCAATCCGACTGGCGCAAGCGACGGGTGATAGATAGCCCCCACCATCGGCGCCGATACGAAGCCTCCGATATTCGCTTGGCTGGATGTAGCCAAAATATTCAGCGGTATTCCGCGCATCTTCCCGATAGTGAGTAACGCCCCGCCATGCAGCAGCAGCACGATGGCGCCGACGCCGAGCCATGCAGGCGCTGAGCTCAGCGCCGACAGGCTGGCCTGAGCGCCAGCCAAGGCCAGGATAAGATACAAGAGGCTCGTTCCTATTTTTTCGCCGTGCCGCCCCAGCTTTCGCAATGATGGAACGCTTGCCAGTGACAGTGAAACGGTGGTGACCAAGAGAACCGTCCACGCCATCGCAGAACGCATGATCTCTGTGGATGGAAGCGCGCGCGCAAGCAGCCGGCAAGCCAACGCTATGCCCAGGCTCAGCGTGAACGCAGCAGCAGGCTTAGACCAGAGAAGGCGTTTCGGCGCCGGCAGGCCATCCCCGCAGCTTTCCTGATGGAATTTGTCATCACGCGGCTTGGCATCGCTTATACCGTCTGATGCTAGTGAATGGGTGGTTGCGATAGCGTCTTTGCGCGATCCCAGCAGCCAGCGGTTGAGCGCTTGCTGATGAGGGCTAAGGCCGATAAGCAGCGCCATCCACGAATAAGCCACGAGCGCGTCGACGAGGATTAATGGAGAGAAGACCGCTTCGGGAGGCAAAAGCATCGCACGAATAGCGAGCAGGTTCATGGTTCCGCCGGTCCATGTCGCGGATAGCGCTCCGGCTCCTTTCCAAGCTTCTTCCGGCAGCCACGGCTGCAACAGACGCACGCCAATGATGGCGCCTGCCATTACCGCTAAAGCGCCTACCGCCGTCGATAAGAGCGCCGGTTTTCCGGTTCGCAGCACGCTGGCTAAATCCACACCAATCAACAAGAGGCCGAGCGCAAGCGGCAGCAGAAAGTCGGATGCTATTTTGTAGTAGGGCGATGCTGCCGGCAGCCAACCCAGCGTGACAGCGGTCATGGGGACGAGATAGCACCATAGAGGAATGGGCAGCCAGTGAAAGAGTTTCGCCAATGCTTTTTGCTGCGATAAGGTTTTCAATGCCAGGACAAATAGGGCAAGCGCCGCCACCGGATACCCGTCAGCAATCATGATGGGGGATTCTGTTCGCCGGCAAGAAAACTGCCGAAGGTGATCGTTTGGCCATTAATTACCGCGCCAAATGGGATAGACGACAATGGCCGGCCCAGCCGTTCTTTAGCGGTGATTTTTCTAACGGTAAAGCCTGTTCCGGGCGCTTCAATCAATGTGTCATCGCCCGCTGCCAGCATGACGTGCACGATGCGTTTCGGATCTTCGCGCGCCGATAGAAAAACCAAGTCGGCCGCTTGCGGCTGGCTCACGGGCTGAGCGCGCATAGATTGTTCATGCGCATCACGGGGCAGGATATGGTGAACCGTTCGGTAAGCGAGCCCTACTAGCCCTGAGCAATCGAGGCCGCTTGTGGGAATCGATGCCTCGCGCGGCGAGCGGCCGCCCCAGTAGTAGGGATCGCCTAGCAATTGCTCTGCGCTGCGCAGGATCGCGGCGCGTTTGTTTTGAATGGAAAACGCTTGCGCCGTTTGCAGCGTTCGCACATCCGCGCGGCGCACCCAAGCTGACGCGCCATTCGGAAGGTGCACGAGCCATTCATCCGACACGCTCGATGCGTTGAACTCGGCCGCGAGCAGCGTGCCCATCGGCACCTGCATTTCGAGCGGCTTGATGACTAGGGCTAGGGCTCCTGATTCCGCGGGTTCGCGTCTTAAGCGCGCCCACCGGTTGATGACAACCACGGTAGGCGTCGCGAGGATCGCATGACGGTCAAGAGCAAAGGCCTGCAGCCAGCCGGGATAACCCTCCCAGCGCTGATTGTGGCTGAATTCCGGTTGCTCCAATGCTTCTACGTTGACCCAGCCATCTTGCTCGCCGCGAATGCGCACGTGTTCTCCGAAAACCAGCTGTGTTTCTTGCAGGTCGTCATGCACGCCGGGCCGCGCGATTGAATTCGGTTGGCTGCGTAAGTCGGCGACCGGAACGCGTACGGTAGCCACAGCTTGCGAGCTAAGCGGCGCAAGTGCGTGTGTAGGATAATGCCCAGTGGAGACAGCGCAACCGAATGCTGGAAACAGAGCGAGAATGAGGCATGCGCGCGTTCTCAACAATCGCCAAAGAGCTTGGGTGAGCCGTATCATGTTGCGCAATATAGATTCAACATACGCCTGGTCGCGCAAGGATGCAACAAAGAGGTGCAGACTCTAAGATAACCGAGTTCCTTGTGTGTCGGCAGTTTGTGATATGTCCGGTATTCATAGCAAGTGAATTGTCCGCTTTAAGCGGATACAGAATAGGACGTCAGGAGGTGGTGGATGACGTTTTATTCGGTGTCCGCAATGGAGCGGACGAT
>Ga0247727_10007529_pt1 | contig 20695 bp, 17 predicted proteins | sample WisWelCaveWW1625_FD_202498 | JGI IMG/M metagenome (GOLD analysis project Ga0247727, IMG submission 202498) | Biofilm microbial communities from Wishing Well Cave, Virginia, United States - WW16-25 | ecosystem: Environmental > Aquatic > Deep subsurface > Groundwater > Cave microbial mat | place... | reverse complement strand
GTTCCTGGCGGCCCCGTTCGTGGCCAGCCTGATCCTCACCGGCATCCACGCCTACCTGGGCGTGCACGTGGTCGAGCGCGGCGTCATCTTCGTGGACCTCTCGCTGGCGCAGATCGCGGCGCTCGGCTCGACGATCGCGATCCTGCTTCCGTTCACCGGGCAGGACCCGCACGGACCCTGGGTCTACTGGACCGGCCTCGCCTTCACCTTCATCGGGGCCGCGATCTTCTCGACCATCAGAATCCGGCACGCCCGCATCCCGCAGGAGGCGATCATCGGGATCGCCTACGCCGTGGCCTCGGCCGCCACGATCCTCGCGATGAGCCACGCCACCTCGGAGAGCGAGCACCTCAAGGACATGCTGGTCGGCAACATCCTCGCCGTCTCGTGGGGCGAGGTCGGCAAGACCGCCGCCCTCTACGCGGCCATCGGCGTCTTCCACTACGCCTTCCGCCGCCAGTTCCTCGCGATCTCCTTGGACCACGAGAAGGCCGAGCGCGACGGGCTCCGCGTGCGGTTCTGGGATTTCCTGTTCTATGCGTCGTTCGGCTTCGTGGTGACCTCGTCCGTGTTGATCGCCGGTGTGCTGCTCGTGTTCTGCTACCTGATCGTGCCCTCGGTGGCCGCCATGCTCTACGCCGACCGCGTGGGCCCGCGGCTCGCGATCGGCTGGACGATGGGAACGGTCGTGTCGGCCCTCGGCATCTACCTCTCGGTGAAGCTGGACCTGCCGACCGGGGCCGCCATGGTCTGCACCTTCGGCCTCGTGCTCATCCTGATGGCCGCCGTCCGGCCTCTGTTGCGCCGGACGAGCACCCAGGCGGCCTGAGGCTCGAGCCCAGGAGCACGGCACATCCTAGCGCTAGAATGCGGCGATGGGCGATCCGGTCTCCCTCGCGCGTGCGCTCCTCGCCGAGGATCCCGACCCCGAGACGCGGGCCGAGCTCGAAGCGCTGCTGGCGCGCGCCGAGGGCGGCGACGAGGCCGCGCGGCGCGATCTCGCGGACCGTTTCGCCGGTCCGCTCGAGTTCGGCACCGCGGGCCTGCGAGGGCGCGTCGAGGCCGGGCTCGCGCGCATGAATCGCCTGGTCGTGATGAAGGCGACCTGGGGCTTCGGCTCCCACCTGCTGGCCGACGCGGGGGTGGACGCGCGAAAGCGCGGCGTGGTGATCGGCTTCGACGGACGCCACTCCAGCCGGCGCTTCGCCGAGGACGCCGCGGCAGTGCTCGCCGGCATGGAGATACCCGTGCGGCTGTTTCCCGATCCCGTGCCGACGCCGCTCCTCGCGTTTTCGGTGCCGCGGCTCGGCGCTTTGGGCGGCGTCATGGTCACGGCCAGCCACAACCCGCCATACGACAACGGCTACAAGGCCTACCTGGCGAGCGGAGGCCAGATCATTCCGCCCGTCGATACGGCGATCGCCCGGCAGATCGCGGCGGCTCCGCGCGGCGACGGGATCCCTCGCCCCGCGCCGGCGGACGCGGCCGCGCGCGGCCTGCGCTCGCTGGTGGACGCGCACGACTCGGCAGTCGAGGAGGCGTATCTCGACGGGCTCGCCCGCGCGGCGCTGCATCGCGGCGACGCCGCGCCGCTGCGTATCGCCTACACGCCGATGCACGGCGTCGGCCACCGGTTGTTGATCCGCGCGCTGGCGCGGGCCGGCTTCGAGGGCATCGCCTCCGAGCCCACCCAGGCGGACCCCGACGGTGCGTTCCGGACGGTGTCTTTTCCGAACCCCGAGGAGCCGGGGGCCATGGACCGCGTCCTCGCGCTCGCGGCGGAGACGGGCGCGGAGCTCGTGTTGGCCAATGACCCCGACGCCGATCGCCTGGCCGTAGCGGTGCCCGACCCGTCGGGCCGCGGCTACCGGATGCTCTCGGGCAACGAGATCGGCGTGCTGCTCGCCGACGACGCGCTGGAGCACGCCGACACCGGCGGCCGGCCCAAGCTGGTGGTCACCACGGTGGTGTCGTCGAGCCTGCTCTCACGCATGGCGCGCGACCGCGGCGCGCAGTATCGCGAGACGCTCACCGGCTTCAAGTGGATCGCCGACGCGGCGCTGCGCGCCGAGCGCGACGGCATCGCCTTCGTGCTCGGCTACGAGGAGGCGCTCGGCTACTCGGTCGGTCCGCTCGTCCGGGACAAGGACGGCATCGGAGCCGCGCTGCGCATGGCCGAGCTGACTCGACACCTCGCGGCCCACGGCGAGACGCTGCTGGGCCGGCTCGACCAGCTGCTCGTCACACACGGCCTCTCGCACCAGGTCCAGTGGTCGGTGACGCTGCCCGGGGCCGAGGGAAAGACCCGCATCGATGCGGCTATGGCGGCGCTCCGCGCGAGCCCGCCGCAGCGGATCGGCACGAGCCCGGTCGTGCGCCGTCTCGATGGCGCGAACGGCGAGGAGATCGTGCGCGGGGAGCGGCGGCCCTCCGGCCTGCCGCAATCGGAGCTTTTGGCCTTCCAGTCGGAGGACGGCGCGCGGCTCACGATCCGTCCGAGCGGTACCGAGCCCAAGATCAAGTTCTACCTGGAGCTCGTCGGTCAAGCCACGAAGCGGGAGGAGGTCGCCCCGGCGCGCGCGCGGCTCGACGCCGAGTGCCGCACGCTGAAGGCCGAGCTAATGAAGCAGCTGCACCTCGCATGAGGCCCCGCAGCCCCGAAATCGGACCTTGTATTTTTGAACCGACGGTTCAAGAATACAAGGCATGCGTTATGTCCCGCGCGCGGCGACCGGGAGGCTGGAGCGGCTGCTCCGCGAGTTCCCTGCTGTCCTCGTGTATGGACCACGCCAGTGCGGCAAGAGCACGCTCGTGCGAGCGGTGTGCCGCGACTTCCAACATCTGGATCTCGAGCGGCCGGCCGACCTCGGCTTGCTGGAAACGGATCTCGAGGGGTTCCTGAAGGCGCACCCAAGGCGGCTGGCGATCGACGAGGCCCAGCGCCTGCCCGCGCTCTTTCCCGCCCTGCGTCACGCGATCGACTCGGGGCGCGGCCCGGGGCGCTTCGTGCTCACGGGATCTGCGAGCCCGGCCCTGATCCGCGGTGTCAGCGAATCGCTCGCCGGGCGGATCGCGCTGGTCGAGCTCACGCCCTTCCGATCGAGCGAGTTGTCCGCGGCGCCACCCGCGGCGCGTTGGTTCTGGGGCGGATTCCCTCCGCTGCAGGCGCGGCGGACGACGCGCGCGCGCCTCGAATGGCTGGACGCCTACGTCGCCAGCTACCTCGAGCGGGACCTTCCGTCCTACGGTGTGCGACTGCCCTCGGTCAGGCTGCGAACCCTATGGACGATGCTGACCCACGTACACGGCAACCTGCTGAACGTATCCGACCTGGCGCGCTCGCTCGCCGTGTCGTCACACACCGTTGACGGGGACCTGGACGTGCTCGAGCAGACGTTCATGCTGCGCCGGCTCCGGCCCTTCCACGCCAACGTCCAGAAGCGCCTCACCAAGAGCCCCAAGCTCTACCTGCGGGACACCGGCCTGCTGCACTTTCTCGCTGGGCTTCGCGCGCCTCGCGAGCTCGCCACCTGGGCGCGCCGAGGCGCGTCGTTCGAAGGGCTCGTGATCGAAGAGCTCGTGGCCTGGACGCAGGATCGGCTGGCGCGGCCCGAGGCGTTTTTCTGGCGTACGCAGGCCGGCGCCGAAGTAGACCTCTTGCTCGTCCACGGCCGGCGCGTGGTCCCGATCGAGATCAAGCTCGGCGCGGCCGTGGGTCCGCGCGACTTCGCGGGCCTGCGCCAGTGCATGAAGGATCTCGGGCTGCGCCGCGGCTTCGTCGTCTACGGCGGAGACGAGCCCAGGCGACTCGGCGGCGGGATCGAGCTTCTGCCCTGGCGAGCCGTCGCCGCCGGTGAGCTGGACCTGCCTCTCTGACGGGTCCTCAACCACGAAGCCGCCGCGGGCCTAGGCCGCCCTACTCCACGAGCTCGATGTCCCCCGGCCGCCAGCGCCGTTCCTCAGGAACTCGTGGCTGCCGCCGAGGACGCCGGACCAGGCCATCGAGGGCGCGTGCCTCCAGATAGTATGGCGTGGCTCCAAGCGGGCATGTCGCTCAATAGCGCCAACTCGTCGTGTCGGCGCTCGGTGGGGCGCTCGCGTCGATCCGTTTCAGCATCTTCGGCGCGTGCATCTGGATGTAGCGCAGGCGCGAGTAGGCGTTCGGCCGAGTCTGGTCGCCGTTCCAGCAGTGCTCGGCGCGGTCGCCGTAGTCCACCTCGCCGCCGTAGGGCGGGTCGGTCGTGCTCTTCAGGAACTCCTCGACCAGGTACACCGCGTTGTTGAGGTAGTAGTTGTCCATGTCGCCCGTGTAGAGGTGGATCTTGCCGGCGAGCTTGCGGCCGAGCCCCTTCGACCAGTCGCGCCGCAGGATGTGGCCGAGGTCGTAGTTCTCGCGCCAGTGCGCGGCCACGGCCGGGTCGATGACGCCCGTGGTGCGGTCCCAGATCCGCTTCGGGTAGCCGTCCGATCCCACGGGCGAGTAGACCGCCTCCCAGATGTCGAACTGCCCTCCGGAGCGGCCCTTCGTCCCGAGCACGAGCTCGGCGCGGTTCATGTCTCGGATCGTCGCCGAGACGTGGCCGAGCCAATTGCGGTGGCCGGGCCGCTCTACGCGGCCGAAGGGCCCCTGCGCCCAGTAGGCGTTCTTGTCCTCGTAGATGTGGGTCGTGAGATTGGCGCGGAAGTCGATCGGGTCGGGGCAGGCCGCCCAGCAGCCGTTCCACTCGTCCGGGTAGAGCACCTGCACCGCGAGCGCCTCCCAGCCGCCCGTCGAGCCCCCGTACATGAAGCGCGCCCAGCCTTGGCCGATGCCGCGGAAGCGCCGCTCGATCTCCGGGAGGAGCTCGTATTGAATCGCGTCGCCGTAGGGCCCGAGGTTCTGGGAGTTCACCGCGTACGAGTCGTCGTAGTACGGGTTCGCGTGTTGGATCTCCACCACCAGGAAGCGCGGGAAGCCGGGCGCCGTCCAGTCCTTGTAGAGCTCATGGGCGTGCTGCTGCTGGATCCGGTTGTAGCAGTCGAGCCGGAAGCGGTCGGAGTATTCGCACTGCAGGTTCGCCTCGGGCGGCTGCTCGCGGAAGCCGTCCATCGTGTGGGGGAAGTGACCGTGGAAAACCGCGAGCGGGTAGCGGGCTTCGGGGTGCTCTTCGAAGCCGTGGGGCAGCAGCACGACGGCACCGAGCTGCATCGGCCGCCCCCAGAACTTCGTGAGCCGCTCGCTCTGGATCTTGATGTGCTTCACGTAACGCGTGTCGGCGGGTGCGGGGATCTCGGGGATGACCTTGTCGAGCTCGATGCGGATCGTCTCGTCGCGCGACGGGTCCACCGCGATCTCGCGCGGCGTGCTCAGCAGGTTGCCGGGTGCGCGGTTCCACTGCTGGCCCTCGCCGCGGTCCATGGGCAGCTTCACCACGTGACCGTCGGCGCGCTGGAATGTCTCGTACTTGTGCAGCAGCGCCTGGACGCGGTAGCTCGCGGGTTTTAAGTCCGCCAGGCTCTCCGCCGGAAAGCCCAGGACGTTTGCGTCGATCACGACCTGCTCGCCCGGCTTCCACGAAAGCACATCGATCCCGAAGGCTTGCTGGCTCTTCGGCACGTTCGTGTCGCGCACCTGAAAACGCGGCTCGGCCGAAGGATCGGTCGAGAGCAGCAGCAGCAGCCGGCCGTCGAGCGGCCCGGACGCGAGCGACTGCGGGTAGCGCACCGCGAAGCGCAGCTGGGCGGCGTCGCCGGCTGCGGCAGAGGCGGCCGCCATGACGACGGCGAGAAGGGCGAGGGCGGCGGCGAAGGCGGGTCGGTTTCGTCGCATCGGCTTCCTCCGATCGTGATCCGCGGCGAGTATATGATTCCGCAGGGAAACGCGTCAGGAGGCCCCTTGACCCGAGCCGGATCGCGCGACGCGCACGCGGCGGAGCCTGGGTCGCCCGGCGAGCCCGCCCTCGCCGAAACTGTCGTCGCCCGCACCTTCCTCGGGCGCTGGCTGCGACGGGGCCTGCTCGCCGGCTTCGGTGTCGGGTTCACCGTCCCCTACTTCGCGATCCTCAACGACGTCCACGTCGAGGGCGACGAAGTGCTCCACGGGCTGCCGCGCCGCAACGTGGTGTTCCTGGCCAACCACCAGACCTACTTCCTGGAGGCGATCGCCTTCTTCGACCTCGTCTACGTACGGCACCAGTTCCCGCTCGAGAGCCCGATCGTCCGCTTCTCGGCGGCCGAGGAGACGATGAAGCAGAACCTGCTCACCAAGCTCATGACCCTCGCGGGCGGAGTCACCTTCAGGCGCAGCTTCCGCGAGGCCGGCGAGGACGTGCGGCGCTCGGTGGACATGGACGGCGTCGGGCGCGTCGAGGAAGCGATCCAGGACGGCTGGCTGCTGCACTTCCCCGCCGGCACCACGAAGAAGGGGGCGCCACTGCGCTCCGGGGTGACGCGCCTGCTCCACAATACGAAGGCGGTGGCGCTGCCGATGCGGGTCGAGGGCTTCCGCGAGCTGCTGCTCCACAAGCAGGTCCCGGGCAAGCTGTTCAAGCAGTGCTCGCTCAAGATCCACCCCCCGCTGCCGCTCGAGGACTTCTACGCGCAGCCGTACCAGAAGGCAGCCGGCACGCGCGTGCTGCGCATGCTCGAAGACACGATCGGCGACACGCCCGCGTAACCGAAAGGACAGCGCCTGATGGCAATGATGTACGAGCATCGCGGGCAGCGACCGCTTTCACCCCGGGCCTTTCGATCGCGACTGGCGAAGCACGTGGCCATTGCGTCTGTCCTCGTGGCTGCGTCTCTCGCGGGCGGGATGGCAGGCTACGCGTACTTCGAGGCCCTGAGCTGGCCGGAGGCTTTCCTTCACGCCGCGACGGTGCTCGGCGGGCTGGGACTCATCGCCTCCCCGAATACCTCGGGCGGAAAGCTCTTCGCCGGCCTCTACGCGCTGTACGCCGGATTGGTGTTCGTGGCCGTCACGGGCATCGTCCTCGCGCCCGTTGCGCACCGCGTGCTGCACCTCTTCCATTGGGACGACCAGGGTTAGCCCGGATCATTCACGAGGCCGCGCGATCTTCCGAGTGAAGGATCCGCTCTGGGCCGTCCAAAAGGCGCCTTCCAAGCTTCTCAGGAGAGTAGTTCCGCGGCGACAGAGTGAAGTCGGCGTAGCTCTAACGTGCTGAACGGCGCAACGAAATCGGACTATTCATGAGGAAGATCAGTCGGACCTCATGAATCGTCCGGGCTAGCGAGCGGGATTCACTCCCGTGAGCGAAGCGGGGGGTTCAAGGGGGGTGCGGCGCAGCACCCCTGAGAAGCAACGGGCTGCGGAGCGAGCGGGATTCACTCCCGTGAGCGGAGTGGGGGGTTCAAGGGGGGTGCGGCGCAGCACCCCCCTTCTAGGAGGATGAGTAGTTCCGGGGCTTGCGGCCCATCTCCGGCCGGTACACGGCGCGCAGCTGCTTCAGGTCCTTCTCGTAGTCCCCCGTCGTGTGGAGAAGCGGCGCGAAGAATACGACCTTGCGCGAGTAGTCGAATCCCACGGGCAGGATCGGCGCGCCCGCTTCGTGGGCGATCCGATAGAAGCCCGACTTCCACTGGTCCACGCGTCGGCGCGTGCCTTCGGGCGCGAGGACCACTGTCATACGCTCGGCCTCGCGTAGCACGCGCGCCACCTCGCTCGCGAAGCCCGCAGCCGCCGAGCGGTCCACCGGGATGCCTCCCAACCCACGCATGAGACCGCCGAACGGCCAACGGAAGAGCGTGTGCTTGCCGATGAAGACCCCGCCCAGCCGCAACGCGAGCTTCGCCATGAGCCCGACCGGGAAGTCCCAGTTCGACGTATGCGGCGCCACGATCAGGACCATCTTCTTGACGTCCGGCAGCTCACCTTCGAAGCGCCAGCCGGCGAGACCCATGACCACCCGGCCGAGCCATGCCGCGAGACGGCCGTGTGCTCGTTTCACGTTCGGGCCCAGCTCGGGGACCCGTGGGTCGGTGAAGAGGGCCACGGGCTAGCGTGCTCCGCCGACCTCTCGCCCGTCGAGGAACACCGACTCGATCACGAGCGACTCGGGGTCGAGGCCGGATCCTCCCAGCGGGCGCAGGATCACGAGCGACGCCCGCGCGTCCGGGCGCAGGAGCGGGCCCGCCCCCGGTCCCGCTCCGACGAGTGCGCCGAGACGCTCGGTCAGCGACGGGACGCCCGGGGGCTCGCGCCAGGCGCCGCCCGTGAGGGCCAGGAGCGCCGAAGTCAGCGAAACTGGCTCGCTCACGTCCGGCAGTGGCCCCGGGATCACGATCGCGTGCTCGGGTGCTCCAGCCTCCGGGATCTCGATCGCGGCACGGCCGGGAGCCGCGAGACGCTCGGCGGCTTGCCGCGCGGCCTCGCGATCCGCGGCCGCGACGTGCCAGCGCACGCGTGCGACACCGAGCCGGCTCACGGCGACGAGCGTCTCGGCCGACAGCCACGAGCTCGCGGCCAGGCCGCGCACGGACGCCGCGAGAGCCGGGGTCAACAGCCGGTCCGCGACGTTGCGGCGTCGCGCGGCCGCGAGCAGCCGTCCGTCTCCCAGCTCGCGTATGCGCGAGGGGCCGGGAGCCCCGGGATCCGGGCACGCGGCGAGCGCCGGATCGTCGTCGAGGACGTCGAAGGCCACGTCGGCCCGGTACGGCTCGGCCCCGGGCGGCTGGACGATACGACCGCCCTCGAGCAGCACGTCGACGAAGCGGCCGTCGGCGTTGCGGCCCAGGCCTTCGTAGAGCGAGGCGTCCTCGGTCGCGAGGTCGTCCTTCGCCAGGCCGTGGAGCGCCGTCAGCAGCGCGACGTAGTTGAGCCGCGTGAGGTCGGAGTAGGAGCGATTCGGCGGAAGGCCGCCGCTCTCGATCAGCACGACGGGCGTGCCCCAGGCCGTCAGGTTGTCGCCGAAGGCGCGCGGGTTCCAGTCCTCGTCGTAGCGCCCGATCCCGCCGGGCACGAAGCGCGAGAGCGCTCGGACGATCGCCGAGCACACGCGCTTGGCGCGCGCGCGGCCCGCCGTGAGCGTTCCTTTCGCGTCGCCCGACACCGCGAGCAGCGCGATGCTGGCGAGGACGCCGGTCTCGCCCACCGTGGTGCGCCGGTCCTGGTCGTGGAGGTTGAATCCGAGCTCGGGCTCGAAGCGGTCGCGCAGGCCCTTGAGCAGGCGCCCCTCCGGCGTCGCGAGCTGGAGCGCGTCGCGGTTGATGTCGATCGCCTGGGAGTTGCGGCGCGCGTAGCGCTCAGCACCATCCGGGTTGAGCATCGGCAGCACCAGCAGTGTCAGCCGCTCGAGGATCAGGCGGTGCTCGGGAGCGTCGAGCGTCAGGAGCGTGGACACGAGGTCGAGCAGCGCCGGCGTCGCCGACGGCTCGTCTCCGTGCATCTGCGACCACAGCATCACGCGGCGCGGCCCTCGGCCCAGCGTCACGAGCTGGACCTCGCGGCCTTCGATCGATCGCCCCACGCTCTCGAGCGAGACCCTGTCCGGGTGCCGGGCGCCGAGCGCCCGCAGCCGCTCGGCGAGCTCCGCGTGACGCAGGCACGGGCCGGCCGTCGTCACGAAGCGCCGCTCCGGCCAGGCGTCCCAGAGCTCCTGCGGCGACAGAGCCGGCGCCGCTCCCAGGAACAGCAGGATGGGGGCCGCGCTGAGGGTCAATCGCCGTCCTTTCAGGCCGCGGACTCTGCCCGATTGAGCGCCTTGCGCACGCGGGCGAGGTCCGCGTCTCCGAGGATCCGCAGCTCCCGCAGCCGCCGCGGCCGCGCCTCGCGCACCACTCCCGACGAGAGCGCGTCCGCAAGCACCAAGTCGGCGGCGGGCAGCAGCCGGCGCCACTCGGCGCGCCGCGAGACGAGGCGGGCTTCGACGAGCAGCTCGTCGCCGCGCAGGCCGCCGATGATCGCCTGCGCGATCTGCAGCAGGATCGGCGAGCCCGAGACGAGCAGCACGGTCCCGCCGGCCGCCAGCGCGAGCACCGCCTGCTGGTCCTGCTCCGAGCCCTCGACGCGGATCGTCTCGACCGGCACCCCGGGAGCGGCGCGAGCCACCTTGGAGGCGTGGTAGGGCAGGGCGACGAGCAGCGCGCCCGACGCGAGGCCGGGCTCGCGCTCGAGCTCCTCGAGCGTGCAGCCCGAGGCGGGGACACCGATCGCGGTGCGGATCTCGTGCGCCACCAGCTCGAGCGTTTCCTTGCGTGGGTCGACGATCACCACACGCTCGGGCGGCGCCGCGCGCAGCCAGCGCTCGACCGCGGCCCGGATCTCGGCGCCCGAGTGCCCCTTGCGGAAGGCGGCGCTGAGCGCGAGCCGGATCAGCTCGTCGAGCCCGCGCGCGTCCTCGAGAGCGGCGGGCGACCCCGCTCTCACGTAGACGCCGGCCCCGCGGCGCAGCTCGACATGTCCCGCCGTCTCGAGATCGCGGTAGGCGGACGAGACCGTGTTGGCGTGGAGCCCGAGCCGCCGCGCCAGGGCGCGGACGGACGGCAGGCGCTGCCCGGGTGCGAGCACCCCGCTCAGGATCCGCAGCTCGAGCTGCGCCAGCAGCTGGTCGTGAAGCGGCACGCCGCCCTTGCGCTTGAGCACGAAGTCCACTGGTCGACTCCCTGAAGCTCCGGGATTATGCACCGCTGCGGTCGCCGTTTGCCACGGCGCGCTCCCGGCTGACGGCTCAGGTGGCGCGCCTCAGATCTCGAGTTGCTTGGGCACCCGCGTGAGACAGCGCGAGCCGGTCTTCGTCACGAGCGCCACGTCCTCGATTCGGACGCCGCCGAGGCCGAGATAGTAGAGCCCCGGCTCGACGGTCACCACGTGTCCGGCCCGGAGGGCGCACGGCCGCCTGCCGATCGAGGGGGCCTCGTGGATCTGCAGCCCGAGCCCGTGCCCTGTGCCGTGGAAGAAGCCCTGCATCCGGCCGTTCTTGACGCCCGTCTGGTAGCCCTGCCGCTCGAACAACTCCTGGATCGCGCGGTGGACGTCCATTCCCTCGACCCCGGCGCGCAGCATGCGGTGGCCGAGCCGCACGGCCTCGTGGACGATCGCGTACAGCTCGTGCAGCGCGAAGCTCGCCCGGCCCCGGACCACGGTGCGCGTCAGGTCGCCGAAGTAGCCGGTGTGCTCCGAGCGCGGGAAGATGTCCATCACCACCGGCTGGTGCGCGCGGATCGGTCCGTGGCCGCCCTCGTGCGGGTCCACGGCCTGGTCGCCGGGCGCGCAGATCGTGTGGGCCGGGACGAAGCCGTCGGCCATCATGTGCGTGTTGACGGCGGAGCGCAGGTCACGGGCGGTGAACCTGCGCCCGTCACGCATCAGCCAGCCGTTCTTGATGCGGCAGGCCCTGAGCGCCTCGATCCCGGCCATCAGGCCCGCCTCCGCGGCGCGAAGCGAAGCCTCGATCGCGCGCACTTCGCGCGGCTCCTTGACCTCTCGCTCGGGCCAGAACGGCTCGGGCCCGAGCTCGAGGCGGATCCGGCGCCGGCCGAGCTCCCGCGCGAGGCCGAGCGGGAAGCTCGCGGGCACCGAGACGCGCCGCAGGCCGAGCTGGCGCAGCGTTCGTGCGATCACGTCGGCGGTCCGGGCGCGCCGCCCGCCCGCTTCGAGCGGCGCCGCGATCTCCGACCACGACAGCACCCGGTCGACCGTCGCCTGCTGCCGGGCGCGGTCCAGCTCCAGGTCGCTCATCACCAGGATGTGGGTCCGGCCCTTCTGGATGAACAAGAAGGGATCGGGGGCGAAGAAGCCCGTCGGATAGAGGATGTCGGCGTCCGTCTCGGAGGCCGCGTAGATCAGGCGTGCGGCAGCGGCTTTCACCATCGGCCCTCAGTCTACAGCCCCGGCCAGGCCGGAGGCGCTAACGCGGCGGCGCCTTTCGGCGTCTCCCCGGTCAAGCGCCCGCCTCGCGCGGGCAGGAGGTAGCCATGAAGAAGACCCTCGTCATCGCAGCCGCTCTGGCCGTGGCCGGACTCGGCCACCAGGCATGGGCGGGCGGACAGCAGCTCGTGGCAGAAGTGGGCTCGAACGGCAAGACGATCGTGGTGCGGACGTACCGCTGCGGCACGCCCTCGAGCCTGTCGCTGCGGGGGACCGCGGAAGGGATGGTCGGCGGGGAGCGCCGGACGCTGGAGCTCGAGATCACCCGCGGCGCCGAAGCGGGCGTCTTCGGCGTGGCGCGGCAGTGGCCGGCCGAGGGCCGATGGGCCCTCGTGTTCTCCGTCAACGGCGGCCACAGCGTGAGCACGCTGGTCGCGCTCGAGTCGGGTGCCGCGCTCCGCATCGCCGAGCAGAAGATGAGCTTCGAGAGGCCGTCGCCCGCGCGCATCGCGGCGTCGCTCACGGGCGCGGGAGGCGCCACCACCTCGCGCTGACCCCACCGCCCCTCCCGGCACTCCCCGTCGGGAGGGGTTACGGCTTCACACGGGCCGACCGGGCGCAGCACCGCGGGCGAGTGAGGGCGCCCTCTCGGAAGACTTGAGCCACGGGACCGACTACGGCGGCGTTCGCGTCGTCAATCCGTTCGCGGGCTGAACGCGCTCCCTGCGGCCGCCTCACGGTCGGGCGAGACCGGCCGCATCAAACCTTCGCGTCGGGCGCAGGGGCCTCGGCCCCCGCGCGGGGCGCCGCATCGCGGGAGGGGCGGGGAGAGAGCATCAGCAGCAGCGCCAGGCCGGCGGCGCAGACGCCGGCCTGGAAGAGGTCGCGCCAGACGTCGTGCCACTCGCGGCTCAAGGCCTGGGACTGGAACGCGAACATCGCGGCGAGCAGCAGCAGGCGTCGGTCGCGCACACGCAGGAACTGGACGAGGGTGACGACGGTCGCCGCAATGAACGCACCGACCATGATCAGGCTGGAGCCACGTCCACCAACACGTCGTAGAACGTCGCGCCTCCACCCATATCGGTCAGCTCCTGGCTGGTGACGGCGTTGGCGTTGCGGCCACCCGGGCACATCTTGGCCCACCAGATCGAGAGGCCCACAACGACACCCGGGCGGGCGGCATCGGACACGCGCGCGCGCGCGAGGAACGAGCCGCGGTCGTTGAAGATCCGCACCATGCAGCCCTCGCTGATACCACGGCGCTCGGCGTCACCGGGGTGGATCGTGACGCTCGCCTCCCCCTCGCGCCTCACGAACACCGGCTGCGCCGAGAAGGTCGAGTTCAGGAAGTGGTGCGCGGGCGGCGAGATGAACGCGAGCGGGTAACGCTCGGCGAGATCTGGCGCGCTCGTAGGACCCTCGCGCGGCGGGATGTAGCCGGCCAGGGGATCGATTCCCTCCGCTCTGAGCCTGTCGGAGACGAGCTCAGCGCGGCCCGACGTGGTCGGGAAGCCGCCCTCGGCGAACGGCCGATACGGGTCCGGCACGCTCAGGCGCACCGACGTCTCGCGCTCGAGCCGCTCGAACGTGATCCCGGCCATGTGCGGGTGGTCCCACTTGAAGGCCTGGCGGGCCATCTCCTCGTCCGACTCGCGCAGGCACGGGTGCTCGAGCCCCATCCTCGCGGCGAGGCGACGGAACAGCTCCGTGTTCGAGAGCGCCTCGCCTAGAGGCGCGATCGCGGGACGGCTCAGGCTGACGTAGAGATGTCCGTAAGCCTTGTGGATGTCGTATTGCTCGAGCGCCGTCGTCGCCGGCAGCAGCAGATCGGCGAAGTCCGCGGTATCGGTCTGGAACTGCTCGTGCACCACCACGAACAGGTCTTCGCGTGCCAGACCTCGGCGAACCGCTTCCTGCTCGGGCGCCACCGCCCCCGGGTTCGAGTTGTAGACGAAGAGCGCCTTCACCGGCGGATCGAGCGTCGCGTCGCCCAGGATGCGGCCGAGCTGGCTCATGTTGAGCGTCCGCGTCCCCGAACGGATCAGGTCGGACCGCTCGAGCGAGTCCGTGTCGACGGGGAACGTCCCCGAGGTCGAGAGCAGTATTCCGCCGCCCGCGTCACGCCAGGCGCCGACCAGGGCGGGCAGGCAGGCGATCGTGCGAACCGCCATCCCGCCACCCGCGTGGCGGTTGAGCCCGTAGTTGACGCGGATCGCGGAGGGGCGAGTGGTCGCGTACTCGCGCGCGAACGCCTCGATCTCCTCCGCCGGTAGACCGGTGGTCGCGGCCGTCCGCGTGGGCGTCCACTCGCGGGCCCGCTCGCGCAGCTCCACGTGCCCCACGCTGTAGCGCTCGAGCCAATCGCGGTCTTCCAGTCCGTCGCGGAAGATCACGTGCATCATCCCGAGCGCGAGCGCCGCGTCGGTGCCGGGATAGAGCGACAGGTGCTGGTCGGACTTTTCGGCGGTGCGCGAGCGGAAGGGGTCGATCGTCACGAGGCGCGCGCCGCGCCGGCGCGCCTCCTCGACGAACGGCCACAGGTGCACGTTCGAGCTCACGATGTTGGCGCCCCAGGCCACGATCAGGCGGGCATCCACGACCGCTTCGGGGTCGTAGCCGATGGTCTTGCCGCAGGTGGCCTTGTACCCGTGCGCGCCCGCGCTCGCGCAGATGGTGCGGTCGAGCAGGCTCGCCCCGAGCACGTGGAAGAAACGCCGGTCCATGCTGGCGTTGCCCAGCAGGCCCATGTTGCCCGCGTAGGAGTACGGCAGGATCGACTGCGGCCCGTGCGCCGCGGCGATCTCCTTGAGCCGCGTGGCCGCGAGATCGAGCGCCTCGTCCCACGAGACGTTCTCGAAGCGGCCCTCGCCCTTTCGACCCACGCGCCGCATCGGGTGCAGCACACGCTCCGGGCTGTAGACGCGGTCGAGGTACTGGTTCACCTTCGCGCACAGGAAGCCCTGCGTGAAGCGGTGCCCGGGGTCGCCCCCGATCCCGACCGCGCGCCCGCCCTCGACGTCGACCGTCATCACGCAGGTGTCCGGGCAGTCGTGCGGACAGACCACCTTGAGCCTTTGCCTCGGCGCGGGACTCGTGACGGCGCTCATCTCCTTGCTCCTCGCGCTCAGGCCACGCTCGTCGGTTCGGGCCGGACCGGGATCGGCCGCCCGGCGGCGTTCACCGCGACCAGCACCACCTCGGCCTCGGTCACCTTCACTCGCTCGCCCTGTCCGCTGCCGAAACGCTCGGCCTCGACCTCGACGCGCACCGTGATCGACGTGCGGCCGATCCGGACCGGCTCCGTGAAGAAGCTGACCGTGTCTCCCACGAACACCGGCGCGTGAAACTCGACCTCACGCATCACCTTCAGGACGTAGCGGTGCGCCGCCGCCTTGCGCGCCTCCACGGCGGCCGCGAGGTCGATGTGCGAGGCGATCACGCCCCCGAAGATCGTGCCCAGGGCGTTCGTGTCCTTGGGCAGCATCATCACCTTGATCGCGGGTATCCGCTCCGGGGGCATGACTGAGGATAACTCGAACGAGACGGCGACGAGTGGCAGGCCACACGCAACGGACTGCGAGCGGAGCCCGATTCACCAGAAAGCAGCCGCGTCAGGCCACGACCGGGAGCGACGGGTAGCGGCGGAGCCGGAGGGCTCCCATGGCGGGTCGCCGACTCTAGCGAGTGGACCCGTCATGGGATCCCGGTCCGCCGCGGAGACGATGGCCCAATGCCGTTTCATCCGGCGGAGTTGCCGAAAGCCATGGCCATTCACTCGGGCGGGACGAGCTGGCTAACCAAACGTCAAGGGGTTGCCCGCCGAGTCGACGCTGCCCCGGCAGAGACTCTCGTAGACTTCCCAGCCGGCGCGGTAGGCGCGCTCGAGCACCAACGTCTTGTAGCGCCCCGAGGGCTTGCCCGCGTGGTTGCCCTTGCGCCGGCGGTAGACCTGCGCCGGCACGACCTCGCCGGAGAAGGGCTCCACGTACACCGTGTCGCGCGGAAGGTGGGTCGACTCCTTCGAGTCGAGGACCTGGATGTCGTCGTCCGTCAGCCCCTCGACCAGCATGCCGACGACTGCGCCGTCCGGGCTCGGCTCGAGATTCAGCACGCCGCCGTTCCACTCGGGCCGGAACACGTTCCAGATCCGCCGCCAGCCCGGCAGCCGCGCCGGCCGGAGCGTCACGACGTCCGCGCGCTCGCCGAGCGCGTCGCGCAGGCCGTCGGCCGACATCAGAGTCCCGTAGGCGAAGAGGTTCAAGTCCTCGTCACGCCTTCCTGGTCAACGAGCGCCGGGCGCAGCCTCCGTGGCCTTGCGCGGCGTCTTCGGGTCGCCCTTGATCTTCGTGCCCGCGGGCGCAGTCGGCGCCGGTGCCGCGACGGGCGGCAGGGGCTTTCGCGGCAGCAGCTCGTCCCGGTTCGCCGCGTTGTACGCGAAGGTCGCGATCACGACCGCGGCCTGCATCAGGTCCTCCCGTTGCAGCCGGTCGTAGACGTCCATGTCGGTGTGGTGCGTTCCGAAGAAACTGCCGTTCGAGTACTCGATCGGATCCTGGATGAACTGGAAGCCCGGCAGCCCGACCGAGTCGAACGATTGGTGGTCGGTGCCGCCCGTGTTGCGCAGCGAGACGCGGGTGGCCCCGACGTCCTCGACCGCGGCCATCCAGGCCTCGAAAACGGGCTTGGTCGCCGCGTTCTCCTGCAGGTAGATGCCGCGGATCCTGCCGGTGCCGTTGTCGAGGTTGAAGTAGGCCGAGAGCTTCGCATGCCCGGGCTTGAGCGTCATTGGCGCGGGCGGGTCGCTGCGCAGGAACGCCGGCATCTCGTCGGGCGCGGGCTCGGGCGGCTGCGGCCGCGAGGCGAAGTGCTCCGAGACGTAGGCGCGCGAGCCGAGCAGCCCCTGCTCTTCCCCGCCCCACAGGCCGATGCGGATCGTGCGGCGCGGCTTCGCGCCGATCGCCTTCAGGATCCGCAGAGCCTCCATCATCACGGCCGAGCCCGCCGCGTTGTCGGTGGCCCCGGTGCCGGGATGCCACGAGTCGAAGTGCGCGCCGATCATCACCAGCTCGGCCTTGCGGTCGCTGCCCGGCAGCTCGGCCACGACGTTGTAACCGTTGGTGTCGCCCTCGTGGAACGTGGCCTTCACGTCGATCTCGACCTCGACCTCGAGCTTCCGATCGAGGAGGCGCGTCACCCGTCCCCACTGGACCGCCGAGACGATGAGCTGCGTCACCGCCTGCGGGTCGCCGGTCTTGCGCGATCCCCCGCTGCCCAGCCGCAGCACGTTGGCGTCGCGCTCCGAGGGCTCGACTACCGCGAGCGGCTTCTCCGACGCGTAGAGCTTCTCGAGTGCCTGGTTGATCCGCCGGCGGCGCATGAACGCTTCCCGGTCGAACGGCGGTCCGCCCGCCGGGCCGCGCGCCGCGCGGAGACCCGGGACCTGGTACGTCTCGAGATCGTCGAGCTCCTTGTCGCTGTAGCGCTGGAACACGCCGCCGTCCTGGGGGGACTTGAGCTCGCGCGGCTCACCGGCCCAGACCACCAGGCCCGCGAGCTGGCCCTTCCACTTGTCGACGTCGGCCTCGGATTCGACTCTTACGCGCACGACCTTGCCGCGCACGGTCCCGTTCGTTCCGGCGGTCCAGGCCTTGGGGATCGCGACCAGCGGAAACGTCACCGGGGCCACCACGTGGGCCGAGCTGCGCTCGAAGCTCCAGCCGCGGCCGAACGGGAACGCCTCGAGGTGGGAATCCTGGAGACCCCAGGTCTCGAGCTGCTGGCGCGCCCAGTCGGCGGCCTTCTTGTACTGCGGCGAGCCGCTGAGGCGCGGTCCGTGCACGTCGGTGAGCTGCGCCGCCGTCTCCATCACCTGCGAGCGGCGGAAACCCTCGTCGCGGATCCGGCCGATCGTGGCCCAGTCGAGGTTCTCGGTGGCGGGGGCGGGGGCTGTCGCGGCGGCTGCGAGGATGGACGCGAGGGCGCGGCTTCTCATCGGAGGCTCCGTGGGGTGAGGCGGGAGTTTCGCACGTGGGACTCCGCATCATAACCCGCCCGGCACCCGAGCCACAGCCCGAGGGCGGCGAGCGCGGCTGCGGCGAGCGCGCTTTCATGCACCCGCCATCTCGTTGGAAACGTCCAGGCATTCTGCTAAAGTCCTCGGACGTCTCGCATCAGAAAGGTGCCGCGGCTCGAGGCCGGGCTACGCGGGACGCGCCGAGCAAGGAGACGGAGCGATTTCGACCAAGGTTTTCGTGGGCAACCTGAGCTTTACCGTGACCCGAGAAGAGCTCGTCGAGGCCTTTGGCGCGGTCGGGAAGGTGGTGGACGCCAAGGTCCCGACGGACCGCGAGACAGGACGTCCGCGCGGCTTCGCCTTCGTCGAGTTCGAGAGCGACGAGGCCGTCCAGCGCTGCATCGAGCAGATGAACGGGCGCGACCTCAAGGGTCGCGCGATCCGAGTCAACGCGGCCGAGGACCGGCCGCGTTCGCCCGGCGGGCCCGGCGCTTCTGGGTACCCCAGGCCCGGCGGCGGCTTCTCGCGGCCGGGGGGCAGCGGGAGCGGCGGCGGCTTCTCGCGACCGGGCGGGGGTGGCTTCCGCTCCGGTGGCCCTCCCAGCGGCGGCTTTCCCCCGCCGGAGGAGTCGGGCGATACCCGCGGGCGGCGCTTCAAGCAGAAGCCCGAGTCGAAGCCCGTCCGCAAGACGAGCCCCAGGCGCCGTCGCGACGACGTCGTCGAGGACGACGACGCCGATTACTAGCCTGCTCGTCGCTCTCCTCGCCGCGGCGCAGCTCGCGCGGCCCTTCGCCGACGAGCGGCTGCTGCTCGACCGGCGCCTCGAGACGCTGCGCCGCATCCTCCCCGACGGGCCGACTGCGGCGGCGGACGTGCTGCACCTGCGCGACCTGGCCGAAGCCGCGCGCCTCGCCCGCGTCGAGGTCCAGCCGCGCGCGCCCGTCGAGTCGGGCACGCGCGGCGAGCTGGTGCTGGACGTCACGGCGCTCGGCGGCTACGCCGAGATCGACCGGCTCTTTCAGCGTCTCGCGGTCTCGCACCGGCTGATCGACGTCGAGAGCCTGACGCTCACGGCGACGAGCGAGTCGGCGCTGCAGCTGGCCACGGTGCTGCGCTTTCCGTTCTGGCCGGCGCGGGCGCCGCTGCCGCCGCCGCCCGAATCGACGCGCGGGCGGCCGAGCGGAGTGCCCCGGCCCGCGCTGGACGCTTACCTCCGCGACCAGTCGCTGGCGTTCGCCAAGTCGGACGTGATCGCGGCGCGGCGCCGTGCGCGCCGCAACCCGCGGCTGTTCCTCTCGGAGCTGGCGGCGGTCGTTCGCGAGCGGCCGGTGGTGCTCGGCCACGCGTCGCTCGCCGAGGAGTTCACGATCCGCGGGCTGGCCCTCGGCGAGGGGCCGGTGCGCGCGTTCGAGAGCCGGCTCGAGCGCGGCTTCCTGCGCGTCAGCGAGTTCCTGATGGCGAAGCAGGGCGCCTGCCACCGCTTCGAGGCGCGCGGCAAGAGCCCCGTCGCGGGGCCCGACGCGGAGCTGCCGGTGCCCGTGGAGGATCCGTTCGCGCAGGACGCCCAGCCGTGCCGGGTGGACCGCGACGCCGCGCGCAGCGTCGTGGTGAAGGGCCGCGCGCCGACGGCGAAGGATCCGGGGCGCGGCCCGCTCACGCTGCGCCTGCGCGAGCTCGACTTCACCGACGTGTTCCAGGTGCTGGCGGCGCTGGGCGCGGGCGGCTTCGTCGTCGACGGTGACGTGACGGGCCGCGTGAGCGTCGAGCTCACGCGCGCCACGCTCGAGGAGACGCTCGCCGCCATTCGCAAAGCCTCGGGCGTCGAGGTCGCGGCCGGCGGGGCGGTGCGGCGCGTCTTCGCGGCGCGCGGAACGACGGGGAAGCCCGCGGCCGACGGCGGACCACGCGCGAGCTTCGCGCTCAAGCGTGTCGAGCTGCGCGACCTGCTCGCCGCGATGACCGACGTCGACGCGTCGCTTGCCGCGCTCGGGCCGCCCGGCTTCCTCGGCCGCGTGAGCGTCTTCACGAAGGATGCGCCGCTGCTGGCGGTGCGTGCGGCGGCCCTCGAGTCGGCGGGGCTCGGCGAGCGAATCGAGGAGGAGCGGCGGGTGATCGAAAGCCGCACCGGCACGGGTGAGGCGCCGATGCCGGTGGCCCGCAGCGGCCCCGAGCCGCGGCTCACGCTGCGGCGAGAGGAGCTCACCGTGGCCGAGTTCCAGCTCGCGGGCGTCGCCTCGGCGGGCAACGACTTCGTCGCGTTCGCCTACTCCCCCACCGGCCAGCTCTACGCCTACCGCGCGGGCGATCGCCTCGTCGACGCGCAGTTCAGGGCCGTCGAATCCACGGACGTGCTGCTCGAAACGGACGAAGGTCCGCTACGAGTGCCGTTGCCACCCCTGTCCCACTAAACTAAACGAAAAGACCCGGGAGCCAAGCTCCCGGGTCGAAATGGGCCTTTCGCCCAGCGCACCTTATGGTGCGCTTAGTTTCCTCACGGATCAGTCGCGGGCCTTGCGGCCCCCTGCGGGCCCGGCGGCGTGCCCTCGGCTTCCATCATCCGCTCCTCCGCGTGCTCCGGAAGCATAGAGGCTTCGGTCGAGAGCGCCTCGTGCGCACGCGACAGTCGCTCCCCTGACGAGATCGCTCCCGCCGCGTCAACCTCCGTTGTGCTGGGCGGGCGCTTTCTCTTGCGTGAAAGATGATCCCGTCGCTCCTCGCTGTCAAGAGAAAAGTGTCGCCACAAAAGCGACCCGACGGGCCGGATGCAACACCAGACGTATCTGTTTACCGACCGGGTGAGAGGTGCGGGCGAGGGATCGGATCGCGGAGGATGGCAGCGACGACTTCGAGGACGAGGCGGCCCTGCTGCTGCGTCG
>Ga0247727_10007528_pt1 | contig 20698 bp, 21 predicted proteins | sample WisWelCaveWW1625_FD_202498 | JGI IMG/M metagenome (GOLD analysis project Ga0247727, IMG submission 202498) | Biofilm microbial communities from Wishing Well Cave, Virginia, United States - WW16-25 | ecosystem: Environmental > Aquatic > Deep subsurface > Groundwater > Cave microbial mat | place... | reverse complement strand
GCGAGTGGCCACCTCTCGAGCGCTCGGCCAGCGTGGGCGCCCTGTCGCGGCCGTGGGCAAACGTCGACGCTCTGCGAGTGCACCGTGCGCCGTCATGCGGGTCGGTCCGCCGCCTGCGCCGCCTCAAGCCACTCGTCGCGTCCCTCGATCGGGATGTAGTAGGTCGCTAGCGCGCGTCCGGAACCCTCCGGGCGCGCCAGCACGATGAAGGCCTGACCATCGGAGCCAGCCTCGCGGGGCGTCGCCCGTGACGTCGGCCTGGACATCCGCCAGCTCCCGCCTTGCGTCCGCGATCCTCGAGGCCTGTGCTCGAAACCCGCCGCCATCCCGTAGGCTGGTGCGGACCGCGCCCGGCCGTTCGCGCGGCGAAGCCGTGGAGACATCCCGTGCCGGCGTCCCCGCCCTGGTATCGCATCGCCACCGATCGCGGCGTGCTCGTGCGCGCCACGCTCACCAGCCTCGGTGTCGGGACCCTGCTGACGCTCGTGAACCGTGGCGAGGCGATCGAGGCCGGGACGATGGGGCCCGAATCGGCGCTGCCGATCGCGATCACCTACGTCGCGCCGTTCCTGGTGTCGCTCGTCTCGAGCGTCGTCGCCCTCCGCCTGGAGCGCCGGGGCAGCGCGCTCACGACGGGCCTCCTCGAGCGCGAGATCGCGGCGATCAACCGCTTTCCGGGCCAGAATCCGAATCCGGTCATGCGGATCACCGAAGACGGCCGGATGACCTACGCGAACGAGTCGAGCGCACCCGTCCGGGCCGCGCTCGGCATCGAGGTCGGGGCCACCCTCGACGAGGCCACCCTGTCGCGGATCCGGACGGCGGCCGCGGCGACGCCACCCGAGACCTTCGAAGCGACCGACGGGCGCCTGACGTTCGCGATCCTCTCGGTCCACATCCCGGAGCTCGGGGCGTACAACGTCTACGGCACGGACATCACCGCGGCGAAGGTGGTGGCTCGGTTCCCGGACCGCAACACGAACCCCGTGCTCCGGATGAGCCCGGCGGGCCAGCTCACCTACGCCAACGCGGCCAGCCTGCCGATCACGCGGGCGCTCGGCCTGGAGGTCGGCGCCCGGCTCCCGGACGGGCTGCTCGGAGACCTGCAGGCGGCGCTGGCCGATCCTCCCGCGCCGCCGCCCGAGGTCCCAGCGGAGGGCGGCCGGACCTTCCGGCTGTCACCCGTGCTCATTCCGGAGTTCGACTTCGTGAACCTCTACGGGACGGAGCTCACGGCCGAGAAGGCGATCGACCGCATCCCGACCCAGAACCCGAACCCGGTGCTCCGCCTGAGCCGTACCGGGAACGTCACCTTCGCGAACCCGGCAAGCGCGCTTGTCCAGCAGGCGCTCGGCGCCTCGGTCGGGGCCGAGCTCGACCCGACAGTGTTCGCTCAGATCCTCGCCGCCGGGGACGACCCCGCTCACCCGACCCTCGAGGTCGAGGCCGAAGGCCGGATCTTCCGCCTCCGCGTGGTCTCGATGTACGAGTACGACGCGATCAACGTGTACGGCACGGACATCACCGCCGCCCGCCAGGTCGAGGCCCTCAGCGCCGCCAACGAGCGCCTCCTGCTGAACATCCTGCCGCCCTCGATCGCCGAGCGGCTCCGGGGCGGTGAGACCGTCATCGCGGACCGGTTCGACGACATGGCCGTCCTGTTCGCCGATGTCGTGGGATTCACGACGCTGTCGGCGCACCTGTCGCCCGTCGAGGTCATCGATCTGCTGAACCGCGTCTTCACGATGTGCGACGAGCTCGCCGAACGCCATGGCCTCGAGAAGATCAAGACGATCGGCGACGCGTACATGGTCGTCGGCGGGCTGCCGCGGGAACCCGGACCCGACGGCGTCGCGCCGCTGCCCTCCGGGCCGGCCGACGTGGCCGACATGGGCCTGGCGATGATCGAGGATCTCGCGCGCCTCCGGGACTCCGCGGGCGCGGACATCGAGATCCGGATCGGGATGCACGTCGGACCGGCCGTCGCCGGCGTCATCGGCCTCAAGAAGTTCATCTACGACGTCTGGGGTGACACGGTCAACATGGCCAGCCGGATGGAGTCGACCGGTGTCCCGGGCCGGCTCCAGGTCACGGCCGAGACCCGCGAGCGGCTCGGGGAGGCCTTCGAGCTGGAGCGCAGAGGGATCGTCGAGGTGAAGGGCAAGGGCCCGCTCGAGACGTGGTTCGTCGTGGGGCGCCGCTGAGCGCGCCTGACGACCACGCGGCGCGCCATGCGCCCGTCATGACCCGCCACCGACCGATCGGTCCGAGGCAGGCCATCGTCGCAGCAGGCGGGCGTGACCTTCGACGAGCACGACGGAGGCCACCCCGACGACCACGGCGAGGATGGCGATCTCCTTCGCCACGACCGGCGTGCCACCGAGCAGTGGGATGTTGTGGCCGGGGCCGACAGCGAAGGCGAAGGCGGCCAGCGCAGCCGTGGCGACGGCCCGGCGATTCCGGCCGATAAGCCAGCCCAGGCCGGCACCCGCGATGGTCGCGCTGGCCAGAAGCCCAACGACGACATCGGTTAATGCCTCCGGGCCCGGGACGAGGAACCTGCCGCCTCCACCTGCATCCATTTCGTAGATCGGCCCGCGGAGCTCGGCGATGATGATGGCGGGGAGCAGGACGGCCCCGATCCCGACCATCATGGCGAACGCGGTCCAAGGCCGTCGCGGCAGGTGCGGGAGGAGCACCGCGTAGGCTGCGCCCGCCGCCGCACCGCCCACCGCGGCGACGAGCGCACCGGCTGGCGCGATGAACCAGATCGGGACGATCCAGAGCTGGTGGATCAGCAGGAAGGTCGCGAATCCGGCGATCCCAGCCAGGACGCCGGCGCGCACCGACGCGGATCGCGGCCCGCCTTCGTCAGCCGGCCGGCGACGAGCGCGCGTGGGGGTCCGAGACCAGTGCGACGAGCCGGTCGAGCTCACGGTTGGCGGTCGTGCGCGGCTCTCGGTCGATCCAGCGGCGGTCGATCCAGCGGCCGATCGGACCGAACGGGACGGTGTACTCGGTCAACAGATCGAGATCGGTCCGGCCCTCTCGCGCAGCGAGCGTCGCGACCATCCGATAGGACGCGCCGAGCGGACCCCGGCCCGTGGTCTCGTGGAGCCATGGCGGCTCGGAACGATCGACCCGCGTCCGGAACCTCCACGGTCCGCGGATGACGAGGGTGTAGCGTGTGCCGGGCGTGTCCAGGGGGCCCGTCGGAGCGGTGACGCCTGACGCGTCCATCCAGTCCGCCACGAGCACGGGGTCGATGAACGCCCGGAACACGCGGTCCGGCGAGGCCTGGATGCGGCGGCTGAGACGGTAGTGTCCCATCTGGGCGTCCTCCATTCGCGTGATCCGTCCGGACCAACTATGATTGGCTGACATCACATAGTCAATAGTTTCCCTGAGGACAGGATGCCACGGAACTACCGACTGGGCAAGCGCGCAGCCCAGATGAGTGCGACCCGCGAGCGGATCCTCAACGCGGCGATCGAGCTCTATGTCGAGCTCGGGATCTCGTCGACGACCATGCGCCAGATCGGGCAGCGCGCCGATGTCGCGCCGGGCACGCTCCGCAACCACTTCCCATCCCGGGAGCGGCTGGACGCGGCGATGGTCGAGCGCCTGACGGCCGACGTCCCGCTCCCTGAACTCGCGATCTTCGACGGCGCGGGCTCCATCGAGGAGCGCCTCGGGCGACTGATCGGCGCGACCGGCGTGTTCCTGGATCAGAGCGCGCTCCTGTACCGGATGTGGCTCCGCGAACCGATGCGCACCGGGGTGTGGGCCGAGGCTGGCGCGGCGTACGGTGCCCGTTGGGACCAGCTCATGCGTTCGGCGCTCGGGCCACTGGCCGACGACGACGACGCGATGACGGTGCTGCGCGCCGTTCTTCAGACGTCGTTCTTCGAGGGCGTCCGGGCGGGCCGGAGAACGACCGAGCAGGTGTGCGCCCTCGTCACGGCGGCGCTCGCCCCGTGGTTCGTGGCGCGATCGGCGCAACGACAGCGCGAGGGGCCGACCGTCGGAAGCGATTGACGAGCGCGGGCTTCTTCGCCGTTCCGCGACGCCTCCAGGCCGGCTGCCTACCGCGCGACTACGATGGGCCGATGACCGGCATCGAGCAGGATCGCCTTCGGGCCGACGGTCCGTCCGTCATCGTCGCCGGTCACATCTGCCTCGACGTCATCCCGTCCCTGCCGCCGGGTTCCCGTCGCCGGTCGCCGGAGCCCGGCTCCCTGCTGCCGCTCGGTCCCGTGACGCTGTCGGTCGGCGGCTGCGTCGGCAACACCGGCATCGCCCTGCACCGCCTCGGGCTGCGACCCAGTCTCGTCGCTCACGTCGGGGACGATCGGCTCGGAGGCGTGCTCGCCGACCTCCTGCACGACGCGGTCCCCGAGGACGCCGCTCAGCTCCGGGTCATACCCGGCGGGTCGACGTCCTACAGCCTGATCACGAACCGGCCCCGCGAGGATCGGGCGATCCAGCATCACCCCGGCGTGAACGCGACGTTCGTCGCCGACGACGTGCCCGACGACCTGCTGCAGGGAGCCGCCCTCCTCCACGTCGGCTACCCGCCGCTCATGGCGGCGATGGTCGCGGACGACGGGCGCGAGCTGCGACGGCTCCTGGTGAGGGCACGCGCTCTCGGGCTCACGACGTCGGTCGACATGGCGAGCGTCGGCCGAGGCTTCGGGCCGGACCGCATCAGCTGGCGGACGCTCCTGGAACGAGTCCTGCCCGAGGTCGACGTGTTCATGCCGAGCCTGACCGAGGCGGCCCATCTATTGGGGCGGCGGATCCGGCGCGCTGAGCTGGGCGCACCGCGGCTCGCGTCGGTCGCGGCCATGGCCGGCGAGCTCGTCGAGATGGGGGTCGCAGTCGCCGGGATCAAGCTCGGCGCTGACGGCCTGTATGTCCGCACGGCGCCGACCGCTCGCCTGGCCGCCGCTTCCGGAGGCATCCCGGCCGGCTGGGCCGGTCGCGAGCTCTACTCGACCGTGTTCGAGACGCAGGTCGTCGGGACGACGGGCGCCGGGGACTCGACGATCGCGGGGTTCCTGTTCGGCCTGCTCTCGGGGATGCCACTCGACGCGGCGATCACCGCCGCCTGTGCCGTCGGCGGTTCCAGCACGGAAGCGTCGGATGGCACGAGCGGCGTCATGAGCTGGCCGCGGATCGAGCGGCGCCTCGAGGCTGGCTGGCGGCGCCGCGAGGCGTCGCCAGGCGCCGGCTGGGCGCCGTCAGGCGAGCCCGGCCTGTTTCGTGGACCTCGCGACGCCGTCGGGTCGAACGCATGAATGTCGAGGTCCTGTCCGACGCCGAGCGGGGCTTCCTGGCTGCTGCGCGCCGGGCGGTGCTCGCGACGACGACGGCGAACGGGAAGGCGCGGCTCGTGCCGATCTGCTTCGTCGTCGTGGACGCCGCCCGCGAGGCATTGGCCGTCATTTATAGCCCGCTCGACGAGAAGCCGAAGGCGGCCGCCGACCCGCGCGCGCTGGCGCGCGTTCGGGACCTCCTCGCCCGCCCCGACGTGACGCTGCTCGTCGACCGCTGGGACGAGGACTGGACGCGCCTCGCCTGGCTCCGCTGCGATGGCCGGGCGGAGCTTGTCGAGCCGGACGGCCCAGGCGCCAGCGAGCACGCCGGAGCGGTCGACGCCCTCCGCGCGAAGTACCCGCAGTATCGCGACCACGCGCTCGAGGCGCGACTGATCATCCGGATCGTCGTCGAGCGCGCGCTGACCTGGGGCGACCTGGCCGGCGACGACTGACGGCCCTCATCCCCTCGGCCACGACGCCACCGCTACCATGCGGCGGTGAACCTCGAGATCGTCGATGCGCCCGAAGCCGAACGCTACGAGGCGCGGCTCGACGGCGAGCTCGTCGGCGTGCTCGAATACAAGCTGAGGCGCAGCCGGATCGCGCTCATCCACACGGAGGTCGCGGCCGGTCACGAGGGCCGCGGCTTCGCCGCTCGGATCGCCCGCTTCGCGCTCGGCGATGCGCGGCAGCGGGGACTCGGGGTGATCCCGACCTGTCCGTATGTCCTCGCCTACCTCGAGCGGCACCCGGAGGAGCGCGACGTCGTTCGCGGCAGGGCGGCCGGCGCTGGGTCCTGACGGCGCGATGACGCCTACGGTGTCCGGCCCCGACGGCGCGACGACGCCGACGCCCGGCGCGGTGGCCGAGGCGGACGGGTTCCGGCCGGACCTGGAGGGCCTGCGCGGCGTCGCGATCGCGCTCGTCCTGCTGTTCCATGCCGGCGTTCCGTGGACCGGCGGCGGCTTCGTCGGGGTGGACGTCTTCTTCGTCCTGTCGGGCTTCCTCATCAGCGGGCTGCTGTTGCGCGAGCGCGAGTCGACGGGACGGATCGACCTCCTGGCGTTCTACGTCCGACGGGCGCGCCGGATCCTGCCCGCGGCCCTCGTCGTCATCGCGGCGACGCTGCTCGTCGCCCCCGCCTTCCTCGCGCCGCTCGACCTGCCCGGCGTCGCCGCCGATGCCGTCGCGACCGCGCTTTCCGTCGGCAACCTCCGGTTCGCCGCGGAGGCGACCGACTATTTCGCGCGCGATGTCGTCCCATCGCCACTGCTCCACTACTGGTCGCTCGGGGTGGAGGAGCAGTTCTACCTCGTCTGGCCGGCGCTGCTCATCCTCGCCACCCGGCTGCCGCGGCCGCGGCTCGGGGCCGCGGCCGTGCTGGCGGTCGTGACGGCGACCTCGCTCGGCGCGGCGATCCTGCTCACGACGGAGGCGCCGGCGTGGGCGTTCTACTCCCTGCCGACGCGAGCCTGGCAGCTCGGGCTGGGCGGACTCGTCGCGGTCGGCTGGGGGCGGCTGGCCGCCGTTCCGGGATGGCTGGCCGCTTCGGCCGGTTGGCTCGGCCTCGGCTCGATCGTGGTCGCGCTCGTCGCCGTCGACGCCGCGACGACGCCCTACCCAGGGATCGCCGCCCTGCTGCCCGCGGTCGGCGCGGCCGCGGTCATCGCCGGCGCGACGCGACGGCGCGGACCGGGGCTCGTGCTGGTCGTCGCGCCACTGCGCTGGCTCGGCCGGATCAGCTACTCGCTGTACCTCATCCACTGGCCGGTGCTCGTCCTCCCTGCGGTGACCCTGCCGATCGGAGAGACCCTGCCGCCGGCGGAACGAGCGGGGCTCGCCGCGCTATCGGTCGCCCTCGCTGCGGCGTCCTGGCGCTGGATCGAACGACCGATCCATCGTGGCGCCTGGGGCAGGGCGTCCGGACGTCGGGTCCTGACGGCCGCGGGCGGGGCCATCGCAGCGGTCGCGATCGTGGCGGGGACCTTCGGCGCCGTCGCCGACGCGCGCCTGACGGCCGCGCTCGGCGAGCCGGACCCAAGCCCGCTCGCGAGCCCCCCGAGCTCGACGCCGAGCGGCACGGCCACCGCGAGTCCCGGTCCGTCGGGCTCGCCGACCGGACCCGCGCCCTCGACGACGCCGCGCCCTTCGCTCGAACCTGAGCCGAGTCCGACGGCCACCATCGAACCGACGCCCACGCCAGCGGGCGCGCAGCCGCTGCCCGCCGACGTGCAGCCGCCGCTACGGCTCGCCCGCGACGACCGGCCGCGCTACATCGACGACGGCTGCAACATCCTGGAGGACGAGACCAAGCCTGAGCTGTGTCCGTACGGCGACCCGGTCGGGACGATGGCCATCGTCCTGCTCGGCGACTCGCACGCCGGCCAATGGTTCCCGGCGCTCGACGTCATCTCCCAGGAGCGCGGCTGGCGGCTCTACCCGATGACGAAGAACAACTGCCGCTTCCTCGATCTGCGGCAGTACTCGACGACGCTCAAGCGCGAGTACACGGAGTGCGCCACCTGGCGAGCCCGCGTCGTCGAGCGGCTTGCGACGCTGCAGCCGGGGCTCGTCATCATCGCGAACTCGAAGGGTGTGATCCCCATCCTCTCCGCCGACAAAGACTGGCGACGGCAGGCGGATGCCCTGAAGCGGGCGATGGCGGAGCTGCCCGGGGACGTCGCGCTCGTCGTGGACACGCCGCGCTCGATATACGACGTGCCGGCCTGCCTGTCGGCCCACCTCGCCGACACGCGACCGTGTCGCACGCCACGCAGCCGCGCGTTCCTGCGCGACCAGGGCCGCGCCGAGACGGCGGCCGCGGCGGAGACCGGTGCCGCCCTCGTCGACGTCAACGCCCTCGTCTGTCCTGGCGACCCGTGCGCAGTCGTGCTGGACCGGATGATCCTGTATCGCGATCACCACCACCTGACGGCGACGTTCTCGGCCTCGCTCGCCGAGGCGCTCGCCGCGCGGCTCCCGAACGCCACGTGAGGCGACCGGCGTCGATGGCGTGGACGCCGGGAGTGCCCGAGGCTGACGGCCGGATCCTGGCGGTCATCCCGGCGTACCAGGAAGCGCCGAGGGTGGCCGATGTCGTCCGCGGCGTGCAGGAATACCTGCCGGTCCTCGTCGTCGACGACGGCTCGACCGACGGTACGGCCGAGGCAGTGGAGGCGACCGGCGCGGAGGTGGTCCGGCAGCGGCCGAACCGGGGCAAGGGGGCGGCGCTGCGGACTGGCTTCCTCCTGGCGCTGGAGCGCGATCGCGAAGCGGTCGTGACGCTCGACGCCGACGGCCAGCACGTTCCGGCCGAGATCCCGCGGCTCGTCTCGGCATACGCGGTCGGTGAGGCCGCCGGCGGCCCGGCCGATCGGCCGGCGCTCGTCGTCGGCCGGCGCGACTTCTCAAAGATGCCGCTCGTCCGCCGCCTGTCGAACTCGATCGGCCGACTCGTCCTCTCGGCGGCGGTCGGCCGCGACATCCCGGACAACCAGTCCGGCTATCGGCTCGTCGATCGGCGGCTGATGACGGCCATGCTCGCCAGCCGAGAACCGGGCTTCGCGTTCGAGGTCGAGATGATCGCCCGCTGCGTCGCCGCCGGCTGGCCGATCGCGTGGGTCCCGATCTCGACGATCTACGCCGGCGAGCCGAGCCACATCCGGCCGGTCGAGCACGTCCGGAGCTTCCTCCGGGCGGCGCTCACCGCACGTCGGGTGGTGCGCGACGCGCGGCAGACCTGATCAGGGCGGCGGCGTGAAGCGGACCCGGGTGAGCACGAACTCGCCGCGGCAGGCCTCGACGAGGTCGGCCGGGCAATCCGCCGCCGCACGGTGGTCGAAGATCCCGGTCAGCACCGCCCACTGGTCCACCCCGACGGTGCCGATGAGCGGCGAGTGCGGGTCGACGTGGACCGTGAGGGACAGCACCGCGTAGCGGTAGCGGTCGATCGGCAGGGCGAGGACGGCCGCGTCGTACCAGGCGAGCCAGCGTGGCTCAGGGGGCACGAAGTCGCCGTCGTCGGCCGGGAACGGCGCGAGGTAGGCGAGCACGGTCACCGGGCTGCCCGCGTAACAGCGGAGCCGATCGGCTGTCGACAGCTCGATGAGCGCGACGAGGTCGGGCGCTGACCCGGGGCAGGCGACGACGCCGGGCGTCGGCTCCGGCGGCACGTCGCCGCGAGGGCGGCTCCAGACCGCCGCGGAAACGCCGCGCGGCCCGTCCGGATAGGACCCGACGAGGAGCGGCCGACCCGCGGCGAACGCGACGTCGGTCACGTCGTAGAGACCGGCGAAGTCGCCTGACGGGCCGTCCGCCGACGATCGAGCCCAGGCCCGTCCGTCATCCGACCACCAGGCGGCGAGCTGTCCGTCCGGGCCGATCCCGGCGGCGACGATCCGCCCGTCCGCGGCGACGGCGGCCGCCCGCATCGCGGCGTCGAAGGCGCCGACGTCGCCGTCACCCCCTGGCGCGAGCTCCCAGGCGGCGCCGTCGGTCGACGTCCAGGCGGCGGCGCCATGCTCGACCATGCCGACCGCGACCAGGCCCTCCCGCGTCGCGACGATGTCGGCGATCGCGCCGCCGATGGCGCCACCGACGTCGGCCTCGGTCCACGTGACGCCGCCGTCGAGGGATCGGAACGCCCCGGCATGCCAACCCGTTGCCGCCTTGAAGAAGGCGCCCGCGGCGATCACGCCGCCATCGGGACCGGCGCCGAGGGCGAGCAGATCGGCCTCCGCGTCGGCGACGCGCCGCTCCCGCCATGACGCACCGCCGTCGGCCGACGACCAGACCGCGACGCGCCCCGGGTCGCGCCCGGTGGCGAACAGGGTCCCGTCGACGACCGCCAGCCGCCCGAACCCGCCGGACGCCCGCGGGACGCTCGACACGGGCCGCCAGGTCTCCCCGTCGGTCGAGGCCCACGCCTGCCCGCCGGTGTCGCCGTCCGGTCCGCTGCTCCCGCCCACGGCCAGGAAGCCGTCGCCGACCACCGCGACGTCGCTCAGCGAGGCGTCGCGCCACGCCGCCGGGCCGGTCGCCCGCTGCCACGACAGGCCGTCGCCCGAGAACCAGGCCGCCGCGCCGGTGGCGACCTGGCCGACGATCACGACACGGCGGGGCCCGGCTGCGACCGCGTTCGCCCAGCCGCCGCCGTACGGATCGCGAAGTCCGGCCTCGAACGGGACCCTGGCCCAGTCGGTCTCGTCCGGACGCAGCGCCCTGGGAGTCGGCTCCGGGGTCGGCGTGGCGACGTGCGTCGGGCTCGGCGACGAGATGCTGGCGGGCGCCGTCGAGGGCGTCTCCGCGCGACAGGCGGCCAGGAGGATCGTCAGCGCGAAGGGGATCGCGCAGACGGCGTTGAGCCGGCCGCTCACGGGGCCTCAGGCCGGCCGCCGTCCTGCTCGAGCCCGACCAGCCCGGCGTCGTTCATCGGCGGCACGGTAGCACTCGGGCGCGTGGGACAATCCCGGCCCCGTGGACCTCATCGACCTGCGCTCGGACACCGTCACCCGGCCGACCGACGGGATGCGCGCCGCCATGGCCGCCGCCGAGGTGGGCGACGACCAGTTCGGCGAGGACCCCTCGGTCAACGCGCTGCAGCACCGCGTCGCAGCGCTGCTCGGCAAGGAGGCGGCGCTGTGGCTGCCGACCGGTACGATGACGAACGCGGTCGCGCTCCAGACGCTCACCCGGCCGGGCGACGACGTCATCGTGTCCCGTGAGAGCCATGCCGTATGGCACGAGGCCGGTGCCGGCGCGGCCCACGCCGGAGTCCAGTTCAGCGAGATCGGCGAGGGAGGCGTCTTCACCGCCGCGGAGCTGATCGCCTCGGTCAAGCCGCGAGGGCACCTCCTCTATCCGCCGACCACCCTCGTCCAGGTCGAGAACACCCACAATCGGGCAGGCGGGATCGTCTTCCCGCAGCCCGAGGCGGTCGCCATCGCAGCGGCGGCCCGTGAGGCCGGAGTCGCGACGTACCTCGACGGTGCCCGCCTGTGGAATGCGGCCGTGGCGACCGAACGGAGCCCTGGCGAGCTCGCCGCGCCGTTCGACCTCGTCGGCGTCGCCTTCTCGAAGGGTCTCGGGGCGCCCGGCGGCGCCATGCTCGCCGGGAGCCGCGAGACGATCGCCGCCGCCGTTCGGAGGCGAAGGATGGCCGGCGGCGCGATGCGCCAGGTCGGCTCGTTCGCGGCCGCCGCGTCGTACGCGCTCGACCATCACGTCGCGCGACTGGTCGACGACCACGCGAACGCGCGGCTGATCGGCGAGCGCCTGGCCGCGAGCCCGCGCATCCGCCTCCAGCTGGCGACCGTCCAGACGAACATCGTGTTGTTCGAGCTCGTCGAGGACGCGCCCGATGCTCCCGCGGTCGTCAGCCGCGCCCGCGAGCGGGGCGTCCTGGTGTTCGCGTTCGGCCTCCGGAAGATCCGCGCCGTGACCCACCTCGACGTGACGCGCGGGGCGTGCGAGCGCGCCGCCGAGGTGCTCGTCGCGGCGGCGGAACGAGTCTGACGGGGGCCGAGGCGGCGCCTCACCGGTCATCGCCGCGTCATCCGTGGGGCTGACGATGGAGCGGTGCCAGCCTCCGTCGTCGGCCCGCTCGAGCCACCGTCCGCCTACGATGCGGGCATGCCAGCCGTCGGCCCTCGCCCGATCCTCGTCGTGGACGACGACGCGAAGATCGTCCGCCTCGTCCGGGCGTACCTCGAGCGCGACGGCCACCGCGTCATCGTCGCCGCAGATGGGCGGGCGGCGCTGGCCGCGATCGCGCTCGAGATGCCGAGCCTCGTCGTCCTCGACCTCATGCTGCCCGAGGTCGACGGGCTGGCTGTCATCAGGGCTGTCAGGCGGGGCGGCTCGGAGACTCCGATCATCATCCTATCGGCGCGCGGGACGGTGGCCGACCGGGTGACCGGCCTCGCCAGCGGTGCCGACGACTACCTGCCCAAGCCGTTCTCACCGGCGGAGCTCGTCCTCCGCGTCCGCCGCATCCTCGAGCGGACGGCGGCCGGCCGCGCCGAGACACCGTCCGACGCCGGGCCGCTCGTCCTGCGCGACCTCGTCGTCGATCGGTCGCGCCACGATGTCGCGATCGACGGGCGCCCGATCCCGCTCACGGCGGTCGAGTTCCGGCTGCTCGTCGCACTCCTGGAAGCCGACGGACGGGTGCTCACCCGCGACCAGCTGCTCGACGCGGTGCACGGCGATGACGCCGTCGAGATCCTCGATCGCACGGTCGACGTCCACGTTCGCCGGCTGCGCGACAAACTGGGCGACGATGCGGCCGCACCGCGCTACGTCGCGACGGTGCGCGGCGCCGGCTACCGGGCGGCGCCGCGATGAACGCCCGCGGGATCGGCGGCAGGATCGCCGTCGCCGCGCTGGCGACGGCGGGAGTGGCGTTGACGATCCTCGTCGCCGGCGTCGCGGTCGTCGGCGCGGACGTGTTCACGGCGCTCATGGTCGAGCACGGCGAATCGGCGGACGCCGCTGCGGCGATGTTCGACGCGTCGGTCCGGATGGTCGTGCTCGTCTCGGTCGTCGTCGCGGTCGCGGCCGCGCTCGCGCTCGCGATCCTGCTCGGCCGCCGCCTCGCCGGGCCGCTGCGGGAGATCGGCCGAGCCGCCCGGCGCGTCGCCGACGGCGACTACGCGGCGCGCGTTCCGCGCGACGGGCCGGAGGAGGTGGCCAGCCTCGCCGACTCGTTCAACCAGATGGCGGCCGCGCTCGAGGAGCAGCAGCGCGTCCGGCGCGACTTCATCGCCAACGCGGCGCACGAGCTGCGGACGCCGCTGACGAACCTCACCGGCTACCTGGAGGCGCTCCGGGATGGGGTCATCCCGGTGGATCGCGCGACGCTCGAGTCGCTGCTGGAGGAGACGGAACGACTCGTCCGCCTCTCGTCGTCGCTGGACGTCCTCGCCGAGGGGGACGCGTCGGCAGGACCGCCGCCGCTGTCCGAGCTCGACCTCGCGGCCGCCGTCGGCGGCGCGGTGGACCTCGCCGCCCCGGCGATCGCGCGTGCCGGCCTCGCGGTCGAGCTGGAGGTACCGGCCTCGCTATCGGCCAGGGCGAACGCGGACCATCTGGCGCAGGTCCTGGGCAACCTGCTCCAGAACGCCGTCCGCTACACCGCGTCGGGCGGTCGGATCGTCGTTCGCGCCGAGAGCCGCCCCGCCGACATCCTCGTGTCGGTGTCGAACAGCGGCCCGGGCATCCCGACGGACGAGCTGGCACGCGTCTTCGAGCGCTTCTACCGGGTCGACAAGTCGCGCGACCGGGAGCGTGGCGGCGCCGGCATCGGCCTGGCGATCGTCGCTCAGCTCGTCGAGGCGATGGGCGGCCGGGTCGGGGCGGAGTCGGAGGACGGCCGGACGCGCTTCTGGTTCAGCGTCCCCCGCTAGCAGCGGTCACACGACGCCCTCGGCGACCTCGCAGATGCCCGGTCCCGCGACGGCGACGGCAGCGGTGGCGCGCTCCGCGTCGAGCGCCGCCTTGATCTCCGGGTAGGCGTCGCTGAGACAGCACGAGCAGCTCTCGTACCAGCGCCGCATGCCTTCGTCGATCAGCGGCAGGAGCGTCGTCCCGGTGGCGACCGCATGGCCGGCGGCCGTCGTGGCCGCCGAGGCCGAGCCGTGAGCCGCCGCGTTCGCGGCTGTCGTCGCCGTAGCCGCCGCGAGCGCGGCGGCGGCATAGGTCTGCGGCTCTTCCATGAACGCGCGCCGACAGCCGGCTCGACAGAACGCGAATGTGCGGCCGTCATACTCGACGGTCAGGCCGTCGGCTTCGGCGCGCGACACGTCCACCGTCATGCCGCAGACGGGATCGACGAGGCTGGCGGGATGGTCCTTCATCTGTCCTCCTGGGGACGACGTCGCCCGCCAGTATCGCCGAACGGCCGTTCGGGCCCGCCCGGACGGCCCAGGCGGCGATGCGGTAGCGTCCCCAACGTGGCGAGACCGCCCCGTTGGACCGACCCTCGCCCGCGCCGCGCGCGCCTCGCGGCCGTCGGCCGGGACCCGGTCCGTGGCCCCCTGCTCACCGGTGCCGGCGTCCTGTTCGTCGCCGCCTTCCTGCCCTGGATCGATGCGCACCTGCCGTACGTGCCGCACTTCGAGGTCAGCGGGTTCGACCATGCCGGCGACGGGGCGATCATGCTGTTCGCCGCGCTCGGGATGATCGCCTGGGCGCTCGCCGAGCGACCGGTCGCGAGTCGAGTCCCCGCGGTCGCGCTCGCCCCGCTCGTCACCGGCGTCGCCTGCCTGATCCTGACCCGCGTGGCGTTCCAGAACTCGGACATCCTCATCGCGAGCTTCGAGAAGCGCGGTGGCGGGGGCACGATCCTGCCAGGCCTGTGGCTCGCCGGCGCGGCCGCAGCGGTGGTCGCCACGGCCGGCCTCGGCCATCTCGTGCGGATCCGACGCGAGCTCCGGATCGTGATCGGCGCCAGCCGATCGGACGTCGCGGCCGTGATCGGCGGCGGCGGCGGGGCCTTCGCCGGGATCGTCGCGGCGATCGTCGGCGTTCCGGCGATCGTCGTCAGCGAGCGATCGGCCGTCGTCGGCAGCGTGACCGTCCTTGCCGTCCTGACCCTCGGCTTCAGCGGCGCATGGCTCGGCGCCGCGGCCGCGCGGCGCCTCGCGACGCGGCGGGCCGATGGGACATCGGGCCGCGCCCGGCCGGCGCGGGGCGGGCGCTGAGGTGCGGACGCTGCTCGCGTTCCTGGCCGCCGGCCCCGCCTACCCGGCGGACGCGGCGGATCGTCGTTCGGTCCGGATCGCGGGGCTGGTGCTGCCGCTGCGAGCCCTGATCGCGATCGTCGTCGTGACCCTCGTCGTCCTGTTCGACTACACGCGGGCGTTCATCCCGGGGGACGTGCAGGCGCTTGGTCGAGCGCCCGAGGCGATGCGCTTCCAGTCGCTCGAGCGCCTCCTCCTGTTCGGCGCGCTGCCCCTGCTCATCGTCGTCTGGGGCTTCCGCGACCGGCCGTCGCACTACGGCGTCCGGCTGGGCGACTGGCGCGTTGGCCTCCCGCTCGCGCTCGTCGGTTGCGTCGCGATGACGCCGGTCGTGGCCGCCCTCCTCGGCATGCCCGACTTCCGGGCGTACTACGCGGTGGCGCCGGCCCCGCTCGCCGAGCGCGTCCTGACCAATGTCCTCGACCTGGCGCCCGCCGAGTTCCTGTTCCGCGGCTTCCTGATGTTCAGCCTGCTGCGCGCGATCGGCCCGCTCGGGATCGTCGTCGCCCAGCTGCCGTTCGTGTTCGCCCACCTCGGCAAGCCGGAGATCGAGCTGTTCTCGACGCTCTTCGGCGGCTCCGTCTACGGCTGGCTGGACTGGCGCACGGGCTCGATCCTATGGAGCGCGCTGGCCCACGTGTACATCGTCACGCTGGTCGTCTCATTGGCGACGGGGTAGCCGTTGCCGCGCCTCCGGTGCACTGGGCCGCTCGTCCGTTTTCTCCGAATGATCGCCCCGGTGTCATCAGCGGGATCCTCATCTGCGGGTGGGCCGCCGGGACGTCGAGCCACGTTCCACACCTCGGGTAGATCGCGTCAGAAGATCGCCTGCGTGGTCATTCGGCGAGGCCCGCCGCGATGACGTGCCGCCGATGATCCCGGGGCGGTCATACGACGAGACTCGGCGGAGCGAGCGCGCACGCGCGCTGTCGCCCAGGCTCAGCCCTGGAGCGGGCCCCAGCGACGGACCTCGGCGTCGAGGTCGAGCGGCATGACCGCGCCGCGATCCGCGTACTCGCCCCAGGCCTCGCGCGGGACCCGCCACATGATCTCGAACTCGTTGCCGTCGGGATCGCGGCCGTAGAGCGACTTCGAAACGCCGTGGTCGCTCATCCCGCCGAGCGCGCCAGCCTCGGCGAGCTCCCGCGCCGCAAGTGCGAGGGCCTCGATCGTCGGCACCTCCCAGGCGAGGTGGTACAGGCCGACCGAGCCGCGGGCAGGTCGGGGCGCTTCCGGCCCGACGGAGAACAGGCCGAGATCGTGGTGGTTCGTCCCACCGCCGGCGCGCATGAACACCGCCTGGCCGCCGAACTCCACGCCGACCGTCTCGAAGCCGAAGACGCGACCGTAGAACTCCGCGGCGAGCGGCGCGTCGCGGACGAACAGGACGGCGTGATTCAGGCCGGCGACCGGGATGCCCATCGGGCGCAGGATGCCACGGATAGCGTCCCGTGTGACGCGGCCCTGCCCACCGCCGGGTACCATGCACGCGGCCCGCCAGCCGGCCGTCGGCGTCCCCAAGGCGCCGAGCCCAAGGTCCGCTCGGGGGCCGGCCAGCTCGACCATCGTCCACGACCTCAGGTGATGCCCATGAAGATCGGAGTCGCCAGGGAGACGGCCGCCGGCGAGCGGCGGGTCGCCCTGGTACCCGAAGCGCTCGGCAAGGTGACGGCTGCCGGGTATGAGATCCTCGTCGAGACGGGCGCCGGGCTCGGTGCGCTCATCCCGGATTCGTCGTACGCGGAGGCCGGCGCGCGAGTCGTCTCGACCGCCGACCTGTACGCCGAGGCGGACGTCGTGCTTCGCGTCCAGAAGCCGTCGCCGGACGAGGTGAAGCGCCTCCGCCCAGGCCAGGCGGTCATCGGCCTCCTCGCGCCGCTCGTCGATCCCGCGACCGCGAAGGCGCTTGCCGACGCGGGCGTGACAGCGATCTCGCTCGACGCGATCCCGCGGACGCTGTCGCGCGCCCAGACGATGGACGCCCTCAGCAGCCAGGCGAACGTCGGCGGTTACAAGGCGGTGCTCATCGCGGCGAACGCGTTCGGCCGTTACTTCCCGCTCCTGACGACCGCGGCCGGCACGGCCAAGCCGGCGAACGTGCTCATCCTCGGCATCGGCGTCGCCGGCCTCCAGGCGATCGGGACGGCCCGCAGGCTGGGTGCCGTCGTCAAGGCGTACGACGTCCGACCCGAGACCCGCGAGCAGGCGCAATCGCTGGGCGCGACCTTCGTCACGCTGACGACGCAGATCGACGCGACCGGCGCCGGCGGCTACGCCCGCGAGCTGACGGCCGAGGAACGAGCGGCCCAGCAGGCCGAGCTCAACGAGATCATCGGCGGGATGGACATCGTCATCACCACCGCCCAGGTCCCCGGCCGCAAGCCGCCGCTCCTGGTCACGGCGGATGCCGTCGCCAGGATGCGACCCGGTTCGGTCATCGTCGACATGGCGGCGTCGGCGCTCGGCGGGAACTGCGAGCTGTCGAAGGCGGGCGAGACGGTCGTGACCGACGGCCTGGTGACGATCGTCGCGCCGGACAACCTGCCGGCGACGATGCCCGTCGGGGCATCGGCCTTCTACGCCCGGAACATCAGCAACCTGCTGCTCCAGATGACCAAGGACGGCAGCCTCGTCGTCGACCTCGAGGACGAGATCGGCGGTCCGGTTACCGTCGCCCACGGCGGACTGGTCGTCTCAGAAGCGGTCCGCAAGCTCCTCGCGCCCGCCGGAGGTGCCGCGTGAACCCCGAGCTCCTCGCCGCGCTCACCGTCTTCGTCCTCGCCATCCTGTGCGGCTTCGCCGTCATCAGCAAGGTCCCGGCGACCCTCCACACACCGCTGATGTCGGGCGCGAACGCGATCCACGGCATCGTCCTCGTCGGCTCGATGCTCATCGCCGCCGCGGCGGACGACCTGCTCAGCCAGGCGCTGTCGCTCGTCGCCGTGGCCTTCGCGACGATGAACGTCGTCGGCGGCTACGTCGTCACCGACCGGATGCTCCAGATGTTCCGGAAGAAGCCCACGGCGGCCAAGCCGAAGGCCGAGGCGGGGGGCTGAGCGCGATGGACACGATCGAGACCATCGTCCGGCTCGTCTGGCTCCTCGGCGCGGTCGGCTTCGTCATCGGCCTCATCCAGATGAACTCGCCGGCCACCGCGCGGAACGGCAACCTCCTGTCGGCCGGGGGCATGGCGCTCGCCGTCGTCGGCACGGCGGTGCTCATCGCGAGCGGCCGGGCGGGCGAGGTCGGAGGCCTCGCCTGGCCGATCATCGGGATCGGCATCGCCATCGGCGGCGGGCTCGGCCTGTACACCGCGCGGACGGTGAAGATGACGGCCATGCCGCAGCTCGTGTCGCTGTTCAACGCCGTCGGCGGCGGCGCCGCGGCGCTCATCGGCATCGACGACTACATCCGACTGGCCAACGTCCAGACCCTCGTCGCCGGCAACCCGATCCCGCTCGAGACGTCGATCGCGACCGTGCTTGACGTGATCATCGGCTCGGTGACGTTCACCGGCTCGCTCATCGCGTCGGGCAAGCTCATGGGCATCATCAGCGGCAAGCCGATCCTCATCCCCGGTGGCCGGATCGTCACGGCGGCGCTCGCCGCGATCGCCGTCCTCGGCGCCGGCGCCCTGTTCGTCGGCGACGCGAGCGTGCCGATCCTGTTCGTCATCATCGCCGCCGCCCTCGTGTTCGGCGTGACGATGGTCCTGCCGATCGGTGGCGCGGACATGCCGGTCGTCATCAGCCTGCTGAACTCGTTCACCGGCACGGCGGTCGCGATGGCCGGCTTCGTCATCGACAACCCGGTCCTCATCATCGCCGGCGCCCTGGTCGGCGCCTCCGGCGCGATCCTGACGAAGCTCATGGCCGACGCGATGAACCGCTCGGTCGTCAACATCATGGTCGGCGGCTTCGGCGGCGGCGAGGGCACGGTCGGGGCCGTGTCCGGGGCCGGCGGCTCGGTCCGCGAGATCAGCCCGGACGATGCCGCGATCCAGCTCGCCTACGCCTCGTCGGTCATCGTCGTGCCCGGCTACGGACTCGCCGTCGCGCAGGCCCAGCACGGCGTCCGCGAGCTGGCCGAGCTGCTCGAGTCGCGCGGCGTCGACGTGAAGTACGCGATCCACCCGGTCGCCGGCCGGATGCCGGGGCATATGAACGTCCTGCTGGCCGAGGCGAACGTGCCGTACCCGCAGCTGCGCGAGATGGAGGAGGTCAACCCCGAGTTCGACCGCTGCGACGTCGCGCTCGTCATCGGCGCCAACGACGTCACGAACCCGGCCGCCCGCAGACCCGGCTCGCCGGTGTCCGGGATGCCGATCCTCGACGTCGACCACGCCCGCTCGATCATCGTCATCAAACGCTCGATGGGCCGCGGCTACGCGGGCATCGACAACGAGCTGTACCTCAACCCGAAGACCGGGATGCTGTTCGCCGACGCGAAGGACGGCCTGGCGTCACTCGCCGCCGCGGTCAAGGCCCTTTAGTCGGCTGACGAGGGCCGGCGGTCAGGCCCCGCCCCCCAGCCGCCCCGGCATCCGGGCGAGGGTCCGTCGGGTCAGGACAGCTGCAGGTCCAGGAACCGGAAGATCAACCACAGAACGACCGGCAGGATCAACGCGGTCGCGAAGCCGCGGACGGTCTCCGGCGCCCACGGCCAGGTCGCGGTCCGGGCGATGACCTCGCGCTCGGCGAGCAGGCTCGACAGGTGCTTGTTGAGCGCGTCTGCGTCCGTCAGGTCGCGCGAGTCCGCCCGGCGGTCGAGATCGGCCAGGGCCTCCTCGAGACGGCGGTTCGCGGCCATCATGCGGCGCGATTTCTCGCCCACGAGCCGCCGGTTGATGCCGTACAGCGGAACCACGAAACAGGCGACCGCCAGGGGGATGACGAAGGCGAATGGGACGACGAGCGCCGGGTTCGTCAGCGTCGCCGGATCGGTCAGAAGCGAGAGATATGTGAACGCAAGGAGGATGCCGCCGGTCATGGCGGTCACCCCCGAGAACGCATGAAGCGGGTCCTGGTTGAGGAGATCGATCCGTTCGACGTAGCCATGGAGACGTCCGATCAGCCGGAGCTGGTGGAGCGTGTGATAGATGATCGCTGCGTACCCCGCGAACGAGACAAGACCGATCGCCGAGCCGACGCCAAACGTGAGTGGCTCCCCAGCGAGGTCGAGCGGCGCCCCGTATTGACCCGCGGTGTAGGCAACGGCCACGGCGATGCCGACGATGGTCCAGCCGAGTGTCGGACGGGCCGGCATCGTCGTCAGCGCGTAGGCGATCCGGTCCGCCTCGTCGTCGGCGATCTGGACGGCGGGCCGGAAGGTCGCCCAGGCGCGCCCCGCCGCCGCGTCGAGGTAGCGGATCGCCGCGTAGCCGCCGACGAGGTAGATGGCGAGCGAGTTCAGATAGGGATCGAGGCTGCCGAGGGGCACGAAACCCTCGGCCCAGGCGACGGCGTTCGTCACGACGGCAGCGGCGATGAAGGCGACCGCGTAGGGGACCCAAGCGGGGCCCGGCAGGGCGTCGATCCGGTCGATCAGCCGGTCGACCCAACTCGGCGGGTACGAGGCGCTTGGAGTGTCCATGTCCTCGGAGGATAGGCGCGCCGGACCACGCTGGCACGGTCGATC
>Ga0247727_10007527_pt1 | contig 20702 bp, 19 predicted proteins | sample WisWelCaveWW1625_FD_202498 | JGI IMG/M metagenome (GOLD analysis project Ga0247727, IMG submission 202498) | Biofilm microbial communities from Wishing Well Cave, Virginia, United States - WW16-25 | ecosystem: Environmental > Aquatic > Deep subsurface > Groundwater > Cave microbial mat | place... | reverse complement strand
GTGGTGCTGCGCGCGTACTGCGGGTACATGGGCAGGACGCGGATCTTCGTGCACGACGAGAGCTTCGCCAGGCCGGCTGCGATCGTCGGTTCGCCATAGCGCATGGCGTACTCGACCGGCAGGCCGATGGCCTCGCGCAGCAGTTGCGCCTGCTTCGCGGTGTGCACCGCCAGTGGCGAGCCCTCCGGCGTCCACACCTTGGCGTATTTCTCCGCCGACCGGGCCGGTCGCTGGCGCAGCACGATGCCGTGCAGGACGGGCAGCCAGAGCCAGCGCGGAAGCTCGACCACGCGCGGGTCGGCGAGGAACTCGGCGAGATAGGCGCGCACCGCCGCCGGGGTGGGCGCGGCCGGCGTGCCGAGGTTGACGAGGAGGATGCCGTTCAGGGCTTGGACAGCGCGCTGGAGAGGAGCTTCGCGGTGATGTCCACGATCGGCACCACGCGGTCGTAGGCCATGCGCGAGGGTCCGATCACGCCCACCGTGCCGACCACCTCGCCATCCACCTTGTAGGGGGCGGTCACCACGCTGACTTCCTCCGGCGCGCTCACGCCGGACTCGCCGCCGATGAACACCTGCACGCCCTGGCCGCGCAGCGACAGGTCGAGGATCTGCAGCAGCGTGGTCTTGTGCTCGAACAGCTCGAACAGCTGGCGCATGCGGCCCATGCCTTGCTGCAGGTCCTGCGCCGCGAGCAGGTTGCGCTCGCCCGAGATGACGTAGGGCTCGCTCCCCTCGGCCACCGCGCGGTCGCCGGCCTCCAGCGCGGCGTTCATCAGCTGCATCATGTCCTGGCGGATCTGGTGCAGCTCCTCGCGCAGATGCTGGCGCACCTGCTCGAAGCTCTGTCCGGCGTAGTTCTGGTTGATGAAGTTGGCCGCCGACACCAGCTCGGCGGGCGAGTAGTCGCGATCGGTGAACAGCACCCGGTTCTGCACGTCGCCGTCCTGCGTCACCACGATCAGCAGCACGCGCTTCTCCGACAGGCGCAGGAACTCGATCTGGCGGAAAGCGAGCGCGCGCCGGCGCGGCGTCATCACCACGCCGGCGAATTGGGTCAGCTGCGACAGCAGCTGGGACGCCGACTGGATGGCGCGCTGCGGGCTGTCCGGGTGGAGCTGGTCCTCCAGCTGGTGCAGCTCGCCCGAACCGAGCGGCTTCATCACCAGCAGCGTGTCGACGAAGAAGCGGTAGCCGGCCGGCGTCGGCACTCGCCCGGCGGAGGTGTGCGGGCTGGAGATGAAGCCCAGTTCCTCCAGGTCCGACATCACGTTGCGGATGGTGGCGGGCGACAGGTCCAGCGCAGAATGCCTGGACAGCGTGCGTGAACCGACCGGCTGGCCCTCAGCGATGTAGCGCTCGACCAGCGTCTTCAACAGCAGCTGCGCGCGTTTGTCGAGCATGCAGTGCATTTTACACATGCGGTTAGAATGCCGCGATGCCCAATGCCGCGTTCCGCCGCGTCGCGCTGATCGGCAAGCACACGGCGGAGATCGCCGAGTCGCTGCGCGGGCTGCGCGAGCTGCTGCGCGGCCGCGGCTGCGAGGTGCGCGTGGAACGCGACACCGGCGCGCGCATCGGCGAGACCGGCGACGCGGCGAGCTACGACGAGATCGGCGCCTTCGCCGACCTCGCCATCGTGCTGGGCGGCGACGGCACCATGCTCGCGGCGGCGCGCCACCTGGCGCGCCACAAGGTGCCGCTGGCGGGCATCAACCAGGGGCGCGTCGGCTTCATGACCGACATCGCGCTGAAGGACATCCGCAGTTCGGTCGGCGCGATCCTCGACGGCAATTTCAGCATCGAGGAACGCGCGCTGCTGGAGGCGGAAATCACGCGCGGCGGCGAGAGCCTGCTGCGCACCGTGGCGCTGAACGAGGCGGTGGTCGGCAAGGGCGCGCAGGGCCGCCTGATCGAGGTCGAGGTCCGCATCGACGGGGAGTACGTCTACGCCCTGCGTGCCGACGGCCTGATCGTCGCTACGCCGACCGGTTCCACCGCCTACGCGCTCTCGGCCCAGGGCCCGATCCTGCAGCCGGGCGTGGCGGCCTTCGCGCTGGTGCCGCTCAACCCGCACGTGCTCTCGGCACGGCCGGTGAGCGTCAGCGACCGCAGCACCATCGAGATCGCGCTGCTGCGCGCGGTGGACGCGCGAGCGCATTTCGACGGCTTTGCCCTCACCGACATGGCCGCAGGCGACCGGTTGGTGCTCAAGCGCTCGGCGGATGCCGTGCGCTTCGTGCACCCGCCGGGCTACAGCTACTTCGCCATGCTGCGCGAAAAGCTGAGCTGGAGCGAGGCGGCGGGACAGCGGCCCGAAGACTGACGCGTTGTCCCGTCGCTATGCCACGAGCACCGCTACGGGCAAGCCGAGTTTTCTGGCCGCCGCAACCGTCAGGGCTGTCCGGGCAACATAATCGCGGACCTGAGGGGGAAGCGAGGCAGGCTGGCGCGGAATTTCGCGAGCGCGGCAAGGTCGAGCTTTGGTTTGGGGTTCAATTCGCCCGCGGGCACGATGCGGACCACCGGCTTGCCGCGCTTGGTGAGCGTGACCGCCTCGCGCTTGAACTCAGCGCTGTTTCGCGTCCTTTGCATCGCACACCTCCGATATCATCATCCCACCTATCGAACGTGTCCGGAATACCGAGGCGATGCCAACCGCGGGTACCCACATCTTGCGGGCCAACGGCTACCCGGACCTGAAGCCGGGCCGGTGAACACAGAATTGAGACGCACCGATGCTTGATCCGCGACTTGCTCTGCTGGTGCCCCTTTGCCTGGTGATGGGCTGTGCTCCGGGCGCGCTGCGCGGCCCGAAAGACGCGGTGCAACTGCAAGCTGCAATCGAGGCCTTGGCGGAGCCCGTAGGCGGCACCGTAGGGGTCGGGGTGCGGCACATCGAAACTGGTCGAGAGTTCTACCTGAACCGTTCCGAGCGGTTTCCGATGGGCAGCGTCTTCAAGCTTCCGCTGGCCGTGCAGTTCCTCACGCTTGTCGATCAGAACGCAGTTTCGCTGGAGAAGACCGTCGTCTTGCAGGCGGGCGATCTTCGTGCCGGCAGCGGCAACCTGGCGAAGTCTTTCGGCCAGCCGCAAAGCCTGTCGCTGCGTCGGTTCCTCGAGGCTATGCTCATCGAAAGCGACAACAGCGCTACGGACATCTTGTGGAAGGAAGCCGGCGGCTCCAAAGCGGTCATGGCGCGTCTTGCAGCGCTCGGGATAAAAGGGATATCGCTGGATCGCCCGACCGCTCTTCTGCTGCCCGCGGCCGCCGGCATCGGGCCGGTCCCGTCGGATATCGAGCTTACTCCGGCCAAGTTCAATGAGCTGAGCCGGAAGGTTCCGCGCGCCAAACGGGAGGCCGCGGCGGCGGCATTCCTCAAGGACGAGCGCGACACCGCGACGCCCGCGGCCTTGGTGGATCTTCTTTCGAAGATCTGGCGCGGCGAGGCGCTGAGCGCGGATCGGACCGCGCTCCTGATCGACATCATGGTTCGATGCGACACGGGGAAGGGGCGGCTCAAGGGGAGATTGCCCATTGGAACAAAGGTCGCTCACAAGACCGGCACGCTGCGTCCGAGCGTTATCAACGACGTGGGTGTCATCCGGCTTCCGGGCCGGGCGGGACATCTTGCCGTTGCGGTGCTGATCAAGGAGTCCAAGAATGACCTCCCGACCCAGGAGCGCACGATTGCCGAGATTGCACGGGTGCTCTACGATTATTACGTATTCAATCCAGGGAGCGCCAATTGAATTCATCCACGCGTGGCCGGATGCCGCGGTCCAGCTTCAGGCGGCGCACGCGCCCGCCCTCGCCGCCGGCTTCGCGCTCGGCGCCTACACGCTCCCCATTGTCCGAGCTGCCACCAGAAGCGAGTCCTTCGCTACGGTGAGTGGGTAGAAGAGAACGTCCTCGCGCCGGTTGCGCACCGCCAGTACGTGTTCACCGTGCCGCGGTTGCTGCGCCCGATGTTCGCCCGGCGACGCGCCTGGCTCGGTGAGCTTTGCCGGATTGCCGCCCGCTTGCTTGAGAAGGCCTGCCGCGCCGCGGTGCCCGTCACGCGGCGCTGTTCAGGTCGAGGGCAAGGGCGAGATGCATACGTTTTTGCTGACCTCAGCAAGAAGCGGTGCCGCACGGACCAACGCGCCGGCGGCTTGAGCGGCAGGCAATCCGCCGCGAAAACCCGGGCAACTCACACGGGCGGGGACACGATGAACGAACGCGCATTGACAATGGAAAACATGTGAGATCGCTCGTCCTTTCGCTGGACGAAGTAGGTGCCGGCGACGCGGGCCTTGTCGGGGGTAAAGGCGCCAACCTCGGCGAACTGGTGCGCAATGGCTTTCCGGTTCCGCCTGGATTCGTCGTTTGCGCGGACGCCTACGCCCGCTTTTTCGAGTTCCTTGAGCTGGGCGCTGAACTGCTCCAGCTCCGTCACGCGCCGCCAGGCGAGTTCGCACGGTGCTGCTCAGTCATTCGCGGTCGTCTCGAAAGCCAGGAGTTACCCGGGGAACTGGCAGATTTGATCCTCGCGGCCCATGGCAGATTGATTGAAAACCGCGGGCGGCCGATCATCTGTGCCGTCAGGAGTTCAGCCACTGCGGAAGATCTGGGCGCCGCGAGCTTCGCCGGACAACACGGGACTTACTACTACGTCGACGCCGCGCAACTGCTGAAAAAGGTCAGACAGTGCTGGGGCTCCCTGTGGAGCCCGGAAGCGGTGTCCTATCGCGCCACACACGGCATCGATCACGCGTCGGTGTCGATGGCGGTGGTGGTGCAGGAGATGATCGCCTCGGAAGTTTCGGGAGTGAGCTTCACCGCGAATCCCGTAACGGGTGCGAGGGATGAGGTGATCATCGAATCGAGCTGGGGAATGGGCGCGGCAATAGTCGACGGCCGCGTCACGCCTGATAGCTACGTATTGGAACGCGGTGATCTGCGGGTTCGAACGCAGCGCGTGGCCGACAAGCGGCTTATGGTCGCGGCGCACCTCGAAGCCGGACAGGACGCCCGCCTCGTCGAAGTTCCGCAAGGCATGCGCCGGCGCGAATCGCTCACGCCCGATCTTCTGTGCACGGTCGCGCAGTGGTCGCTCAAATGCGAATTGCATTTCGGCAAACCTCAGGATGTGGAATGGGCGATCTGCGACGGCCGCTTTTATCTGCTTCAGTCGCGCCCCATCACCGTCATGGGACGCGAGGATATCGGCCGCGACATCAAAGGAAAATATGTATTGTTCAAGCCGCTGGTCGAGAATTTCACCGATCCGTTTACGCCTCTGGCCGAGGATCTGATCATGTTTATCACGATTCCCGGACTGCGCTCCATCCACGGCTGGCTCTATGTCGACGTCGAAGCGGTGCGGCGCCTGCTGCCGTTCAAAGTATCGGCCGAAGCGCTGGCCGACCATCTTTACTCGATTTCGAAGGACGTGCCTGCATGGAAGGTCTCCATCTCCAAGCTGCCCGCGCTTCTTGTCCTGGGTTGCATGTTCTTCCTCGTGTTCGCGGTCCTGTTGTTGCGCACGCGATCGCTGCCTGACGACGCGCTGGACAGCTATCGGGCGCTTTGCGAAAAGGTCGACGCGGATCCGTCAATGGGTCCTATCGATGCCTTGGTGAGGCTTTTGCTGCTGCCGAAGTTGAGCGATCCCGTTGGGAACATGCCCTTGTTGGTCAACCTTGCGGCCGTTAGATTCATGTCGCGGATGCACATGCTTCGCCGGCTCGTCCGGCGTTGGGCGCCCGATTTGCGCGCCGACGCGGAGACCATACTCGGCTCCGGTTCCGAAGGCGTGCTCTCGGCGGAAATGGGCCGCGGAATCTGGGCGCTTGCGCGCGAGGCGAATCGCAACGTCCGCGTGCGCGGCATAGTCCTGGCCGAGGCGCCAGAGCGAGCGCTTGCCGAGCTCAGACTGACAACGGACGCCCAGGATTTCCTGCGCCGTCTGGATGGTTTCCTGGCGAAGAACGGCCACCGCGCAATCAAGGAGTTCGAACTTCGCTCCCCGCGCTGGGAGGAGAACCCCGCAGTGGTGCTCGGGATGGTGCGCAATTACCTGCTCATCGAGGCCGCGCCGTCGATTCACGAAAAGAAGGCCGCCGACGCGCGCGCAGAGTTGATCCGTGATCTGCGCGTCAGGCTGCAAACACTCCCGCTCGAGCGCGCCTTCGGGCTGCGCTTGCGGCTCATCCTGATTGCCGCGGAACGGGTGCGTTACTTTCTGAAGATGCGCGAGAACTCGCGCTTTTATTACATCATGGGGTTCGGGGTGCTGCGCAAAAACGTGTTGCGCATCGAGGCCGAACTCATGCGACAGGGAAAACTCAAATGCAAGGACGATATTTTTTTCCTGCAAGTCAATGAACTGACCGGGTTGCAGGCCGGCCCTCTTGGATGGCCGGACGTGGAGGACAGGATTCGCGAACGGCGCATCAGGCATATCCGCCTATCCAAGACGGGTCCGCCGAAATCGATAGGCATCGAGTTGCCTGACAAATATGCGCCGGCTGCACAGCACGAGGGCGCCACGCTGCTGCAAGGGCAGGCCGCTTCGCCGGGCGCCTATGAAGGCCGTGCGCGGGTGATCCTGGACCCGTCGATCGACGTGGAACTGAAGCCGGGTGAGGTATTGGTCGCGCCCTACACCGACCCCGCGTGGACGCCGCTGTTCCTTACCGCGGGTGCGGCTGTGGTCGAGGTCGGGAGCTATCTCTCGCACGCCGGAACCTTGGCGCGCGAATTCGGCATGCCGTGCGTGGTGGACGTCGCGGAAGCGACGCAAAGAATACGCAGCGGCGATCGCATTGCCGTTGACGGCAACCTTGGCAGCGTGCGGATTCTTCCGCAACAGGCGGACGCATGACACTGCTCCTTCAGGTCGCGGCCTTTGCGCTGGGAACATATCTGTCGATCCGCATGATTGCCGCGCTCCACGGCATCGCCGATTTCTGGTACATGATCGACAAGGCCTGGCTGCGCGTCTCAGCCGGTATCCTCGCTTGGGGGGCAACGATTGGTGTCATTGCCTGGCTGATGGACAGGCCGGTTCAGACAGCGTTCATCTGGGGGCTGTTGACTTACCTGCTTTTCTATCTCAGCCTGCTCCCGCTGGCACGCCGGTATGTGGCCAGGCGGCGCACTGATTGGCGTACCGATTGAGTAAACCATTCAAACAATTCGCAGTGTTCGATCTGCGGGGTGCCGGGGTACGACCTTACTCGGGGGCGGGCTCTCGCCTATCACCCCGTTTAAGGTCGCAGCTCCGGAGACGACCTCCAGCGGCATCACCGAAGGCTTGAGCGAGTTCGCGCAGCGCGCCAAGGCCGCGTGGGCGCGCCTGTCCCGCCCGCGCTTGCCTGAACGGGACAAATGCGGGCAGCATTCGTCATCTCGCAGATTGCGCACGCCCCGAACGCCTCGCGAGCACCCCATGACAAGCCCGATCGATCACCGGGAAACACCACGCTAGTGCAATGCGCGCTGCCCGTAGATCGGGGTCGGACCAACGCAACGTTCTGATACGGTGAAGTTAGACGGTCAAAAAAGGTCTTTGGAGAGGCCTAGAGGCGCGTTTTCGGGGGCAAGATCGACGCTCTAAGGAAGCTGAAGCTCCTGGCAGAGGCGGATAAAAGGAACCACCGTCACCTTGCCGGTGGAGAAGTGCCTCTCGCCCAGATGGGTCTGGTAGAAGCGTGGAATCGGCGTGCGCTCGGCGAAATAGCGCAACGCGGGGCCGATGGCCTTGTCTCCCGACTTGCATTCGACGGCGAATAGCGGCTTGCGATCCTGCAGCACGACAAAATCCACCTCGCGTTTGTCCGTATCCCGCAAGTACCGCAGCTCCATCGAATGGCCTTCGGTGTCTTCCAGCCAATGGCAATACTTCAGAAGCTGCGAGGCGACCATGTTTTCGAATCGCGGTCCGTCGCCCTCGACGCTGGACCAGTCCCAGAGGTAGAGCTTCCTTTCCTTCTTCACGGCGCGAACCCTGGGAGGCCCATAGGGAGAAAGCCGGAAGCAGACGTAGAGGTTTTCGAGGATCTGCAGCCAGCGCTCGGCGGTCTTGTGGTCGATCTGGAGATCTTCGCGCAAGCTCTTGACCGATAGCGGCGAGCCCACTTTCGAGGGCAGCAGATCGGTCAGCTGTTCGATGAGGCTGATTTCGCGGACGTGTTCCAGGTCCCTCAAGTCCTCCCGCACGACCCGCGAGATGCGGTCCCGGCGCCAGATGCGATGTTCCGCCTCGTTCTGCGAAAAGAGCGGTTCCGGAAACCCCCCGAACTTCAGCAGGGCGTCCAGGTCGGAGCGTCCGGGCCTGCGGGCGAGCTCCCGCAGGGAAAAAGGATGGAGGCGGAAGTAGCGGTAGCGGCCCGCCAGCGAGTCGCCGCCCTTGCGGTAGTAATCGAGCCGGGCGGAGCCGGTGACGATGATCCTGCGCCGGGATCGTTCCGTATCGTAGATGCCCTTGAGCAGGTTTCTCCAGCGGCTGTACTTGTGGATTTCATCCAGCAGGAGCAAGGGCTCCCTGGCCGGAAGTTCCGCCCGCCTCAGGCGGGGTGGCACCGCCGGATGATCCCAGTTGAGATAGGCCGGGTGGGTTTCGTCCGCGGCGTCGCCGAGAAAGCCCAGGGCAAAGGTGGTCTTGCCGACCTGGCGCGGACCGCCGACGAAGACCATCTTGCGGCGCAGGGCGTCCGCGACGCCATTCTCCAGATAACGCGGGGCACGCATAGAATGGATCATAGTCCACTTTACTCATGAGTCAAGTGGAGGCCGGTCCATTTGGACAAGAACGTGAAGGAGGGAGGCAGTTTGACCCGGTCACGCTCGTATGACCCGTGGTCTTGCGCCCCTCGAGGTCGCGCTGCGCCTGCGCCGCCCGCGCTTGCCTGAACGGGACAAATGCGGGCAGCATTCGTCATCACGCAGATTGCGCACGCCCCGAACGCCTCGAGAGCACCCCATGACAAGCCCGATCGATCACCGGGAAACACCACGTAAGTGCAATTCGCGCTGTACGGGCCTGCACGGCGTACGCCGGAGGCGACAGATTTTCCTTTTCGTTTTCCTTTTAGTTGCTCAAGCGCTCGGCGGATGCCGTGCGATTCGTGCACCCGCCCGGCTACAGCTACTTCGCCATGCTGCGCGACAAGCTGAGCTGGGGCGAGGGGGTGGGAAGCAAGCCCGAGGACTGACTAGCCAGCCGCCTGCACCAGTCTGCGCGCGTGCGCGATCTCGCCGCTGTGGGCGACACGGACCTGCGATGCGGAGAGCGTAACCACTGCCACGGTGTCGCCGTCCAGTGTCGTGAACTCGACCTCGAAGCCCTTGCCGTCCTGGTGCACCAACACCACAGTTCCGACGTCCCCGTGCGCCAACCCGTGATCGGGCAGATCACACTCAAGAATCACTTCGGCCAACTCTCGGATCATCGATTTTTCCTCTTTAGCGGGTGCGCCGTCGCAAAACGCGGAATCATGGTTTCCCTGGTTATAAACCATACGCTTCGTACGTTCAAGACATTGCCGTCGGGCGGAAGTAGAGTACCGTCTACGATATATCGCCTCCCGAAGGCGGTCTCGTTGGTCTGCAGGACCGGATCCTTACTCGCGTGCTCCCGCAATGCCCGCGCAAGTGCTTGCCAGTTCGCAACAACGAAGCCGTGCTTGCCGAAAAAAGCAGCCTTGCTTTTCCCCGCCGTGTGCGTGGTCGAAAGCAGATAGCCGACGACCTTGTTCTCGGGTACCTCGGCCGCGTTCGCATTGGGTAAATTCAAGCTGGCGCCCGTTCGATGACTCGGTCTCGACATAACGCGAATCACCACGCCTTCGTTGACGCGTGATTGTTGCAGATGTGCTTGCCTGAACTGGACAACGCGGGCAGCATTCGCCTTTCATGCTGCGCGCGCTGGGAATCCGGGGTTACGTGATCGTCGAGCGCGTCGAGCTCGAAACCGGGCCGGGGTTCACCGTGCTCACCGGCGAAACTGGGGCCGGAAAATCCATCCTGGTGGACGCCATCGAGTTGCTGGTCGGCGGACGCGCCGACGCGTCGCTGGTGCGCGAGGGAGCAGAGCGCGCCGAACTGTCGGCGGAATTCGACCTCGCCAAAGGCGGTGCCCTGGAAAAATATCTTGCCGAGGCCGGGCTGGAAGGCGATCCGGGCAATGTCATCCTGCGCCGCGTGATCGACTGCTCTGGCCGCTCGCGATGCTTCGTCAACGGCCATTCCGCGACGCTGACGCAGCTCAGGGAAGCGGGCGAGCACCTGGTGGACATCCACGGCCAGCACGAACACCAGTCGCTGCTGCGCGCCACCGCGCAACGCGATCTGCTGGACGCGCACGCGGGCGCGCATGAAATCGCGCGCGCCTGCGCTGACGCCTGGCGTGCATGGAATCGGCTGGAGGCGCTTGCCACCGAGGCAGAACAGCAGTTCGCCAAGCGGGAATCCGAGCGCGCGGAGCTGCAGGAAAAGCTCGCCGAGCTGAAGACGCTCGTCCTGAAGGACGACGAATGGGATGATCTGGCCGCGCAGCACCAGCGCCTGGCGCACGGTTCCAGCCTGCTCGGCGGCGCGCAATCCTCTCTGGAGGCCCTGTCCGAGGCGGACGGCGCCTGCCTGCCGCAACTGAGCGCGGTCGCCAGGCGACTGCGCGCGCTGTCGGAGCACGATGGACGCCTGAAGGCGATCGTCGAGATGCTCGAGTCGGCCGAGGCGCAGGCGGCCGAAGCGGCGCGCGGCTTGCGCGACTACGCATCGCGCGTGGACCTGGATCCGGAGGCGCTGCGCGAGGTGGAGCAGCGCATCGAGGCGCTGCACGCCGCGGGGCGCAAGTACCGCGTCAAGCCGGCGGAACTGCCGGCGCTGGAAAAGGACCTCGTGCAGCGCTATCGGGAACTGGAGCTCGCGGCGAGCCCCGAGGCGCTGCAGCGTGAGGTGATAGCCGAGAAGGGGCGCTACGACGCGGCGGCGAAGAAGCTCTCGGCCAAGCGCAGAAGCGCTGCGCAGGCCTTGTCCAAGGCGGTCACCGACGGCATGCAGCTGCTGGCGATGAAGGGCGGGCGCTTCTCGGTGGCGCTGCGCGCGCTGGAGGCGCCCACCGCGGCGGGGTTGGAGGAGGTCGAGTTCGAGGTGTCCTCGCATCCGAGCCTGCCCTTGCGGCCGCTCGCCAAGGTGGCCTCGGGCGGCGAACTGTCGCGAGTCAGCCTGGCGATCCAGTTGGTCACGGCCAAGGCTTCGCCGGTGGCTACCCTGGTGTTCGACGAGGTGGACGCCGGCATCGGCGGCGCAGTGGCGGAGTCCGTGGGTCGGGCATTGAAGAAGCTCGGCAAGGAGCGGCAAGTGCTGTGCGTGACACATCTGCCGCAGGTGGCAGCGCAGGGTGACGAGCAATGGACTGTGGTGCGCTCGGCCGCGCGCGGCAAGGTCGACGTCGACGCGTCGCGGCTGGACCGCGAAGGCAGAATCGAGGAGCTGGCACGGATGCTCGGCGGCGCGCAGATCACCGCCACCACGCGCCAGCACGCGGCGGAGATGCTAGGCGCCAGCTAGTTGCTTGCGGCTCGGGCAGTCCTGCTTGGTGCAGTCGGCGTACAGCGCGAGCGAATGGCCGCGCAGTTCGAAGCCGCGCTTGCGCGCCACCTCGCTCTGGCGTTGCTCGATCTCGGCGTCGTAGAACTCCTCGACGCGCCCGCACTGCAGGCACACCAGGTGGTCGTGGTGCCCGCCCTGGTTCAGCTCGAACACCGCCTTGCCGGTCTCGAAGTGCTGCCGCGACAGCAGCCCCGCCTGCTCGAACTGTGTGAGCACTCGGTACACGGTGGCGAGGCCGATGTCGATGCCTTCCGCCATCAGGCTCTTGTAGACGTCCTCGGCCGACAGGTGGCGCACCTTGCTGTGTTCGAACAGCTCCAGCACCTTGCGCCGAGGCAGGGTGGCCTTGAGGCCGCTTTCCTTGAGGCTCTGCGCCGAATTCATCGCTTATCATTATAGGCCCATGCCTCGCGCGCTTTCTCTTGCCCTCGCGCTGCTGCTCGGCGCTTGCGCGCTGCCCGATTTCATGGCGCCGTACCGCATCGACATCCAGCAGGGCAACTTCATTGCGCAGGACTTGGTGTCGCAGCTGAAGCCCGGCATGAGCAAGGAGCAGGTGCGGTACATCCTTGGCACGCCGCTGGTCACCGACATCTTCCACGCCGAGCGCTGGGATTACGTGTACTGGTTCGACCGGCGCGGCCAGCCGCTCGAGCGGCGGCGCCTCGCGGTGTTCTTCCAGGACGGCAAGCTGGCGCGGCTGGAGGGCGATGTGGCGCCTGCGGCTGAGAAAAAGGGGGCAAGCAAATGAAGGTGGCGATCGCAGGCGCGGGCGGCCGCATGGGGCAGGCGCTGCTCGAGGCGGTACTGGCCGACCGGGAATTGCAGCTGGCCGCGGCGCTCGACGCCGCCGGCAGCCCGGCGATCGGGCGCGCGGCGGGCCCGGTGAAGGTCGGTTCGGACCTCGGCGCGCTGTCCGCAGCGGATGTGTTGATCGATTTCACGCGCCCGGAAGGAACGCTGGCGCACCTGGACGCCTGCCTGAAGCAAGCCAAGGCCATCGTGATCGGCACCACCGGGTTCAGCGAGGTGCAGAAGGCGCGCATCGCGGAAGGCGCGCAGCGCATCCCCGTCGTCCTTTCCCCCAACTTCGCCATCGGCGTAAACGTCATGTTCCGCCTTGCCCAGACCGCCGCCAAGGCGCTGGGCGACGCCTACGATGTGGAGATCGTCGAAGCGCACCATCGGCACAAGGTGGATGCGCCCTCGGGTACTGCCCTGATGCTCGGCCAGTTGGTGGCCAAGGCACTGGGCCGCGACCTCGGCCAGGTGGCGACCCACGGGCGCGAGGGCGACACCGGCGAGCGCCCGGCCAAGGCGATCGGCTTCCACGCCATCCGCGGCGGCGACATCGTCGGCGAGCACACGGTGATCTTCGCCGGCGCCGGCGAACGGGTGGAGGTGGCGGTGCGCTCGCAGAGCCGCATGACTTATGCCGCCGGCGCGCTGCGCGCGGCAAAGTGGCTTGAAGGAAGGGGGGGCGGCCTGTACGACATGTTCGACGTGCTTGGCCTGAAGTAGCCGGCGCGGTATAATTCATCGCTCAAACGAGCGGGAGGGGCGAGAGCCTCTTCCGCTTTTTCACATCTACTCCGGGAGTTGTGCTTTGCCTGCCCTCGAACCCGCCGTGCTCGTCCTCGCCGACGGGACGGTGTTTCGGGGCCGCAGCGTGGGCGCCCAGGGGCTCTCGGCCGGCGAGGTGGTGTTCAACACCGCCATGACCGGCTACCAGGAAATCCTCACCGATCCGTCCTACTGCGGGCAGATCGTCACCCTGACTTACCCGCACATCGGCAATACCGGCGTCAATGCCGAGGACGAGGAGTCCGCAAAAGTCCATGCCGCGGGCCTCGTGGTGCGCGACCTGCCGGCGGTACTTTCCAGCTGGCGCGCGCAGCAGAGCCTCCCCCAGTACCTGGTGGAAAAGAACGTGGTGGCGATCGCCGACATCGACACGAGGAAGCTCACGCGCATCCTGCGCGAGAAAGGCGCGCAGAACGGCTGCCTCATCGCCGGTGGCGATCCTCGGACGGGGGAAATCAGCCTCGACCATGCGCTCGCCGAGGCGCGCAGGTTCCCGGGCCTCGCCGGCATGGACCTCGCCAAAATGGTTACCACCGCCAGGCCTTACGAGTGGCGCGACGGCATGTGGGAACTGGGCAAGGGGTACCGCCACGTGGTGGACGCCCCATTCCACGTGGTGGCCTACGACTACGGCATCAAGCGCAATATCCTGCGGCTGCTCGCCGAGCGCGGCGCGCACGTCACCGTCATCCCGGCGCAGACCCCGGCGCGAGAGGTACTGCACATGCAGCCGCACGGGGTGTTCCTGTCCAACGGCCCGGGCGACCCGGAGCCCTGCGATTACGCCATCGAGTCCATCGGCGAGATCCTCGATACGACGCGAGTACCGGTGTTCGGCATCTGCCTCGGGCACCAGCTGATGGGGCTCGCCTCCGGCGCGAAGACCATCAAGATGAAGTTCGGGCACCACGGCGCCAACCACCCGGTGCAGGACCTGGAGACCGGGCAGGTGGTGATCACCAGCCAGAACCACGGCTTCGCGGTGGACCCGAAGAGCTTGCCCGCCACGCTCAAGCCTACGCATGTGTCGCTGTTCGATGGCTCGCTGCAGGGCCTGACCCGTACCGACCGGCCCGCGTTCTGCTTCCAGGGGCACCCTGAGGCGAGCCCCGGGCCGCACGACATCGGCTACCTGTTCGACCGCTTCGCCGGTCTGATGAAAAATGCCAAGACGCGCTGACCTTCACTCGATCCTGATCATCGGCGCGGGGCCGATCGTCATCGGCCAGGCCTGCGAGTTCGACTATTCGGGTGCGCAGGCCTGCAAGGCGCTGCGCGACGAGGGCTACCGGGTGGTGCTGGTGAACTCCAATCCGGCGACCATCATGACCGACCCGGAGATGGCCGACGCCACCTACATCGAGCCGATCACCTGGCAGACGGTGGCGCGCATCATCGAGCAGGAGCGCCCCGACGCGCTGCTGCCGACCATGGGCGGGCAGACCGCGCTCAACTGCGCGCTCGACCTCGCGCGCGAGGGCGTGCTGGAGAAGTTCGGCGTTGAGATGATCGGCGCTTCGCGCGAGGCTATCGACAAGGCCGAGGACCGGGAGAAATTCAAGCAGGCCATGACCAGGATCGGCTTGGCCTCGGCGCGGTCCTCGCTCGCGCACTCGATGGAGGAAGCATTGCAGGTGCAGGCGAGCCTCGGCTTCCCGGCGGTGATCCGGCCCTCGTTCACGCTCGGCGGCACGGGCGGGGGCATCGCCTACAACCGCGAGGAGTTCGTCGCCATCTGCGAGCGCGGCTTGGAGGCCTCGCCCACCAACGAGCTGCTGATCGAGGAATCGGTGATCGGCTGGAAAGAGTTCGAGATGGAGGTGGTGCGCGACAGGAACGACAACTGCATCATCATCTGCTCGATCGAGAACGTGGATCCGATGGGCGTGCATACCGGCGACTCGATCACCGTGGCGCCGGCGCAGACGCTGACCGACAAGGAATACCAGATCATGCGCGACGCCTCGATCGCGGTGCTGCGCGAGATCGGGGTGGACACCGGGGGCTCGAACGTGCAGTTCGCCATCAACCCGAAGGACGGGCGCATGCTGGTGATCGAAATGAACCCGCGCGTCAGCCGCTCCTCCGCGCTCGCCTCGAAGGCCACCGGATTCCCGATCGCCAAGGTGGCGGCCAAGCTCGCCGTGGGCTACGCGCTGGATGAGTTGAGGAACGAGATCACGGGCGGCGCGACGCCAGCCTCGTTCGAGCCGAGCATCGACTACGTGGTCACCAAGGCGCCGCGTTTCGCGTTCGAGAAATTCTCGCAGGCGAACGACCGCCTGACCACGCAGATGAAGTCCGTGGGCGAGGTGATGGCCATCGGCCGCAGCTTCCAGGAATCCTTCCAGAAGGCGCTGCGCGGGCTGGAAGTCGGGGTGGACGGCCTCAACCAGCGCACCACCGACCGCGAGACGATCGAAAAGGAGCTCGGCGAGCCGGGCCCGGAGCGCATCTGGTACGTGGGCGACGCCTTCGAGAACGGCTTCTCGATGGAAGAGGTATACCGGCTCACGCACATCGATCCCTGGTTCCTCGCGCAGATCAAGGAGATCGTGGACCTGGAAATGCGTCTTGACGACCAGAAGCTCGCCGACATCGACGGGGATACGCTGCGCATGCTCAAGCGCAAGGGCTTCTCCGACCGGCGCCTGGCTTACCTGTTCAACAGCGGCGAGATGGCGGTACGCGAAAAGCGCCACCAGCTCGGCATCCGCCCGGTGTACAAGCGCGTGGACACCTGCGCGGCGGAGTTCGCCACGCGCACCGCCTACCTGTATTCCACGTACGAAGAGGAGTGCGAGGCCGAGCCCACCGATCGCAGGAAGATCATGGTGCTGGGCGGCGGGCCGAACCGCATCGGCCAGGGCATCGAGTTCGATTACTGCTGCGTACACGCGGCGCTCGCCCTGCGCGAGGAGGGCTTCGAGACCATCATGGTCAACTGCAACCCGGAGACCGTTTCCACCGACTACGACACGTCGGACCGGCTCTACTTCGAGCCGCTGACGCTGGAGGACGTGCTCGAGATCGTGCACAAGGAAAAGCCCTGGGGCGTGATCGTGCAGTACGGCGGGCAGACGCCGCTGAAGCTCGCGCGCGATCTCGCCGCCGCGGGCGTGCCGATCATCGGCACCAGCGCCGACTCCATCGACGTGGCCGAGGACCGCGAGCGTTTCCAGAAGTTGCTGGAGAAGCTCAAGCTGCGGCAACCGCCGAACCGCACCGCGCGCTCGGCCCCGGAGGCGCTCATGCAGGCCGAGCAGATCGGCTACCCGGTGGTGGTGCGGCCGAGCTACGTACTCGGCGGGCGCGCGATGGAGATCGTGCACCAGCAGTCGGACCTCGAGCGCTACATGAAAAACGCGGTTCAGGTGTCGAACGACGCACCGGTGCTGCTCGACCGGTACCTGTCCGATGCGATCGAGGTGGACGTGGACTGCATCTGCGACGGCAAGGAGGTGCTGATCGGCGGGGTGATGGAGCACGTGGAGCAGGCAGGCGTGCATTCCGGCGACTCGGCCTGCTGCCTGCCGCCGCATTCGCTCTCGCCGGAACTGGTGCAGGAGCTGCGCCGGCAGACCGAGAGGATGGCGCGCGCGCTGCAGGTCAGCGGCCTGATGAATGTGCAGTTCGCCATCCAGGGCAGCACCGTGTACGTGCTCGAGGTGAATCCGCGCGCTTCGCGCACCGTGCCCTTCGTTTCCAAGGCCACCGGGCGGCCGCTCGCCAAGATCGCGGCGCTGTGCATGGCGGGCAAGTCCCTCGCCGCGCAAAAGGTGCACGGCGACATCACTCCGCCTTATTTCTCCGTCAAGGAAGCTGTGTTCCCCTTCGCCAAGTTCCCGGGGGTGGACACCATCCTCGGGCCCGAGATGAAGTCCACCGGCGAGGTGATGGGGGTCGGGCGGACTTTCGGCGAAGCCTTCGTCAAATCGCAGCTGGCGGCCGGGGTGAAGCTGCCCAAGTCCGGGCGTGCGTTTGTCAGCGTGCGCGACGGCGACAAGCGCGCGGCGGTGGATGTCGCGCGCGACCTGGCGCGATTGGGCTTCACCATCCTCGCCACGCGCGGCACGGCGGCGGTGATCGGGCAGCACGGCGTGGCGGTGACCATGGTCAACAAGGTGGCCGAAGGGCGTCCGCACATCGTCGACATGATCAAGAACGGCGAGGTGAGCTTCATCGCCAATACGGTGGAAGACACGCGCACCGCGATTTCGGACTCCCGCGCCATCCGGGTCACGGCGCTGGCGGCGCGGGTGACCTACTACACGACCATCGCCGGGGCCAAGGCGGCTTGCGCCGGCATGCAGCACATGGCGCAGCTCGAACCGTACCGGCTGCAGGACCTGCACGCGAAACTCGGCACCTCCACTACCACTCGCGGGGACACTGCACGCTAATGGCTAAAACTCCCATGACCTTGCGCGGCGCGGAGCTGCTGCGCACGGAGCTGCACCGGCTGAAAGCCGTCGAGCGGCCGGCCAATTCCCAGGCGATCGCGGAGGCAAGGGCGCACGGGGACCTGTCTGAAAACGCCGAGTACGACGCGGCGCGCGAGCGGCAGGGATTCATCGAGGGGCGGATTTCGGACGTCGAGGCGAAGCTGGGCAATGCCCAGGTCATCGACCCCAAGTTGCTGGATGCCGATGGGCGCTGCGTGTTCGGGGCGACCGTCGATCTGGAGGAAAAGGGCGGTAAGAAGATTACTTACCAGATCGTCGGCGAAGACGAGGCCGACATCAAGGCCGGGAGGATCTCGATCTCCTCGCCGATCGCAAGGGCGTTGATCGGGAAGGAAGCCGGCGACGAGGCGGACGCGGTGACCCCTGGCGGGGTGAAGAAGTACGAGATTCTGGACGTAAGGTACGAGTAGTTTTCTTCGTTCTGCCGGCTGGCACCGCTTCGCGCTCGTTTATCGTCGCGTCCTGATGCACTGCGGCGCTCGCCGGCAGCAGCGGCGAGAGCAAACTATATACGTTAGACGTTAAAAAGAGTTAGCGCGCTTTTCCGGACATTAGGGCAACACTCCGATTTTATCGGACAGTCCGATTCAAGTTTGTCGCCGCGCGGCGGTGACGTTGTTGGCAATTGTGGGCCGCGTTGTGAGCACTTCTTCCTGCGGTGTCTCCGTTCGTTCCGGCGATACGACCTTTCGTCGCATGCGCTGGCGTCCGTGGAGCGCGACGAATATCTTTCAAACAAGGCAAGAGATGAAAATCCGTCAGCGCGGCGTAACGCTTATTGAACTTCTGATCGCGGTGGTGATCGTCGCGGTGCTGGCGGCGATCGCCTTGCCGACCTACCAGGGCCAGTTGCGCAAGGGCAGCCGCGCGGCGGCGCAGGGGCTGCTGGTGAACATCGCGAACAAGCAGGCGCAATACCTGCTCGATGCGCGCAATTACGCGGTCGGACCGGCAGCGCTGGGGGCGCTCAACGTGGTGCCGCCGACGGAGGTTGCCGCGTTCTACACGCTCGCCATCGAGAACGCCGCCGGCGGCGCGACGCCCTCGACGCCTCCGAGCTTCACGATCAAGGCCACGCCGATTGCCGGCAGCAGGCAGGAGGCCGACGGCGCACTGGTGCTCACCCACGACGGCACGAAGAGCCGCGGCGGCAATCCCGGATGGTAGCCATGCGCGCCTCGCACCTCGAGTCGGCAACGCGCAGGCAGAGCGTGCAGGGTGGTTTCACGCTTGCCGAGCTGCTCATCGTGGTGACGGTGCTCGGCGCGCTGCTGGTGGCGGGCCTGCCGCAATTCGGTGAGTTCGTGCGCAACCAGCGCGTGAAGACCGCGAGTTTCGATCTGTTTTCGAGCCTCATGCTCGCGCGCAGCGAGGCGATCACCCGTAATGCCAAGGTCACCGTGGCGCCCACCGGCGGCGCGTGGGCCAACGGCTGGACCGTGAGCGAGCCCGGCGGCACGGTGATCCGCCGGCAGGAGGGTGTGCCGAACGTGTCGATCAGCGGCCCGGCGGCCGTGGTCTACGGAGAAAGCGGCAGGTTGAGCGCCGCTGCGTCGCCGCAATTCGAGCTCACGGCGGCGGGCAGCAGCGTGGTGAACCGCTGCATCAGGATCGATCTGGGCGGGCGCCCCGTATCGAAGGCCACGTCATGCTGATCGCCTCGTCCCGGCGTGGCGCCCCCGGCCGCTCGAGCCGCGGCGTGACCATGCTCGAAGTACTGGTCGCGATCGCCATCCTGACCTTCGGACTGCTCGGGCTGGCGAGCCTGCAATTCCAGCTGCAGAGCGCCGAGCTCGAGGCGTATCAGAGAACCCAGGCCATCGTGCACCTGCAGGACATGGTGGACCGCGTCAACGCAAACCGCAGGAACGCCGCCGATTACGTGACCGCCAGCCCGCTGGGCACGGCGAGCACCATCGACTGCAGCGCGCCTGGCACGCTGGCGCAGAAGGACCAGTGCGCCTGGCATGCCGCGCTGCTCGGGTCGAGCGAAACCAAGGGCGGCGTGCTGCTGGGGGCGATGAACGGGGCGCGCGGCTGCGTAGCCAATCCAGTGGCCGTCATGCCGCGCCAGATGGTCGTGGCGGTCACCTGGCAGGGCATGTCGCCGACCGCGGCGCCAGGGGCGACCGCCTGCGGCCAGGGCGCCTACGGAGCCGACGACAGGTTCCGGCGGGCGATGGTCGCGAGCATCACCATCGGCTGCCTGCAGAACGATCCGGCGACCGGGATCTGCGTGACGCCATGAGCGCGCGCGCCGCGAGGGGGTTGGCCGCGAAGGCGAGGGTGCCGCGCCGCGAGGCCGGACTGTCGCTCATCGAGTTGATGGTGTCGATGACGCTGGGCCTGATGATCCTCTCGGGGGTGCTGACGGTGTTCTTCAACGCCAGCGCGGCGCGCAACGAGGTCGAGCGCACCAACCGCCAGATCGAGAACGGCCGCTTTGCAGTGGAACTGATCGCCACGGACCTGCGTCTGGCCGGCTTCTACGGCGAGTTCGACGGGGCCTCGGCCGCAGCCCCCGCTGCCTTGCCCGCCGATCCTTGCTCGCTCGCCGCGGCGGACTGGAGCGCCTGGCTTGCGCTCCACGTCCAGGGCTACGACGGCGCCGGCTTCGCCTCGGCCAATTGCGCGCTCGCCGATCTGAAGGCCAATACCGACGTGCTGGTGATCCGGCGCGCGCGCACCTGTGCCGCCGGTGTCGCCGGCTGCGAGGCCGCGCTCGCCGGGCAGCCCTATATCCAGGCCTCGCTGTGCGCGTCCGAGGTCATCTCGCACAAGCTCGGCCTGGAGGGCGCAACGGCGTTCGATCTGAAGAAGAAGGACTGCACCGCAACGGCGGGCAAGCGCCAGTACTACGTGCGCATCTACTTCATCGGCACCGATAACGGCGCCGGGGTGAACGTGCCCACGCTCAAGCGGCTGGAGCTGACGGGCGCGGGATGGAGCACCAACGCGCTGGTCGAGGGGATCGAGGAATTCAACCTCGAATACGGCCTGGATGCGGACGGCGACGGTGCGCCGGACGTGTATGTGGCCGATCCGAGCGACC
>Ga0247727_10007526_pt1 | contig 20703 bp, 17 predicted proteins | sample WisWelCaveWW1625_FD_202498 | JGI IMG/M metagenome (GOLD analysis project Ga0247727, IMG submission 202498) | Biofilm microbial communities from Wishing Well Cave, Virginia, United States - WW16-25 | ecosystem: Environmental > Aquatic > Deep subsurface > Groundwater > Cave microbial mat | place... | reverse complement strand
CCCGAGGAGCAAGAAGGTGAGCCGGTTCATGATGATAGTCAATTTCGAATTGACGATACTCCGAACCCCTCGCCTTCAAGGCGAGGGTAGTTCAGTTTGTTAGGCGACTGTCAAGGGCTTAATCCGTTGGATCTCACGCCCAATCTCTTGAGTTGCATCCCACAGATCCACAGCACGCTGTGCGTTGAGCCAGAATTCGGGAGAGTTGCCAAACAGTCGTGAAAGCCGGAGCGCCATTTCTGGGCTTACCGATCGACGCTCGCGAAGCAACTCATTCACCGTCTGGCGCGAAACACCCAATCCTTCTGCGAGACCTGAAACCGTGAGCGCGTAGTCTGGAAGGAAATCTTCGCGAAGCATCTCGCCCGGATGAATAGGGCGAATTTCCTTTTTTCTTGTATTTGAAATACTCATTGGTCACCTCGCTTCAATGATAGTCCGTGATCTTGACATCGTAGGCATCGCCATCAACAAAACGGAAGCAGATGCGCCATTGGTCGTTGATAGCGATCGCATGATAGCCTTCTCGGTCTCCCCCAGAGCTTGTGGAGTTGATTTCCTGGAGGAACCTTCAGGTCATTCAGACGCGCTGCCAGATTGATATACTCAAGCTTTCTCCTCGCCCGCTGTGCGATCTCTGGTGGCACACGCCTGGATCGGCCGGTCGCGAATAATTCTTGCGTATCCTTGTCCGCGAAGGTCTTGATCACAAATCAACTGTAACTCGTCACGTGACGACTGTCAAATCTACCCCTTCCTTAAATATCGTTTGGAAGAGAGAATGAAATACAGTATCATCTGCATTCCTTGAGTGTTCAGAATTTTACTTCATAAATTCGAGGCCCAGCATTTTCTTTTTTTGTTCGTTATTTCCGATCTGGATTCCCCATCGCTTCTCCATGAACTCCAACAATCTCAACCCACGCTTGAGTATCTGTTCAGGTGTCCAATCGCTAAGTTTTGCCACCTCGTTTTCAGCGTAACAGCCGTATCGATACCCTACCATAGATTCATCATTGCGTTGAACCTTCTCTTTAAACGGTCTGTTGGAAAGACTCGAATTCTTAGGCTTTGATAAGGGTAGAAGATTGCCGAGGGAGTTTCTTAAGGCCGTCCTTTGTTTCTGCTTAAGACCTTTAAATTGAGATTTCCAGTAAGCATGTTTTGCCTGTTGCGGGTATATGTGCTCAACAGACACGAAATCTTCCTTCTGTTCAGTAAACTCGGGCCAGAAAATTTTCGGACGCTGAGTCTTTGATTGAGCTTGAAGATCGAGGTTGTACTCAAAAAGGAAGTACCGTATGCCTGACCATAAATAGAAACCTTCCTGTCGAAACTTTCCGATCACGCTAGTGAGAAAATCCTCTTGCTTTAACATTGCAGTTGTGTCATCGGAAATTATGCGTGTCACCTTCTCAGGTGAAATCTTTTTTGCATGTGAATCGATCGAGAGTTCCAGGAATTTAAGACTGAGATCAGGCAAATTTGGGCTGTAGCTGTAGTAGCTACGGGATAATAATGAAAGTACGAATAAATGTTTTTCAACCGCTTGAAAAAATGTGAGACGTTTTGATTCCTCTGGGACATGCTGCAAGAAAACGAGCATCAGCGTTTGAAATCGCATCATACCAAGACGATTTAGTTTATCTAGGGGAATCTGCGTGTCTTTTCCTAGATCGGAATCCATAGGGTTCCACATCTTGTACCAAGTCTCGACGGCTTCTTGGAGTGAACTGACATATTTGTAAACATCAGGCAGAGTAATTTGGGCATTACTCGATGGGTTTTTAGCGACATTTTTTGAGATAAATCGCGTTTCAAGGAGGTCGCGTGCGTAATCAATATGACTTAGACGTCGGTAACGAAATGATAATTCACTGCTAGTCTCATCTATTAACGTCTTTCCGAAGTAAATGAGGTAGTGAGTCTGAAGAAACTTATCGTCATCAAGTGGCTTGTCCTTGTTGCGACCAAGATTATGATAGATTGATTTCCAGCAATCATTGATTGCGCGACGTAATCTGTCTCGCTCGTAGTCTTGTGCCTCCCCGAACTTTACGGAGAGATAGATAAGCCTATTCTTAAGAAGTTCTAGGTAAGAAAGGGGTTTCCCTCTATTATTCATCGTCTCAAAGGCAACGCAAACATCCACATCTTCTGTAATTGTGAAGATATTGAATAGGAGCTGTTGTGTCACTTTTCGATAAAGGATCTCGAGATCAGATCCACTGAGTGACGCTACACGCTCCGTGAAAAATCGTTTTGCCCTTGCAAGGTTTTGCGTGTAAACTGTCTCTTGAGGTTGATCAGAAGAAGATCGCTCGCAGAAGATTTTAGTTTTGAGATATTCGTAACTAGGGTTATCTTTCTCATATCCGAAGATGTATGAACGGGATATCCCATTGTTTTTTGAGTCGAAAATGAACTTCCTTTGGATATCACCGCGATCAGTGAAGTTAAGTTTATCAGATGGTGAAAGACGTTCTAGAATTACCTGAATCAACATAATCGCTGTCGTAAGTCGTTGTTGACCGTCCACGACGAAGAAGGGCTGATAACTTTTAGACTGGATGATCCAGTAATCATCTTCCCATTTCTGAAAAACAGTCTCTGTCACATTCTCCAGAGTAAGGACACCTGTATAGTGGTTATGCCCTGCCTCAAGTTGCTCGATATCATTCCAGAAATCTCTTAACTGCTTCTCGGTCCACGCATAACCGCGCTGATAATCGGGAATACGAAATAGCCTCTCTGTAAATATTTTGGAAAGTGTTAGCAATTGATTATCCATGACTGCCTCCTTCTTGAGCACAACAATAACTTAGCTGGATCCGTACACATAATTAAGATCAAGATTTTCGCTGTTGGATTGATGAAGAGTAAACTAGGGATATATAACAACAGAAATATTCCTTATACGCTGTTTTTGAATTCTCTTTCGAAGACAGGATAAAGCCTGTTGCTGCAATGACTTGACTTCCTTCAGCCTGAAAATCCATATTCTCAGAGTCCATCTATATAACTGCCACCTTTTGTCTGTGAGTGAAAACACGTTTGGTAAACGCAAACCTCGTGCCTCGTCTATATGACATTAACTCTATCGAGGTGTTGATGAAATTTCAATACTATCCCTCCCCAAACTCGTGCTCCACTGCAAGAGCTAAATGAGTAGCCATCAATCGCTCCTCGAAAATGCAATCGGCTCATTTGCAAAGGCTTCCCCTTGTCGCTATCTTTGAACAAATATGGGCAACAGAGCACACTACTTCGTCTTCGCTAAACGGACTCTGCTAGCGTTGTGGATCGCTGCGCTGATGATCGCCGTAAGCTCCTGCAGCAACCCCAATCGTCCCCATGCCTGGATCACGACCGATCCGCCCACGCCCGCCGGGAAGGCCCCCTTCACACTTACGTTTGACGGGACAAAGTCAAAATCACCCCAGGGCCAGATTGTCTCTTACGCCTGGGATTTTGGCGACCGAGGCACTGGCGCCGGCGCCACGATCACGCACACCTATGATCGCAGGGGAAACTATCGTGCCAGCCTCACCGTCAAAGACGACCAAGGGCAGGCGGACACTTCGTATACTGTCGTCACCGTGACTTCTGAGCCCATTCAGATCGGTCTCTCCGTCGGATGGCGCGAGTACAGCCGAGCAGGTATCTCCAGTTGCGATGGCCCGCCCGCCGATTCTTCAGGAAAGGCTTGGTTTGATCCCGATTACAATGCTTCAGCCTGGACCAGCATTAATCTTTATGAGGGAATTAGTCTCGGTGGCAATGCCAAGCAAAGAGATTTTTTTTATCGTACTCCGCTCAATGTCACACCCGAAATGCTGAAACGAGCCAAGGTGCAGATGCTCATCTTTCATGATGATGCCTTCCGGCTCTGGGTCAATGGCCAGCTCGTTCCCTCTGCCGAGTTCGATAATCCCGGCGAGGCGGGCTGTCATCAAGAATTGGGTCGCTTCAAAACCAAAGGATTTATTACCAAGTATCTGCACGAAGGACGCAACACCTTGGCTCTGCACTTGACCAGCGGCGACAACCGAGCGGGAGAGCCGTACATTCAAGTCTTTCTCTATGCGATTTTCGAATAATTTTTTATTTCAGGAGGAATGTGTGAAAATTGGAACAGCTCGATGGGTTCGCTCTATAGGGTTTGTAATAGCCAGTTTATTGATAGGAAGTACGCTCATCTCATGCAACATCACCCCGCGCATCGTCGCGTTTTTGGGCGCTTTCCCCACGCAAGGCAAAGCGCCGCTGCTCGTCGAATTTAACGCGAGTCGGTCGATGACCGCCGAGGGCACCATTGCTTCTTATCATTGGGATTTTGGCGACGGCAGCACGAGCGACCAAGCGAAAGTCGATCATACGTTTGTGACGGCGCGCTCCTACAAAGTTGTGCTGACCGTCAAGAATAGTTTGGGGCTATCAGACACTGCCACAAGATACATTATCGCCGGAACCGAGCCGATGCCCGTGACGCTCGGGACAGATTGGCGAGTTCAAGATTTTAAGGGCATGGAAAACTGCAACGGCCCTGCTCCCGATGCGGCTGGCAAACACTGGTACGAGCCCGAGTACAACGATTCGAATTGGACCGAGCTCTCGCTGCACGACGGGAATCCTTTTTATGGAACCAGTAGAGACTTCTTCTTCCGTACGCCCATCGACCGAGTCAGTGAACAGATGCTGCGCCGCATGGAGATCGTCGCTAATATCGGCCACAGTGGCTCGTTTAGAGCATGGATTAACGGGAAACTCTTGCCGGCTTCCGTCTTTGGTCGATCCGACTCCGAGACGTGCCATACTGATACGGGCGGCTTGTTGCTGGTCACGGGGGTCATCAACGACTACTTAAAAGTAGGCCATAACGCCATGGCCGTGCACCTTTCGACCGGGCCGAGCAAATTGGCGCAGCCCTTCTTGTCGGTCGTCTTGACGATGATTTCCAAGTAAATACTCGCAATCAGCCCATTGAAAAGCTAGAATAAGAGCGCTCTGAAAGGCAGGTGACTCTGTTCTGATTGAGATCAGCCTATCAAACAAAGACACGCTTTTGTGATTTTTCTGATGAGATCGTTGAGATTCGCTAGGCAAAATTTTGCAGTTCGCTATGTAATGGGTGACCCGCTTGGATTCTAAGAATGAGGTGCTTCTCATGAAATTTTCTTCTATCTCAAAAATTTTTTTTGTTTTGGTGGTGGCCGCTAGTACGATTAGCCAGGCCCAGATGCCCGATTTTACTGCTCCCCTCGAAGTGGCTTCGGGCCCGTTAAGCGACACGGGGCTGATTTTGAACCCAGATATTGCCGTTGACTCCGATGGCTCGGCTTATGTCTCTTACGCTGATTTAAAAGAAGACAAAGACGTCTGGGTTCGTAAGCTGAGCGGAACGCCGCTGGCTGCATCCGGGGCAGCTGTCAATATCTCAAATACCAAAGGCTTCTCTATCCAGCCTGAAATTGCGGCGGGTGGCGGGCGTGTCTGCGTTGCTTGGCAAGACGGCGAATTCGGTTCTTTTGAAATTTTCGTTGCTTGCTCCGACGATGGAGGAAAAACATTCGGCGCGGGCGTCAATGTTTCTAAATCCAAAGATGTCGATTCCGGAGTCATCATCTTGGGTGATGGTCGCTGGGATGGGAATCACGACATCGCTCTGGACAAAAACAAGAATATTTATGTCGTCTGGGCCGATGACCGTGATTTGAAATTCAGCAAGTCAGCCGACGGCAAGACTTTTTCTGATCCAGCCAATCTGCCGCAAGGGACGCCCGATGTGCGCTATCCGCATATCAAAGTCGGCGGAGATAACTCTATCTATATTGCATACAATGAGCCGAGCGAACAGTCGAGCGATGTCTTGCTTCTTAAGTCTACTGATGGTGGAGCCACCTTCAGCAAAGACCCTGTGTTTGCGACGAGCAACCGGGGCTTCTCCGATGCGGCCGAAATTGCTATTGATGCCAAAGGGGCTATTTATATCGTCAACGACGATACGACGACCAACCCGAATAATGCCGACATCAATTTCTCTGTTTCGACTGACGGGGGAGCGCGCTTTGAAGACAAAAGCGCGATCGCTAAAGACGGTGCCTTCCCCTCAATTGCGACGGACGGGAAAAATCTTTTCGTCGGGTTCTCCAACATAGCCGATCCACGGGCTTTGCCCACGGTCGGGTTTGTTTACTCTACCGATGGAGGCAAGAGCTTTACCCGAAAAGATATTCCTAATACCAAAGACCAACTTGAGTTTTTGGATATAGCTGAAGACCTTGACATTACGAATGGGACAATCAACGTATCCGACACTGAAGTGGCTGCGAGCGCAGCTCAAGGAGACAAGAACGGCATAGCCTATATCACTTGGGTTCAGATCGTCGGGCGCGATGCCAAGCTTTTCGTAACAACATTTACACCCTAAGAAGACAATAAAAACGAAGAAAGTGACATCACTCATAGGGGCTGAGCAATCAGCCCCTGTTTTCTTTCATCATTCACAGTATTCACATCTCACTGATTTTTACTAGTAATAGTTCTTAGTATGACAAAAATCATTGCAAGCAAATTCGCTTCTTGATATACTGCGTTTGCGGTCAACAGGCTTGCATAAAAAGCTGCAGGGGAGCAAGCGAGCTATATCCGCAAAAAATCAAAGAACTTACTGAGGTAGCATGAAGGAACGCTTTGTAGACCTTGTTTCGTTAAAGCTTCTTAGCTTCGTCGGGCTCCTCGCCTTCGCTATCTTGAATCTGATCGATCCCTTAAGCGCCACCGGGTTTGCCCTTGGGCTTGCTGTTGCGATGCTCGGCAATTGGTGGAGCTGGGACAATCTGGGAAAACTCGCTGAATCTGAAATAACGCGCCGCCAAGCTCAGCAGATCGCGGTGAGCGGCTATCTCGCCAATTTTATCTTGATGTTGCTGGCCTTCGGTCTCGGAGGCTTTATGGGATTTAATGTGTTCGCGATTGGAGGTGGCTTGGCCCTGGCCAAGCTCGCGTTTGCTGGAGAAGAATTATTGAGAAAGGTCTTCGTCCGTGCTTAGCTTTTGCCCGCACATCTCTGAAGAGTATGGAGAATTAGGGAAAAAGTGCATCGTCGAGTGGGATCTTTTCGGTCTCAAAATGCTCGTCGATATTAATATCTTGATCGCGACGTGGATCGCGATGGGGATTATTATTATTGGTGCCCTGCTCTTGCGCAGGGGATTAATACTAAAAGACGATCTGCAAGAGGTGCCCAGCAAGCGCCAAGTGATTTTGGAAGGCTTGATTCTCTTCTTCCAAGATCAAGTCGGCAGCGGCTTTCAAACCAAAGAGTTTGCCCTCAAGTTTTTTCCTTTCATCGCGACTATAGGTCTGTATATCTTAATTTCGAACTGGATCGGACTGATTCCCGGCATCGAGCCCCCGACGATGGACATCAACGTCGCGCTCAGCATGGGCTTTATTGTTTTTTTAACGGCGCAATTTTATGGCCTAAAAGAGAAGGGACTTCATAGATTAAAAGAGTTTTTGGGGCCCTTCCCCAAATCTCCGGCTGCGCTCTTCTTCTTGCCCTTAGAGCTTATCAGCGAGATGAGCAAATTGATTTCTCACTCTTTCCGTCTCTTTGGCAACTTGAACGGAAAAGTGATTTTGATCGCGATTTTCTCAGTGCTGACGCCCTGGTTTGTGCCCATCTTATTGCTCGCATTTAACGGCGTCTTCTTGGCGGCCATCCAAGCAATGGTCTTTATGTTGTTGGCTATTGTCTATATCAGCTTGGCTGCAGAAGGGAGCCATTGATGAACGGCAACGATCTCGTTCTCTTGTCTCAGTATTTCAGCGCGGCGCTTGCCGTTGGCTTGGGAGCCATCGGAGCGGGCGTGGGCTGGGGACTCGCGGCTGGCGACACGGTCGAGAGTTTGCGATTGCGTCCTTCATTACAGAGAGATTTGTTGAGAACGATGTTCGTCGGCGGCGCGATTTGCGAATCTTCGACGATCTATGCGCTTGTTATCGCCTCGGTCTTGATTTTCGTCGTCAAGCCCACCGGGCCAGAAGGCGCGATTGCCGGGGCGCATCTCTTACTGGCATCAAAATATCTGGGAGCTGGCCTTGCCATTGGCCTTGGTGCGATCGGAGCGGGGCTGGGGTTAGGCTCAGCGACCGGCCGAGCGATTACGGGCATGGCTCGGCAGCCCGCGCTGTCCAACGCCATACTGAGAACGATGATTATCGGCATTGCTGTCGCAGAATCGACGACGATCTATGCGCTGGTCGTTTCGATTCTGCTCATTTTCGTTGTGTAAACTCAATTTTTAAGGAGGCAAAATTATTATGACTCTCGCAGAGACAGGAATAACAGGAGAAAGCGTTGTGGTAGCCGCTCGCTATATGGGAGCAGGCCTCTCGATCGGCTTGGGCGCGATCGGTGCAGGCGCAGGCGAAGGCGTCGCTGCCGGCATGGCCTGCCAAGCGATCGCCCGCAACCCCGAGCAATACGGCACGATCTTTAGAACCATGATTATCGGTATGGCCATCGCCGAATCGACGACGATTTACGCGCTGGTCATCTCGATCTTGCTCTTGTTCGTCGTCAAGTAAAAATTCGCTTAGGCCGATCGGCATAAGAAATGAATTTATTATTTTTCTTGGCGCAAACGCCTCCTCCGCCCGAGGCGGAGCACGGGGCAGAGCACATCATTCGGACGTGTGATAAGTACCCGCCTCCATGTTGGGGTGACATTATCACGACAATCAACGCAACTTTTATTATCAATGTCATCCAATTCTTTTTGTTGATGGCGATTCTGACAGTCATATTGTTTGGACCGGTCATCATGTTGCTGAGAGCGCGTCAAGATAAAATCAATCGCAATTTGTCGAAGGCCGAGCAGCAGCGCAAAGAAGCACAAGCTTTAAAAGAGAAGCGCGAACACGAATTAGCCACCGTCGGTGCACAAGCGCGTCAAGTGGTCGAAGAAGCGCGCCGCGCGGGCGACAAGCTGATGCAAAAAAATTATCAGACGGCTCGCGCCGAAGGCCAGAAGCTTATCGAAAAAGCGAAGAAAGAAGCCGAAGCCGAGCGGGCTCAATTGCGCAAAGAGTTAGAAAGTGAACTGGCTGGCTTTGCTTCGCTGAGTGCCTCCAAGCTCTTGGGGCGCGAGATTGGTATAAATAATCCGAAAATATCTAAATCATGAATAGACAAAAGGGTCAGCTATTGATTAAACGACTTGGGCTATTGACATTCGCCTCTTTTTTGGTATGGCTAGCCATATTAGGTGAATGGCGTTGGCTGAATTTTCTTGTATTAGTTACTCTCATCGTCTGGCTCGTGCGCAAAATGGACGTCGGCACGGCATTACAAAAACGGCGCGAGCAAGTGAAGGCCGAGCTCGAGCAGGCGCAAAAGTTGGCCCAAGAAGCGACTGAGCTCAAAACCAAGGCTGAATTGGACTTAGCCAACGCCAACACCAAAGCCAAAGAAATTTTGGAAGACGCTCGCAAGATGGGCGAGCGCGTCCAGGCCGAGATTCGCCAGATGGCCGAAGCCGAGGGCAAGCGCATTATCGAGCAAGCCAAACTCGAAGCGGAGCTCGAATTCCAAGAAATTCGCAAACAGATCAAACGCGAAACGCTCAACGCCGCTATGGATCAAGCTACTCAAGTGATTAAGAAAGAGATGACGCCCGCTGATCAAGAGAAGCTGGTTCGTGACTTTCTCAGCGGGTTAGACAAGAAGGTGCTTAACTAATGAAATCCCGTGACGTCGCCCAAAGCTACGCTCAAGCGCTTTATGAGCTCGGCGCCGAAGCGAATGCTTTGGATCAGATCGAAAATGAATTCTCGCAAATCGTTCGAGCCACAGCCGAGTCGGGGTTGGATCAATTTTTGTTGCACCCGCTCATTCCCAATGCTGAAAAAATGAAAGCGCTCGACGATTTTTATGGCGATGTGCACGGGCACTTGCTGCATCTCTTAAAATTATTGGTGGAGCGCAACCGCACCAAGCTCTTGTCTTATGTCTACGAAGAATTTTTGGCCCTGAGACAGCTCAAAGACCGCGTCTTGGTCGCGACGGTCTTCAGCTCTTTTGAACTCAATACCAATTTGCAACAAGAAATTCAATCGCGCATGTCTCAGCTCACGGGACTGAATGTGAAACTGGATGCCCGTGTCGATGCCTCGATGCTGGGCGGCGTGCGCTTGCACATCGGTGATAAAGTTTTGGACGGCAGCCTGGAAGCGCAGCTGGAACGGCTCAAAGAACAAATTTTAAACGAAGATTAATTAAGAACCATCGGGAGGGCGTTATGCCACGAGTCAGTGCCGCGGAGATTAGCACTCTGATTAAAGAGCGTATCAAAAATTATCAAAAAGAGTTAAAGCTCGAAGAGACGGGCGTCGTCGTTGAAGTCGGCGACGGCATCGCCCAGATTTATGGTCTGGAAAATTGTCTTTCTGCTGAGCTGCTCGAGTTTCCCCACGGCATCACGGGGCTCGCGCTCAACCTGGAAGAAGAGAGCGTCGGCGCGGTTATTTTCGGTGAAGACGAAAAGATTAAAGAAGGCGACACCGTCAAGCGCACCGGTCGTGTCTTGGAAACAAAGGTGGGCGAAGAGCTCTTAGGGCGTGTAGTGAGCCCCTTGGGTGAGCCCAAAGACGGCCGCGGCCCCCTCAAAACGACAAAAATTCGCCCCGTAGAATTTAAGGCCCCCGGCATCATTCGCCGCCAGCCCGTAGATACTCCCGTTCAGACTGGCTTAAAAGCAATCGATGCGATGACGCCGATTGGCCGAGGCCAGCGCGAGCTCATCATCGGCGACCGCCAGACGGGCAAGACGGCCATCGCGATTGACACCATTATTAATCAAAAATTCACACACACGCCCGAAGCTGCAAAGCAGGGCTACCGGCCGCTGTATTGTATTTATGTGGCCATCGGTCAAAAGTCATCGACCGTCGCGAAAACCGTAGAGACATTGAGGAAATACGGCGCGATGGACTACACCATCGTCGTCTCGGCTGACGCGAGCGAACCGGCTCCCTTGCAGTGGCTCGCACCGTACGCGGGCTGCGCGATGGGCGAGTATTTTATGTTCGCCGGCAAAGATGCGCTGGTTGTCTACGATGACTTGTCCAAGCATGCCATCGCTTATCGCGAACTCGCGCTGCTTTTGCGAAGACCGCCGGGACGCGAGGCCTATCCGGGCGATATTTTCTATTCGCACTCGCGCTTGCTCGAGCGCGCGGCCCGCATGAACAAAGAGAATGGCGGCGGCAGCCTCACGGCTCTGCCCGTCATCGAGACCAAAGCGGGCGACGTCTCGGCCTATATTCCGACTAACGTTATTTCGATCACGGACGGCCAAATCTTCTTAGAGAGCGGCCTCTTCAACGCGGGCATTCGTCCGGCGATGAACGCGGGTATCTCGGTCTCGCGCGTGGGCGGCGCTGCGCAAATTAAAGCGATGAGCCGTGTCGCAGGACGCCTGAAGCTGGACATCGCTCAGTACAACGATTTGAAAGCCTTTGCCGAGTTCAGCTCCGAGCTCGATGACGTGTCTCGCGGGCAGCTTGAGCGCGGTAAGCGCGTGCAAGAAATTTTAAAGCAGCCGCAATTTGAACCCATGGCGGTAGAAGAACAAGTAGTCATCATCTTCGCTGCTACCAATGGCTTTATTGACGATTTAGCGATTGAACGTTTGCATGACTTTGAGCGCGGCTATTTGGATTTTATGCGAAGCCGCAAAGCGACGATCTTGTCTACGATTCGCGAGAAGAAAGTTATGGACAAAGAAACCGAAGAATCGTTGCGCTCGGCGATCAAAGAATTTAAGGAGATGTTCGCTTAATGGCCGTACGCGATATTAAGCAACGCATCGGCAGCGTGCGCAACGTCAAGCAAATCACGCACGCGATGTACGCGATCGCCATGACACGCGTCTTCAAGATGAAAGCGCGCTTGGCGGCCACGCGCCGATACGCAGACGCACTGGAAGAATCGGTCCAACATCTGATTTATGAGCTTGAAGACCCGAGCCATCCGTTGCTCGAAGCCAAGGGCGACTCGGTCGGCATTTTGGTCTTAAACTCCGATCGCGGGTTGTGCGGCCGTTTTAAGGGCGACCTCAATCGCGCTACGCGCGACCAAGCGAACCAAACGCCGCATTCTAAATTGATGCTGGGCGGCGATAAAGCGCGTGTCTTTTTCGAGAACGAGAAATTTGAGATTTTAAAACAATACGTAAAATTCTACGATGACCCGGAGTATGACCAAGCGCATATTATAGCCAGTGATTTAATGCATTTTTTCACAACCGGCGCCATCAAAGAATTGCATGTAGTCTATATGCGCTTCATCAATGATTTTAAGCAAGAAGTGATGAGCGAGAAAATTTTGCCATTGAGCAAAAAAGAAGAATCAACCGAATTAACCAAAGAAGAAGACAAGCATTATCTCGCCGAGCCCAGCGTCGCGGTGGCGCTCAGTCATATTGCCCCGCACTATTTGCGGGCCAAGATTTATAGAATGATGATGGAGAGCAAAGCGAGTGAGTACGCGATCCGACGCACGGCGATGAAAAGTGCGACCGACAACGCGGCTGAGCTCATTGATGAATTGAATTTGCAATACAATAAAGCCCGTCAGCAAGAGATTACCCGCGCCATTGCCGACATCATCGGCGGCACGGAAGCCTTGCGCAAACAAGCCGAGTAAGCGATTTTTCGTAGGAGGTTTTCATGGCTGAAAAGATGAATGGGAAAGGAACCGGGGTCGTCGTCGAAGTCAAAGGGCCGGTCATCGACGCCAAGTTTCCGGCTGGACACTTGCCCCCGCTCCACAACGCACTCAAAATCAAGATGCCTAACAGTGAATTGATTCTCGAAGTAGCTCAACATTTAGGCGATCAAAAAATCCGTGCTATAGCGCTCGACTCGACCGACGGCGTCGCGCGCGGCACGCCCGTTGCCGACAGCGGCGCGGCGATCAGCGTCCCGGTTGGCCCGGCTACGCTCGGCCGCGTTTTCGATCTGGTCGGTAACCCGATCGATGACAAGCCGGCGCCAAAAGCGACGAAGTTTTATCCGATTCACCGAGCGGCTCCCACATTCGTGGACCAAACCACTCAAGATGAAATTTTGGAAACCGGCCTCAAAGTGATTGATTTGCTGGCTCCGTTCAGAAAGGGCGGCAAGATCGGTTTCTTCGGCGGCGCAGGCGTCGGCAAGACCGTGCTCATCCAAGAGATGATTCGCAACATTGCCTACGAGCACAAGGGCGTTTCGGTCTTTGCGGGCGTCGGCGAGCGCACGCGCGAGGGCAACGATATGTACTTAGAGATGCACGAGGCCGGGGTGCTGCCGAGCACCGTGCTCGTCTACGGTCAGATGAATGAGCCGCCGGGGGCGAGACTGCGCGTCGCGCTCACCGGCGTTACGATGGCTGAGTATTTTAGAGACGAAGAGGGCCGCGACGTCTTGCTCTTTATCGATAATATTTTCAGATTCTCCCAAGCAGGTTCGGAAGTATCGGCGCTTTTGGGAAGAATGCCCAGCGAAGTCGGTTATCAGCCAACACTCGCTTCGGAGATGGCCGAGCTGCAAGAGCGCGTCACGTCTACCAAAAAAGGCTCGATCACAGCAGTGCAGGCCGTGTACGTGCCTGCCGACGACTTCACCGACCCGGCTCCGCACACGACCTTCGCCCATTTGGATGGAATCATCTCTTTGTCCCGTCCGCTTGCATCAAAGGGAATTTATCCAGCCGTAGATCCGCTTGCTTCAACATCCAGCTTGCTTGACCCGCACAAAATCTCGGAACGACACTATCGCGTTGCCCAGCAAGTGAAAAAGATCTTGCAGCGCCAGAAAGATTTGCAAGATATTATCGCGATCATGGGCATGGATGAGCTTTCGGAAGAAGACAAAGTCACGGTGCAGCGCGCACGAAAAATCGAGCGCTTCTTGTCGCAGCCGAACTTCGTCGCCGAGCGCTTCACGGGCACGCCGGGCGAGTACGTGCGCTTGAACGAGACAATCGAGGGCTTTGAAAAACTCGTGAGCGGCCAACTCGATCATTTGCCCGAACAAGCCTTCTACATGGTCGGCAACATCGAGAAAGCAGTCGCTCGTGCCGAGCAGATGAAGAAAACGGCAAACTAAATTAGAAAATTTCCAAAAATCTGGGATGAGGTGAGGGGCACGGTCATCGTGCATCTTTTATTTTTTCAGATACTTCTAAAAACTCACATCTCCAACCCTAACATACCATTGCCATCGCTCGATGTCTTGAGCTTTCATCGCCCCAAAGTGCACACTCACTGGGAAGGCATAACCCAGCACGAGCGAGACGCTTAGCTCCGCGCCGAAGCTGATTTTAAGGGAAGTCTGCAGCACGTTATTGCCGATTGCCCCTGCATCTAAAAAAAATTTCGCATCAATATCATCTACAAAGAATGGGAAAAGCCCCAGGCCTCGGTCAATCGAAAGAAGTGAAAAATCATACTCTAAGCTGCTCACTATAACTTGTTTCCCAAAGAATGTTTCCGAGGCGAAGCCACGTAAGCCAAGTTCTCGGTTTTCTTCATCGTTGAATGAAAAACTTTCCTCTTGTTCTCCGCTGCCAAATCTTGCTTTTACGGAAATAAGATGCATTGACTCCCACGGCAGGCGCAGCGTCGCTGCGAACCCAGCGAGAGTCTGGTTATGCCAGTAAATGTCTTCGGTACTGGTGAGGGTTTCGGCGCGGATAAAAATCTTCCATTCATTGCGCCAGAGATCAAAGCCGGATTGATGGGCCCACGCTGCCTCGGCTCCCACGCGATGTGTTATGGTCTCTTTTCCAAAACGATGATAGGAGAGCATGAGGTTCACTTGGTTGTGTAAGGAACGTAAGAAAGGAAGCGAAACAAGCGCTTGTTGTTTTGAATCTTGCTGAGGCTTGCCCGGCTGGCGTAATTTTTTTTCTATTTCGAAAGAAAGGGTCGGCAACGACTGCGTGTTGACATAACTGAAGCGATAAGATGGCAAGAGCACTTTCCAATCTAGCCCCAAGCTAAAACTATAGCGATGCTTCCAGAGTGCGTCTTGCCCGAAGGACCAGAAGCCAACGGACGTTTTATCGACAAATGGCAACCAGACTTTAGGAGAGAGTGAAAGCCGGGCATCATATTTGTGTACGGAATAATCTGTTAATGGAAAACCATCCCACGTCGGAAAAGTGTCTTTGAGAATTTCTATACTTCCCCATTGGTCAGGCTCATAGGCTATCGTATGTACGTCGTATCCGTTGGTGCTGTAGCCGACGAAAGCGATTTTTTTGTTGTCAGGCGAAACGGTGGGTTGAAAAGCGCCGGTCAGCATATTCGTCACTCGATAAAAAGAGCTATCAGCGATGCGATAAGCGTAGAGGTTGTAGATGCCCGTGCGATCAGAACTAAAGAGAATGAATTGCCCATCGGCAGACCAGCTTGGGTCTAAGTCTGACTCTCGATCGAGGGTGATTGCCGTCAACGCGCCCCCGTTGCTGCTCATCCGATAAATATCTTGGTAGCCGCCCCGTCGCCAGATGGAGAGCGCGATCTCTTGTCCATCGGGCGAGAGCGCGAAAGACTGAATGTAATAATCATTGAGGCCAAATTCTTTGAGAGTGATAATACGTTTGGTGCTGACTTCCAAAATAGCGAGCATCGGCCCCAAGTCACCCCAACGATATTGAGCGAACAAGATGCGTTTGCCATCGGGAAAAAATTGGGCTTGATAGACTCGCTCGCCACGAGTCAATCTCGCCTCTCGTTTAGTGCTCAGATCAAAAAGATATAAATCTCCGGCCCAGAGCGTCGTCTCGTTGTGGGCATATTTTTCAAGCTCGCTTTTAATACAGAGAACTTGGTTCCCATCCGGTGACCAACTGGGGCGTGATGCATTTGCCAAGAAGGAGCGATCATCTTTCGTTTCAGTTGCGATGATTCGTACTCCATCGACACGCGAAGTATTTCGATGTTCATACAGTAGCTCTTGCCCATCGGGCGACCAACTTGGATATTGGCTGTAATAACCTGAGTGAGTAAGAGATTGACTCCGAGTGACGCCATCTGACTGAACTTTGTCAATTTGCTCCGAGAAGGCTGCTCGTATCCAGTTTTGAAAATCTTGATAAAGTTCTTTTAGCGAAAGCTTAGTAATTCGTTCTAATTCGCTCTCAACGCTAAGCGCCGCAAACCAATTTTCTGCTAAACGCTTGTGAAGCCTTTTTGTTGTTTCTCCGCCAAATTTTTCATTGAGATAGCGCACCAACCAGATGCCGTAGCTTTTTGCTAAGACCGAAGTTGGCGGCCAGGCGTGACGGCCATAGTCTGAGCTTGCCTGATCGAACGGAACGAATTGGTTTTCCAAAATCATGGCTCGCAGGTACATTGCGTCGAGACTGTAGTTAGCACTGGGGTCTCCTAAGTATTTTTGAGTCTGATAGGCTGCGCTGCCCTTGAGCAAGAGCAAGGGCTTCCAGTTAGGCAGCACCGCGTAGCCGAAGATCGTGCGTAGGGCGAAGGGCAGCCCGCTAACTCCGTCTGCTTCTAGCACCTGAGCATAATCTTGAAAAATATTGAATTGTATCCAGCTCGCGAGTTTGGGATTTTCTCGTTCTGCCAAAGTAGCAACCGAGAGATCGATGACCGCTTTCCCGTACCAAGTTGTGAATCCCGCACCCCAGTCAGCGCCGTCAACGAGAACGATCTCTGTCTTATCCGACGGGGCATAATTGAATTCGCTCTGCAGGATTGAAAATGCTGCTTCGGCCTCGACGGCGGCTTCTTGGGCCAGGCCCTCTAGGCCTTGATGATAGTTGATACGAAAATGCGGTGTCTCTATTGTCTGCCAATTGAGCGTAGGATCGGCTTCCAGTACCGATTGTGCTAGCGCACTCCACTCAAAATGCGAAATTTGAAAAAAAACGAAGAACCAAAACAAAACTATGAAAAATTTTCTCTGCATCCCTCAACCCTCTCACTATTCAAGTATTGCAGGGCTATTGTAACGGAAGAGATGGGGGGAGCGTCAAGCTCAGCAATCTCAAAAAGAAGAGAGGCGGGTTTTATGCCCACCTCTCTGGTATTACTAACGAAAGACTCGCTTTTAGAACGCCGTGCCTATATCAAAATAGAAGACGGGCGCTTTTTCTCCCAAGCCTTGTGCGATGCCAAGGCGCCAGGCGAGCTGATTGAAATAGCCCACACCTGTCGTGAGACGAAGTTCAAGCCCGTAGCTCAACTTGATTTGGTCTAAGTTAAGCTTGTCTCCGGCCAAACCCATATCGACAAAGGGGCGCGCAAAGAGGTCATCGAAGAAGAGGGGCCACGCGCCGGCGCTCTTGTTGATGTCCATCACCCGGAAGCGATATTCCAGATTGGAGACGAGCGCATACTGGCCCATCATAGACCCCTGCTTGAAGCCGCGCATCAAGAAAGGTCCGCTGCTGCCGCCAAGATAATAGCCCGCTTTCCACTTGGTCGTATCCGTCGTGATGTCGCTCCAGCCCGCCGTCATCTTGAAAGCCAAGAACTGTGTTTCTGTGAGCGGCAATCTGAAGATATCGGTCCAATTGGCCGAGAGCCGTCGTTCTGGCTTCTCTTGACCGACGATGGTAGTCATCGAGCCGGAGAGAGTCAAATTCAACGTATCGCGGAAGAGGTCAGACCCTGAAACCGTGGCGTAGTTATAACGGGCCGACCAGGTTTCCGAGTCGCGTGTTTCAGTGACTATCTCGTCTTTTACCGTGCCTGGCTTTTCAATGACGCGATGATCTTTGCGATAGCCAATGTTCGCAAACTGATAGCGAACGATCCCAAGCTGCAAGGGGATTCCTAAATTGATCCCTTGATGTTGTTCGAGTGCGCTCTGGCCTACGCTGAGATCGATATTGAGCGGGAGGACGGTGTTGGTGTAATTGAGATCATAGAAGGGCTGTTTGCGCTTCATATCGTAGCCGAGGGCCAGCGTATAGCTGTGTTGGGCTGTGACATCGTTTCCGAGAGTGAAGACGCCAAGGGAATCGCCGTCATAGATGGGGATCCAGCCTGTCGGCAAGAGCGACCAGATCGGGTTATAGCTGTGGATTGGATAGTCTGATTTCGGATAACCTTCCCAGGCGGGGATTGCCTCTTGGGTGAACGAGGCGCTCTTCCAGCTATTGGGGTCAAAGTTGATTTTGAAGACGTCATAGCCATCGCTGGTGTACCCGGTGAACACGATCTCTTTGCCGTCGGGAGAGATGTCGGGGTCATAGGCACCCGTAAGACTATTGGTAATTTTGGAGAAAGTGCTATCAGCTATTTTATAAGCATAGAGATTGGAGACGCCGCCCTTATCGGAACTGAAAACAATGTAACTTCCATCAGGCGACCAGGTCGGGTCAAGGTCAACATCTTTATCTTGCGTGACGGGCTTCAAATCGCCACCCGTCGCGGGCAGCAGATAAATGTCTTGAAAGCCGCCGCGCCGCCATGCCGAGAGGGCCAGCTGCTCTCCATTGGGAGAAACGTCGAACGAATAAACCAAAAGATCGTTGTTCGGAAATTCTTTTACAGTCTCGATCTTCTTGGTGGCCATGTCCATGACGGCGATGGCCGTGCTGCCGTCGCGCCCGATGTACTTGGCAAAATAGAGCTTTTGCCCGTCGAGAGAGAACTGTGAAAAATAAGCGCGCTGGCCTTGGGTTAATCGCTTCTCTTTTTTCTTATTTAAGTCATATTCGTAGAGATCGCCCCAGATATAGTAAGGCCCGTTAAAGTCCATTCGCTGATAGACGATCTTGTCTTCTTTGGGGTGCATGACAGGGAACTGCAAGAAACCGATAGCCGGCACGATTTCGTGATCTTGTTGGCCCTCGGTCGTCATCACGCGAATGCCGCTACGAGTTGGATTGCCCGCGCGGTACAAAATTTTGCTGCCATCGCCAGACCACATCGGCTGGTTGGTCTGCCAGCCATAGGTCGTCATGCGCGTGCCTTCCATGACTCCGTCTCGCTTGATCGCGCCGATCTGCTCCTCAAATTGTTTGCGCAGCCAAGAGTGATACCCGGACATAATCTCGGTGAGATTCTTGCCCGTGGCTTTCTTGAGCACGCTCTCAAAATTGGTCCCAAATCCAAAGAAGAGCGTCCAGATACCGTTCATCAGGTCCGATGAGTTAATCTCATTGATCTTCTTCATCATGTCCTTGCCATAGGTTTCTTCGATGTAGCGCAAGAACCAAGAGGCCAAGTTATAGTAGAGCAACCCAGAAGAAGGCCAGCGATCGCGAGTGTAAGAAGTCGTCATATCGCCGTAACTGGGCATACGGTTTTCGGCGACGAGCGTGCGCAGGATCATCATCGTGCGTGCGTCGTTGAGGCGCGACTCGCCCAAATGCTTCCATTTTTCATAGACAGCCAGGCCCTCGATAAACGAGACGGGCTTCGCTTGGGGCAAGATGATGCGGCCAAAGACTTTGCGTAAGAGCTCCTGAACTCCCGTAGCCATGTCCAAGTCCATAATGTGCAAGAGCTCATGGAAGACGACGACTTTCATCCACGATTCGAGCCTTACGTTGGCCCAGTCGGCCAAGCGCGAGCCGACCGTCAAGAGATTGATCGTATTGTGGGGAAAGAGATTGGCTGAGCCATTGGAAAAATCTGTCTCATCATAGATGATGATATTGACTTTGCCGTCCGGCGCTCGATTGAATTCTTTCTTGATGATTTCATAAGATTCTTCGGCGTACTTGGCCGCTTCTTGAGCCATGCCCTCAAGCCCTTGGTGGAAGGTCACAGAGAAGTGCGGCGTCTCGATTGTCTTCCATTGAAACGCGATATCAAAATAAGGCAAAAATTGAGCCGCGCTGGCCCAGCTCATTAGGCCGACAAATGCCATGGTTAGTCCCAGCAAAAGACTTACACGAATACGCATTCAATAGCCTCCGTAATATTGAGTTCCCTAGTTTATAATCCAAGCTTGAACGTATACTTGCCGTCGCGGTCAAAGATAATTTTCGCTTCTACTTTGACCATCATAATAGTCATCTCAAGGCCTGCGCCCCAGCCAAAGATATTCTCGCTCGTTGCGTCTTTGTCGCCGGCTTTGGGAGTGGAGTTGAGGCCTTCGAAGAAGAGCACGCCGTGGACGGGCAGTTCTTCCAGCCAGGGTGCACTCTCGGGCCAGAAAGCGGGACGTTGCAAATCCAATGGAATAGAGAGTACGGGGAAGCGTCGCTCGATATTAAACTTCCAGAACTGCTCACCCTTCAGAGGATTTGTATAGCCGATGACGCTATTGGTGAATTGAAAATTTTCTAATTGTGCTTTGTTCTCAAGCTGGCCCATGCCAAAAACAAAGGTGAATTGACCGATGGTGAGAGAAAGGCTCTGTTGCTTGGACACAAAGAGTTTATCTTTGCTCGCTTGGCTCACGGGCATGAAGGCACCCCAGACAGCGCTAGACCAATAAGAAAGGGTGATCCCACTCCCTAGATCAAAGCTCTTGTTGGATGTGATATGCAAATAGCCAACGTTGGGGCCCGTTCCCGCTTTTTGCCACAAGTCTCCGGCGAAAACTGAGACGGTCGCTGTCCCCATCACTTTCATTCCAAATTTCCAGCCCATCTCGCCCTCGCGACCGAGCACGGCGCCACTCGTCCAATCGACGTGTGAAGCCCAGAGCGACCCGACTTGT
>Ga0247727_10007525_pt1 | contig 20703 bp, 20 predicted proteins | sample WisWelCaveWW1625_FD_202498 | JGI IMG/M metagenome (GOLD analysis project Ga0247727, IMG submission 202498) | Biofilm microbial communities from Wishing Well Cave, Virginia, United States - WW16-25 | ecosystem: Environmental > Aquatic > Deep subsurface > Groundwater > Cave microbial mat | place... | reverse complement strand
GAGAATATGTTGTCCCAGCGCACGTCGATCTCGTCGGCGGCCTTGACGTTGGAAAACAATTCGAGCTTGGTGGTGAACAGAATGTTCTCGCTGAGCTTCCGGCTGAAGTCGGTAACCGATTCGATGCCGGGCTCGAAGCGCACTTTTTCGATTTCGTTCAAGGTCTTGGGATCGTCGCTGTAGCGCGCCGCGAATTTGTCGGCCACGGTCTCCTTGAAGGCGGCGCCGAGCCGGGTCTTGAAGTCTTTGCCCGGCTCGTACCCGACGCCGATACTTTGCGTGAAGTATCCGGGATCCAAAAATTTGGAAATCTCGGTCTTGGGATCGGTCTTGTAGTCATAACCGGTGGTGAACTGGGTGACGCCGGTTACCGCCACATAAGGATTGATGAGGGTGCCGAGCTTGTAGGTGTAAACGCTTTCGAGGCGGATTTCATCGGCGGATTTGCGCGACTCTTGATCGCTGATTTTGATTCTGCCGTAAGAAATTTTGCCGGAGTTCGCCCAGTTGTATTTTTTTTGATTGTTGACGAATTTGCCAACCACGTCGAGCTGTCCGGCAAAATTATCGTCGCCGCCCTGCGTCCAGTTGCTGAAGCTGCTCTGGGAAAAATTGAGGTTGCCGACGATGGAATTGGCCCAGCCGGTTTTCAACGTGTCTTGCGACAGCACAGGAACGCTCAACAACAAAACGCCGCATAAAAAAATCGCGCACAGCTTGTTGCCCGTCATTCTTTTCCTCCTCTGTGATTTGAAGTTCGTATGACTCCTTGTGCTCAAACAATTTTAACAGCACCCCTGTTTAATTCATAAATCTGAACCGCCAAGTCGCCAAGAAAAAACGCGAGGGCCGAGCCAAATCGAAAGAATCGAGCCGAAGACGAAGGAAAGTAGCAGGGTGAATTTCACCACAACATTTGAGATCAAGTGGCCCAACCAACAACGTTTACCGCCAATCATAGTAACAAATGCCGATCTTCGCGACCTTAGCGGCTTGGCGGTTTTCTTTATGAATTATTTCAGTAGTCTCGTCGTTGCGAAATTTCCACGACGCCAACAACTCCTTGCATTTTCGCGCGACTCAGCCGGCGTTCGCTTCAGCCGCTTTTTTCAGCTTCTCATTGGCCATGATGGCCACTTCGACGCGGCGGTTGGCCTGGCGGCCCACCTCCGTGGCATTGCTCGCCGCGGGATTGGCCTCGCCGTATCCCATGATGGTGAATCGATTCGCCGCCACTTGCAGACTGGCCAAATAGTTGGACACGGATTGTGAACGCAGCCGCGACAGATCGAGATTGTATTCCTCGGAGCCGGTGGCGTCCGTATGCCCCTCCAGCAAAATATTGGTGTCGGGATACTTGTTCAGAATCTTGGCAAGCTTGGCGAGATTTTGCTGGCTCTCGTATTTCAAGGTGGCTTTGTTCACGTCGAACAAAATGCCGCTGTCAAAAACGATATGAATGCCTTCGCCCACGCGCTCCACTTTGGCGCCGGCAATGTCTTGCTTGATCTCGGCAGCCTGCTTGTCCATGTAATGGCCGATGTAGACGCCCGCCGCCCCGCCAACCGCGGCGCCGATGATCGCGCCAAGCGCGGTATTGCCGGCGGCTTTGCCGATAACGGCACCTACTAACGCGCCGCCCGCGGCGCCGCCCGCGCCGTATTGGACTTTCTTGCTCGCACCGCAGCCCAGGCTCGAGACCACCAAAGCGCTGCATAGCAAAGGAACTATCGCTTTCTTGAACATGCTACACACTCCTTTCCGTAAGTGGGATTATTCAAGAAATGAAGAGATGAGTTAATGAAAACGCTGACACAACATTTGCAAATTTGATTCAGCTCCATTGTCGGCAGTTTGTTTCTCTCAAATTTCTCATCTGTGCATGGTTTATTTCTCCGAACGAGAACCCAGGTGTCCGCTTGACTTTGTGGGGCGGGTCAGCGGCGCGATCGTTCGTCCATGCGCCGAATCATCGATCAACGTCGCCAGCCGCTTGAGCCGGGTCTCTTCTTTCTTGGCGCTCATCACCCACCAACTCGAGGTTCGTTGATACCACGGCGCTTGGGCTTGAAAGAACTTCCAGGCGGCTTTGTTCGCCTTCAATTTCTTTTCGTAGGCCTCGTCGAGCTTGGGACGTCTCTGCTCGAATGAATAAACACCGGATCTTTTTGAATCGCGCGCCTCGAAGGCTTTCAAACCCGTTGCCTGCATTCGCCCCATTTTCTTCAGCGCCTGAACCCGTTTAAGGTTTATCGCGCTCCAATTGCTGCGCGGCTTGCGAGGCGTGAATCGAATCGTATAACTGATCCCGTCGACGCTTTTGCGAATCCCATCGATCCAGCCGAAGCAAAGCGCTTCGTCCACCGATTCCGGCCACGTCATGCTTGGCTTGCCCGAGCTTTTTTTGTAAAACCCAACCCAAAGTTCTTTGGCTTTACCATGATTCCGCTTAAGCCATTTACGAAATTCAGATGGTGCTTTGAAAAATTTAATTTTCATTAATAACGTTGGGCTGCCAACCTTTGGCCTATTTGAAGATCGCTGAATTGGTCACGCCAACGAATTCCTATTTCGTTAAGCGGTACTTCCACGTTATTGCCCGGAATTACTTCCCTCTTGCTGCAGATTGATGACGATGCGCTGGAGAACTCGAATTACCGTTGCATATTCATCTTCGCTGATGCCTTGCATCAACTTTTCTCTCGCCTGCTTTTGCGCCGCCAGAATGACCCCGTGATGGCGACGGCCATCATCCGTGGGCTGGAAGTTTGCCACACCTTGCTTGCTATCGCCCTGTTTTACACAGCCATTTTCCACAAGGCGTTTGAGAATCATGTCGAGGCCGGAAGCGTCAACAAACGTACGCATGGTTTCGAAGAGGCGTTCTCTGCTTGCTTCACTGGCTTCGTGAAGCAGATTGAGCACCTGCCACTCGAAACGCGACACGCCATTGGCTGCCTGTACGCGGTTCGTACCTTAATTTTGCAGCTACAAAAGCCTGACCCCGCTCATTCTTGATGAGCGGGGTGATATGTTCGGTAATCAGGCTATCAGCCCGCTTGAGCCAATAGCCGATGGGAAGGTTGGGGTTTATGGTTTCGGTCATAGGAAGAACATTAACGAAGCTTGGGACAGATACGATGGCTTCATGAAAAAGCCGATGGGCGACTGTTGCCTCCAGTGGAGTGTCAATCGTCTTCATCTGGACCTGAAAAATGCTCGCTCAAATATTCATCGAAAAGATGATTAATCCCGCAGCCAATAGTTTGGGTAGAGCGAAGAATCCGCCAGCGTTTTGCTAAGTGCATTTGGGGACCGATGTCTGTCCAGCCTCGTGGGAATCCTAATTCCTGCTCGGCATCCTCGATGGACTTGCCCAATCGTTGGAAATTCTCAACTGTGAAATACCAGCGCTCGTCAATGTGAAAGGAAAACTTGCGGTATGCATCGAGAACAATCCAAAGAATCATGATGAAATACTTACGACACACAGAATAAACATCCTCTTCTGGAGGGTCAGAAATATCTGGTACCTCACTGAAAAAGTAGACGATATGCTGTTGTCCATCCGCATCGCGATATAATGAACCACCGCGAACAACAGTATCTCCGATGTGAACAGACGCAGTTCTATAGCGGTGAAAGAACTGGGCAATCGAGTCTGCCTTGAGGCGATTCTGCTGAACCAAATACCACTCTGCGGAACCGGGAATTTCACCACACCCTGACTGAAGTGCGAACGTGATGCTACGTGCGGAAGATACAAACGCATCAGTGAAGCACTGCGCTGCAAAAAAATTGCCCTCGCCATCCCGAATCCTGCGAAGAAAGAACTCAGTTTGGCAAGTCTTGTAATCAACGATGCCGAATGAACGTGACATAGCACGAAGACGCTAACGGGATTCCTGTGGGTCAGCAAGGATATGACAAAGTTTGATTCAGAGACAACCGTTCGAAATACCACCGAATTTAATTTCAAACAAGGACTTGATTTCGATTGAATTTTGGTTAAATTTGCCTGGGACAATGAAAGAAATCGTTCAGGACAAATACCGCCATACAATTTATCTGACTGACGAACGTTGGAGCCACATCGCACGTCGTCATAGCGTTCTAAAAAACTTCAAAAACGAAATTCTGAAAACGATACGGATCGGCAAACGAAATCAAGATGATCTGCATCCCGACCAATTTTTCTATCGCCATGCTTTTGGCAATTAGCCGTTCACCTATACCCACATCGAAGTCGTTGTGGTATTTCGCTTCAAAAATGGACAGTCCAACAATTTCGTGGTCACTGCTTATCCAATAACCCAAACTTGACGACTATGCAATTACTCTATGATGAAGAAGGCGACGTCTTAGATGTCATTTTCAAGGACGCCGCATTAAATGGCTCACAAGCCGGCTACGAGCTCCGTCAAGGGGTCGTGCTTTATGTAACTGCCAAGATGTCGCCCTTGCAATTAACCGTGGTGAGCTTCCGCCGTTTAACCCAGCTTCCGGTCATCCACTTCGACCGTCTGGAAAAACAACCGAAAAAGATTCGTGAGAAATTGTTGTCTCAACTTGCCTCCCCGCCGTTGTCCTCACTCCTCAGAATTGACCCGGTAACGAATTACGGTCACATTATGAGCCCGGCGTTATTAGATGTTTGCGCCGTATAATTGTTTTTTGATGATTTGTGCTGACCATTTTCGTGACGCCACGAAAATGGTCAGTAGCAACATTTCTCGCCCACCAGTCTAAAAAAATTCTTCGATCTGTCGTTACTCATCCTCCTCCTCTTCACTCACCACCCGCGCCACACCCGCAACCTTGTCGTGGGCGTCGAGCTTGATGAGCTTCACGCCCTGGGTATTGAGGCCAATGACTTTGATGCTCATCACCTGCTGGGGAATGAACACGCAATGGCTATTGATAATCATAAAATCGTCGTCGTTGCCAGAACGTATTGTTAAACACAACTCTCTCAGCGATACCGTCGCATTAATTCGCCCCAACATACGTTCGCACCTCGCGATCGAGCCGCTTTGTCATTCTGTCCTCTTCAACGTCAAGATCATAGTCCATTTGCAATCCCAACCAGAACTGTGGCGACATTTTGAAATAACGGCCAAGCCGCAATGCCGTATCCGCAGTAATGCTGCGTTTGCCTAAAACGATTTCATTAATCCGCCTCGGCGGCACGCCGATATCAAGAGCAAGCCGGTTCTGGCTGAGATTCATCGGCTTCAAAAACTCTTCCATCAAAATTTCACCGGGATGTACCGGAGGAATTTTCTTGGTGCGCATTTTCAAAAACTCCGTTAGTGATAATCCACGATTTCAACAAAGTCGGCATTTCCTTGAGATCTCATCAGCCGGGTTGGAAGACTTTTTATCTCGAGTTGCTACTCCTCATCCTCCTCCTCGCTCACCACCCTTGCCACGTCGGCAACCTTGTCGTGAGCATCGAGCTTGATGAGCTTCACGCCCTGGGTGTTGCGGCCAATGACTTTGATGCTCTTCACTTGCTGGCGAATGACCACGCCTTTGGTGGTGATGATCATCAAATCGTCGTCGTCGATGGCTTCTTTGATGGCGACCAGCTTGCCGGTTTTTTCCGTGGCTTTGAGCGTGATCAATCCCGAACCACCGCGATGCTGCACTTTGTAGTCTTTGATGTCGCTGCGCTTGCCGAAGCCGCGCTCGCTGACCACGAGAATCGAAGCATCGCGTTTGATCACCACCATGCCGATGACCTGGTCGCGCTTGCCCATCGAAATTCCCTTGACGCCGCCGGCGCTGCGGCCCATCTCGCGAACCTCATTTTCATGGAAGCGAATGGCCATGCCGTCGCGGGTGCCGAGCATGATGTCCATCGAGCCGTCGGTGATCTTCGCTTCAATCAGCTCATCGCCTTTGTCGATGCCGATGGCATTGATCCCGGCCTTGCGCGGATTGCTGAACGCCGAGAGCACGGTTCTTTTGACCACTCCATGTTTGGTGGCAAACACAACGTAATGCTTCTCGTCAAACTCCCGAACGCTGACGTACGCCGCAACTTTTTCGTCCTTCTGCACGGCGATGGCATTGATGATGGCGCGGCCCTTTGAGCCTTTCGCCGCCTGCGGGATGTCGTACACTTTCAGCCAGTAGCAGCGGCCCTGATCCGTAAAGAACAAAACATAATCATGCGTCGAGGCGACGAAAAGATGCTCGATAAAATCGTCTTCTTTGGTGGTCGCACCCATCACGCCACGACCGCCGCGGCTCTGGCGGCGATAGCCCGACACCGGAAAGCGCTTGATGAAGCCGCCGTGAGAAATGGTGATGACCATGTCTTCTTCGGCGATCATATCTTCCATCGAGAACTCGCCGGCCTTGGCGAGGATTTCCGTGCGCCGATCGTCGCCAAATTTTTTCTTCAAGTCCTCAAGCTCCTTGACGATCAGCGCCATGCGCTTGGGCTTGCTGTCCAGCAGTTCCTTAAGCTCTTTGATGAGCTGCTTGACTTCTTTGTACTCCTTTTCGATTTTTTCGCGCTCGAGGCCGGTCAATCGCTGCAAGCGCATGTCGAGAATGGCTTGCGCCTGAATGTCGGAGAGCTTGAAGCGCTTGATCAACGCTTCTTTGGCGGTTTGCGGATCTTTGGACTTCTTGATGAGGTTGACGATTTCATCAATATTGTTGAGGCAGATAATCAAGCCTTCGAGAATGTGCGCGCGCTTCTCGGCCTTGTCCAGCTCGAACTTGGTGCGGCGCACCACCACGTGGTGGCGGAAATCGATGAAGTGTTGGAGAATTTGCTTGAGATTGAGCGTCTGCGGCACGCCGTCCACCAGCGCCAGCATGTTGACGCCGAAGGTGACTTGCATCTGCGTGTGCTTGTAGAGATTGTTGAGGATAATCTCCGGGTTTGCATCGCCCTTCAATTCAACGACAACGCGCATGCCGTCGCGGTCGGATTCATCGCGCACGTCGCGGATGCCTTCAATCTTTTTTTCGTGCACCAGCGCGGCGATTTTTTCGATCAACGAAGCCTTGTTGACTTGATACGGAATTTCGGTGATGATGATGTTCTCGCGGCCGCCGCGAACTTCCTCGACGCCGGCGCGGGCGCGCACCAAAATTCTTCCGCGACCAGTACGGTAGGCCTCGTCTATTCCTTCGATGCCGTTGATGATGCCGGCGGTTGGAAAGTCCGGACCTTTGACGTACTTCATCAACTTTTCAATTTTGAGTTCCGGATCTTTGATCAACGCAACCAGCGCATCGATGACTTCGCGCAGATTGTGCGGCGGAATGTTGGTGGCCATGCCGACCGCGATGCCCGAAGAGCCATTGACCAGCAGGTTGGGCAGCGCCGTCGGCATCAGCGCCGGCTCTTTCAGCGTGTCGTCAAAATTCGGAACGAAGTTGACGGTGTCCTTTTCGAGATCGCGCAAAATCTCCTCGGCAATCGGGGCAAGGCGCACTTCGGTATAACGCATCGCTGCCGGCGAATCGCCATCGACGGAGCCGAAGTTGCCCTGGCCATCGACGAGCGGGTAGCGCAGGGAGAATTCCTGCGCCATGCGCACCAGCGTGTCGTAAACCGAGAGGTCGCCGTGTGGATGGTACTTGCCGAGCACCTCGCCGACGATACGCGCGGATTTTTTATAGGCCGAATTCGGGCGCAGCCCAAGCTCGTGCATGCCGAAAAGCACGCGCCGATGCACCGGCTTAAGGCCGTCGCGCACGTCCGGCAGGGCGCGGGCAACGATGACCGACATTGAGTAATCGATGTACGAGTCCTTCATCTCTTCTTCGATGAGGACGGGAACAATTTTATCGCGTTGGAGGTCCATGGGATTTCTTAAGAGGGCTTCTTTCAGTCTTTCACGTTTTCAGGAATTGCGGTCAGGCCGTTTCGAATTGCATAAGCTTGAGCTTTTCCGGCGCTATGCGCGTGCTGAGCGAGAGAATTTCGATGCCGACAAGACGACCATCTTTATCGAAATCCATGATGACGCCAGGCTGCACTTCTTCGGACTCGATGATTTCTGCATCATCCAACTCGAAATACAGCGCATCATCTTCTTTGTCAATTTTTACTTTCATCTTTCTTCCTCAAGCGGCGGTCAAAAAAGAGAGTCACAATTCGATTCGGTTGCACATAAGGATTCACCACTACGTGCAAAACGCGGCCAGCCTTTTCAACAATCGCTTTCGTGTAGTGATTGTTGTTATCATCACCAACAAATTCCATTTCAGGATCGTTGATCGTGCGCCACCCCCATTCTTCGGGAATCTTTCTTTTTGCAAGCATGTTTTGCGCATGAATAGAAAACTCAAACTTAAGCATTGATGTTTTGCGCTGTTGGGCTTAACTGTTCCATTCGCTTCACCTGGCTCAAGCGAGCAGCACATGCAAGAAAATCTTCTCGCTCAACGTTCTGTAAGAATCTCATCGATATTTATAACTACAAAAGTTGATCCAGGTATTTGGCCGAGACATGGTTGTAAATGTCTAGATGTAGTTCGTCCTTTGCAAACCGATGAATGAATTTTATGGCTTTTTCCATATAAAAGCTAGCATCCTCTGGGCTTGGATTTGAAAACTTGTGTTGAATATTATTTCTTTCTTCATGTAACAATTCTAAATCTGGCTTTTCTGGAATTATACATTTTATTTCTTTTTCAATGATTTCGTATGCGCCCCAAATACTCATTGTTTCTTTTGGGTTCTTGTAAATTGACTTTCCTCCTGCTCTGACTCTTTCCTTGAGAAGTAGCTCAACGGCCTGATCGACATGAAGAATTGCAAATTTCATATCGATTGTAGTATTACTTCTAAAGAAATGCCATAAACCATGCTCTAAAACTTCAAATGCTGATCGAAGCAATGGAGATAATTTTGCCGTTGCAGAACCCCGTTTCGCTACTTTTTTGTGAGGCCCAGTTGGCTTGTGCTTTGCCATAATGGGCTATCACTTGTTTGGCTTTTGTTGAAGGGTTTTATTTATATGGTCTTCTCCACTTTGAGTAACCGTATATCGTTTCTTGCCCTCTTTCTTTGCCATTTTAGATTCCATAATGAAGCCTCGTCGCAGATTCCGAATTATCATTTGACTCGTGTTCGAAGCTTCCATCTTAGCTTCATAATAACAGTTGTTGATCTCGGCAGGAGTAAACTCCTTAATGCCTGAATATTTCTCTAAGTAATAGCCAAAAGCCAGCACAATATCTGTATGCTTCTTTACCCCTAGTTTTCTTAAAAACTCTCCTAATGATAATGGTTTCGCAGAGATCAATTTTTTTTCATCAATGAAACTAGATGCATCACCTTTTGGTAAAGCTGAAATATCTTGAGTGATATCAAACTTTTTCAGCATCTGAAGCACAAAGGTCTTATCTCCTTCTACCTCGATCTCTCGATCTCCTTGTGCAATTCTTATTCGATAATTTCTTTCTGCCATAATTACTCCGTGAAAATGATTGATCCATTTTAGCTCGAAAAAGTTGAATCCCCTGGTCCTTCTTCCTCACATGCTTCGCATTCTTTTCGATGAAGCTTTTTTCACAGTCGCCCCCTTGCGAGGAATGAGTGTAACCAGAGACCGCAGTGTCCGATTAACTGACACTGAATTTGGAAAATATGGCCTTAGCTCTGGTGATAGCACAATCGTCCCGGGTTTGGGCTTGACGTCTTTCACAACCGTGGTGCCATCCTGCTTATGAATTGTAATCGTTTAACCCTCTTCCATTGCTTTGTAATGTTTTCCACGAACACCGTCAGTAAAATCATATTCGTTGCGCATTTCGTCTTTACGTTTGCGCGGCCGCTTATATTTTTCCTTCTTCATATTTCATAATTGATCATAATCCATGGGCGTTGCAAGACCCTCGGCTATTTCTTGTTTAGCACGTCTCGCTGCTGCAACAAGCTGATTCTCTGTTTTCTTAAATAAGCTCTCCCATCGCGCTTCTGATTGGATATCCGAAATGTATTCCTGAAGATGCTCCGCGACCTTGTTTTGCGCCGCCTCAGGCAAAGTCTCGATCATCTTGACAATGGTAGTAAGCGTGGTAGATGACATAGCACGAATCTCCTATCACGAATGAGTATAGCAACTAGCAAGTCGGGCGTGCCTAAAGGCACAACTACAAACCCTACACATCCAAATTCCTCACATACTTTGCATTGTCTTCGATGAACTTCCGGCGCGGCTCGACTTTGTCACCCATGAGAGTTGAAAAAATCAAATCCGCCTCGAAGGCTTCTTCGATAGCGACCTGGCGCATGGTGCGTTGCTCGGGGTCCATGGTCGTCTTCCAGAGTTGCTCGGGGTTCATTTCTCCCAAGCCTTTGTAGCGTTGCACGTTCACGCCGCTGTTGTCGCCGCCGAATCTTTCCATCACCGATGCTTTCTCGTCATCATCGTAGCAGTAATACTCCTCCTTGCCCTTCCACACACGGTAAAGCGGCGGCTGGGCAATGTAAATCCGTCCCTGCTCCACCAGGCCCTTCATGTAGCGGAAAAAGAACGTCAGCAGCAGGGTGCGAATGTGCGAGCCGTCAACGTCCGCATCGGTCATGATGATGACGCGGCCATAGCGCAATTTGCTCGCATCAAAATCATCGCTGCCGATTCCGGTACCTAGCGCGGTGACCAGCGTGCGAATTTCTTCATTGGAGAGAATTTTGTCGAGCCGGGCTTTTTCGACGTTGAGGATTTTTCCTTTGATCGGCAAAATCGCCTGAAAGCGCCGGTCGCGACCTTGCTTTGCCGAGCCGCCGGCGGAGTCGCCCTCGACGATGTAGATTTCGCAATGCTCCGGATCGGTGATCGAGCAGTCGGCGAGCTTGCCAGGAAGGCCGCCACCTTCGAGAGCAGATTTGCGGCGGGTGAGATCCCTCGCCTTGCGCGCCGCATCGCGCGCGCGGGCAGCAAGCAAACACTTTTCAACAATCTTGCGCGCCACCGGCGGGTTCTGTTCGAAGAAGCTGCTCAAGCCCTCGCTGCAAATCGACTCAACAATGCCGCGCACTTCACTATTGCCGAGCTTGGTTTTGGTTTGGCCTTCAAACTGCGGCTCGGCGACTTTGATGCTGAGCACCGCGGTCACACCTTCGCGCACGTCGTCGCCGGTGAGCTGAATTTCATCCTTCTCTTTGATGAGATTATTCTTCGTGGCGTAGGTGTTGATGGTCTTGGTGAGCGCCGCCTTGAAGCCCACCATGTGCGAACCACCTTCAATCGTATGAATGTTGTTGACGTAGGTAAAAATGTTTTCGGTGTAACCATCATTGTACTGGAGCGCCGCCTCCACCGGCACATTCTCGCGCTCACCGGAAACGTAAATCGGTTTCTTGATCAGCGGCTCGCGGGCTTCGTCGATGTATTGCACAAACTCGGCGATGCCCCCCTTGTACTGAAACTTGTGCGCTTTGCCGGTGGCCTCATCGCTGATGGAAATTTTCAATTCCTTATTCAGGAACGCCAACTCGCGAATGCGCTCGGTGAGATAATCAAAACTGAATTTCTGTTTTCCAAAAACTTCCTTGTCGGGAAGAAACGTGACTTTCGTTCCGGTGGTCTTGCGCTTGCCGATGGCCTTGACTTCCGTGGTCGGCGTTCCGCGCTCGTAGCGTTGCATGTACACATTGCCGCCGCGTGCGACTTCGGCGACCAACCACTCTGAAAGCGCATTCACCACCGAAACGCCGACGCCGTGCAAACCACCGGAAACTTTGTAAGACTTCTTGTCAAACTTGCCGCCGGCGTGCAGCATGGTCATCACCACTTCCAACGCCGACTTCTTGACTTCTTTATGCTTCTCGACGGGAATGCCGCGACCGTTGTCTTCAACCGTCACACTGCCGTCCCGGTTAATCGTCACGTCGATTTTATCACAAAAACCTACCAGCGCTTCGTCGATGGAGTTATCGATGACTTCATAAACCAGGTGATGAAAACCGCGCATCGCGGTGTCGCCGATGTACATCGCGGGCCGGCGGTGCACCGCCTCGAGGCCTTTGAGAATGGTAATCGCATCGGCGCCGTATTGCTTGCTCGCGGCATTCTTGTCGAGATTGCCGTTGCCGCCGTGAGCCTTTTCTTCCTGAAGTTGCTTCTCTGTTTCCTGCATGTTCAGTTCCAGTTGTGCTGTGGTTGCTGCTTTCGTAGGATTCTTGCTCATGATTTTATCAGAAACTGACTTGTTCCTCTGCTTGGCGGGGCTTTTTGTTCCTGCGCCGGTTTTGGCAGTTGATTTTATATTTCTCGTCGCTGGCTTGCCGTTTTTTCGCGTTATTGCGGTCAATCTCGATTTCACCTGTTCGCGTTGACCACGACTTTTTCGAACGGATCGTTTTGCCATAAAATCAACCTGTGCTTTACGCGGTTATTCGCTCAAACGTAGAATAAAATTCTGAAAGTTATTAGCAAGATACTTTTTGGCAAAATGCTTTTGCCCAAAATAATTTTGCCTGAACGTTTTTCTATGCTGCCACGAAGCGGCCTCGGTTTTCTGTTTGCCTGAAAACTTAGCGTACCTCTTTTGGCGTCGGGGTTCGGTATTTGTCTGTGCAAAATTAAGGTTACACGAAAATGATGTCGTGAATCACCGGCTCGCCCACGCGGCGATTCAGCTTTTGAATCAATTCTTGTTTCAAATAAAAAAGCTCGTTGCGCCAGGCGCTGCTTTCGACTTCCACGAACAATCTGCCGTCGCGCACTTCTCGGGCCTTCGTCACCGTGGCAACCTGCTGGCCGGCAACCTCGTTCCAGAGATTTACGATTTCATATTTTTTTATTTGGGGCTGGATGCCCAAAGAGCCAACCACTTCTTTGAGCACGTCGCCAAGCGCGCGCGCCATCAGCCTTGCCTCTTTTCGCTAATTATTGTTCCGTTCTCTATTTCTAAAAAAAGATCGTGCGGCACCGGACTAACTTCCGGTTTCTTGATGCTACTCACAAAAAGTTGGCTCGACTCTGCAAACAATTCTACGCTGCGCCGTGCCCGCTCTTCATCCAACTCGGAAAACAGATCATCCATGATGACCATGGGCGCGGTTTGTTTTTTTTCGTGCAGATACTCCGCCTCGATGAGCTTGAGGGCCATCAAAACCGACTTATGCTCCCCTCGCGAGCCATAAGATCTCAGGTTCACCTTGCCGATGAGTATCGCCATGTCATCGCGATGGGGGCCGACACTGGTTTGTCCCCGTCGCCAGTCCGCGTTTCGTCGCTGCCCAAGGAGTTTCGAAAAAGTTTCGCGCACGTTCGCGCCCTCGCCGATTTGCGATTCGTAAATCAACCTTAGCCCTCCGCCGGCCGTATCTACCCGGCGGTATATCTCACCCGTTCTCGCCGAAATCGTTTGAAAAAAATGCGCGCGGGCGGTTATGATTCGACTGCCAGCCTCCACAAGCGCCTCATCCCAAACCGTAAGCAGCGGCTCGTCATTAATCCTATTGCGCGCGGCAAGCACGGCATTGCGCTGACGAAGAATCCGGCTGTATTCCTGCAAATCTGCAAGGTAGGCAGCGGACCCCTGGCACAGCAGCATGTCGATAAACCGGCGCCGCTCGCCGGGAGAACCGCTGGTGACGCGATGGCTTTCGGGAGAGAAAACGACAATGGGAAACTTGCCTACATAGTCGGCTTGTCGAGGCATCCGCTTGCCGTTGTAGCTAACGTGCTTTTTGCCTCCCCGCTGCAGGGTGATGGCGCTCTGTATATTCAACCCCCGCTCATCCCCAAACCTGCCGCTCACTTCCAGGCGCTCGGCGCCAAACCTAACCAATTCGCTATCCGATGTGCTCCTAAAATCTTTTGTCAAACAAAGCAAGACAATCGCTTCGAGTAAATTGCTCTTGCCCTGAGCATTGCGCCCGTGAATAAAATTTCGTCCGGCAGAAAAAATGCGCCGCGCTTCCGCATAATTTCGATAGTTCTGAATTGCCAACTCATCAAGGCGCATTTCACGAACCGGCTGACGCGGCGTCGTTGAGCCGGATGGGCATCAAAAGCATGAGCTGCTCCTCGCCGTTTTTCTCGCTCTCGGAAGTCTGCAAGACCGGCCGGATGATGGCGGCACTGGAGGGCTCCTTCAGCTCGAAGAGCACGTCTTGGGTATCGACGTGGCGCAAAATCTCCATGAGGTATTGCGAGTTGTATCCAATTTCCATATCTTCGCCGCTGAAGCTCGCCGAAAGCGCTTCTTTCGCTTCTCCGCCGATCTGTTCGTCTTCCGCCTGTACGGTGAGGCTGTTCTTGGTCACAGTAAATCGTACCTGCTGTGTCGTTTGATTGGCGAACAAGGAGACGCGGCGAAGGGCGGCGGCCAATGCGTCACGCTCGATAGTGAGCTCAAGATTGTTGTCCGTCGGTATCACCCGTTCGTAGTTTGGATACTGCCCGCTGATCAGTTTGCTGAATATCGTGGTTTGCGGCGTTTTGAAAACTATATGGTTTTCTCCGGCGATGATTTCGACGTTGGACTGTTGCTCGCTGATGCGCGCCAGCAGATGCAGGGCTTTGGTTGGAATAATCACTTTGAGCCCCGGCTTCGCGCTCTTAAAACTGTGATCGCTGAAGCGAACCAACCGCGCCCCGTCGGTGGCAACCATGCGCATCTCGTTCTCTCTGATTTCGAGCAACACTCCCATCAAAGTGGTTCGTAGTTCGTCGAGACTGACGGCAAATTGCGTTTTCGACACCATCCGCAAAAATCTCGTCACCGAGTAATTAAACGTCGATTCGGCCTGGCCAAGCGAGATTTGCGGATACTCCTCGCTCGATTCTCCGCTCAAGCGGTATCTCCCTTTATCCGAAGAGAGCGTCACTCGAAACTTGTCATCGACGTCAATCTCCAACGGAACGTCCGGCAGCTCACGCACGATGTCGTAAATTTTCTTGGCCGGAATAGTGGCCGCCCCGGGGCTTGCGCCGCTGATGTTCATCGAAGTGATAATCGATACCTCCAGATCGGTGCCGGTCAGACGTAGCTGCTCGGCCTCGACTTGGCAAAGAATGTTGCCAAGAATGGGAATGGTGGTCTTCGAGGGAATGACCCCGATGACACGTTGGAGTGCTTGATAAAAGTCAGCACGATTCGTTTCAAACTTCATGATATGCTCCACGTCTGCAGGTAAGATAGATAAAGGATAGATCTTTTTCAAGAAGAATTTGTAATAGGGGCTGTGGATATGTGGAAAGTCTGCCTCGTTTTTTCTTTTGCCCTAAGAAAATAGGCAGATCCGTGCGACTCATTCTCTGATTAATTGTGGAAGGTGCGTAGATGATTTGTGCACAACCAGAAAAGAGCCGATGCCTGTGATAGATAGGTTACACATATTCCCATTCAACTCACTGCAATTCACAAGAAAGCAACAGCCGGGTGTGAATAATTAATCAGCCACATGCAGGTTGTGCTTGTGCAAAATCGTGCGCACGTCCTCGCGACAACGCAGATCGGTTTTCATTAGATGTTTGACCGTCTCAATCGCGTGGATGACCGTCGTGTGGTCGCGGCCTCCGAAATGAAGGCCGATAGTCTTTAACGAGCAATTGGTCGCCTTTTTTGCAATATACATGGCGATTTGGCGCGCTAGCGCAATTTCTTTTTTTCGGGTTTTGGCGCGCAGTAAATCATCCGGAAGCGAAAAATATTCGCAGACAATTTTCTGGATATCCTCGATGCTGACATTGCGTTGCTTGATGATCAATTGATCTTTGAGAATGTGCTTCGCCAACTCAATGTTGATGTCCTTGGATTGCATCGAGGAGTAGGCAAGCAGACGAATGAGACAACCCTCCAACTCGCGAATATTACTGGTAACGTTATACGCGATGAGTTGGATGACGTCGTGAGGCAAGTCGATGTGATTCTCTTCGGCCTTTTTTTGCAAGATGGCAATGCGCGTTTCGAGATCCGGCGGCTGAATATCGACGACCAAGCCCCACTGAAAACGCGATAGCAAGCGCTCCTCGATCCCGGCAATTTCCTTTGGCGGGCGATCGCACGAAAGAACGATCTGTTTGCCCTTTTGGTGAAGAGTATTGAAAGTGTGAAAAAATTCCTCCTGAGTTCTTTCTTTATTTGAAAAGAACTGGATGTCATCCACCAGCAGAATGTCGACGTTCCGGTAGATGGAGCTGAATTCCGTGGTGCGATTGTTTTGAATCGAGTTGATAAATTCAATGGTAAACTTTTCGCTCGAAACGTAGATCACCCGGCGCAGTTCTTGGTGTTGCAAAGAGAAATTGCCAATTGCCTGAATGAGGTGAGTTTTGCCCAGACCGACGCCTCCATAGATGACCAGCGGGTTGAAGGAGGTTTTGCCTGGCGCCTCGCCGACCGCCAACGCCGCGGCTTTCGCAAATTGGTTGCTGCTGCCTTCCACGAAGTTTGCGAACGTATAATTGACGCTGAGATTGGTAATCAGATCGAAACTGCCCTTGGTTGCCAGGCCGGTCATCGTCGGTTGTGGAAACGGCTGCGAAGTGTCGTTGCTCGCGAAATATTGCAGCCTCGCCGAATCTCCAAGAACCTGAGAAAGCGCATGGCGAATCAAGTCGGCGTAATGCCCCTCGATCCATTCATACGCAAAATTGTTTGGAACCTGAACCGTGAGTTGTTGATTATCCAAACGTAGGGCCAACGTGGGCTTGAACCATGTGATGAAAGTTTGTTCGTTGATGTTCTCTTTGATCAGGCTCAAGCATTGGGACCAGACTTGCTCAGCGCTGAGGATCATGCTGTCCATCCTTTCGAAGTTGCTAACAAGATATCCACCTTTCCAATATGACAACAAAAGGCCGCCATTCTTCCAGTGGCGACATATTCCCGAAGAAAAGAATTTTCAAAAAAACGAAAAAAATGACGAACCACTATCCCTTTGGGCAAAAAACCAGCATATCCCCAAGACGGCAATGACACCAACGAGAGGCCATTCTTACAACATGAACGAGAAAAGGAAAGACGAGAACTTGGGGGAAAACGTATCCACATTTTTTCCACGCGGATATTTTGCTTTCGACCCGGGGAAATTTAGAAATTGTTATGGCAATGTCAAGACGAAAGTAAGAGAGTTTTACAAAAAGAACTAACGGGAAGCAAAAACAACAGATAAATTTATTTGCGCCTGGCAAAGAGGGTGCCTTGGTTGTCTGATGATGTAAGAGGCGGGTCGCGGTTGAGCGCGAAAGACAAGCTTAAGCGATTTTCTTTTCACACAGCAAGCGATAACAGGGAGAAAAGCCAAGCAAGTTCTTAGGCCGACGCTAAATTGCAGACGTGATAAGCTTGCTTTACGACACTGGCTCAAGTTGATCTTCTAATTTTTATTCTGCTAATGCAACCGGAACAGAAACGGCACGAAAAAGAGCTTGACTTTTGACGCACTATTGGATATTTTTTCACTCTGTGATAAGAAGTCTTTTGAATTAGAACAAATTAGGATGGTGAGTGATGAAAAGAACCTTTCAGCCCCATAACCGAAAGAAAAAAAACAAGCACGGCTTTCGCGAAAGAATGAAAACTAAAGACGGCCGCGTGGTGCTGAAGCGCCGCCGGGCAAAGGGAAGAAAAAGCTTGACGGTGAGTGATCGATAAAGCGTGGCGAGAGAGAAGCAGAGCGAGCGACTCAAGAGCCATCGAGATATTCGACAGCTTTACGAACAGGGCAAAGGATTTCGTGGAAATCGCCTGCATCTGATTGTGCTAAAAGCCGAATCACGAAAGGTTGCTTTCGCTGCCGCCAAAAGCTGTTCCGGCGCCGTCAAAAGAAACGCTATCAAAAGAAGACTGCGCGAAGCCTACCGACTTCAGAAGCATAACTTTGAGTCTGATGCCCATGTCATGTTCATTGGCCTGCCGCGCCTTCTCGCCGGTTCATTCCACGAGTTGCAGATCGAAATCGCGGCCATGGCCGCGAAGGTAGCGAAGCATGGCACGGATTCTTCTTAAGCTCATTCGGGTTTATCGCGAGCGCATCTCGCCGCTTTTTCCACCGCGATGCCGATTTTACCCCTCGTGCTCACAATATGCTTATCTCGCCATTGAGCGGCATGGGGTCATCCGGGGCGGCTATCTCTCAGGCAAAAGGCTATTGAAATGTCATCCTTGGCATCCCGGCGGGATAGACCCCGTTCCTGAAAATTCATAAACAGAGTTACCATGGACTTTGATCGAAAAACCATTTTTGCATTTGTTTTAATTGGACTTATCCTAATATTTGTCAATTCTGACATCTATCAGCAGTTAATGTTTGGTGACAACCCAGCCCCGGAGCAACAGCAACTGCCGAGGGCGGAGAAACACCAGCTGCAAGATACGACCAAGCGCGATCTGCCGCGGGCTGGATCACGACTCTCTGCGTCGGAAGATGCCAGTAGACAGGAATCAACCCTCGCGGTGTATGCCGGCTCAGAGTCCGTGGCCGAAACCAAGAGATTGATAGAAACCCCGCTTTACTTTGCCGAGGTGTCTAATCGGGGAGCTGTCCTGACGCGAGTTCAACTGAAGAAATACTTGACCGTTGCAGCACAACCGGTGACGATTTTTGATGATCCTACGGGAAGCCCGAGCCTATTGGTCCCGGTTGGCGAAGACACGCTGGACACCGGTGGGCTTTTGTTTTCCACGGATGCGAGAGATCTCGTCTTGAATCAAAAGGAAAGCCGCACCGTGAGTTTTACTCACCGACTGCGCGGCGGCCAAATAATCAAAAAGGCGTATACGTTTGTCGCAGATCGATATGACATCGAATTGAAAATTGAGCTAAACGACATTCGAAGCCTCACGAGCGCTTATTCGTACGAACTGCAATGGCGCAGCCCGCTACTGAGCACGGAGCAGAACGTTCAAGATGACATGAGCAAAGCGAAAGTTTATGCGCTGCTCAACCGGGACCTTGAATCTTTCGACGCGGGCGACGACCCGGAACAAATCAATGGCGAGGTGACGTGGATTGCGGCGCGAACGAAATATTTTGCGAGCGCCATCATTCCGCGCGAAGGCACGATGTCCGGATTGAGAATGAATGGAGCCAAAACCAACGGGGAGGGCGGCCACGAAGTCAAGCAATACCGCTTTTCGATATTCGCGCCGCTTAATCGTGAAACCGGGCAGGAGCATCGCTTCAGTGTTTTCGTCGGGCCGCTCAGCTACAGCATCTTGAAATCCTACAACGTCGAATTGCATCGCATGATGGAATTGGGATGGAAATGGATAGTCGAGCCATTCAGCATTCTTATTTTGATGGGCTTCACGCAATTATACAAACTTATTCCGAATTATGGAGTCGTCATCATCATCTTTTCATTTTTGATCAAGCTCGTATTGAATCCTCTGACCAAGCGCAGCATGAGATCGATGAAGGAAATGCAGCTCTTGCAACCGAAGATTGTAGAACTGCGCGCCAAATTTGAAAAAGATCCGCAGCGCCTTAATCAAGAAACCATGAAGCTGTACAAAGAACATGGAGTCAATCCGTTGGGAGGGTGTCTTCCGGTCGTGTTGCAGATGCCGCTGCTCTTCGCGTTGTTCGTAGTTTTTGGCTCGACGATTGAATTGCGTCAAGCGCCGTTTGTTTTGTGGATAAAAGATTTGTCGGTGGCAGATACGATCATGCGCTTGCCTGGGGGCATTCCTTTGAATATCTTGCCCTTGGTCATGGGCGTGACCATGTTTCTCCAGCAGAAAATGACCATGACCGATCCGAAGCAAAAGGCCATGGTTTATCTCATGCCGATCATTTTCACGGTCATGTTTTACAGCTTTCCTTCTGGGTTGACTTTGTATTATTCGCTGTTCAACATTTTGAGCCTCATTCAGCAAAAGTATTTTACAGACACCAAGCCCTTGGAGCTTCGCAAGAAAAAGCCGAAAGCCAAGCCTTGGCGAAAGCTTAGTTTTAGCCAAGCCCTGGCTCGCGGCCGATCAAAGAAGTAACTGTTCTGCGACCCTGCCAGCTTCGGCGGGGTTTGCTTTTTTAGGATATATGAACACGGAAACCATTATTGCGCCGGCATCACCACCGGGTGTTGGCGCTATCAGCATTTTGAGAATAAGCGGACCACGCGCCTTCGACTGTGTTCGTCGTCTTCTGCCTGCAGAATTTCCGACGAAGGATTTTCAGCCGCGCAAGATGTATTTGACCAAACTGACGGATGGCGAGCTTCTTGATCGCGCCATGGTGGTATTTTATCCCGAGCCCAACTCCTACACCGGCGAAAATCTGGTGGAAATTTTTTGTCACGGCGGAGAAGTGATTTCCAGCTCGATCATTTCAGCTTTGCAAAAACACGATGTCCGGCTGGCAGAGCCAGGAGAGTTTACCCGCCGCGCCGTCGAAAACGGTAAATTAGATTTGCTGCAAGCGGAGGCGATTCATGATCTCATCACCGCGGAGTCGCCGGCTGCCGCGAGCAACGCGCTGCGCCAGCTCGACGGCGAGCTTTCGACAAAAATCCAGAGATTGAGAGAGCCCCTCATCAAACTTTCGGCGCTTTTAGAACTGGAGCTTGATTTCGCCGAGGAAGATGTCGAGTTTGCCAGCCGCGACGAGGTTGCTCGACAATTGAACGAGATCGGTGCAACGCTTGATCAACTTATTCATTCTTATGAAAAGGGAAGAGGTCTGCGCAGCGGATTGAGAGTCGCTATCGTCGGTAAACCTAACGTCGGAAAGTCCAGCTTGCTGAACGCAATTCTGGGAACCGAAAG
>Ga0247727_10007524_pt1 | contig 20712 bp, 45 predicted proteins | sample WisWelCaveWW1625_FD_202498 | JGI IMG/M metagenome (GOLD analysis project Ga0247727, IMG submission 202498) | Biofilm microbial communities from Wishing Well Cave, Virginia, United States - WW16-25 | ecosystem: Environmental > Aquatic > Deep subsurface > Groundwater > Cave microbial mat | place... | reverse complement strand
GGCCCTGCAGAGCCGCTCGCTGACCGCAACTAGAGGCGAGACCTTGTCACGGTTCCCGCATCAGTCGCGGATCTTGCGAAGTGACTGCTTCCAGGTGTCGACCGACTGGGCGTACTCGTCCTCTGTGAGCAGGAATTCCTCGCCGTCAATGGTGACTGTGAAGCGGCCAAGGCCGTGGATCGTTCGCGGTCCGTACTCGGATCGGCGAGCAGGCTCTACGACTTCCGCGCATAGCCGACAGCGATACTCGCCAATCTCGTATTCATCTTCGCCGTACTCATCTCCCACCCACTCCGTGCCAGTGACAATCCATTCTAGAGTCGGAAGCTTGGTGCTCTTCCAGAAGTGGCCATGCCCCTGCTTGTCTACGTATCGCCACTTCTCATCCGGTACCTTCGCGGGCATCATCGTTTCAATCGGAATCACTTCGCGCTCAAATGCCACCGAGACAAGCGGGAAGCGGTGCGCTGTTACGGGCATCTCATACCTCCTGCATGGGGAACCGTGACATCTACATCGTACCGCATGCTTGAGGATGTCGCGACATGATCGTCTCGGGTTGGAGCTTCCGCCGGGGGCGCAACTACGAGCTGAACAAGAACTCGCCCGGCACCGCAACGGTCACCCTTATCGATACGACGAGCGAGATCGACCCGACGAATCCGGCCTACGCGTTCGACCCCGGAACGCCTGCCGCCATCGCGCTGCACAACCCCGTCACTCAGACGGATCACACCGTCTTTCGCGGCAACATCTCGCGGCTCCAGTATCAGCTGTATCCCTCGGAGAAGTATGCGGTGGCGACGCTCGAGCTCGTGGACGGCCTGGACAGGCTTGCGCGCACGGAGATGAACGCGGGACAGGGTGTGACCATACAATGGGGTTACTTCCCGTCGGCCGCCCAGCCCGGAGACCTCTTCTTCATCACGGACGACAGCGGAAGCGCGGTTGCGAACCGCATCAACAACGTCCTGAACTCTGCCCAGTGGCCGGTGGGACTACGGGAGATTTTCTCGGGCAATGTGGCGCTGCAGCAAACCTTTTATGCCTACCGTACGCCCGCTCTGAACGTCATCCTCGATGCGGCTGACGCCGAGTTTCCAGGTGTGGCCAACTTCTATTGCCAGAAGGATGGGCGCGCTACTTTCCACGGGCGTCTGGCTCGCTTCAATCCCGACGACGCGCAATACCATATCTCGAAGTGGCGCTGCGGTGATACCGCAGCGGTTCAGGCTGACGCGACACGGGCTTTGATCTTCGGGCTCGACTACGACCAGGACGTCGAGAAGAACATCAACACGGCAATCTCGACTCCCAAGGGCATCGCCGACGCCGACATCGCAGGGCAGCGAGTGGAGAACGCCGCGAGCATCGCCGCCTACGGCTCGCGCTCGATCTCCTTCGACAATCTCCTGACGAAGAAAGATCACTTTGACAACTCAGGTGCCAACGCCGCCACCAAGAAGTTCGCCACCTACTACGTCTCAAACTACAAGGATCCTCGAACGCGGGTGAACCGAATCATCTTCAAGCGACTCGATCCCTCACACCCGAACGCGCAGAGGGTGTGGCAGGTGATGTGCAACGTTGACATCTCGGACATCATCCGGCTCAAGACGACCCATCAGGGCGGGGGCTTCGACGAAGACTTCTACGTAGAGGGCATCACTGCGGAGGCACGCCCGCTCTCGGACGACTTCGATGACGTCGTGATGCATCTCGACGTCTCGCCGCGGGCGTACTACAACACGAATCCGGGGTTCTTCTAATGGCAATGAAGCCGCCGATCCACGGACGGGATCATTGCCCTGGCGGAAGTGACCCGATTCCCTGTATCAGCTCTGCTAGACCAGAGTGGTCCAATCCCATTCATTGCTCAATTCTTGAGCAGGCTGCGAGCGAGTTTTTGTTTACTAGCGTGGGCGGTACTCGCTGGGTATATGTGGCCGATTCAACAGCTCCTTACGGTGCTTACGTACAAACCACAGGAGACACGCACTTCTTCGACACCATGCTCAACATCGGGCCGCAGAATTCTCAGTGGATGGTTCATGTGATCTGCCAGGGCGGGTCTGATTTCGGGAAACTCGAGATTCATCTCGGTACGGTCGCTTACCTGACTGTTGGAGACTATGACCTCGAGACCGTCAATAATGTGACCTATGTCCTGATGGAAGTCGGTGGGTTCGGCGGTGGCGTCAAGGACTGCTACAGCGTCGCAGCTAGTGACAAGTCTTTCACTGCGGGCGGTTTTATCATTCGAGGGGATCCTGGAGTAAAAGGAACAACGTTCACCAATGTTGGAGGAGCTCACCTGGACTGGAACGGTGGTCCTGGTCCCCATCGATTACGGATAAAACTCAACGGGAAGAACGCTTCCTCATCGGGATTCCGCGGCCGCGTTTCGAGTATCGCGCTCACACGCAGAGACGAAACCGCTCACTAGCCGATAGGCTCGGCATGAAGAACGCAATGCGTTACGCCAAGGCGATCATCGCCTTTGCGATTCCCGCGGGCCTGTTCGTCGCTGACGTTGGGGCTCAGTGGCAAGGCTGGGCGGCAGACGACACGATCACCTCGAACGAGTGGCTGCTGCTGGCGATTGCGGTGGCAAGCGGGATCGGCGTCTACTTCAAGTCGAACGCGCCACCCGCGTAAATCTGGCCGATAGGCGGGGGCAATGGCCTACTCCGCGCCCTGCAAACCCAAGCGCGCTCGTAACGACTCGGGTCCGCGCACGGCGAAGTCCATTCGCCTCGTGGTCATTCATTCAGCCGAGGGGACGAGCGCAGCCGGGGTCGCCAACTACTTCGCTGGCTCCGCGCAGGCATCGACACAGCTGGCCGTCGACGACAAGGAGTGCTGGCGCATGGTGCCCGATCTCGTCATCCCCTGGGGGGCGCCCGGTGCGAACGCAGACGGCCTGCACGTCGAGATCTGCGGATTCGCGAAGTGGCCGAAAGAAGAATGGATGACGCACGAGAAGATGCTTCGCCGAGCTGCCTGGAAGGTCGCCAAGTGGTGTTGGCAGTACGGCATCCCTCCGCGCTGGCTGAACGAGCGCCAGCTTGCCAACGGAAGTGCTCGGGGTCTCGTGACGCACAAGATGGTCTCGGATGTGTTTAAGCGCTCGAGCCACTGGGATCCGGGGCCGGGATGGCCTAAAGCGACATTTATCAAGTGGGTCGCTGATTACCTTGCCGAGATCAAGGTTGCTCGCGAGCGATGAACGAGTCCACCTCGAACGCCACGCTCATCTACCGCGTGAGTGAGCTTGAGAAGGACGTCCTGGCGCTGACGAAGAAGGTGGATCGCCTGACCGCGGCGCTCCTCGCACTGACGCTCTCGATCGCAGGCTCGGCGGTGATCTTCGCCGTGACGGTGCTGTCGCTGCAAGGGAATCCTTGATGGTCGCGCCCGTGCCTCCGCGCATCCTCACCGACTGTGACCCGGACGACGAGACGCCGAGCGTCCGCGACCTCGAGACCGTCGTCTGGCGCTTCGACTGCCTAGAGCGAGCAGGCTACCCCTCGAAGCTTGCCGTAGCCCTGGCTGAGAACGCAGACGTCGACCTGCACGATGCGGTGGAGCTTCTGAAGCGCGGGTGTCCTGTCGAGCAGGCCGTGAGGATTCTGAGCTAGCGGAGCACCTTGACGAAATGCAGGCGTTCGGAGCTTCCGACTCGCAGAGCGCAACGCAGGATTAGCTTCGTGGGATCGGCGCCGAAGTCGGTGAAGTATCTCTTCCCCCTGCGGGCTGGAACCTTCAACGATCCTGCCTCGATCGAGTTCAGCCACGAGTCCTTCCAGCCGTCCGGCCGTAGCCAGAGAAAGCGGATGTCTTTGGCAAAGGCTTGTGCCCTACCCGAACTGTTGTGGAGCTGGACGAAGAAGCGCACCTTGCCAGTATCTGCGAGTGGCATCTGCACGCAGGCCGACTGGCGGTAGTTGATAGTGACGGCAGGTCCAGCGGCGGTGGATGATCCGGCCAAGGCCGCCACACCGACAAGCGCCACTAGACACAGGCCCCCGCGTCTCATAGGATCGAGGGGCTGTCAGTAACGAGGGGAAGGGAGAAGTCGTTGGCTGTGGCTGACGGGGCGGCTACGAATGCGTCTGCTGGGCGTCTCCGGGCGGCAACAGAGCACCTTCGATTCTTCCTAGACGAACGACAACTTCGTCTAGCCGCTGAAGCACATCCTCTGATGCTCGCTCGATCTCGGCCACGCCATCCGCGACACCTTGAAGTAGTTCGTCTTTCGGAGCCGCTGGTAACTCGGCGCCTCGATAGAGCCAGTCCTGCGTCTTCCCGGTGATCTTCGCAATCTCGGTCATCAGCCGAAAGGGCACGCGGTTGTGCTCGTAGTTCCAGTACGCGCGCTGCGTGACTCCGAGGGCATCGGCCATGTCCTCCAGCGTCATGCCAGCTTCCTTGCGGCCTAGTTTGATCCGCGCGCATATCTCCGCCTGAAGTCGTTCGTCCATTCGCCCGGCCCTCAGGAACAGGTCGTTCAGGTACGGGCCGGAACGAAACGTACGCCCTTTAGTCGCAGTTTGCGACGTTCGTTTTGTTCTACCTCTTGACATTCCAGTTTCGTTCATGGTACAAGTCGTTCCATGTTTCTACAAGTGCGGAGGGCGCGAGCTGAGGCGGGGCTGACTCAAGAACAACTCGCCAACGCGATGGGCGTCACAATCCGCGCCGTCTGCCACTGGGAGGCGGGGACTCGTGAACCCCGAGGCAAGTCTCTCCGCCTTCTCGCGCAAGCAACCGGAAAGCCGATGTCGTACTTCTTCGAAGAAGTCGCAGCATGATCGACCTGCTCATCCTCCTCGGAGCCGGAGTCCTTTTCTTCTCCGGCAGCTGGCTGCTCTGGACGTTCTGGTGGCAGCAGTGAACCGAGCCGACCGAATGCTCTCCGTCCTCGAGCGGGGCCACTGGCAAACCCGCCGAGACATCTTCGAGCGTGTCGGCTTCATGCTCACCAACAACGCCGCTTCCGAGCTGCGCGCGCGAGGTTACGTCGTCGAGCAGCGCCACTACTGCGGCAACTACGAGTACCGAATCCAAGACTCGGGCACCGAACCAGGCGGGCACCACACCTCCCCTGATGTGGCTCCTCCAGTGACGGACACGCCCGCGCCTGAAGTCCCCCTCCTTGCGTCTTCAGGCTCGGTGTCCGTGCAACTTCAACTCGTTCAGGCCGCGTGAGCACTCAAACCCTTGGGAAAGGGGGACTGATGGATCAGAAGGACTCGTTCGCGCGCGCGACGGCGCGAACGGCGCACCACGCAGTAGCGGAGCTCGGCAAGGACATGGCCTCTCTGTGGACTCGGCTCGGAGTCATCGAACTGAAGACGGAGGGCATCGTGCGATTGGGGCGGTGCGCTTTGTGTGGTGAGCCGTGTAAGGCGCGCTACTGCTCGCAGCACGTCGGATTAGTGGAGGGAAACGAATGAGCGACATCTACGGAGTACCTCGCCGGAGGATTCTCGGCGAAGCGTGGTTCTGGTTTTTGATGATGATCCTGGCGGTAGCAGTCGTCGGCATCGGTTTGTGGGCGTTCAGAGTCGCCACGGCTCCGGTCCGCGGGCAAGCCGGTGCGTTCCAGCAGAAAGAGTCGGCGGTCAACCGAGTTCAGCAGCAGGCCAAGTTCGAGCAGATCGCCGCTGACTACGACGGCTACCTCGTGCAGATTCAGAACGCGCAGGTAGCTCTCAAGTCGGCTTCGCCGGAAACCCGAGCACAGCGCGAGACAGAACTAGTCGGGCTTCGCCAGATATGTGTGACAGCAGCTCAGGACTTCAACGCCGAGTCACGAAAGTACCTCGCCCGCGACTGGAAGTCAGCAGGCCTTCCTGAGCGGCTCGATCCCATCGCCTGCCAAGGGAGCTGAAATGAGAACCAAGCACGTTTTGATCCTCGCAATCGCCGGGATCATCATCGCCGGGTGTGCGTCTGGTGGAATCTTCGCGGGACGCCCCGACTGGTTTAACAGTTCGCAGAAGACGACGGACGAGATCGCTATCGGGGCGTTCGCTGCAGTTCCTTATCCGCTCTCAGACGTCAGAGCGGGCGGCTTCCTCGAGCGCAAGAACCTTTCCGAGCGGCTAGTGCGCTTCAGCAAGGCGAACAAGGTCGGCTATCTCTACCTCATGTCCTTCGGCAAATTCGTCGGCTACTACGTCGTCAAGGGCAAGATCAGCTCCGTCCAGTCCCAGATGACGAACGATAACCAGGTATGGGACGCTGGCTCGGGGGAGCAGGGCGAGACGGTCGTCAACTCCATTGGAGACGACGGATCGTGGGGGCCGAACGAAGGCGGGGATCAAGGCATCTTCTTCTTCACCTCCAACGGCGTCATGGTGGAGACGACACTCGATTGGCTTTACTCCGATCAGGTTCTCAACATCGACGTGCCGAATCTCCTCAAGTGAGCGGCACCACAGCAACCCGCCTGCTCACGAACGAGCAGACCGTGCGTCTCGGGTTCGCACAGCTTCGCCGCACCTGCGACCCGCGCGGGCACGACCTCTTGGACGCGCTCGAGGGCGTCTGCATCGAAGCGATGGAGATCCCCGAGAAGGTTCACAAGGTTCTGGACGATCTGCTCCCCGGAGCGTTCGTGTGCAACGTCGACGACGAGTCGGCGGGGATGGCGGAAGTGGTGGAGCTCCAAGGGTACTCGCAGAAAGTGGGCTGCGAGTGAGCGAGCTCGCCAAGGCGCTCGCTGCTGCTCAGGCTGAATTTCCAGCCATCGAGCGCACGAGGGACGTGCGAGTTCAGACGAAGACGGGAGGCTCTTACACGTTCTCCTACGCGCCGCTTGATGTGATTCTAAAAACGGTCCGCCCCGTGCTGTCAAAGCACGGGCTCGCCATCTCGCAGCTCCTTGCGAACGTCGGAGGAACGCCAGCGCTCAAGACGATGCTTCTGCACGAGGGCGGGGAGCTGCTCCAAGACTCATGCCCGCTCCCGACAAACGGCTCGACGACCGCTCAGGAGTTCGGCTCGCTCGTTACCTACATGCGCCGCTACGCCCTCGTTGCGGTTCTCGGCATTGCTACCGAGGAAGACGACGACGGGAACCACGCAAGCGGGAATGCGACAAGTTCGGGGGCGGTGCTCGGTGCTGAGACTTCCAGCCCGCAAAGCGGGGCCGCCCCCGATATCCAAGCCGCGGAGGAATATCTCGTTGCCATAGCCAGAGCGCAGGAAACCGGAGCGCTTCCATCGATACAGGTCATCTCGTTTGGAAAAAACAAAGGTAAGACACTTGGGCAACTCACGCTGAATCAGTTGCGCTGGTACGCCGAAGACTGGAAAATCCAAGACGATCCTTCGCCGTACGATATTCGTCTCAAGACCGCGGCAATCGCTCTCTATCGCGGCGACGACAGCCCTGAGGCATTCTCTGGTGATCCCTATCCGGAAGTTCCGTTCTAGCGGTGCATCTCCATGACCGAGACCGCATCGACTACCTCCACGACCTCGCCGAGTACGAAGACTGGCATGAGTTCCGTGAGCAAGAACGACGAGACATCGCAGACGCTCGATCTGACAAGTGGTGCGATACTCGCGCTCAAAGGCCGCGAGAACAAACGCGTGAAAGCAATCAGGCTGCTCGTCAGCGGAAGGCTCCGAGTGCTACGAGTTGACTCTGACTTCATCGCGGCGGAATGTCGCGGTGATTCCGGCGAGGTTTACAACCTGCTTTGGCGTGACCAGCGGTGGACGTGCTCGTGCCAGGCGCGTGTGGATTGCAGCCACTTGAATGCGTTGTGGGCTGTGGTGGCGGTGAGCCGGCGGTGAGGCGATAAGTGACGCCCTGTACCTGTATAGGTGCTCTGAATGCGGCCGGCAACTTTCAGACCGCGATAACCCCTACGAAAAAGTTGAGGGATGGGAACGAAAGCGCAAGCAAGGTGGAACGAATGCCATCGCGCTTCGGAAACCACTCGGGGAGGTGATGTGCTCATTTTGCATGGACAAACTGCGTTCGGGTGTGAGCGCACATCAGATGTCTCTCTAGTTGACCGGCGCATGGCTCCGCTTTTTGAGCCAGTTGAACACGAGCCTCCCGAGAAGGCGGGTCAACTTACGGTTGAACCATGCTCTCCGAGAATCGCTTGTGACATGGTTCGGGCATTTCACTCCAGGCTTCCGAACGTGCAAGACGGCCCCTGGAAACTTGCCTTTGCGGCGCACTATCGACACACGTGTTTCGGAGCCGCCTTATGGCACAACCCGTCCGCTCGCGGTTTGCCTGCCAACTGGCTCGAGCTTCGTCGCCTGGTCGTCGCGCCTGATGCACCCCACTGCACAGCGTCGCGAATGCTGGGACAGATGACGCGATGGATACGCCGCACTATGCCAGAAGTTGAACGAGTCATCAGTTACCAGGACTGCGAGGTGCATACCGGGACGATCTATCGCGCTGCTGGATGGACTCCCGCCCATTTCTCCAAGCCAAGGGTTAGGGATCGGTCGAAGCCCCGCGTAGGAACCCGTCGCGATTATCGCCGGGACATGAATGGAGTCGCCCCCGCTAGCGCAGGAAAGATGAGATGGGAACTCACGCTTTGATTTATCAACGAGTTCTTCACTCGCGACGCTGGCGTGATCTGAAGTGGCGGCGTATTCGGATTGCGAAGTTTCGTTGCGAAGGTTCGTGCGGCTACGTCTACAACGGTCGCTACGCGCGCGGGGCTGTGAGGCATTTCGAATTGCACCATGTCACCTACGAGCGCTTGGGTCGTGAACTACTCACAGATGTACGGATTCTCTGCCCCACTTGCCATGCGGTTGAACACGATCTCATTCCAAAGGAAGAAGCCGCATGATCTTCAGCGAAGCCGAGCTCGAAGCAATCGAGACGCTCGCCAACGCCGCCTACACCGTTGAGCCCGGCACTCGCTGTGTCCTCTGCCACCGCCGCACGAATCGGGCGAAGACGGACGACTCGCCACCTGTGCGCGAGGTGCGTTTTCGCGGACCGATAGACGTCGTCGAGTCGGTGGAAGAAGGCTTCGACGCGTTGCAGGAGTTCGCCCAGGTGGACCCTTACGGCTTCCCCCGCATCCGCCTTCTGGAAGCCCTGCTCGCTCTAGGAGCTCAGCAGCGCGAGCAGCTCCGAGCCTACTTCGAGGCCAACGATGAGACCCCTTACAGCGAAGGAAGCTGAGACAGCATTGGCCTTCAAGCTCACCCACTGGCGCTCGGGCTGCCAGGTGCATGAGAACCGCTCGCTGTGCGAGGGCAACGTGCAGGCCGCGCACTTGATCCCCAAGCAGGCGCTTCGTCGACGCGGGCTACACGAGTACGTGTGGGATCCGCGCAACGGCATCGGCGCCTGCGAGCGCGCGCACCGGCGCTCCGACTCTGGCCTCGAACGCTTCCCGGTGGGGGTAATCCCTGAGAGCGCGTGGGAGTTTGCTCGGGAGCTCGGGCTTGAGTGGTACCTGGAGAAGCTGTACGGGCAGCGGAGGGCCGCGTGAACGCGATGCTCTCACCGCTATTTTCCTGGCGCGCCGCAATCTGCGACAGCACGCTTGCGCCGACGACGCGCCTGGTAGCGCTGACCCTCAGCCTGCACATGAACGAGCGCGGCGGCTCGGCATTTCCGAAGCAAGCGACACTCGCTCGAGAATCGGGACTAAGCGTCGACACGGTGCGTGATCACCTGCAGAAGCTCCGAGAGACAGGCTGGCTCGTTGCACTTACGTATGCCACACCTGGTCGCCCTGTGGAATACGCGGCTGCTATTCCTCAAGGTGGGGTGCAAACCCCCACCTTAGGTGGGGTGGAGAACCCCACCCAGGACGTCATAACAGGACGTAGAGAAGAACCTAACGGTTCTTCTCTTGCCCGCCCGAGAAATGAACTCTGGGATGCCCTGACGGAAATCTTCGGTGAGCCGGCCACCAAGAGCGCTCAGACGCTTCGTGGGAAGGTGTACAACTCGCTCGCCGCCGCCGGCGCGAAACCGGACGAAGTGCTCGCTCGAGCTCGGTCATGGCCGAAACATTTCGACAACGCCACCTTGACTGAGGCGGCGCTCGAGAAACACTGGCACACACTCGCTCGCCCCCCGATGCGACTGGAGGAACGCCGTGGACGATCGCTTCGAAGAGCCGGCTGAGAGAACCGGCCAGCGCATGGCGACGAACCTCCATGCCGCCGTCGACTGCAAAACCTGTGGCGGTGCTCGCATGGTTGTCCACTCCGAGCGCCTAAACAGCACAACGACGTGGATGAAGGAGCACGGGATCAGCGTCCCCAAGGGCAGTTACACCGAGGAGTACGCGCCGTGCCCCGACTGCAACCCCGGCGCCAACACCAAGCGCGTCGGGTTCGCCTCGCCGAGCAATGATCGAATACGCGAGAGGCTGGCTCGGCGGTGACCGACGCTGAGCGTCTCGGCGGTTGCACCGACCCACTCATGGCGGAGATCGACGTGGCCATGCGTGAGCTGTTCTCGGCGAGGACGTTCGTAGCTGACTTCTCACCCAACCCCGTTCCAGCTAAGAGGCCGGAACCGTGACCCTCACGCTCGTTCACACCTGCCCGACATGCGGCGGCACGGGGAGCATCACGACGTTGCCGTGTGAGCACGACTGGCGACTCGTTCAGTCCATGCACGGCGAGAACTTCAACCTTCAGGTCTACGCCTGCCAGAACGACGGGTGCGAAGCCGCGTTGTGTAGCGACTGCGCTGCCGAGGGTCTGCCAGCGTGCGGAACCTCGAACCAAGATACGAGTCACTCAAGCAGCGAGACGAGCTCATCTTCGCGACGCTCTACCTCGTCGCCGAGCTGCAGAACCGCTGGCTCGGGTTCGCGGTGTGCGGCGTGGGGCTGGCGTGGCTGCTGATCTTGCTGCGCAGGGAGGCGAGGCGATGAGCCTGACGTTCTACGGACCACCTGCCGAACTGCTGCCTGACGGTTATCCCCCCGAACTGCTTGCGTTGGAGCTCGCCGTCCAGCCGACCGCTGACGACGACGCATCGGGCCAAGCCGGGACCGAAGACCCGGCCTCCCCAGCGATCGGAGAGGACGCCTGAGACTTCTCGTGAGCATCCTCGTCATCTCGCTTCTCATCGCATTCGCAACCGCCACGGCCCTGAGCCGTGCTAAAAACTCGGGCGCGGACGGAGGCGGTGCTCCGTCGGCAGATAGTCAAGCGTGGAGATTCGTAGCCCACGCTGCCGCGCCCGAGAACTGCCCCGCCGTCAGACGCGCCGTGCGCTTCTACCGGGTTCGATACGTCGAATGGACACGCCTACGGGGCGCTGTTGCTGTCCCCAGCCGGATGCAGCGCCCAACCTCTTGTCCGAAATACCTCGCCCACTTGTGGAAGCGCAAGGCCTTCCAGGCGCGCCGGGCGTACGAGCGCTGGCACGCCTACCACTACGACTGGCGCTCGTGGCTACCGCCAGTGTGGAAGCGCATCATCGCCTGCGAGACGTTCTCGAACTTCCGCCACAACTCGGGGACCTACCAAGGCGCGTTCGGTTTCCACTACGGCTCCTGGGACCGCTTCAAGCTCGCGGGCTATCCTGACGAAGCGTACGAGGCGACACCTCGCCAGCAGTACGAGGTGGCGCTGGCGATATGGCGGCGGTATGGCCTGAGCGGCTGGGGTTGCGCGTGAGCGTCAACGCCTTCGTCGAAGTGCTCGGCAACATCGGTCCGAACCGCATGATCTCACTCGTCAACGAGGGCACAGTGGGTGCGTTCTACGTACTCGTGGGTCCCGACGAGGGCAGGCCCGCCGCACCGGCCAATCGTATCGCCTGGTTCGATACGGACGAGCTCTCGGCGCAGTTCGTCCCGCGCTACGGCTGGTGGGTAGCGACGGCTGATCAGGAGTCGGACGTGCGTGAGATCCAGCGCATCGACGCGAGCCTGAATCCGGCGGGCTGGGTGTTGAACATCGAGAAGGTTCTACAGAGCGCACCGCTCGAGGTACTGCTCTCCGGTGTCAAGGCGCTGGGCAAGCCGATGGTCGCCTCGCTCGCGGGGACCTCTGCTTCGCACACGCAGTACGACTTTCGCGTCCTCGACAAGCATGGCGTGACCTGCGACTGGCAGGCCTACTTCGACTCGGGCGAGGGGCAGTCGCCCGCCTACTCGGTCGCCGAGTTGTACCAGTCGAGCTTCGTCATCTCTGGCTGGGAGTACCGGCACCGGCTTGGCTCGAGCTACGGCTGGGGCAAGGTGCGCGAAGTTCAAAACGAATGGAAGGCGTGGTACGACTCATACAAGCGCCCGCCGATCAAGGACGGCTGGTTTTACGTCGACCCGCGCGAGTGGGGCTATACCGTCGAGTCACGAACGCTCTACCGCGACTCCAAGTCGGTGGGGCTGCTCATGGGGCGAGCGGCGTACTCGCGCATCGCGGTGACGCTCGATGTCACCAGGGGTGCCCAGGACAAGCACTCGCTGACCGAGTGGGAGGCCATCGCTGCGAGCGCGCGGGTACCCGGAGCCAAGAAGAGGCCGGTGAGCGTGTACCTGTGTGAGATTGCGAGAGACGACGTGTTGCGGGCGATAGCGGCGGGGGCGGGATGAACGCACCGAGCGTGTCTTCCAGGTCATGACGACCTACGACCGGACGACGAACCTAACGACGATCTGGATTCGGATTCGTCGGTTGACTCCCGCCGAGCGGCTGCGTGGCCTGAGCGCAGGCGACTGGCGACCGCTGTTCACGATCAGGGGACGCGTCGATGCCTAGCTCCGAACGATCCGTGTCAAAGAAGCCGCTCACCGATCGACTGTGGTACTGGCTTGCCGCAACGATCCCGTGCGGTGCTGGCTGGATGCTCGATGGGCGCTGGTCATGGCAGCGGCGGTTCGGCGAGTGGTGGCTCCCTCGTTGGGGTGGAGCGTTCTACTACTACCAGAAGCCCTGGTTCAAGGGGCCGATCGACTAATGGTTGCCGATCACAAACCCACTATCAGCCCGCGCACGCTCTACGAGATGCGCACCGAGATGCGCTCGCTTACTCACGGAGACGACGCCGAGGTCGAGCACTCGACGGCCGATGCCATTCTCGTCGAGGCGCTGCGCTACCTGGCAAGCCTGTTACCTCCACACGATCACTCACTCTGGCCGAGCGAGGTTGAAGACCTGATCGAGTCGTGGCAGGCCGTGAAGAAGTGGTACGCATGAGCGACTCTGAACGCTGCCCGCACCCCGACGATCACTTCTGGGTCTGGGCGTGGTTCATCCTGGCGCTCGTGTTCTTCGCGATGTTCACCTGGCAGTTCGGATTGAACGAGGGCTGGTGGTAGGCGTGGGATCCACACCCACTATTAGTCCAGAGGAGTTCGAGCGTGGCTATGCCGAACGATCAGGCGTCACCATTGAGTGGCTACGTGAGCAGGGTCGCATCGTCACTACCTGCGACTGTGGCGATGACGGCTGCGAGGGATGGCAGTCCACGACGAGCGAACGCCTCGCCGACTATCAGGTGCTGGGCCGTGAGTGGATTCAGGTGCTTCCGTGAGCGACTCGACACCACATTCGGAGCTTGTGACTGCGGTGCAAGAGGGCATCGACCCGAACGACCGGGTATCGCTCGCCGCGCTCCAGCGTCTCCTAGAGCAGTTCGAGACGCTCGATCAGTGGTCGCGAGACGTGCTCCCGCAACTCTCTCGGCTCATCGACATCATCGAGGGACGCCACGAGGCAGCTCGGCTGATCGCCCCGCACGGGCAGACGTCGGCCACTCCGCACGCACTCCTCGATCGTTGGTGCAATCTGCACTCGAATCCAGCAAAGAGGCCGTCCGAATGAGCGTGGCTGTCGATGAACGCTTCCCGCGCACGGAGAACGAGAAGACCGAGGCTCGGATGCTGCAACTGCTCCAGACACGCTACTCCGAGACGGCTGGCAACGGAGCTGCGTGGGCGTTCGTGCCTCATGTTCGCGATGCGGCCGGTTTCGGTGCAAGCAGGACGGCCGATGCGATCGTCATGGCATTGTGGCCGTCACGCGGACTCTCGCTCCACGGCTTTGAGGTCAAGGTGTCGCGCTCCGATTGGCTGCGCGAGCTGAAGAAGCCCGAGAAGGCCGAAGTGTTCTGCGGTCTCGTTGACTACTGGTGGGTCGTCGCGGGAGACAAGACGATCGTCAAGGACGGGGAGCTTCCGGTGACATGGGGGCTGCTCGTTGCCCAGAAGACACGGCTTGTGGTTGCCAAGGAAGCCCCGGCACTCCACGAGGACGGACGCCCGCCAATTGATCGTTCGTTCCTGGCCTGCCTTCTGCGCTCTGCCGCCAAGGTGCAGGCCGCTGGCCCGGTCGAGATTCAAGAGGCGCTAGAGGCTGAGCGGGAGCGGCTGAGAGCGTGGCACGCCGACCAGCTTGCAGCCGAGCGCGAGCGGTACGAGAAGCTTCTCGAACAGGTGCAGTCGTTTCGGAAGACGAGCGGAGTCGCGCTGACTTCGTGGAATGGCGATCGCAAGGCCGAAGATGTTGGCCGTGCTCTCCGACTGATCCTCGACGGTGAGCAGATCGCAGAGCGTCTTGAGCAGCGGCTCGCTTATGTGCATCGGCAGGCGCTTGAGATCGCTGAGAGTGCAGCCTCGAACCAAGAGCGAGGGCCGGGCGCATGAGCGCCGACAACTACCTCTTGGTGACGAAAGGTCATGGCAGCTTCGAGGGCGGCTTCCCGGTCTTTCAACTGTTCGCCAGCGATGAGGACGTCGATCTCGATGAGCTGACCCCGTACTTCATCGGCAACACACGCGACGACGCACTTGAATGGGCACATCGGTGGGCGCAGGCGAACGTCTGTGAGTACGGCGTCAGTGTCACCGAGGAAGTCTGGGAAGCACGAAGCCAAGAGAAGGGCCAGAGCGAGTGAACCTCCGCACAACAATCACGGATTCGTCACGCACGAAATCTTGCGAGGCCATGCGCTATGCCTAGCGTCATGGGCAAACAGCGCAAGACCAAGTGGGAGAAGAAGCCCAAGTGCGGGTGCGTGAAAGCGACGCTCCCGAAGTTCGGCAAGGCGATGGTTCGCTGCACCAAGCACCGCGGCAAGCCGACGAAGACTGATCGGCGGCTCTGCTACTTCGACGAGGCCGGGATGGTGAGGCTCGAGACGTGACCGCAGTCGCCTACGACCTCGCTACGGCACTTCGTATAGTCCGCCAGGCGGTGAAGGACAAGTCGTACCGTGCCACCCCGCTGGGCGAGCTCGTAGGGCGCTACGTCCGCTGGTGCCGTAACGAACGCGGTCTGGTCGATGCGACGACGATCCGCGACTACGAGAGCACGCTCGCCAAGATGTCGCTCACCCTCAGCGACCGCGAGCCGGAGGAAGTGACGCTCGAGGATCTGCGCGGCGTCGTGGATCTCTGGGCCGACAGGGAGCCGCGCACGCGCAAGAAGATCACGAGCGCCATTCGGTCCTTCTGGCGCTGGGTCGAGGACGAGGGCTATGTCGAGCACTCGCCGGCCGCACGTCTGCGAAGCCCGAAGGTGTCGCAGCGAGCGCCGGACCTCCTGCCGCAAGCCGTCGACACGCAGCTCCTCTCCGTCGCAGAGACGAACCGCGATCTACTCGCGTTGATCTGCCTGCTCGATCTCGGCCTCCGCAAGTCCGAGCTCGCGGGGATCCTGGTGCGTGACTTCGACTCCGGCCGGCGCACCCTCACGGTGTTCGGCAAGGGGCAGAAGGAGCGCGTGCTGCCGCTACGTGGGCGCATCGTGCGAGCGTTGCGTCTCTACGAGCGCACGCCGCTTCGCCATCTGAACCGTCTGCCTGAGCCTGACGACTACCTCATCTACAGCGAGTGGCGCAAGGGCGGCAAGGTGTACGGCGCGAAGCCTAAGCGCCGGATACCCGGTCAGACGCTTCACCGCTGGTGGTATGAGCACCTGCAACGGGCGGGCCTGGTCGGTCAACACGTTGAGCGCGGGATGAACATGCATCGCTCGAGGCACACGTTCGCTGTCGCGCTCCGGCGCTCGGACGGCGTGGATCTCGGCCAGCTCCAGCACGTTCTCGGGCACACAGACCCGCGCACGACCGAGGAGTTCTACGGCCACTACGACCTGAGCGACCTCGAGCGTGCGATGGAGAGCTTTGCGAGGCGTCACGGTGAGTAGGCCCCGCACATGACGGCTTGCGTCGAAATCCCAACTGACTTCGCTCAACGGTGCGGTCTATGGGCGCACCTGGGATCGAACCAGGGCAAGATCCCAACTAGCGGTGCGGTAAGACGCCACTCACTCTACGGATCAGGCGCATGAGACAGCCCACCGCAAAGGAGTGGGGAAAGCTTACGCGGCCTCCTCGTACCTACTTCGGGAACCACAGAGCGTGGCTTGGAGGAGCCTATGCTGCGTCGGAAGGAAAGCCCGAATCGGTCAACCCATACCACGGAAGCGCGTCTGAGCGTGCGTGGCTTGAGGGCCATCGAGCGCAAGTCCTAGCGCAAGGCGGCACGCGGTGAGCGCAGCCTCGAATCGGGGCTGTACGCCGTGGCTCCAAGACGCGGACGTAACGCTCTACCACGGCGACGCGCTTGCGGTGCTGCGTGAGCTGCCGGACGAGTCCGTCGACTGCTGCGTAACGTCGCCGCCGTACTGGGGACTGCGCGACTACGGGCAAGAGGGGCAACTTGGCCTCGAACCCACTCCCGAGGAATACGTCATCCGCATGGTGGACGTGTTCCACGAGGTGCGCCGGGTGACGGCTCCGCACGGGACGGTGTGGTTGAACTTGGGGGATAGCTACGTCAGCGGTCAGGGTGGTCGTCAGTCCGCTCATGGTGAACTCCCGTCGACGTCGCGCAAGGCGCGAACCGAACCCAAACCGCGGCCCGAGCTTCCGAACTCACCGTCTGGCTGGGCAGAGCGAGCAGTAGCACCGCGCTGGTTCCCGAGCGCTGACACGGGCTGGAAGCCCAAGGATCTGACGGGCATTCCGTGGATGGTCGCTTTTGCGCTTCGTGCGGACGGCTGGTATCTCCGCTCGGACATCATCTGGGCGAAGCCGAACCCGATGCCCGAGTCGGTTACGGACCGACCGACGAAGGCACACGAGTATGTGTTCCTGCTCTCGAAGCAGCCTAGGTACTTCTTCGACCAGGAGGCGGTGCGGGAAGACGCCCAGTGGCGGCGGTGGGGCACACAGAACGCGGGCAAGTACGCAGACCAGCCCTCGCCCGCTCGTGCCATGCAGTCGCTCTTGAAGCAGGAGATTCTCGACAAGTTCGGGAGTGTTGGCCGCAACATCCGCTCCGTCTGGGAGATTGCCACTCAGCCCTGTTCCGAGACCCACTTCGCGACGTTCCCCGAAGAACTGGCGCGGCGGTGCATTGCGGCTGGATGTCCTGAGAACGGCACCGTCCTCGACCCCTTCATCGGCTCAGGCACCGTCGCCTACGTCGCCCGCAAGCTCGGGCGGCACGCCATAGGGATCGACCTGAACGAGTCGTACCTCCAGCTCGCAGCACGGCGGTTGCAGCAGCAGAGCTTATTTGCGGAGGCCGCTGGTGCCTAGCGCCGCATCGAAGCCGGGTCCGCCGTGAGCAACAACCGCCAAGGCGACTACACGCACGAGATCGAAGCCCGCCACCGCGAGCGCATGAACGCGCAGCCGCTCGTCGTCGCCTGCTCGCTGTGCGAGTGGAGCGCGCAGGGAAGCGCCGGCGAGGTGCTCGAGCTAGGCCGCGCTCACCGACTCTCCGAGCACGGGATAAGGCGTGCTCGGCGCCACCGCTCCACAGGAGGGCTGCGCTCCATCCGCACTCCCGAGCTGTCCCAAGATGACCGCGCGGAGATCGCCGCGGAGATCGCCAGGCGTCGGAAGCTACTTGGGATCGAGGATGCTGCGTGAAGAGTGGCGAACATGTGAAGATTGAGATCTATAGCTGGGGGCTTGTCTACGCTTCGGTTTGCGCGCCGGCTGACCTTCCGCTGGCCGAAGTCGAACGACAGGTGAACGTGGAACTTCCCACAGGCATCGGGAGTTGCTGGCGGAAGGATGAATCCGACTTCCGCAACGGCCAAACGAACCCATGCTCCTGCGAGAACGGGGTAGTGGGTCAGTTTGACGCTCCACCATGACGCGTTATGGTTCTGCGCGGTTTGCGGGAAGTCGTCGTCGCGCTTGCTGGCACCTCAGCTGCTATCGCAGGATTCGTCCTTGTCTTTCTTGGGATCCTCATTACGACGTACCAAGAGCTTCTTGGGCGGACGGGCATTGACAACACGTTGAAGCGGCTGAAGGTCGCGGCGAGGGCGATGCTGGCCGTCTTCGCTATCTCGCTCGCAAGTCTTGTACTGGACGTCGCTTGGCTTGCGTCGAACGGTGGCGACTGTTTCTATTACGCGGCCCTCGCCGTGTTCTTTGGTCAACTTGGAGCTGTCGCGGTAGGGGCTGGATGGACAACGCTCGGGGTCCTACTGAGGGGTTGAAGCAATGGCACTAACAGCTGTCAAGCTCAAGAGCCTCACGGACAAGGACTTCCCGGATCTCTTCACGAGACACAAGGCTCTGTGGAAGACGAAGGCCAAGCAGGCCTACGAGTTCACGAGGGCATCAGTCGTTCCGACAGGCCAACTGGTTCGACCGGACGATGTGCTACCACTCTTGGAGTCAACGCTTGAGCTTGTTCCAGAGTTCTACAAGCACCTGGAAGAGAAGCGTCTGACGCAGCTGTATTGGAAGACTCGGTTCGCGGAATACATACTCGATCAGCTCTGGTCCGAACTCGAAAAGGAGGCGGAAGATGACGAAACAGGCACTGGCTGAGGCGAAGGCCTACGTCGAGAAGTCGCTGAAGGACCAAGCCGAGCTTGGCTACTCCCGCCCGCCCGAGTCTGTGGTCAAGCGGGCTGTCGCGGACGCCGCGCAAGCGATCAACAAGCTCAGGGCTCTCAGCACCAAGTAGCTGTTACCCTTCGGGGTATGCCTGACCGCTCACGCAAGCGGCCGACCGATCCGAACGAGCTGGCTCGGCAGATCGTCGACGAGGCGATCGGAGAATCTCCGCCATTCGATCCGGACGAGGGCAAAGATCCGGCTGCGGTCGCGCTCGGCCGCAGAAGGTCGAGAACCTCGCAGCAGCCGTGAGCCTGCACTTCATGCACTACAACTTCTGCCGCGTCCACAAGACCCTCGGAACGACGCCTGCCGTCGCTGCCGGTCTGACGGATCACGTTTGGACGCTCCGTGAGTTGATCGGTCTGCTCGAAGCGGCCGAGGCTGTTCCGACGAAGCGCGGACGCTACGCCAAGACGCGTGAGCGCCGAGCGGCTGCCCGAAATTCAGACTGACCCACTACCGAGAACGGTGCATCACGCATCCATTACTTGCTGAGTTGCTAGGGATTACTCTACGAAAGGAGAGACATGAGTAGCGTGGGAACATCCCAGAAGGCTGTCGTGTGACCGAGATACCCGACGAGTTCATGTGGGCTGTGGGTTTATTTGAGGGCGAGGGTTGTTGCACGATCCAACGTGAGGCGGGGAAAAGACCCAAGCTCTCAGTGAGAGTTGAGACGACTGATAAGGACGTACTTGAACGCTTTGCTCGCGTCGTCGGAGTGGGAAGACTTCAGAGCACGCCTCGCCTAAAGCCGCCGTATAAACCACTCTGGAAGTGGTATGCATATTCACGTGATGCTGAGACGTTTATACGGCGTGCTCTGCCACATCTCGGATCACGCCGTAGACAACGAGCAATCGAATGTCTTGAGATCACAGTTCCAGGCGAAAACACTGATCAACTACGTATTCACGAGGAGGCTCTGGTATGAGCGTCGCGCAGGCTGACGAGGCGATTTTTGACGCATCAACCTATGATCTTCCCATCCCCCGCATCGACGGGATACGGGCGAGCAAGCTGACCGTCTCCTTCGGCGGCACCTTGGACAGAACGAGCGAGGATGATCTAGAGGCACTCGGCAAGCTCGAGATGCTCGAAGAGGTAACGCTCACCGTACGAGCCGTCGTCACCGGAAAGGGATTCAACGGCAGAGGATCCGATGACGGCCCTGTCGTGGGGTATCAGGTGCGGTTGCAGGTGCTTGGATTCGAGGCGGCTTGACAGTAGGCGGGATTAGCATGTCTGCAACGGTGAACGGCACACAAGCGCCGCCTTACGATGGGATCCGAGAAGGCTCGGCTGAGTTAGCCCTTCGCCGTTACGATTGGACGGGAGAACGGCTGATGAAGGAAGCCCGCAAGATCGTCAACGACTACTGCCGGGCCAACATCCCCTACCTCGCACTGCACCGCAGAGATGAGCTGACCGACTTCGTGATCGAGAAGGCGCTACTCGCCTCGATGCGCTTCGACCCCGACAAGCCGACGAAGAAGTACGGGCAGAACGGAGGCAAGCACTTCGACTCGTGGATATGCGATGAGATGTGGAACAGGTGCATCGACTGGCTGAGATCGAAAGCGGAGGGGAATGGAGACAGGCGCTACTCGAACGACAACCGCATCTTCCTGGCCGGCGACACCCTCGACGACGAACCTGACCCGGATCTCGAAGGGAAGTTCATATCCGAACGAAAGCTAGTGCGCTGGCAGAAGGCAGCCAAGCTCGTTGGCATGACGATGGAAGAATGGATCCCCGTTACGCTTGACAAGGCGGCACGACGAATCGAGAAGACGAAGGCAGCGGCGTGAGCGCTACTAGGGGGGGAGTTCTTGTAGGGGGAAACACGGATTTGGCAG
>Ga0247727_10007523_pt1 | contig 20712 bp, 22 predicted proteins | sample WisWelCaveWW1625_FD_202498 | JGI IMG/M metagenome (GOLD analysis project Ga0247727, IMG submission 202498) | Biofilm microbial communities from Wishing Well Cave, Virginia, United States - WW16-25 | ecosystem: Environmental > Aquatic > Deep subsurface > Groundwater > Cave microbial mat | place... | reverse complement strand
ACTAGCTTCATCGCAGGTCCCGGCCATATCTCCTCCCATAGGGGAAGAGCTTCGGCACCTGCCTCATACGCCAAGCAGTTCGGCGTCGAGGCCCCGAGCTGGCCGCCGAAGGGCGCTCGGTCTTGATCGCGGAGGAGACTGCCATGTCTATGGAACGTCCTTATGGCGGTCAAGCGTGAGTCGTGCCGACGAAATCGGCGGGCGCCGTCGACTATCGCTTGCGATCGTAGTGCGCCTATACGAGAACGCACTCCTCGCCCAGCAGAGCTAATTTCGGCTCGAGGATTTCGACGACCATGCATCCCCTTCTTGAGTGGATAACTTACTTACAGGCGATTGCGCCGCATACCAGCCATCAGCCCTTGGGAATCAAGCGGCGGTCACAAGGATTCTTCCGGGTTTGCTTGACCTCGACTTTCTGCGGACGACAATTTCAACGTCGCGACCGAGCGCATTCAGAAAGCGCATCAACCGTTCCACCGAAAAACCCTCTAGCTGATAATTCGCCAGGGCAGAAATCTTCGGCTGATTGATCTCCAGCATCGCCGCCGCATCGGTTTGTGAGAGACGGCGATCTTTGATGATTTGATTGATGGCAACCGCGAGACGGACTTGTGTCTGTTTTTCTTCTGCGCGAGGCAGGCCGAGATCGGCAAAAACGTTCCCTGAGCTCCGAGTCACAGTCCCATTACCGTTTCCCTTTGCCATATCGCACCTCGTAATCTTCGCGCGCCGTTCGAAGCCGCTGCGCGACCAATTCCACATCGCCTTTCGCCGTCTTTATCCCCTTGGGCGATTTCTTCTGAAACGCATGGAGCACATAAACAGCATTCTCAAACCGGACTGCATAGACCGCTCGAAAGGTGTCACCCCTGTAATCCGACACAATCTCGAATACTCCGGGCCCTTCTCCCTTCCATGGCTTGGCGCTGGGGTGTTTACTGCCAAACTGAGCGACGCTCAACGCGACACCGATGTGGTCCTTGACGGCTTCAGGAAACCGCAGCAAATCACCCTTGGCCGATCCGACCCAAAAGAGCGGCTTCTCACCCACAGCGGCCTTGGCTCGGCTCATCGCATTATTCCACTTCTAGGATATTCGCGCAAGGCCATACTCTGTGATGTGGCAAGAAAGCGGATGAATGGTCGGGGCGTCGAGATTTGAACTCGAGACCTCCTGCGCCCAAGGCAGGCGCGCTACCAGGCTGCGCTACGCCCCGACGTGAAAATCTTAGCACACCTCGACGCATCCGCCCTCGACCCACGTCTCTGCTAGCTTCCGTCCGGCCAAGCCAGCCGGGATATCGCCAGTTCGCGGCGGGAGTCGGCCAACCCGGCTGGAGGATGCGCGCCCCATACCGACGCCGCATGGATCACCGGCGAAACGCTGGTCATCGCCGGCGGCCTTCTCGCCTGAAGCGGCAGCTATGATAGTGTTCAGCAAGCAGGAGAATCCTATGAAGAACGTAGCTCACATGGCGGCAAATCTGGCTAAGGTCGGACTGGCATTGGTCACACTCTCTGCTATCGCCGCTCCTGTCGCGCAGGCCGCTCGCCTGCCCAAGGGGTTTACGGAGCAGATCGCCAATGTGGATGGCGTGAAGATCAACTACAAGATTGGAGGAAAGGGACCCGTGGTCGTCTTGCTTCACGGTTACACGCAGACGAGCCACATGTGGATTCCCCTCATGCCCTTGCTCGCGACTTCCCACACCGTGATTGCCCCGGACCTGCGCGGCGCTGGCGGCTCGGAGCGCACGCAGAGCGGATACGACAAAAAGACGCTCGCGAAGGACATCCGCGGTCTTGTCCGCCAGCTCGGCTTCGAAAAGGTGAGCGTCGTCGGCCACGACATCGGCCTGATGGTTGCCTACGCCTACGCAGCTCAGTATCCCGACGAGGTCAGCAAGGTCGTCCTGATGGATGCGTTCTTGCCGGGTGTCGGCAATTGGAAAGATGTGTGGCTGCTGCGCGACCTCTGGCACTTCCATTTTCATGGCGACACCGCGCTTGCGTTGGTCAAAGGCCGGGAACGCATCTACTTCGAACACTTCTGGAACGACTTCGCCGCCGACAAGGCCAAGTCGGTGTCTGAGGCGGACCGACGAATTTACACCGCAGCCTACGCGCGAGCGGACGGCATGCGGGCTGGCTTTCAGTACTTCAAAACCTTCGAGCAGGACGCCAAGGACTTCGCAGCATTCTCAGCGACCAAACTGCCCATGCCCTTCCTCGTCCTGACGGGAGAGAAGGCCTCCGGTACGTTCCTGATCGACCAGGCGAAGATCGTCGCGGCCAATGTGTCCAGCACCGTAGTGAAAAACTCCGGTCACTGGCTGATGGAAGAAGCCACCGACCAGGTTATCCCGGCGATCGTCGCGTTCCTCGCATCGGATGGCAGCAGCTCTGCCACCGGCATCGAGCTGTTCGTTGATGGCGGCATGGTCCAAATCTGAACGAGCCTCCCAGCAACGAGTGCTTCTCTTCTGTTGTTCGCAGGGCACGACTCTTATTTCAATGAATTCGCCGCGGTTTACCCGATTCTGACGGACCAGGAGTTCCAGCACCACCGCGCTTTCTCCCGGAAAGTTGCGCGGCCCTGTGGCTTCGCCTACGCCGCGGCACCGCTTTCGCGCAGCGCGCCCAGCAACTCCTTGGTCGTCAGAATCGCGTGCGCGAAATTTGGGCCATTCAGCTCGTGCGCGGCGCGCATCCTGTCCTTGCTGAATGCCGCCGTCGCATCCTTCACCAAGGTCACGTGATAACCAAGCTCCATCGCGAAGCGGCTAGTTGATTCGACGCACGTGTTGGCCAGCAGGCCGACTACGATCACCTTGATGATGCCCTGCTGCTTCAGCCGGAAATCGAGATCCGTATTCGCAAAGCCACTCTGGCCCCAGTGTTCCTTGATGATGATGTCGCCCTGTTGCGGCGCGAAATCGGCATGCCACTCGCCGCCCCAGGTTCCCTTAGCAAAGGTCTGTATCTGGCCCGAAGCGACCTGATCGGGGTTCGGGTGGTCCCATCCTTCATAATCGCCGGGCTCCCAGCGGCGATGCGGCACGATGAAGACTGGGATACCGGCCTTGCGGGTCGCGGCTGTAATCTCGCGCAGATTATTGAGCAGCCCGACTTCTTCGGCGACTTCCCGAACATAGGGCCAGAGCTTGCCGCCCTCGGACAGGAAATCATTATAAGGATCGATGAAGAGCAGAGCCGTTCGGTTCGCGCTGAAGCTACTTGAAGTCATGACGTGCCTCCCGTTAATCTCAGAAATCCCCGAGGTGGTATTCCATCCTGACCTGGGACATGCGCGGCCGGCCAACGCCCATGCAGGCGCTGGCGGCAAAAATTGTCAAATCGCGCTTGCTAGTCTTCGTTTTTCGATTCATCTGGTAAGACTTTGTTTTCGCGGTGCGATGCCGCCGCGTGTCAGAGTGCCGACTCCGTGCAAACGCCCTTATCGCGGGGACACAAGAAAGAATCCTAAGCCAATCGCAACCAGGTCTTCGGCGATGGCGATGAATACGTCTTTCACCTTGAGACTGCTCACCAGCCGTTTGCGGGCTTCATAACCCGCGAACGCTCCAATCACGCCGCCGATTCCGCCAAGCACCGCTCCCGCGAGCAGGGATTGGCCGGCCGATGCGCAAAGGCAGGCTCCGGACAGCCCTCCCAGCACGATGCGGGCAATCAAGGGTCCAGTCGTGGTTCGCCGCGGAGTTTTGGGCAGCACGTCGTTGACATATTCGATAATTGCCAGCAGCGAGAAGATTGCGACCGCCGCTGTCGATCCCATAAACGCCAAAGGTGAATCCTGCAGGTTCAGCCATCCCAGATGGGCCGCCCAACTCACCACGGCTGGAGCTGTTAGGGAACGCAGCCCCGCGACGATTCCTATGCCGACCGCAAGAGCGAAGACGTAATTCTCATTCACGTGAATCCTCCTTCTCCCTCCGTTGTTTGCCGGAGCAAACGTCGAAGACTGTTCCTGCCCAGGGGCAACCCGCTGCTCAAGCTACCCCCCGTCGCGGAGCGCGCTGAGCCTCACCCGCTGGAAAGCTTTATTGTGCTCTTGCGCCGAGGGCTTTCTCTGTTCCGAGAAAGCTGAGCAACTCACGATTGATGATCTCGGCGTGGGTCCAGGTCAAGCCGTGCGGCCCGCCCTCCACCACCACGAGTCGGCTTCCCTTGACTGCCTCTTGTGCGCGCTTTCCCGTGGCGGCGAGAGGCAGTATCCGGTCGGCATCACCGTGAATCACCAGTGTGGGCACGTCAATGCGTTGGAGATCGTTTCGGAAGTCGGTCAGCCACGCCGAGACGCAATCCAGTGTGCCCTTGGGTGAGGCGCCGGCTGCGATGTTCCAATTGAGCTGAACTACCTGGTCACTAATCAGCCTTCCGCCCAGGATGTCCACGTTGTAGAAATTCTTGAGAAACTGGGAGAGAAACGCCGGACGGTCTGCGGCAATCGCTTTCTTAATCTCTTCGAATACGCTGCCGTCCACGCCCTCAGGGTTGTCGCTCGTCTTCAGCAGGAAGGGCGGAATCGCCGCGAGGAAGACAGCCTTGCTCACGCGCTCCGCTCCGTATGTTCCGAGATAACGGGCCACCTCGCCGCCACCCATCGAAAAACCCACCAATGCCGCATCACGAAGGTCGAGCTTCATCATGAGCGTGTGCAGGTCCTCGGCAAAGGTGTCGTAGTCATAGCCGAAAGTCGGTTTGCTCGATTCGCCGAATCCTCGCCGGTCGTAAGGAATGACCCGGTAGCCCGCCTCAAGCAGTGCGGTCACCTGTTTCTCCCAGGAACGTCCGCTGAGTGGCCAGCCGTGGATCAGGACCACCGGCTTGCCCGAACCGTGATCCTCGTAATAGAGATCAATGTTGCCGGAGTTTTCCTGACCGACAGTTATGTATGGCATTGCGCCTCTCCTTTACCGTGAATGGGTTCCTGCGTGTTTTGCCTGCACAGGAGTACTGCCTGCCTCGGCAATTACAGTCTCGGCAAAGCTCCCTTGCTCGTCCAACCCGCGGATTCTACTGCGGAGGGTCGAGGAGAGCTACTAATCTGTTCTCGCCCTCACGGCCTCCCCGATGTCTTTCTCAATCCACTTCCCGTGTAGCGCCTTGCTCCGAAGCTTACGGTTCCGCGAGAACCCTTGACAGCCCGATGCCTTGTATTACATAGTATGTGGCATGCCAAGAACTCCTGACCCCTCGGCGGCAGCTACCGCGGAAAACTGGGAAGTGCAACTCCGCAAGGGGTGTCTCGAACTGGCCATCCTCGCCAGCCTTTGGGAGAGCAGACTCTACGGCCTCGAAATCCTCCGCCGACTGGCCGACGGTTCTGATCTCGTCATTGCCGAAGGGACGGTGTATCCCCTTCTCAGCCGGCTCAAGGCGGAGGGGCTGCTCGATTCGGAGTGGGTTGAAGCCGATGCCGGACATCCGCGCAAGTATTACCGGCTGACTTCGCGGGGGCGACGCCGCGCCGTCGAGATGGCACGCGTATGGGCGGAATTCTCGGCGAGCTTGGGAGCCTTGGTTGCCCCACTGCGGAAGGAGGGACGCTAATGGCGAACGCAGATGCTGCGCAGCAAAGGGTCGAAGACTATCTGCGAGAGGTGCGCGCCGGGCTGCGCGGCCTCTCGGATGCTCAGGCGGCTGAGTTTGTGGAAGAACTTCGCAGCCATATCCGCGACCGCGCGGGGTCGGCAGGAGAATGGACCGAGGCAAGTGTGATTGCCGCGCTCGACAAATTAGGACGCCCCGCGGAGCTTGCCGCGATGTACGTTGCCGAAAACATCGTGGCGCGCGCGGAAAGGAGTTTCTCGCCGTGGCTCATTCTGAAAGGCCTTTTCCGCTGGGCCGCCTTGAGTTCAGCAGGACTGTTCGTGCTTATCGGCTCGTTTGTGGGCTATGCCTTAGCCGCGATCTTCACTTTCTGCGCGTTGAGAAAGCCCTTTGCGCCCGATCGCGTTGGTTTATGGAGGCTGGGCGAGAGTGCAGACAACTTTTCCCTCACGCTTGGCTTTGGCAATCCTCCCTCTGGGACCGAACTCCTGGGGTGGTGGATCGTTCCGCTGGGGTTGGTGATTGGACCGGGGTTATTCCTGCTGACCATGCGGTTCGGGTTGTGGAGCCTGCGAAGGTTTCAGCGAATGTCACCCTTGCACTTGCATTGAAATATGAGGAGGGGCACTGAGTGAGTCAGGGACTAGACAGACCAGGCAAGAGCGCGCTCGCCTCTAGAGCATGGTACTCACAATCGCGTTGGCTGAGCGCCGCCGAATTGGTGCTCGGAATTTTTCTGGTCATCGGCTACAACGTCTATCGCATCGTTCCCAACGAGGTGCCCATCCTGTTCGTCCTGGGACTTGTCTCACTCCGGCTGCGGAGCGGCGGTTGGGGCGCCTTGCGTCTCGGGCGCCCGAGTTCCTGGCGGCGCACCATACTTGTCGCGCTTGTGGCCGCGTCGTTGCGTGTGTTGATGGGTGGGTTTGTTGTTGATCCCCTGACCGCGCGATTCTGGCCTCCTGCCCTACCACCGTCGGGAGTGGACTCAATCACCGGCAACGTAGGGCAGGCGCTCCTGTGGCTCGGGGTCGTCTGGACCTGGGCTGCATTCGGGGAAGAGATCGCCTACCGCGGCTATCTGCTCACGCGCGCTGCCGACTTGGGCGGCGGATCGAACCTTGCGAACTGGACGGGCATGTTGTTCGTGTCCGTGCTCTTCGGAATCGGACACTATTACAAAGGTCCCTCTGGGATGATTGACTCCGGCGTAGCCGGGTTGGTTCTCGGAGCGGCCTATCTGCTGTCGAAGCGCAATCTATGGGTTCCTGTTCTTGCCCACGGCTTCATTGACACGTTTGGAGTGATCGCCCTGTTTTTTGGGTGGGATTCATAGCAGAGCAGGACAGCACATCATTCAGCCATCTGCAACACAGAAAGTTGATAAAGCTCCCGCTCAACGCTGCCGTCGCGCCGCCTTTTTCTTCTTCAGTGTCCTGCCCGTGCGTGCACGCGGAGCGGAAGGTGCTTTGGCAGCGAGCTTGAAGCGGAACACTCTCAACCTCGAAATCCGCGCGTTTTTCTTGATTTGCAGCCGGAGCGTGTCCACAACCAGCGGGGCTTCCAGCGTCTCCAGCTTGCCGCGCAGGGTGAGGGTGACGTGGGAGCCGCCGGCACGCATGAGTCGGTCCTCGGGTTCGAGCAAGCCAAGTTCATCTTCGCCGAGGTTGAGGGATTCATTGAATTCCACCTGGTAGCGCCCGCGGCTCAAATCCCACCATTCGTAGGTGTCCTCCGGGTTACGACGCACCGTGCCCAAAGCAATCCTTGTAGCCGGGGAGTACTCACTGCCGCCGAAGTCCACTTCTCCGACCGGGTCAAGGGCGTAGATGTTTCGCACCGTAAGGTGAACGGAAAAGCGATGAATCTGGTACTTGGCGTTGATGAGTCCCGAAACGCGCGCAGCGATCTCGCGGCCGGAGAGCAATTCCATCCGCTTGACCTCGCTTTATGTGCTTCCCGACGCTTCAGCGGGCATCGGGCGACTCAGGCCCCAAGATTGCACTATAGCGTCCGATGGGGGGTGCGTCCACAGCTTTGGCGCGCAGTGTAAGGGGAGAGGGTAACCGGGGACTGCAACAACGAAGAGTTGGGTTACGACGACGGCGGGCTCTCGCGCTCGTGCATCCAGCCGTAGGTGAAGCGAAGGAAGACGACGAACACAAGCGCAAAAAAGACCCAGCCCGCATGAATGTGGAAGCTGCTCTCCCCAATCGTCGGCCAGTACAGGTTTCCCAGCACCACGATGAGCAGGATGCGCAGCACGTTGCCCAGGAGAATTGCCGCGACACCGATGCCGTAGGCCAGCAGCAGCCGGCGTTTGTTCAACCGGTTCCAACTGTGCAGCGCAACCATCCCGAAGAGAACATCGAACAGCGTCAATCCTTCAATACCCGAGCATTCGAACACAATATGCACGATCAATTTCGGGCCGATGATGAGAGGGTTGACTTCCGCCAAATAAATCGCGTCCGGCAGGAAGGGGAGTGAAAGCAGCCAGACCAGCTTTCCGAGCACTTGCGAGTAGTACGGCCAGATGAGCTGAAGCTGCCGCTCCGGGAAAAACGTGAACAGGACGATCGCTGCGGCGATCAGCTCGCCACGGTAATGCCGCGCCAGGCCCAGCCACCGGTCTTTTGGAAACAAAGCGAGGGTGGGGAAAAGCGGCAGCAGCTTGAATGAGACAGCCAGTGCTGCCAGAAGCGTGCCGCCTTGCGACAATGCCGAAAGCTCCCCGGCAAATCGCCAAGCGGCGATGACGATGGCGCTTTGCAGCGCGAGGAAAGCGAGCAATTGTGTACGAGTGTTCTCTGGCAGGGCAGGGGTTTCTCTTGCGTCAGTGCAACGGTTGCGAGAGAAGACGAGCGCGAGCAGCACGGCTGAGAACAACAGTGTCGAGCCGTTGTACAGGACGGGAGCCAGGAGGCAGACAAGCGCGAGCGCAAGCAGCGCGAGAAACAGCCGCTGGGCGACTCCATCAGAAACCCTGACGCGGGTGAGGGGTTGTTGGCTGAGGGCAAGGGGCAGTGCCGAGTTTTCGGGAGTGGTCACAAGTCACCTTGGGCATCCCGGCACTGCACCCGTTGCTGGTTTGTCCACTGCAACGGCGAAGGCGCTGTGCGCCTAGCTGTTTTGGGCGTAACGCCGACGGATTGCCAGGTATCCCAGAAACGCCAGAAAGGCCGCGGCAAGCTGGCCCGCACCTTGGGGCATTTCCGATGCGCGGGTCTGCCGCCGATCTCTCCACCAGTCGTGGAAATCGAAGAGGGCTAGGGTGGCAGAGATCGCTGTCGAGCTTGTCCCCTGCGACAGGGTGGTTGTGGAATCCTGGGAAATGGCCGCCGGAGCTGCATTGGCACTGGGCAAGCACGCAAGAGTGAGTGTTGCCAGCACCAGTATGGGGATCATCCGCTTACACATCTTCAAGGGTCCTCCCTTGGGAAATACTGCGGAGGCCTTGAATGGAGCAATCCAGACACCAAATGGCCAGTTTGGAACACTTTTCCATGTCATTTGTTTTCTTTGGTTTAGATGGGGTGGTAATGAAGCTCCTAGTCATACTGGTTCAGAGGGGAACATCGTTTCACTTATCGGGCAACACGGGAAAAGATGTGCAACCGCTAAGTCTTGTCTTTGGAGTAGCAAACAGGCTCAAGGTTGCACTCCATACAGCGCGGCTTGCGCGCTTGGCACACCCTCCGTCCATGCCAAATCAACTGGTGGGAGAACAGGATCCATTTCTCCTGGGGAATGATGCCCATCAAATCCTGCTCAATCTTCTTGGGGTCCGTCTGACGTGTTAAATCCAGCCTTTTCGAGAGCCTCTGGACGTGGGTATCCACCACAATGCCGGAGGCAATTCCAAAGGCGCTCCCCAGCACGACATTCGCCGTCTTCCGCGCAACGCCGGGCAGCGTGAGCATCTGCTCCATGGTCCTTGGCACTTCGCCCCCAAACTCTTCAACGATCTTCTTGCTCGCGCCCATGATGGATTTCGTCTTGTTGCGGAAAAAGCCCGTGGGGCGAATTTCCTGCTGGAGCTCTCGCGGATTGGCATAGGCAAAGTGTTTCGGGGTGGGGTATTTGGGGAACAGCGTTTTGGTGACTTGGTTGACTCGTTCGTCCGTACATTGCGCGGAAAGAATTGTGGAGATCAGCAGTTGAAATGGGTTCTCATGTTTCAGCTCGCAATTCGCCGCCGGATAAGCCTCCTCGAGCTTCTGCAAAATTATTGACACACGCTCCGGCGTTGCCCCGGCCGCGCGCCCAATTGTCTTCGCGGCTCGCTTCCGCGTTTTTCGCGCGGGCTTCGCCCTGGGAACGCTCTTTGCGTGTTTCTTCCTTTTCATGTCTTGAGGCAGGACTATAGCACATCCTTTTCACGCCACCCTGCTGGCAGGCTCTTGCTAAGGATCAACCGTCGGCTGGGAGGAGGGCCCCCAGCAGCTTGCGAAACGCCCGGCCGCGGTGGCTGTGGGCGTTCTTCTCAACCAGGGAGAGTTCCGCAAATGTTTTGCCGAGTGGGGAGTAATAGAAGATGGGGTCATAGCCAAACCCGTCGGAGCCCCGCGGCGTATTGCCCAGTTCTCCCGCAACGAAATCGGAGACGACGTTGAGCATGCGCCCGCCTGCAGCCAGTGCGATCACACAAACGAATCGCGCGCCGCGGTCGCTGCTTGGGCGATGTCGCAGCTCGCCAAGCAGCTTGAGGATGCGGTCCGAATCGGTTGCGCGAGCTCCAGCGTAGCGCGCCGAGCGCGGTCCGGGGGCGCCGCCCAGCGCCGGGACGACCAGGCCGGAGTCCTCCGCAACCACGGGAAGTTTCGTGGACCGGCTGTAATGCAGTGCTTTCCCCGCGGCGTTTTCGGCAAAAGTCGGCGCATCCTCTGAGAAACGGGGAAGGGAATTGAAGTTGGCAACGGGCGCCAATTCCACGCCGGCGCATTCGGCCAGAGCCATGTATTCGCGCAGCTTGCCGTCGTTCGATGAGGCGAGAAGCATTCGGATAGGAAGTGGGGGACTGGCGATAGCCGTAGGATTGGCCATTCTTTCGTCACCGGACACAATGAATACTAAAGGTCAATTCAAACGACCGGTTCTTCCGCGGGACTTTTCCTAGCTTCCTACTTGACCGCCGCAAGTTTTGCGGTTGAAACTGCCTTCTGAAACACTTCCGCGTTCTTGTCGTAGTATTCAGCGAGAGGTCGCACGGTAAACAGATAAAATGTTTCTCCGTCTGAGGCGGCATAGATATCCACTACCGATTCAACTCCAGCGGATGACTGCCCGCGCCCTCTAATCCTCAGTCCCCTGCACCCTGCGACAGAAGTTGGCTCCGCATGCGGTGGCTCCAGCACCTTTCTGCCTTTGCCAAAAATAGGATCCCGGCCGATGCCCTTCAGCAGTTTCTTCTCCGCCTTTTCTGAGAACCCGCTGCAGGACATGCCGCTGTCTGCACGAACGCGCTCGACGAGGAAAGAAGGGATCTCACCGGAGTCAAACTTCTGCATGACCTCTAAGACCTTGCGAAGTCCCTCTTTGAGTTCGGACTCGGAACTCCCCGGCTTAAAGCGCTGGGACTGGGATTCTTTCAATACTTGAGCTGCTGTGGCGGGCAGAAAGATGACGATGCCAAACGGCCCCGGCGCACCTTGCAAGACTTGTGTCTGGTTGTACGCCGCCCATCCCGAAGGGATCGCAATCGTGAATTGGTCCTTCAAACCCTCATAGACCACAAACTCTTCAGGTACAGCAGTTGCTTTTTCAGGCTGCTGCGGTGTGGAGACCTCCGTTAATTGCACAACCGAGCTAGGCGCCGGGGAGCTCGCCTGTCCTACCAAATGGGTCCACTGACGGCGTGTTTCCTCGGATATTGGAAGCTTTCGATTAGCGTAAGCTACGCGATGTATTGCGGTTTGTCCTCTGATGACCTTTGCTAGCTCATATTGGTTGTCCCAACCAGGGCAATCGACTGTTTGCCACTCGTACAGGAACTCATCGTTGTCCCCTTGAATGATTCTCCACATTGCCTTGGGACATTCGTTCAGTTGCTGTTTCATTCCCAGCACGATCTCTTCGGCTGTCATTCGCTTCTGTGCGCCGAGAAAGGACTGTACTGTTACAAGCTCGGTCCAATTGTTAACGTTCTCCCCAGGGAGAACGAACTCCTTGATTCGTTGGCCTCCCTTTTCGGCGGTATGACCAAGGTGCCACTTTCGCTGATCAAAATTAACGACTACCTGTTCCTCAGGCAAAACATGTGCTGTCGTGGACTGCGGCATTGAAGAAAGTGGCGTCGATTGCACAACGGATTGGAGCGTCAAATAGATCCGCTCGGTGTCCCCGCCCGTCCCTAAACCATGGCCGTCGCGGAATGCAGCGACTTCCGTGGAACCTGCCGCGCTGAATCTGACAATGCCCCACAGATTGGGGTCCGCGAAATTGGCGGCGCTTGTGACCTTGTCCAGCGAGACGGCTTGAATGTCCTTGACTGGAATGACCAGTGTCTTCTTGTCGCTTTTGAATTCGATCGTTTGATTGCTTACCGTGAGTACTCCTGTCGCATCATAGGCTTTGAAGGAAAACCCTCGCTTGCCAGGCCGATACCACACGGTTTCGAAGGTGGCGGGCAGAGTGGGCGGGGCCACATCAGGCGTTTTCTTGCGCTCCTTCTCGAATTCTTTCGTGCCCTCCTCCCGCAGTTTGGCCGTTCCCTGCTCTGTGGATGTCACATAGGACAGTTTCCTGACTGTGACCAGACCTCGGACATCGGCAGGGTCTCCTGAAATCCACGAGGTCTCGTAAAGGATCTTGTTGGGAGGAGGGCCATACCTCTCGGCAAGAACCAGGAGATACGTCCTGCCTGCCGCGAACTCGAACCTTTGCGGTTCGTTTTGTGGCGGCCCCCAAACCAGCCTGCGGCCCGGGTCCACATGCACCGCCAAGTAGGAACGCTGGGGCAGCCAACCCGCCGGCGTTCCATCCACAAACACTCTGAAGGTCTGAAGGGGGATCAACCGCTGGAACTCCGTCCTTGCAAAGTAAACCAGAGCGCGGTCCGCCTGCACCGCCGGGAAGACCGGAACTTCACTTTTGATGTATTTGTCGTCAGCCAAGATCCTGCTGACTGGAAAAAGCGTCAAAATCAGGATGCATGCAGCTCCCCGGATAATTCTTTGGGAATTCGCCATGGAGGGCCTCCTTTCGTGCTTGCGTTAGTTTGTCCGCCGGCTTCGAATTGGGAGTCCGAGTCTAACGCGGGCGGGCACGGAAGTTCATCTGCAGGAGGGACTGCTGGGCCTCGGTGAGCCGGCGGATGCCCAAGGCCGCCACTTGCAAGAGCCGCTGCATTTCTTCCTCGGTGAAGGCGCGCCCTTCGGCCGTGGCCTGCACCTCAACGAATTGTCCGCCGCCGGTCATAACCACGTTCATGTCCACCTGCGCGCGGGAATCTTCGTCGTAGGCCAGGTCCAGCAAAAAATTGTCATCAACAATCCCCACGCTGGTCGCTGCCACCGAATCAATCAATGGAACTGACTTCAAGATTCCCGCAGCCACCATCCGCTCGAGCGACAGTGCGAGCGCCGCGAACGCGCCGGTAATCGAAGCCGTCCGCGTGCCCCCATCGGCCTGGATCACGTCGCAATCCACGATGACGGTGCGCTCGCCGAGCTTTTCCAGGTCTGTGACCGCGCGCAACGACCTCCCAATCAGCCGCTGAATCTCCTGCGTGCGGCCCGACTGGCGTCCCCGTGCCGCCTCGCGCGGGGTTCTCTGCTCGGTGGCGCGGGGGAGCATCCCGTATTCGCCGGTCACCCATCCTTTGCCGGAGCCTTTCAGGAACGATGGCACGCCATCGTCCACGGTCGCGGCGCAAATGACCCGCGTTTGCCCTACCTCGATCAGAACGCTGCCTTCGGCCGTGGGAACGAAATCCGGTGTCAACTTCACGGCGCGCATCTGATCGGTATTGCGCCCGTCGCTGCGGACGAAAGTTCCTGCCGGTCGGCTGGCCATGGTAAAGATCTAACGGCTCAGTTTGCCGGGCTGTGCGGGTGGTGTCAACTGATCCGTCCCCGGGTTGGCCTGCGCGGGCGCAGTGTCGGCTGGCAGCTCGGCGCGAACGGTGAAAAAGCCGGTCAGGTCAAGGTGCCCGCCGAGCGTATCCACTTCCTGCCCGTGGATGAGGATCTTCAATCGTTTCACCTGCTCGACATTGGCCTCCAGCGTTCGGACAATCGAATCCACCGCCATCTGCTCGCTCAGAATCCCCGAAGGCGTGGCCGTTGCAAGCGGGTCGGAAAAATCGGCGATGGCCGTGCCGTCCGCCAATAGATAAAACTGCAAGAGCGCGGCATCGGCCGGCAAAACTCGCTGTTGGGGAGAGGGTGGGTTGCTCGTCAGGGCAGTGATCAGTTGCCGCGCACGCTGCGCCGGCTCGGCGGACAAGGCGATCTCCATCTCGACGGCATCCAGCGCCGTCGGCACCTCCTTGGATGCCCAAAAAAGGACGGCCTTTACTTTGACATCGGTCGGGGTGCTGATCGGCGGCTGCACGATCTCGCGGCGCGCCTGTTGCTCGGTGCGTACGGTAGGCGCCGTTCGGCTGGCGCTCTCGCGCAGCGAAGGAACATAAATCGCACCCAGAATCACGGCGATTACCAGCCAGCCGAGGACGTATTTCGCCCGCGGCGACATCATCTTGCGCCGCCTTCGCCCAGGCTGCGGAAGGCCGCCAGCGCGCGCGCCACCGCTTCCGCCAAAGGCTGAGCCATTTGTTCGAGCGGCGTGCGCTCGGCCACGGAGACGCTGGAGATCTCGATCGCAATGGCCGGCGCCGCGATGCTCTTCAACTGATGCACCGGACTTTCCGGCGGTGCTTCCGGCGAGCCGCGAAATTTCTGTGCCAGTTGAATCTGTACCAGTTCGGCCAGACGCCGGCTGCGCGCGGCAAACGGCTCTTGTGCCGTGTCCCATCGCAGCGCGGACGTGCGCTCCGCAATTGGATTGGCGCCAGGCGCAGCGGCCTGCGGCATGGAATAAGCGCGCGCTGTTCCGACCGATCCCGTCGAGGAAACATGCAAACTGATGAACACGGCGTTGCGCTGCCCATTGGCAATCGTCGCTCGGTCTTCAAACGAGGGATTGTCGTTGCCCTGCCGCGTGAGCACCACGCGCAACCCTTGCCGCTCGAGCTCGCCGCGCAGGAGTCGCGCATACGTCAGCACCACATCGCTCTCGATGACGCCGCTGGCCCCGCGCGCGCCCGCATCCGGGCCTCCGTGCGCCGGGTCAATCACCACCGTGCTGATCCCCGCTCGGGTTGGTGGAGGTGGCGCCTGTGGGGCAGCCGGTGTCGGCACTCCCTGCTGCCCAAACGAAGGCCAGGCCACCATCAACACCGCCACGACAATCACCAAATGATTTCGCACGGCGACGAGAATAGCAGAAATGTCAGCAGAACGTCGGCCGTGTCGAGCAGCAGACCAGAGGGTGGAAGCACGCAAGTCATTTCTTGGAATTGCAGTCTTGATGAGCGAGCTTTTTGGCGAAGTAGTGAGCGCCGCCCCTCCGTCGTTGCGCGAATGTCGCTCGGTCATCCGCCCTCGGCTTCTCATCCGCATTCGGGCCGATTTTCGTTGACACGCAGAATCCTTAGTACTAGAGTCCGCCCCTCCGCTGATTCAAACCGAAGCCTTTTCATCGGAGATTCTTGCTGGGAAATACGATCTTGCTCAATCAAACGGAGGAAATATGTCGAGACGCAAATTCGCATTCTTGGTTTGCTTGCTGCTCCTGGCTCCACTAGCGGCCTTGGCCCTGCAGCAGGAGCCGTCCACCTTTACGGATGTTGCGGAGTGGACCATTCCCCGGGCACAGTGGGCCGAGTATGAAGCCTTCAACAAAAAGAACGTCCAGCCGATCCTCGAGAAGCTTTTGACTGACGGCACAATCATTTCTTGGGGCCTCTACACCACAATGGTGCATCAAGAAGACCGCGAGACCCACGGCACTTGGTTTGAGGCCACAAGCGTAGCCAACCTCGAAAAAGCATTGGCGGAGTTAATCAAAACTCCCAATCCGATCATCAATGGGACTGGCATTAAGCACCATGACTTCCTGCTGCGTTCCCCGACGCGTCGCAGCCGCGCCGGCGCCGGCTCCAACGGCTATCTATGGGTCAGCAGCTCGCAGGTGCAGCCCGGCAAGGGCCAGGATTGGCGGGATCTTTTCGACAAGTACACCAAACCGATTTACGACGAGCTGGTGGCCAACGGAACCATCTCCGCATACTGGCTCCAGGTTGAGTATGTCCATACCGACAATCCCGGCGGGCGATTTGTAGCCTATGTGGCTCCCAACGCCGACGCCATTGACAAAGTCCGCGCCGCCTTCGACGCTGCCGCCCAGAAGCGTGGCGCAGACGCAAACCGCGGGATTGGTCAATCGTTTGCCGACGTCACCGTTGCCGGTGCGCATCGCGACTACGCTGCGCGTGTGATCAGCTACGGCCAGAAGTAGAAACCACACACTGCGCCCAATCTTGTTTGGCGCAGTTGTCCACCGTCGCGGCCGTGGACTCATGCCCTGCGCTGGATTTCGCAGAGCCTGACGCTACATAACACCGTCTCGCTCAACGCATAGTGCCCTTCCAACTGATTGGGCCGAACCTTCGGGCTTGTAGCTCACGTCGGCCTCCCCGAGACCTCCTCGGCCTAGCGAGGAGCTTTTCTAAAACGTGTGGAAGATACAAGCTCAGATCCCGCCCGCACGCGGAGGCGGACGGGCTGGCCTGAGGTTTCCCCAGCGGCCCACGATGAACTTTCCGCGCGCCGCACAGGATCAGTGCCGCGAGGATCTCGCAGCAAAATCATTATTGTTGTGTAGAATCCTCGCGAAACTCGAAAAGGAGAACCATATGAGCGGAGTTCGAGTGCTAGTGGGTACACGCAAGGGAGCGTTCGAGCTGACGTCGGACGGAAAGCGCGGACGGTGGGACGTCAGTGGACCTCACTTTGCAGGCTGGGAGATTTACCACGTCAAGGGATCCCCCGCGGACCCGAACCGGCTGTATGCGTCGCAGACCAGCGGCTGGTTCGGGCAAATCATTCAGCGCTCAGACGACGGCGGCAAAACATGGCACCAACCCGGAACACCCCCCGGCGAACCGACCACCGCGCCGGACGGCACGCCCAAGGGCGAGAGCAACAAGTTCGTTTATGACACGTCACCTGAAACCGGCAGACCGCTCACCACACACCAGTTCTACGACGGCACGCAGCACCCCTGGGAGTTCAAGCGCGTCTGGCACCTGGAGCCGTCACTGAGGGATCCGGACACGGTTTATGCCGGCGTGGAAGACGCCGCCCTGTTCCGCTCGACCGACGGCGGAAAGACGTGGCAGGAACTCGCCGGCCTTCGCGGACACGGTACGGGCCCCGAGTGGCAGCCGGGCGCCGGTGGGATGTGCCTGCACACGATCCTTATCGATCCGAGCGATCCCCGGCGGATGTTCATCGCCATCTCCGCGGCGGGCGCCTTCCGCACCGACGACGCCGGCAAGACGTGGCGGCCCATCAATCGTGGGCTGAAGTCCCAGTACATCCCCAACCCGGAAGCCGAGGTGGGCCACTGCGTGCACCGCATCGCCATGAACCCATCGCGCCCGAAGGTGCTGTTCATGCAGAAGCACTGGGACGTAATGCGCAGCGATAACGCCGGCGAGTCGTGGCAAGAGGTTAGCGGGAACTTGCCGACGGACTTCGGGTTCCCGATCGACGTGCACGCGCACGAGCCCGAAACCATCTACGTCGTCCCCATCAAGAGCGACTCGGAGCACTTTCCGCCCGATGGCAAGCTGCGCGTCTACCGCAGCCGGACGGGCGGAAACGAGTGGGAGGCGCTTACGAAGGGCCTGCCGCAACGCGACTGCTTCGTCAATGTGCTCCGCGACGCCATGGCCGTGGACTCGCTCGATCCCTGCGGCGTGTATTTCGGCACCACCGGAGGGCAGGTGTACGCGTCGGCCGACGCCGGGGATAGCTGGGCTCCGATCGTCCGAGATCTTCCGGCTGTACTTTCTGTCGAGGTGCAGACGATGCCATGATTCGAGTCGTACTCCCGGCGCACCTGCGGACGCTGGCGCGCGTGGACGGCGACGTGGAGCTCCAGGTGGAGGGCCCGGTTACGCAGCGCTCGATGCTCGACGCGCTCGAAGAGCGCTATCCGATGCTGCATGGGACGATCCGCGACCACGTTACGCAACAGCGCAGGCCGTTCTTGCGGTTCTTCGCTTGCGGAGAGGACCTGTCCCACGAACCCCCGGACGCCCCGTTGCCCGACGCAGTCTCCTCGGGTGCCGAGCCCTTTTTCATCATTGGGGCCATTGCCGGCGGCTAGGGTCGGCCCGAAGTCGGCATACGGCTTCTGTTGCAGCATCCGCATCGCACGCTCCTGGACCGTCGCTTCTAGCTTGCGGTTCGAAGGCTGTCCCCGGAGCCGGGGCACCACCCCGCGGTCCCCTTCGGCGCGCACCCGCCCGAGCAATCGCCGCACCTGGCGGTCACTCAGCTGCAGCCGTCGCGCCCCATTGACCTGCGTCAGATGTCCGCGCTCCACTTCGTGCAACACCTTCAACCGATCCCGCTCTCGTTGGCTCAACTCGATCCGCTCCGGTTCCATCGGCCCTCCTGGGCCCCATGGAACCGGACATTTCTACTTTGTACAAACCGGACATTCTCACTTTGCTGCGACATTGCGAGCGCCTTCGTTGACACGCACGGGGGTGCGGCGTAATATGGCCGCCCGTGCGCGAGCTTATTTCTTCATGATTGGTCAGACCGTCTCACACTATCGAATCCTTGAAAAACTTGGCGGCGGCGGTATGGGAGTCGTGTACCGCGCCGAAGATACCAAGCTGGGCCGCAGCGTGGCGCTCAAGTTCCTGCCTGAAGGACTGCCGGCAGAGGCCCAGTCCGTGGAACGCTTCCAACGCGAAGCGCGTGCCGCCTCGGCTCTGAATCATCCCAACATCTGCACGATTCACGATATTGACGAGCATGAGGCGCGACCCTTCATCGTGATGGAGTTGCTCGAAGGCGAGACGCTCAAGCACCGCATGACCAAGAAACCTCTCGAAATCGCCGAGCTGCTGGATCTCTCCATCCAGATTGTGGATGCTCTGGAAGCCGCGCACGCCAAAGGCATCGTCCACCGCGACATCAAGCCGGCGAATCTTTTCGTCACCCGCCGTGGGCAGGCCAAGGTTCTCGACTTTGGTTTGGCCAAGCTGATGGAGCGCACCCGCGTCGGCGAGACCGTCGGCGCCACCGCTATGGCTACCGCAGGGTCGTCCGAGGGACTTCTGACCAGCCCCGGATCAACGCTGGGGACCCTCTCCTACATGTCGCCGGAACAAGCCCGTGGGCAGGAGTTGGACGCGCGCAGCGATATCTTTTCCTTTGGTGCAGTCCTGTACGAGATGGCCACGGGCCGTCCGGCATTTCCCGGTCATACGTCGGCCCTGATCTTTGACGCCATTCTGAACCGCGTGCCCAGTCCACCCTCCCGCCTGAATCGCGAGGTCTCTCCGGAGCTCGAGCGCATTATCCACAAAGCGCTCGAGAAGGATCGTGCTGCACGCTACCCAAACGCTGCGCAGTTGCGCGCCGACCTCGAGCGGCTGAAGCGGGAGATGGATTCCGGTCGCACGGCCGTCGCCGCTGCCCCCACAGAAAAGTCTCTCGCCGTGCTCTACTTCGAGAATTTGAGTGGGGTGAAGGACGACGAATATTTCCGTGACGGCATGACCGAGGACATCATCACCGAACTGTCCAAGATCAGCCAAATCCAGGTCTTTCCCCGCGCCGAAATGCTGACCTACCGCGACAAGCCCGTCACCGCGCCGCAAGTTGGCCAGGAGCTCAACGCGGCCTATGTGCTGAGTGGCAGCCTGCGCCGGGCCGGCAACCGGCTGCGCATCACGGCGCAACTTGTTGAGACGCGCACCCGGCACTCTATTTGGGCGGAACGCTACGACCGGCAGATGGAAGATGTCTTCGCCATCCAGGATGAAATCGCTCAGAGTATCGCCCGCGCTCTCAAGGTGATGCTGACCGACAGCGAAAAGCAGGCCATCGCCAAGGCCCCCACCGCCGACGTTCGCGCCTACGACTTCTATCTGCGCGGCCAGCAATTCTTCTATCACTTCCGCCGACGAGGTTACGACTTCGCCCGGCAGATGTTCAGCCGCGCGATTGAGATTGACCCTCGCTATGCGCGCGCGTATGCCGGCGTGTCCAACTGCCACTCTTATCTGTACATGTACTGGGATGCCACCGAGGAGAACTTGCGAGCCGCCGATAGCGCCAGCCGGAAGGCTCTCGAGCTGGATCCTGAGCTTGCCGAAGCCCACGTGGCTCGTGGCTTGGCCGTCTCGCTTAACAAGCAGTTTGACGAGGCCCAGAAGGAATTTGAGACTGCCATTCGGCTCGATCCGAAAAACTTCGACGCCTACTATTTTTATGCCCGCGCCTGTTTTCAGCAGGGGAATCTGGAACTGGCGGGGCATCTGTTCGAGAAGGCGGGGGACGTATCTCCGGACGACTACCAGGCGCCAGTATTACTTGGGACGGTCTTAAACGGGCAGGGCCGCAAGGCCGAGGCCCAAGTCGCGTTTGGTCGCGCGTTTCGTGCTGCTGAAAAGCACCTGGAACTGCACCCGGACAACGCGCGGGCCTTGTACCTGGGCGCCGGCGCACTGGTCCACCTCGGCGACCGCGAGCGCAGCCTGGAATGGGCGCGCCTGGCTCTGGCCATTGACCCCGAGGACGCCGGGATTCTCTATAACGTGGCCTGCGTGTATGCCAACCTGGGACAAAACGAGGAGGCGATTAACTGTCTCGAAAAGGCCATGGTCCACGGCTTCTGGTACAAGCGCTGGGCCGCGCACGACTCCGATCTCGACTCCCTCCGCAATCATCCCCGCTTCCAGTCCCTCATGGAAAAGACCTAGCCCGCTTTATTCATGAAGTTGATCTGCAGCGAGTTCTTGTGCCGGTTGGCGGTCGCGATGTATCCGGTGCAAGGCGATTTGTTCTACCCGCAGTGTGATTTTGGCGATGGGGGCGAGTTGCC
>Ga0247727_10007522_pt1 | contig 20714 bp, 13 predicted proteins | sample WisWelCaveWW1625_FD_202498 | JGI IMG/M metagenome (GOLD analysis project Ga0247727, IMG submission 202498) | Biofilm microbial communities from Wishing Well Cave, Virginia, United States - WW16-25 | ecosystem: Environmental > Aquatic > Deep subsurface > Groundwater > Cave microbial mat | place... | reverse complement strand
CTATACACGTTGGGCAAAAGTTTTTGGGAACAAGAGTTGAGCAATGAAGCTTACGAATTGTTTAAACACCTAACCGATCATTATCCCTTTGCACCAGAAGCTGGAAATTCGATCTTTTTCATGGGGCGCATTTACGAAGATCGTGGTGAATGGATGTTGGCACAGAATCAATTTGAAAGGTTGATACAAAAATATTCTTCATCCTCCTTTTTTGATCGTGCTCAATTCAAAGTAGGTTTTCTTTCTTATCTGATGAAAGAGGACAACAAAGCCATAGAGTGGTTTAATAACGCGCTAGCTTCCGCAGAATATCCTGTTCAAAAAGCCGAATCTCTTTATTGGATGTCTCAAGTTTATGAAAGATTGGGTAACCAAGAGCAAGCCAAAAAACTTCGCGCAGAGATTATTACAATAGCTCCGGTTTCCTATTACGCATTATTGCTAACCCAGATCCCAAACTTCGTTGATTCTGCCCCTATAGTATCTTCCCCCAAACAATTTTGGACTTCTTATCTGCTCAAGCGTGCACGCGCGTTTTTAGCTGTCGGCTTGCCCAAATTCTCAGCGCAGACATTAACCCAGGTTGAAGCTCAAAACGATATAAGTACAAGTAAGGAAATTGCAATCCTACTTAATGCGTCACGACATCATGACTCAGCGATTTCTAATGCATCAAGACTTCTGATACAAAGTTTTCAAGGAGAAATTCCCAAAGATATTGCTATGGGGTTATTCCCCATAGATTATGAGAACATCATCTTCTCAGAAGCTAAGGCAAGTAAACTAGATCCACTACTTCTCTTTGCATTAATAAAACAAGAAAGTGCTTATAAAGAAGATGCGGAGAGTCGAGTAGGTGCGTTAGGACTGATGCAATTGATGCCAAAGACGGCTGCTGAATTATCTCAAGCATTGGAAGAAACAGTTCCTCAAAGGGAAGATCTTTTGATGGGCAGTAAGAATGTGAAGATAGGGTCTAAGTATTTAGCTTCATTGATTAAGAAATACGATGGCAATTTGGTGTGTGCATTAGCCGCATATAACGCGGGAACGAATAGAGTGGACGTGTGGAAAGGTCGTTGGAATCATCTTCCACCAGAAATTTTTATTGAACTAATACCATTTGAAGAAACACGAAACTATGTGAAATCTATTTTGGCAAACTACGCTTACTATGCAAAGTTTTTGGAAAACCGAACTTTAGAGCTCAAAGACGTTCTCAAACTTCTCTAGCCTAAGCAATCTTCTCCTTTAAATTAGCCTACTTAAGAAGGGCTCGGCTCAAAACATTGAATGTTCTAAACTTAAGCTTCACGTTTTGGAATACGGCTTTTGGAGCCAGTTTTATGAATGCTTTTTGTTGACAATCCCTTCTATGCTTGTTAGTCGAGAGACACTGAATGTAAAAATTAAAATCTATTCGACAATAAGGAGAACTCCATGACAAAAGCAGAACTGGTGGAAAAAGTAACACAGACCTTGAAGCATCGTGATCTTTCCAAAGCAGCAATTAACGAAGTTGCTGATGCTTTATTTGAAAACCTTGCCAAAGGAATTAAGAAAGACAAACGATTCACTTATCCTGGGTTTGGAACTTTCACTGTGCGCTTGCGAAAACAAAGGAAAGGCCGGAATCCTCAGACTGGCGCGGTTATCAACATCCCTGCCAGCAAGACCATTGGCTTCCGTCCATCCCCTGAACTTAAACAGGCTTTATAAAACCCTGTTAGGAGCTTTAAAAACCCCTGCAAAAAATGCAGGGGTTTTTAAATTTGGGCTCTTTAGAATACCTAGCGTCTGGTTATTCGGATAATCAACTATAGACTACCAGCCGTAAAGCCAAAATTTCCTACTATTGCATTTTAATATCTTCTTGAAGAGAGTAGACATAATCCATTAAAACTATTACATAATTAAACAAGTCGGGGCGTGGCGCAGCCTGGTAGCGCACTTGCATGGGGTGCAAGGGGTCGTTGGTTCGAATCCAATCGCCCCGACCAGCGATTTCATTCTGTTCTGTCACATTTCGCCGCAATCAGGATGAAATCAGGACGGTGGATCACTTTTTGCCTGATTTGGCGGAATACCATACAAGTTCTGTTAAAATCACCCGCCCGAAAGCTTGCCAATGTGAAATTGATTTTGGCAGACTCATTTTCTGGGCGGAATTCAAGTGCCTTTTCTGCCTCTTTCTGAGCTTCTCTCCATTTTCCATTTCTCATGAAAAGTACTGCTAGATTATTGTGGCCAGTACTTGAATGAGGAAACTTCTTAATGAGTTCCTCCAGCACTTTTGAGGCTTTCTCAAGGTCATTTTGGTATAGATAAATTCCGGCCAAATTTTCCAACGTGGGCTGATGTCTAGGATTAAACTCTGATACTTTTCCAAATGCAGCTTCTGCCTCTTTAATCTGCCCCGCATGCATCCACGCTACTCCCCAGTTATGCCAACCGTCAGCTTCGGAAGTATTACTCGCTGGTTGTATGAAACTAATTAAAGATGAAATCACAATAGCTCCCAGTACGGTGCCGGCAACAAAAGGAGAAATTTTTGTTTCAAACAAACTCTCCTTTCTCAAAGACTTTATAACTGCCTCAAGTCCTATGCTGGCAGGATAGATCAGTAAAGGCCATGCCATGGCTCTGTAGCGATGCGAAACAAAGAAAACAAGACAAGTGAAAAAAGTAATGCCCACAAGACCTAACTGCAAAAACAAGGGTGGTCCGTATTTTCGAGAAACAATGGTGCCTAAGACGCCACATAATAAAAGAACAAAAAAATTGGCTAAGCTCACTAGATGGAGAAAAGGAACCTGTATTTTTTGAAAGGCAAGACTTAAGTCCGAACCTGATTCTGGTTCAATAGGAAGAATCCAGCGCCATACCTTCATGCCCCAAAGATAAAAAGCGTCTATGGGATGACCAACGAGATAATCAATACCTTTCTTCCACCAGAACATATTTGGATTCTTTTGCCCAGCTACTTTAACTGCATACTCATTCTGTAAAACCACATCTGTCGATATTCCAGCACTGTTGAAATTTCCTTTAGCTGACGGATTATTCCCCTGATAAAACGTAATCCCCGAATTGGCTGTTAGAGAATAACCAACACCGAGTCGCGCATTTCTCACAAGAATGGGCAGAATGCAGAGTACGGGAAGAATAACCCATGTAGCTAACACAAAATATCGCCTCCTGAGTTTTCTTAGCGCTAACAATACCCAGAGCCACATCAAGGGAAGGATCAGGATAAAATTAGGACGTAAAAGAACCAACAAAGACGCGGTGACTGCACATAGGATAGAATAGAAATGAGTTTTTTTTGTCAGCTCTTTTCCCTCCTTTAGCTTCCAAGCCAGGTGAAGGAATAGAACTTCACATGCGATGGCCAAACTCTCTGGAAATAGTCTCCATTCGAAAACAAACCACGCTGAACTTTGGAGGATCAAAACCAACCCTATCCAAACTCGTAGCCCGGATGGTTTGCTTTTCCATAGCCATTCCAAAATCAATTGGCTGACCAAAACTCCCACCACATTTTGCAGAATCAGAACCCAAAGTATAGAGCCAGAGCTGATCTTTAGAATCAAAGCTATAATATATGAGTAAAGAGGAGGATGATAAGCCGCTTCTACTGGCCAAGAGCCTGTTTGCAACCATTCCTGCGCGCAGTTCAGATATACCCAAGAGTCGGAAATAGGGCCAAAAGGAATAGGTGTATCTAAGTAAAAGGCCCAAAGAAAGAGTCTCAAAAAAATGAGCGCTGTTAAACTAGCGAACCGAAATTCCTTCAGAGAAACACTAAAAAACGAACTAAAACTGCCCAACCGCAAAATGCAGTTCTCCCAAACTTTCTCCACTCCTGCGGTCCAAAACAAAACCAAAATCTAAACGAAGGGGCCCGAAAAAGGTGTTATACCGAAGTCCCACCCCAGCCGATGTGCGAATATCAAAAACATCAAAGTCTGAATTGGATAAATAAGCGTTTCCACCATCTGTGAATAAAGCCAGGTCAAATCCGTTGAATAACGGTATCAAAAGATCAAACATATAATTGAACACACTGTTTCCCCCAGGAGCCTGACTCAACAAAACGTCAGAACAGTTTTCAGGCGCTTGAGAAGGAAGTCCCCCTATACAATTCCGATTAAATCCTCGAAGGTTTGAATTTCCACCCAGACGAAATCTCTTTTCAATAGGGATTTCAGTTATTCCTTCGTCTTTGGTTTTACCATATGTCCCAGAAAAACCTAGGCGGACTGAAAAAACCGTTCTAAGTCTTTTGTAAATCGGAACATAAAAACTATTTCTTAAAAAAACTTGTAAAAAATCAGCGTCAGATAAAAGTGAACGGTTGAATACGTCAAATTCTATGCGATGAAATGTACCTTTGGTCGCGTTTAATGGATCATTTCTTTTATCCACGTCCACAATCGTAGCAATTGAGCCAAAACGAGCGGCGGACTGGTCAAACGGGCTCAAAACAACTCCAGGTTGTTCATTAAAAGGGGTTCGGAATTCAAGTTCCCATTGTAAAGTGCTTCGAAGCCAAGAAAGAAGTTCCCTATCCACGCCTAGAATAAAGCTTCTTCGATCCAAATCGAACTGCTGTTCCTCGTTTCGCTCGTCAATAAAGTGGATTTTTCCATTCACGACATTGAAAAGATGAGGTTCAAGATAAGTCAAAACAACCCGGTGTTCCAAAATATCCGCATTATGAATTTGCCGATTCAATCGACCGGAAGCTGTTGCGCTCCTTCCGGTCCCCGCAATATTCGCATAACCCAGTTCAAGAGAACCTCGCAACCCATCATCTGTTGAAAATCCGGGTCGGAATTTGACGGATCTTTTTTTTCGCTCCGCAATGGTAATGACCAGATCTTCCGTCCCTTTGGAAGGTTCAAAAGGCAATTCTTCAATAGACACGGTTTCAAAAAATCCCAACCTCACAAGTCTTCGCCGGCTTTCCCGAATCTTTTCTGGATTAAAGTGATCTCCTTCCAAGATGGTTAACTCTCTACGAACCACTTCCTCTTTTGTCTCAAGGTTACCCCGAACCGAAATCTCTCCAATACGAACTTCTGGCCCTTCCTCTATCTTCACCTCGTATACCACCAGACCTTCGGATATTTCCTCAATTTTGGGCAACGTGATCTTAGCAAATTTATATCCAAAAACTTGGTAACGATCTTCAATTTTTTGAACTTGAATTCTCATCCACTCAGGATCTATAGGCTGTCCTTTTTTTGCCCCCATCATCTCTTCGATGATTTGATGATTAAAGACCGAATTTCCGATCACTCGGTAACTAGAAAGGATAGACTGTTTCCCCTCTTCAATCTTTATAACAATATCAGCCCAGTTATCCTCCTTTTTAAAAGTAACTAAAGGATCAGAAATACGGGCGCGTAGGTAACCATTTGCTTGATAAAATGCGAACAATGCCTTAATGGAGAAGGAGAGCTCCTCCTCCACAAAAACATGACTTCGTATTTGCTCTGGAGAGGCTACCCAAAATTGATCCAACAGTTTTTTTGAAGGTAATTTTGAATTCCCTTGAAAAATGACTTTTCCAATCCGAAACTTCTTCCCTCTTTTAATCTCAAAGCGAATGGTTCTTAGATTATTTTGTACGTCTAATGTATCGATTGCTTCGACCGAAGCCCGCGGATATCCTTGACCTCTGTAAAATCGACGAATCCCTTCTTTGGCTGTTGCTTCTAACCACCCTTGATTAAATTGATTTTCCTCACTCAACAGGATGGCCTTTTCAAGAAGGGTATTCCTTTCAAAGGCAAAAGTATTGCCTTTGAATTCCACTTTAATTTTTGGTCCTCCAAATACCCTCAAACTCAAACTGCCTTCCTGCATATCCTTCGATAGAGTTAATCCCTGAAAAATACCTTGTGCCGCCAAATAACCATTTGAACGCAATTTTTGAGTGACCCGAGAAATCCCACTTTCAATCGAGTTTGTATCACAGCGATCATTTACTTTGATACGCGAAAGCTTTCGGAGTTTCAACTCAGACAAGGGGCTTTCCAATAATTCAAATTGGATGGATGTTAGATAACAAGGATTTCCTTCCCTTATATCAACGACCAGAACTCCAGATTTTTGATCACCCTGTGGTTCGATATAGGTCTTGATTTGGCTTTGAAAAAATCCGCGGTATTCATAATACTTTGTAAGACGGTGTTTTAAACGAAGAAGTCGATCTGGGAAAATGCGTTCTCCTTTTCCTATATCAATTTGTTCCAAAATAGATCGGGAAGATATGGCATCATTGCCTCGGATCACGATCTCCGAAACCAAGGTCTTCACATCAAGGTGGAGTGAAAGCTTTACTCTATCCTCGAAATGCTCACCAAATACAGAAATAGAGTAGACGGGCCACCTAAAATAAAATTTCTTAATAGCTTTTGAAATCAGATCACCAGAGTAAGTCTTTTGGCGATACTGAGAAAAGAAAAGGTCTGCGTCGTTTTTAATTTGTGAATCAGAACATTCGACTGAAATAGCAACGATTGATTTTCCCGAGAATTCTTGAGTTGTTGCAAAGGCAGTATCAAGCTTTAACCCAACTCCCAAAAGGACAGAAAGCGAAAAAACTTCAAAAAACTTTTTAAAATTCAAATTTGAATTCAAAGTCTAATCCAAGATCATATTCTTGATCAGCTTCCAGTTTATTGTCACGAAAACTTCCTTGGAGGGATAAGTTCTTGTTGAAGCTTTGTTCAAGTTTAACCGTATTCTCGCCTCCTGCTTCAAAAAGATCAGTTGAATAGAGCAGTCTCACTTTTGGCAAAAGCTCTTTTCCCACCACCATTTTTAATCCAGTTGTTTTTGTATCCTCAGAAAAATAAGGAACAAATTGTAAAGTATCAACCAAGTGCACTTTTTTTAATCCCGTCTCTAAACGAGACTGAACAGGTGCCGATAGAACACCCGGCAAAATAGAAGCTGTGGTGTCGCTTCCTGAGGAAATCAATTCATCCGCATCAACTCCTAAAGTAAGTAACGCAATAATGTTGGTTTCGTCCTTAGGAGGTTGACTTGTCAAAAAGGCAACGACCTCATCATGTTCCGTACGAATATCCAAAAGTATATCCGTTTGCGCCACCCTTGTCCTAGCGTTAAGATCAAAGGATGCGTGAATGGAATCTTCTCGATCAAACGAAACTATGCCGGAAGTTAGTTGAAAAGCGTTGTCTAAAAAAACGACTTTTCCTTCCATCATCTCTATTTTACCCAATAATCCTAATGCCTGGTCAGATCCGGTGAGCCTTAGGTCTCCGCGCAAAGTAGCTGTAGCCAAATTATTTTTAAGATAAAAACTATTTCCTTCGGATCGGAAATGGAGATTAAAACGAATATTTTCCTCGTCAGAACGGTGAACTCTTGACACTCGAACTTGCCTTCTAAACGTCAAAATCTTGCTTTTCCAGTCCCAATCATCTTGATATCTTGCTTGGTGAACAACAAGTTCCCCGCTTAACAACGGCTTTGTGATGGGCCCTACTAAGGATAAACTTCCGGAGAAAATCGAAGGCAGCCAGGAAGGCAACTTAAAACTTACATGATCGATTTCTCCATTTACGGCAATTGTCATTTTCTCGGTAGATCGACCAAAACCAAGCTCACCTGAAGACCTGAGCTTGCCATTGGCTATATTTGCCTCGATACGATCAAAAAACATGCGACTTTGATCTAACGTCGCTGACACAGATAAAGACTCAATAGGATGTGGAAATCCTTTAAACTGTAATAATCCATTTGAAATTGAAAAAGTTCCTGTCACCTTAGGAAGATCTGCACTGCCACCTAAATGAACCTTAAGCTGTGCATCCCCATCTGTACGATCAATCCCCAAGGGAAAGAGGGTTAGAATTCGAAGTGCTATGTGGCCTTCTGCCGCTCCTGAAAGCCTTCCTTCTGAATTCAAGGCTCCTTCCAATTTTATATCCGTAGAAGGCCCAGAAAGCATCAATCTGGAAAAATGGATGAACCCTTTTTCAAAAAAAATGTCTGCAGGTGAGCCCAAAGAAATATTCCACTCACCCTTTTTCACGGATATAGAATCCAAGTGAATATTGCCAAGCCAGGTTTTTTGATCGTTAAAATCTCCAGTTAACTTCCATTGCCCACTCATAGAAGATGTTGTGGAAGGTAAAAAATGAGAAAGAGAAAAACCTGAAAAGTTTCCGGATCCCTCAAAAAAAACTTTGCTTTTTGCATTAAATCTTCCCTTGGCACGAAAAGTCCCGTCATCCAGCAAGAGTGCCCAAGAGAGGTCTGCTAATTCTCCCTCAAATTGACCTCCACCAAAAGCCACGTAACGGTTCCCTTCTGAAAAATGGCGAAGGAGCTTGAGGTTACCTTGGAGATTTGGGTTATCGATTGGGCCGTTTATAGAGAATGTGGCATCTAAAGAACTTACAAAAGGATTCAAAAAAGTGGGAACGGATATAGCTGAAATAGGTAGCTTAGAAAGGGTTCCATGAAAATTTCTAAATTGATTTTTCCCAATGACTCCGGTCGCAGAACCAAAAAATCCATCTCCCTCAAAGCGAGCTTTTTGGAAAATCATGTCGCCTCGCTCTAAATCTAAGAGTACATCAAGGTTTGAAAGAGTTTGGGATCGAAAAGTGAGATTCTTTGATTCAACCCTAATAGTTCCATCGAGATGGTCGGATAACCCTGAAAGGGTGATTTTTCCTGAACCAATACCATGCACTCCCTTCAAGGCAGTAAAACGGCGAGCAGCAACATCTGCAATCCAGCCCAAATCAAAATTCGAAAACGAACCACTTAATCGAAGGGGCTGTAAATCTTCGTTTGGAATGATAGCATTCACTTGAGTAAAGGAATGATCTCCCTGCACAATTCTTAAGTCCTTAAGAACTGTATTTCCTTTCTCAAAAATAATCTGGCCGTCACAACGAGCCGGACTTCTTGCCCCATACTTCATCTGATCCAAGCGTATATCCAACAAAGCTCGGTAAAAGCCGTGTCCAGCTTCAAGCCCTCCACCTACATTCCCCGATCCCTCCAAAGGGTTATCTTTCGTAAATACTGATGAAATCTTTGTGACTTTCGCATTCCAAAGCGCATGGACACTAGGTCCCCCTGGAAATTCAAATTTATAATTTCCTTCCACTCCATCGGCTTTGATTAAACCATTTTCCAAGAAGAACCCTCGCTCTCTGGCCCATCCAACATCTCCTGTGACATTCACGTCACGAAATATGAATGGAAGATAAGGACGTGTGTGAGGGGGAAGTACGAGCTGCAATTCTTCCGTCGTAACTTGATATTGCCCTTTGAGGTACCAAGGATCGAATCCTAGCTTACCCTGAACAACGACATTCACAGGTCCATGGAGCTTTGGATCAGGATGAGGGTCGATCGCTCGCTGAATAAATTCATATGGCACTTTTTCAGCCGTTAACTGAAAATTTCCAAGTTTTCTTGGTGAAATAGATCCAACTGAAAATCGGATAGGCGCATCTCCAATGATGATCTCCCCAGAAGCTGCTTCCACGGTTCGTCTTCTAACTCTGAACGAGAATGCCATCCGCTGTATTTTGCGCTTGAGTATTTGAAGGTCTGCACCACGGAATTCTCCATACCACTTTATAGAATCCCACGGCCCGGTAACTCTACCTTCGGCGCCCACTGTTCCATGAAGCTCCAACGGCTTTGACAAGACCCCCAAATCTGACAAAGCTTTTTCTATAGGCTCCAAAGTCCCTCGGACTTGTAAAAAAAGATCGGCTTCTGGATAAGCCTTTCCTTGAAGGCTTATGGTCGTACCCAGACCTTCAATCTGGAATTGATCAATCCTGATATCATTGCGTAAACGATGGGCTAGGATAGAAACCTTGTCCAATCCTAGATGACGTTCTCCCCGGTAAATGATCCCGGCCCCTTTCCAGCTCCACTCTTCCTCTTCCCCTCTTCCTTCATAACTCGCTTTTCCTGCTCCCACATGGATCCTCATATCTTCGCCAGGTAATTTCAAAGCAAGGCTTGCCTGATGGATACTGATTTCGTCAATCTTTAGTTTAAGCAGATCTGTGGCTGTTGGAATCCGAAACCTGCCCGGCTGTTTCTGCGACACTTGCGTGGGCGTCTCATCTGTTAAATCAATCCGGAGTGACGGACGCTCTATCTCTACTTTCTTAATCGATATCTGCCCCAAAAATATCGGTCCGATTCCAGGTTCAATAGAAGCTCTTTGAACGCCAATATAATGGAGAGGACCTTCGGTTTTCTTGATTTGAATACCTTCGACCAATAATCTGGGTGGAAACAGAGTTAATTCCAAGTTTGAAAAATCAACTTGAGCCTTGAATCTGCGAGTCAGCTCCAATACAACAAATCGTTTTGTCACATCCTCAAGTATGGGACGCCCAAAATAGACAAACACAATACTTACAAAAATCGTGATTGCCCCCAGCAAGAAAGCAAGTTTTTGGCGCTTTGAGATCAAGGGAAAATCTTGTCATGTATTCATGCGGTTGGTCAATGCAAGGAATTTGAAATAGGCTTACACTGAAGGCTAATTCGTTCTCAAAAATGGAAGAGAAATTGAATGAGGCAATTTCTCCAACCGTGCCACCACATTATAATCAGGCTCTCCTGACACAGGGTCGTATCTTCTCCCAATCAGCACATTTCCCTCCGGCCAGAAAACTTGCACATTACGAGGTCGAATGGGACTAATTCTACAAATTCCTTCTAACTTTCCTACTTCAGACTTCAACATGACAAGATCGCCTTCATTCAAATCTCTTTGCTTTGCGTCCCATTGCGAGATCAAAATATCCTCTCGATTGCGATTGGTTAATGGGTCGTGCTTTCCATATGTCATGGAATTAAACTGCTTTCCCCGTCGAGTAGTCACATAAACATACCCTTGAGGGATCTCTATTTGTGGGATCGGAATCACTGAAAACTGAGCCTTTCCTAAAGGCATCTTCTCAAATTTATGATCTTTGAATAGGTAGGGTCCTCCCCACTGCAGATGATCCCCATGCGAATGAAGGGTCTCGATTCCACGATAAACAGGCATTAACCGGCTCATTTCCTTTTGGATCGATGATGTGCTCTTGAAAGAAAAAGGGCCCTCTGGGTTCGCAAAAAGTCGCTGTCCCATCGCACACAAAATTTCCCATTCTGCTTTAGCCTCACCCACTTTGTGGCCTTGAATTTCTGGGGTGAATCTGATTCTTCTTTCCGTGCTCGTAGAGGTTCCTCCTCCAGTCTGTTCATAGCGAGTTTGAGAGGGTAGAATGATCACTTCTTCTCCTTCTAAAACAGTAGACGAATTCAATACAAGGTCCTGATGGACTCGTAAAGGCACCCGTTTCAGCGCCTCTTCCATAAATTTGGTATCTGGCATGGTTTCTCGTAAATTTCCTCCAATACTATAAAGGAGGGAAATTTTGCTTTGATAAGCAGCTTCCATGATCTGTCCTGCCCGAAGTCCTTGGCTTTGAGCCACAGGAAATCCCCATTCTCGATTGAAAAATTCCGTTGTTTCTTTTGTAATGGGTACTCCCCCAGGAAGTTTGGAAGGATCCACACCACATTCTCCACCTCCTTGAACACCACTGTGACCTCGGATAGGCATGATCCCTGTTTTCTCTCGGCCTATCATCCCACGGGACAAAGCTAAATTCACAATCGCTTTGACATTGTCCACTCCAAAACGATGCTGTGTGAGACCCATGCTATAAACAATGACCGCAGAACGTGCTTTGGCGAAAATCGATGCAAATTTTTGCATTTCTATTCTCGAAGTTCCTGCATTTTCTTCTAAGATATTCCAGTCAAGTTCACGAACCTTTACTTTGACATCCTCAAAACCTGTTGTTGCTTGAGTGATAAATCTGGAATCGACTCCATTGCTCTCCACAAGCTCCTTGAGCACTCCGTAGATAAAAGCGATATCCCCTCCAACAGCCACTTCAAAAAAATGATCCGCCAATTTCGTTCCAAAAAGGGCACTCGGGATAATAGATGGAATCCAATATCGTTCTAGCCCGGGCTCACGATATGGATTGACGACCAAAACATGCGTTCCTTTTTTCTTGGCGTAATACAGATATTTTGTTGCAACTGGCTGGTTGTTGGCCAAATTGCTGCCAAAAATGATGACCAGATCTGTCCCAATGAGATCTGAAAGTGAACAAGTGGGGGCTGCGATACCTAATGTTTCTTTAAGACCATCAATAGAAGCGGCATGACAAAGTCTTGAACAAAGATCGATGTTATTGGTACCAATCAAAGAAGCGAATTTTCGGGCGACATAGTATGTTTCATTTGTTAGTCCTCTAGAAGTTACAAAAAAACCAATCTTCTCTGGAGTTCTATTCTCTCTCTCTTTTTGAATCGCTAAAGTAATTCTGCGAAACGCTTCGTCCCAGGAAATAGAAGAAAAGCGAGTGTCACCATGACGATATCGTAGAGGAACTGGAATTCTTCCCAATTTGTGGAGAGCTTCGTTTCCCAGGTTTCGTAACACGCCAATCTCTGGAAGTTTTTCAGGCGAAAAAGCGCGCATGGTATTGAGCTTGAGCAGGCGCAGTCGTGTGGTACACAAATGGATTCCAGGAACAACGTTGTCGGCAAGTCCATAGGGCCCTAAAGAGCAGCCATCACAGACACCTTTTCTAAGTATTCTTAGAGCATATGGAAGTGCATGTCTGTTTTCCCAAATGACCTTAAAGATTTCCCGAAAATGCCTAGGCTTTTGAGGTTCAAGAAGACCAAAGGGAATAAGATGTTTAATTTTCATGACGTAATGCCAAATCTTGTGAACTGTTTAAATTAAGGGTTCGTTCCATATTCTTAAAACAGATGCTCCTCCCTGTTAGCAATTTCAAAAATTTACCTAGAGATTTCTCGTTCTCTTCTAATCTTTGCTTAAGTTTCATCAGTACGGAGCCATTCACTTTGATCACAAAAGGGAAATAGGTTGGATAAGACCAAACAACCTCTTCTAAGTTGGAGATAAACGGTAACTTATTCAAGTCTTCCACAGAAACGTCAGGCATGTCGCAACTCAAAAATAGAACGTGGGAAGACATTGTTTTTGTCAAAGCTGTAGCAATTCCACCCAAGGGCCCTAGGTTTGGAACATCGTCACAAATCAGTTCCACATTTTTATCCTTCAAAGGGTCCTGATATTTTAATGAAGGACCGGTCACCACCCATACTCGGGGTGCCCAAGTATGTGCAAGTTTAACGATCTTTTCGATCCAGGTACGACCATCTGGATCACAAATGAGAGCCTTATCTTGCCCCATCCTCTGACTTACGCCACCAGCAAGGACAACAGCAGTTCGTAAGTCTTTAAGAGGCAGATCTAAGTTTAATTCTTTTTTCTTCGTCTGCATAAACGTTTAAAGATTTTCCCCGAACAAACCCCAAAAGTGTCACACGATATTCTCTCGCTAACTCAACAGCCAAACTACTAGGGGCTGAAACAGCAGCAACCAGGGAAATGCCTGCAGCAATGGCTTTTTGCATGATCTCGAAACTGGTTCGTCCGCTCACAAAAAGCCCAAAATCCGAAATCGGAATTTTTTTTGAAACCATGGCCCAGCCAATAACTTTGTCTACCGCATTATGTCTTCCCACATCCTCTCGAAGGGTAACAATCTCCCCAAAAGAATCAAAAAGAGCTGCGCCATGTAACCCCCCCGTTTGCTCAAAGATTTTTTGAGCCTTTCTCATGCGCGTAGGTACGTTATATAAATGTCCAAGTTCAATGCAAAAGGATGACTTTGCAACCGGTCTTGTGATCTTTAACTGGTCAATCGAGGCTTTTCCACATACTCCACAACTTGAAGAAGCATAAAAGTTTCGAAGCCAGCATTTTCCTTCGAGAATGGCCTCTGGCACCCTAACTTCAACAATATTTGGTGCTGTCGATTCACACATCAAAATCTCTTCTAATTTTTGAATAATCTGCTCGGTATATAGAAAGCCTCGGACCAGTTCTTTGTCTTCGCCTGGTGTGCGCATGGTCACAGACAAGGCTTGTCCATTTAACCGAATTTCGAGAGGCTCTTCGACAACAAGGAAATCATTTCTATGTAACTCAGGGGAACTGCCCTCGTGAAAAATTGTTTCATGTGCGGTGACTTGAGCCATTGAGAGTCAAAACGTAGCTCTTTTTTGAAGGAATGGGCAAGGGATGTTATTTTACATATTCTGGTCGCCAACGCAGTAAACGAGCTTCCAATTTTTGAATTCCAAATGCCAAAATATATCCTACGGTAGCCAATAGGATAAGGGCTACCATCATATCCGCTGAATTTAAGGTTGCCAACGAAGATACGATTAAATACCCAATGCCTCCTCCTGACTCTCCTCCAATAAATTCACCGATCACTACACCGATCAAGGCAAAGCTAATCGAAGGGGTAAGGGAGGCAAAAGTCCAAGCCAATGTTGAAGGGATAATGACTGTTTTAAGAACTTGGAATTTGCTAGCACCTAAAAACTTTGCCGCAAAGACAAGATCCTGATCCACTGATTTTGCACCCTGAAAAGTGTTAAAAAAAACAATAAAAAAAACGATCAACCAGGCCATGACCACTTTCGCCATAAGCCCGAATCCAAACACCATCGTAATCAAAGGAACCAAAGCAATCCTTGGCAAAGAGTTGATGGTTATAATGTAAGGACTTAAGACTTGATACCAAAACCGGCTTCGTCCAAGTGAAAGACCTGCAGCAAAGCCAGTCGATACCCCAGTAAAAAACCCCAAAAGTGTAGAGACTACAGTCGATCCCAAAAGTTTCCATACGTTGTTCTTGACCTCACTTGAACTTAAAAAAATGAGTCTTTCTACAATCTTCGAAGGCCTGCTGACAAAAAACGGGTCAAGAATTGGAATATGGTCAACTACAGAGGGAATACGTGTACCCCCCTCCCAAACGCCCAAGAGACCCATGAGAATCAAAATTTGGAAAATCCTGATTTTCAAAACTCCTCCCCCAGGACTTTCCAAAGTTTCCGATATTCCTCGGCAAACTCTCTGGTCTCACGAATGTGAATAGGATCCCGCGGCCGAGGCAAAGCAACGTCATAAATCAGTTTCACTTTTCCTGGCCTACGAGTAAACACCACAATCTTATCTGCAAGGGTTAAGGCTTCTTCCAGATCATGTGTTACAAATAAAACAGTCTGTCTTTTCTGCCTCCATAACTCCAAAAGCTCCTTTTGAAGTCTGATTTTAGTATGAACGTCAAGCGCGCCAAAAGGTTCGTCCATCAATAGAATTTTAGGATTCACCAAAAGGCTTCGTAACAATGCAACACGCTGTCTCATTCCACCGGATAAAGCGATGGGAAAGGTTCGCTCAAAACCATTGAGACCTGCAAGGTCAATGGCCTGAGCAATCCTCTCTTCCTTTTCACTTTTTGAAAGAGACAAATATTCAAGCCCCAATCTTAAATTTTCGTGGACTGTCCTCCACGGAAAAACTGTGTCCTTTTGGAAGATAAATCCCACTTGAGGTGGAATTCCATTGACCACACATCCCTCAATAAAAATAGTGCCAGAAGAAGGAGGAATGATTCCCCCGATCATGTTAAGTACCGTGCTTTTTCCACATCCTGATGGACCTACAAAGGCTACAAATTCCTGATGAAAAATATCGAGGGAGATGTCGGATACCGCTTCACATTCTTGGGTTTTAGATCCGTAAGCTTTGGTTAGGTGTCTTATTTCAATTTGCGCTTTAAGCACCATATGTTGCTTGAGCTTTTTTCGCAAAAGACATGTCTACTGCCCGATCGTAAGGAATCGAATACTCGATAACCTGAGGATGCCAAATTTTCATTCCATTTTCGTATTCCTCTTTGCTAACCAGAAAATTCCAATTGAAAATAGTCTTATAATATTGAATCGATTTTAAAACTGCCTCCGCTGGAAAAGTGTCCATATACGGTTTATGTAGCAAAGACAGAATTTCCTCATTTGAGGAAATTCTGATCCAACGATGAGCCCGGTAACAGGCATTCACATAACTTTGAACAATTTCTGGGTTATCTTGGATGGTTTTTTTAAGAGCATAACCAACTGTAACCGGAACTCTGGGTGGAAAAATTCGGTTCCAGTCTTTATCTTCAAGCGCGTCGTAAATGACTTTTCCAATGCCTTGGGCTTCTGCACTCCACATCCACTCTGGAACGGCTATGATTGCATCAAACCTTCCAGCTTTTAGGCCTCCTAACATTGTTGCTGAATCCCCTCCAGCCATCCATTCCACGTGATCAGAAACAGGTGTACCATCTGAGGTCTTAAGCTGTTTGAGGATATATTGCCCATACATGTGGGTGCCTGAACCCAAAGCAGTTGCCGCGATCGTTAGTTTCTGACCATTTTTCCACTTTGGTTCTCCCAAAGTTTCAATAGATCGTAATCCTTCTTCCCAAAGTTTTTTCCGAACCACAATGTTTGCATAGGAACAACGGTGGTCGATGGAAAAAAGCATCGCTGCATCCTTTCCCTGCGAAATAAGTTTTAGAGGATGAACCGCATCCCCAAATGCGAATAGCGCCTGCCTGGCTGCCAACACCTGAACTACTTTCGCTCCTGCGCCTGGAGTGATCAGTTGAGCTATTTCCAATCCCTCTTCTTCAAAAAAGTTCTTTTGAATAGCGACCATATGGGGCGAATGAATAAAGGTTGAAATACTATGGGAAATTCGAATGGATGTTAGAAACTTGGCCCATAGATGTTTTCTCCAACCAAGCATCGTAACGCCTACAATGCCAATTCCTGTATTTTTGAGAAACTCTCGTCGAGTCGGGCAGTATAGCTTCATAATCAGATACTTTTTGCACACCCGTCAAGATTTTGCAAAGGTTTCAAAAGATCTTCATGCGATTATGCATTGCAATATTTTTTAACTTGCCATATGACTTCGAGCATCTCAAACCTTAGGAACTTGTTTGTTCACAAAGAGATACACCAAACACGCGACAATTTTTAGGCTGACTGCTTTAAGCCTTGCCTTTTCATTATTTCCTCATTCGGAATTGGCGGCAAGTCACTCCTCAACAGAGATCAACATAAAAACAAAAGAAAAATTCCTCTTGGAACTCCTTCATGCTCGAGTGGCAAAGGAAAATGCGGAAACTCACGCCCAGGAGATTGTTTCCAAGGACTTTTTAAGAAGCGATATCTTGGAAACCTTAAACGAGAAGCCTGAACTTTCCACGTTATTGAACGGCTTGGAATATGGAGACATTGAAGATCGTTTTATAAGAATTGTTCAAAGAATTGCCCTGGGAAAAGCCTTTCATTCCCTTTTTGGCTGGCTTTCCCTTCGTGGAAACTATATCTCTTCTTCGTTGGAAAAGCTCGAGCACGAGAGCTTTACAGATTTTCCTAAAGCAGTTCAGGAAGAGAACTATTTCTCCTCTTCGTTCGAAAAACTTGAACAAAAGAGACCCACAGGTTTTTATCAATCTGTTGTCAAACGTTATCCTGGTCTTCGTCAAGAAGTTTCGCTCTTGAAGAAACAATTGTTCTTTGAGGATCCTGATCAAGCTGCAGATCATGCAGAGTATCTCTTACAAATCTCAGCTCAATCCACGGTCATGGTAGGTCTTTATGTAGGCGCTCTAAGAGAAAGGGCTTCTCACCTTGCAGGCCAACTCCCCAATAGCAAGGAGAAAAAAAAACTTCGGGAAGACATTTTGGTTTTAGAAGCAGCCGTAGATCACCTCCTTTCCTCCCATCCATTTTTTGTGATATTAACCAAGCCATTGGACGGTTCGACTATCCCCTTTTATGAGGAGTTATGGAACAAGTACCATCATCAAGCTCCTGATCAACAGGCAATAGATCAAGCAGCATCAGCGCTTTTAAAAGAAAGAGACCTAGTTCTTCTAAAAATCGATCAGTTCATTGAAGAAAATCTGAAGAATGATTCGAAATCGATCGTCCCCTTGGTATCTCTGAGATATCAAGCACTTGATGAAATCCATAAGCTTGAAGAAGAGCAGGTACAATCCAAGAAAATCAAAAAATCCAGATTTGAAGAGTACCAGGACGCGGATGAAAGAATTTCCGAAATATATGGTTTTAACAGTGAGGAAATCGATGCCCTGAATACAAAAAAGGAAGACCTATTTGCTTTTTTCGGTTGGACTGTGGGTGCGTCAAGTTTTATAGGCAAGCTAGGTTACCAGCTTGCCCAAAAAGTAAGGCCCAGTTTTCTTCCACGTGACCAACCTCATGCTGGAGTCAACCCTACCTATCGGATTATCCAAAGCATAGGCTGGCTCATGATTGTCTATGCCATTGGCTCTATCATGATGAAAGATAAAAAAAGAATCGAATTTCAACCTTACCTCGAACGCTATCTTCCACAGGCTCTTGCTGCAGGCGCGACTCCTATAAGTATGGTTGAACAAGTAGAATCCATGGATCTTAGTAAAATTTACTTGACTGGTGTATGGGCTGCCCTTTGGGGATTTGCAGTCTTTCAAAGAGGGCTTCGAGGATTTAAAACGATTCAGATCTTACTTCAAAAATCGAACAATGCTCCATCTCTGGCAAAGGTGATGACCGGAAAATTTTCGGCGATTCTTAAGGTCTATGAGGAAAGTTTTATTATTAGAAAAAATTATGCGCTGACAGAAGCTCTCTTCAGTGCGGCGGCAGGCCTCTTAACTGTCAGTGCTATCGGCATGTATCGACGAAATTACAATAGCCTGTCAGATTATTTTAGAATGCTCCTTTTTGACCCGGACTTTCAAGAGAACCTCATCACCACCCTCTTTTTCACTTTTCTCTTTGGGTACCTTTCTAAAAGACCTGATTTAAAGCCTGGTAGTCCAAACTTCAACTTCTGGGGTTTTAGCGTTGCCATCAGTGGCGTTCGTCTTACTGGAAACATCATCGCTCAATGCTTCAAGCGACTGGTGCATGGAGGGGAAGAAGACTCGAGATGTTGGGACATCAATTGGAATCGAGCTCTGCTTGAATTAGGATTTGCGGCGGTTCCTGCCACCTTTGTCATTCAAAGGACGCTTTTTTTTCGGGAGACCTATGTGAAGGCTTTTTATGCTTCGAGAGTTCTCAAAACATCTTTGATTCCAGGAAGAAATCCAATGGGTTGGGGTGGAGTCACCATCATATATAATTTTGCGAGAAACATTTTTTTATTATCCGGCCCTTACGCTCTTATTGCTGAATACCTTTATCATAGCCCCCAAAAAACTCCTGAAATGGATGATGAGTTGCTTCGAATCGTGGACGAACAATTTGTAACATCTCTTAAATCATGGTTTAACCTAGATCCAACTTTGCCTCCTGATTCACCCGAGGTTCTCCATTTGATCAGCCAGGCTACAAATGAACTCCACCAAATATCGGTAGGCTATTCACAAGAGCTAGAAAAAATATATTAGTCCGATTGCCTATGTCCAAATCACTGCGCGCTGATCTTGCCCTGCTTACCATTTCGATCTTTTGGGGGGTTACATTCCCCTTAATTCGGCAAGCCGTAACTCAAATTAATCCATTTCAGTTTGTTTTTACTCGATTCCTTTTTGCCACAACCCTATTTGCCCTCTTTTTATGGGCTCAAAAAGCGATCAAAAGGCTATCCAAGACAACCGCAATGTTGGGCGTTGGATTGGGATTTATCATATGGGTTGCATATTTGTCCCAAACCATTGGACTGGAAACTATCCCTTCTGGCCGAGCTGCCTTTGTCACAGGGCTAAACGTCATTTTGGTCCCTTTGCTTGCCCCTTTTTTTCGAGCTGGGGCTCCAAACCGAATTGATTTCTTGGCTGCCATATTCGCTACGGTTGGATTGTATTTGATGGCCGATCCTTCTCAAGGTGGCTTATCCATTGGAGATGCGTGGATTCTTTTGTGTGCAATTTTCTGCGCCTTTCACATTCTTTTACTCCAAAAAATTCTCGCTCGAGCTGAACTCGACCGAATGGCTCTTACTTTTTTCCAAATGCTAGGAGTTCTTTTATTCAGCTCGTTCTGTTTGCCTTTTGGACATCTCCATTTCCCTACTTTTCATCCACAGGTTTGGACCGCTCTACTGTTTTGTTCACTATTTGCAACAGTGGGAACGTTTTGGCTACAAACTCGATTCCAGGGAGATACCACACCTCAACGTACAGCTCTCATTTTTGCCTTAGAACCTGTTTTTGCTGCCATTTTTGGATTCATACTTTTGGATGAAACAATGAATTTGAAAGGTGTTTTGGGTGGTAGCTTGATCCTTATTTCCATCGGAGGAAGTGAATTCATGAAGGCCAAAGCGTGATTTCAGCATGATCTGCATGGCATTCACTTCTTGCATTAATTTGACGCGTGTGCTAAGCAAGCAAAAAAAGAAAGCTTACTATCTCGAATCAAGGAGTTGCTGAAATGAAACAATGGCATTTCACTGTTTTACTCACTGGAATGATTTTTTGGAATGTAAAGGTTGGATGGACCCAACAAGATCTGACTACCCAACCTGAATGGATTCAAAACATCGATATCGGAACCATTAATAAAATCCACCTCCATACGACCAGCTCACAACAAACTGAAGTTTACGTGTATGGATTACTCGTTGGACCAGAGCCGGGCTTTTTTGTAAGAAAATATGATTCATCTGGGGGAGAGATTTGGACCCACAAACATATCGAAGAAACGGCGGACCA
>Ga0247727_10007521_pt1 | contig 20714 bp, 20 predicted proteins | sample WisWelCaveWW1625_FD_202498 | JGI IMG/M metagenome (GOLD analysis project Ga0247727, IMG submission 202498) | Biofilm microbial communities from Wishing Well Cave, Virginia, United States - WW16-25 | ecosystem: Environmental > Aquatic > Deep subsurface > Groundwater > Cave microbial mat | place... | reverse complement strand
TATCATTGGTATTTTTGACTAAATAGCTGTGCTTGACCACCGGCATGCTGATCCCAAGAATGTCCGCTTCTTGGAAGGCATCTTTTCCGAGCATCCCGGTAATGGTCTGGCCAGTCAAAATAATCATGGGCACCGAGTCCATATGAGCGGTCATAATGCCGGTGACGGTATTGGTTGCCCCGGGACCGCTTGTTACCAGCACCACACCCGGCTTTCCGGTTGCCCGGGCATAACCGTCAGCCATATGGGTGGCACCCTGCTCATGGCGAACGAGTATCAATTTGATTTTTGAACCCACCAGGGCATCAAAAATCGGAATAGCCGCGCCACCGGAGAGGCCAAAGATGTATTCCACACCGTAATTCTCAAGGCATTTGATGAGAACTTCGGCGCCGGTCAATGGTTTGTCGGGAGATCGCTTTGTCGTCATTTCTGTGTTCCTCTGGTTACAGATACGGAAAGTATAGCATTTGAATTGGTATATGGTAACAAAACATCAAAAAATGTGCAAGATTTTTATCAGCTTGAATTTTTTAATTAATTAGTATATCATTGTACCAATTCTAAAGTTATGGAGATAAAAAATTATGTCAACGCTTGCCACCCATAAGATGTCTCCTCAAGAACTCTACGAAAAGCTCAAGAATATCCGGGTCGGAACGACTGTCTGCCAATTTTCGCTTAAAAAATGCGCTGAGCTGGTGCCGCTCATCAATGAAATCAATGAACTGAAAGAAGAGAAGAACGCGGTTATTTTAGTCCATTCCTATGTCAGTCCAGAGATCATTTATGGCGTGGCGGATTTTGTCGGTGATTCTTATCAGTTAAGCGTGGACGCGACACGGACATCGGCCAGCACTATTGTCTTTGCCGCAGTCCGGTTTATGGGGGAAACCGCCAAAATCCTTAATCCCCAGAAGGAAGTCCTTATTCCGGGCCTTCTGGATGGTTGCAGTTTGGCGGAATCGATCACCGCCACCGAAGTCAGAAAACTCCACAAACAATTTCCCAAGCATACCTTTGTTTGCTACATCAACACAACCGCGGACGTTAAAGCCGAATGCGATGTCTGTGTTACTTCCGCCAATGTCCATGACATCATTGAAGCCATTCCCAATGACAAAATCTATTTTCTTCCGGATAAATTTATGGGACAAAATATCATTTTGGAAATGGCCAGACGAGGAGTTAAAAAAGACATTCAGTATTATCGAGGCACATGTTATGTCCACGAAGAATATGGGACAGAACAGATACACCGCGTCCGGTTAGAATATCCGGAAGCAAAGATCGTCAGCCATCCTGAGTGCAATACGGAAGTCTGTGAACAATCGGACTTTGTCGGCAGCACCTCGCAAATGATCCGATATATGGCCGAAAGTGAGGCCAAAGAATTTTTAATGCTGACTGAGTGCGGTCTGTCTTCACGCATCCAAGTCGAAATGCCGCACAAACGTTTCGTCGGAAGCTGCACGATGTGCAAATATATGAAATCAAATTCTCTGGAAGATATCCGCCGGGTGCTCGTTAAACCCACCGCGCGGGACCGAGTCATTATTGATGAAAATGTCCGTTTCAAGGCCAAAAAATGCATTGCGGCGATGTTTAAATATGCAAGGAAATGAGTCCGGCTCAACGAAATGAGTTATTAATCCACCATGATTAACGAAAAAGATATCCTCAAGTCATTGACCCATATCATCGACCCTGACTTTAACCAGGACATTGTTTCCTTGGGGTTTGTCAAAAATATCCATATCGATAACAGCAATGTTACTTTTGATATCGAGCTGACCACCCCGGCCTGTCCGGTTAAAAATGAATTCCAACGCCAGGCGGAACTGGCCGTTCGCTCCTTAAACGGCGTTAAAACCGTCAAGGTCAACATGACCAGCCAGCCGAGAAAAGAAAATCCTCTTTTGGCCCAAACACCGAGTTCTCTGAAAAATGTCAAATCGATTATTGCCGTTTCCTCATGCAAAGGCGGGGTAGGGAAGTCGACCGTGGCTGTTTGCTTGGCTTTAGAGCTGGCGCAGCGCGGGTTTAAAGTAGGACTGGCGGATGCCGACATCTACGGACCGTCCATCCCGACTCTGCTCAATCTTAACCAAGTGCCAGTCTATGCCAACGAAGCCAATCAACTCATTCCCATCGAAGTCCATCATCTGAAAGTCATGTCGTTTGGATTTTTGTTGGGAGATTCGCCGGCGGTTTTACGCGGGCCTTTGGTTTCACGCTATATTCAGCAGATACTTCATCAAACCGCTTGGGGAGAGATCGATTATTTGTTTATTGATATGCCGCCGGGGACAGGGGATATCCAAATCACCATCACCCAAAGTGTCGCTCTCAGCGGCGCGGTCATTGTCACCACCAAGCAGACCCTTTCTTTGGTGGATGTGGCCCGGGGGATTTTGATGTTTGAGACCGTCAAAGTGCCCATGCTCGGGATTATTGAGAATATGTCTTATTTTTTTTGCGACCAATGCGGGAAGAAACATTTTATCTTCGGCGGAAGCGAGGCAGATGTCTTAAGAAAACGTTTCGGTTTGTCGACCTTGGTACAGCTGCCGATTATGTCGGAATTGACACAAAAATTCGACAAACCTTTTAAAAATGAATTTATCCAATCGGCCGTTGACCGGGTGGTGATGGCTTTAGGAAAAAGCACCATCGAAACAAAAAAAATTCCCGCCATCCAATTCGATGACAACCAGGTGAACTTGACTTGGCCCGATGGCAAAAAAATTTCCCTCAGCAATCGTGATTTGCGTTTAAGCTGCCGGTGTGCTTTATGTATTGATGAGCTGACCGGAAAACAAATATTGCGGGCGGAACAAATCCCCCAGGATATCAAGGCCAAAGAAATCACGCCATTAGGTAATTATGCTATTGGCATTAAGTGGAGTGACGGGCACAGTTCGGGAATTTATCCGTATGAAAATATTGAGGCCCTGGTAAAAGAGAAGGGCACGGTAAAGCTTACTTAGTTAAAAGCGTCTTTAACTCACCGCTATTGTGCAGTTCGTTAACAATATCACAGCCGCCTATAAACTCGCCGTTAATGAAAACTTGAGGAATCGTCGGCCAATCCGTAAATTCTTTAATGCCCTGACGCAAATCAGAATCTTCTAAAACATTCCGCGCGAAAACATCAACGTTGTACGATCTAAAGACACCGACCGTCTGGGCGGAAAAGCCGCATTGCGGAAAGTCTGGTGTGCCTTTCATGTAGATGACGACTTTGTTTGATTTGATATCGTTTTCGATCTGTTTTTTAAGAGTTTCATTCATTTCACTTGCCTCCTCTATATGCTTTCAGCCCCAACTTTCCGTAGTTATCTTTTCAGTAGAAGTTGGGACAGTCCTGACTTCCTCTAAAAAATTTTTAATGGAAAGTCAGGGCAGTCTTCAGCTATCATCAGCTGATAGCTATAATTGATATTTCCCCTTCACCTCATCCCACTTCTGCGGCGTGAATGTCTTTAAAGCCAAAGCATGTACCGATTCATTAAAAGCCTCTTTTAAAGTCTTCATGACCATCTGTTGCTGTTTGACCAGCGTCATCCCTTCAAAGGAGGGACTGATGACAAACGCCTGAAAATGCTGGCCGTCATGATTGGGGTCTTGTACGTAGACGGTGGCATCGGGAATGGCCGTTTGAATCGTCTGTTCGATTTCTTTAATGAGCATAATTATTTTCAAACCATTGAATGATACCATTCGATTCGTACAGGGCCCGGCCGTCAATAACGAGGCAGGGGACTTGGGCCTTGGCACCAATTTTAATCAATTCTTTTTTGTTCGCCGGGTCCGCGTGAGTGTCCTTCAGCGGAATAGAAATTTTTCGCTTCGCTAAATAATTTTTCACTTTCTCGCAATAGGGACATCCGGCAAAATGATAAAGCGTCAGCTTGGGCATAGGATTATCTTTCCTAAATATTTTTAACACGTTTCGCCAGACTTTCGGTAAAATCAATAACCTTGTCTTCTAAGTGTTGACCGCTGAAATGGTTCATCTCCTGCAGACAAGTCGGTGAGGTGACATTGACCTCAATCAAATAATCTCCCAGGATATCGATCCCGACAAAATAAAGTCCTAATTTTTGCAGGTGCGGTTTAAGAACGGCGATAATTTCCAGATCTCGAGGGCTGATGTCCGCGGCGTAAGGCTTCCCCCCGGAAAAGAAATTGTTACGGTGATCGCCCGCGGCGTGTTTTCGTAAAATCACGCCCAAAGGTTCGCCGTTAAGAAGAAGAATACGTTTGTCTCCCTGGTCGGCCTGCTCGATATATTGCTGCGCGATAACGTATCGGGTCCAACGGTGAGTTGCCGTCTCGAGAATCACATTGGTATTAGTGTCGCCTTCGCGGACACAAAAGACAGAACTGCCGCCGAACCCATCGGTAGGTTTGACGATGATTGCTTTTTCCGCTTTAAGAAAATCTAAAATCTCCTCCCGGTTTTGACTGACCAATGTCCGGGGAATAAAAGAAATGAATTGGGTTACCCAAAGCTTCTCGTTAACGGTTCTAATTCCCCCGGGGCTATTGATGAGGGTGATGCGTGAGGGGAGACGGTCTAAAAGCCAGGTGTCCATTAAATAAGCTTCGTTAAAAGGAGGGTCGGTCCTGATGAAGACTGCGTCAACCTGATCATCTGAGAGAAGCACTTTGCCTTTTGGGATAAACGGTTGATTTTGATCTTGCTGGGCAATAACGCTGATCATCTGGAAAAAAACCTTACCATTTTTTAAAAAAATCCCACCTTGCGGCAGAAAATAAATACGATGTCCTTTGCGTTGGGCACCGAGCATTAAGATAAAGGAAGTATCTTTTTCCAGCTTAACGGTCTCTAACGGGTCCATCAAAAAGACAAAATTCATTTTTTGGCGGCCTCCAGATCAATGATTTCTCGATGCGTGGCAATACCGGCTATACGCGCTAAAATACGGTAAACGTCAAAGATATTGACGTCATGGTGAATGCCACAGTCGCCGTATTTACGGCTGTGCGGACACATCTTTTTAATCTCCATGCCCTGGGCGTTTAAATTGTCCCGATTGGTTTTTGCGGCATGCGACCGGTAAAATCCGCCGACAAGATTATTGGCAATCTGATAGATAACGACTTCCGAAACCTGTTGATCGATATTGTAAATGGTGGGGACGCCTTCTTGCAGCAAATACCGTTCAATAATCTGAGCGCTTTTCCCTTTATAAAGTTTATTGCGGTCTTTGCGGTTAAGCTCCTGGATTTCCTTTGGGTCTTCAATGGCCATGACGCCCATACCGTAAGTTCCGGCGTCGGCCTTAACGAAAATAAACGGTTTCTCATCAATGTCATGCTCTTTATACTTTGCCGTAATTTGTTTAAAAAGGTCCATCGCGGTGTCCATCATACGAACTCGGTCGGCTTCCTGATTGATATCCACATGATCCACGACTCGATCCCGACAGGTAAAATACCAGGGATCCAAATCGACAATCTTACAAAATTCCGCCACCAAATCCGCCGTGTGTTTGAAATGATACGATTTTAAACGTGAATGCCATCCCGCCTGGATAGAAGGATAGGTGGGGATGTCGGAATTCTTAAGGATGTCCGGGATCCCGGAAATCAGGTCATTATTGAGGATAATCAAATCGAAGTGCTGTTGACCGTCCGCTATATCTTTTAGAATACCTTTAAAACAATAAATTCTTACCGGTTGTTCGGTCGCCGTTTTCAATTCGATAAAATGGACATCCTCGCAAAAGCCCGGTTGGACAAAAAGAAAAGTGGCGATTTTAGTCTTAAAACCAGCCTGCTCGATGATTTGCTGTAAGATACGGATATTTTCCAGATACCAGGTGTTGCGCGTGTGCTCTTCGGCCACAATGAGGATGTTCTGACAATACTCAACCCGGCTTAAAACGGCCTCACGAATAAATTTCACGGAATCAGCCAACCCATGTTCGCAGAGATTATTGAAACCAGCCGGGAATAAATTCGTATCCACGACCGTAATTTTAAAACCGGCATCCCGAATATCTACCGAAGAATACAAAGGCAGTTCCTTTGAACCCTCATAGCTTTTAAGCCACTGATGGATTTCAACTTGATGCTTTTTTATTTTCTCGATTAATTGTTTCATGACTTTCTTTCGAAAAACCCAGGATAATTATACCAGAAGATACAAAAATCGTGATAGAATAAAGCCATTTGAAAAATAAGCTATCGTTATGAGCACGCCCGATAAAATTAGACAGCACCTAATCTCAAAACTTAACGCTTCGCATGTCGAGATTGAAGATGAAAGCTACCGCCACAGTACCCACTCTGAGGCCCAGCGATCTGGTGGTGGACACTATCACATTCTTGTTGTCTCAGACCAATTTAAAAATCTTTCGCTGATTGAGCGCCAGCGGCTTGTTAACAATGCTCTTAAATTTATTTTCTCCCGCGAAATTCATGCCTTTACAATCCGCACCCTGACCACAGAAGAATGGAGCCAGAAGCGAAAAGCCAATTGGGATGTGCGAAGGTTTACCGAAACTTACATTCGGCCGGAATCAAAAAGCGAACTTATTTTTGTTATCTTTACGGTGGCGTTTTTACTGATAATGGGGATTTTGTTTGTCAGTAGTAAAATGACACACTAAGCAAAACTATGTTCGTAGTTTGTAACCAATCTTAAAAAGATAGACCGACAGCAGAAACATTCCCGAGGCGAGGACAAAAGAAAAGACGGCACAGACCAGAACTGAGACTTCCGTAAAGCCAGTTATACTGTAGCGAAAGCCATTAACCAGATAATACATTGGATTAAATTTTGTAATCAACTGAAACGTTTTGGGAATAATGTGGGTGGGATGAAATATCCCGCCTAAGAATACCGCCGGCATCACCACATAGACATTCCAGACATTGAGCATATTAAAATCTTCCGCCCACAAGGCCCCCAGCATTCCCGCGCAGGAAAATATAATCGATATAACAACGGCGAAATAGAAAGCTAAGAATGGATGCTGTATCGGTAGCGGGGTAAAGATAAGAGAAACTATAAACACACCAGTACAAACCGTTAACCCTCTGGCCACTCCGCCGGCCAAAAGCCCTAAAACCATTTCAAAATACGAAAGAGGCGAAAGTAAAATTTCTTGGATGTGGTTATGCCAACGAGCGATAAAAAGCGAAGAGCTGGTATTCTCATACGATCCGGAAATCAGGTGCATGGCCATGAGACCGGGAATAATGAAGCTTAAATAAGTCATTCCGGTATCGGCAAAGTCGAGCCTTTTTCCCAGAGCTAACCCAAAGATACAAATAAATAATATCGAAGAAATCAGGGGAGGGAAGATCGTTTGGGAAGAGACTGAAAAAAATCTCAGGATTTCCCGCTTCGATAAAGCCAAAACACCTAAGGGGTTGGTAATCATTCTAAGCCTGTGACCTCCAAAAAAACCGTTTCCAAGGATTTATCCTGAAGGAGCTGCTGTTTGTCACCGATTTTCACAATACCGCCATGGTTGATAATCCCAATGCTCCGACAAAGTTTTTCCGCTTCTTCCATATAATGGGTGGTCAAAAAAATGGTTTTACCTTCTTTATTGAGTTGCTGCAAATAATCCCAGATTAAAAATTTTAACTCCAAATCGCAACCGGCCGTAGGTTCATCCAAAATCAAAATCTCAGGATCATGAATCAAGGCCCGGCACAAAAGAAGCCGCTTTTTCATCCCGCCTGAAAGCGCGCGGTGTTTGACATTGCGTTTGTCAATGAGTTGAAAACGTTCCAAAAGTTCATCGGCCCGTTTTATGGCCTCGCTTTCAGGAATCCCGAAGTATCCGGCCTGGTAAACGAGCAAACGATGAATTGTCAAAAAAGGGTCAAAATTAAATTCCTGAGCACATAAACCGATGAGGGGACGGGTTTGACGATATTGTTTGGTCACATCGTAACCAAAAACTTCCACCCGACCTTTCTGATAATTGGACAAACCGGTGATGACGTTGATGGTTGTAGTTTTTCCCGCGCCATTGGGCCCCAGAAACCCGAAAAAGTCTCCTCGTTTGATTTCAAAAGAGACATCATTAAGGGCTTGCAACTGGCCGTAAAATTTTGAAAGGCCTTGGATAGAAATCGCGATTTTGGAGTGCTTCATTGAGGGTTATTATAAGGGACAGCTTATTTAAAGTCAATTTTGCACAATAAATTTTAGGACACAATCACCAGTTTCATTAATCCAATCGTCCGGAAAAAAATTAAGCAACAGTTTCTAAAGCGATTTTGGCCTTGCGAGCGGCGTTACGAACAATTTCAGGAAGGGCGGGGTGGATATAAATCATGTTCAGTAAATCATCCAGAGTGGCGTTCATATTCATAAAAGCTATAAGTATGTGAATCATGTTTGAGGCCTCAGCGCCAATAATATGCGCGCCCAGTAATTTCTTGGTTTTTCGTTCGATAAGAATTTTAACAAAACCATGGTCTGAGAGAAGGGCCATGCCCATGGCGCTGTCTTTGTAGTAATTCAATCCAACGACATAATCCACACTCGCCTTTTTCAATTCATCTTCGGTTTTTCCAACTCCGGCGATTTGCGGATGCGTAAAAATGGCGTGGGGGACAGGGGGATAGATGATCGGGTTATTATTTTTCTCAACAAAAAGTCGATTGAAAAGATATTCCCCTTCGAAATTCACACTGTGCCGAAAAAGAAAATGGCCAATACAATCACCCAAGGAAAAAACGTCAGGGACATTTGTTTGCAAATGGTCATCAACTTTGACGAAACCATCAGGATGCAGTTGAATGTCCGTATTTTCCAAACCCAAATCATCCGTATTTGGAACAATACCTGTCGCCACTAATAAGGCATCACACGCGAGCGTAGACTCCTTTCCCTGACGATCGTTAAAAGTGACGGTGAATTGATTGGGTGTATATCGCACCTTAGTGGCGATGGTTTCCAAATGGACATGATAAAGTTTCGAAAAGACGCGTTCGAATTCATCGGCGACTTGCCAATCTTCCTTTTTAACCATTCGGCTGCGGACAAGAAAATGGATTTCGGTGCCTAAAGCCCCGTAGGCGTGTCCTAATTCAACGGCAATGTATCCGCCGCCGATGATAATCATTTTCCGAGGAAGTTTGGTGTTGCGCAGAGCTTCCGTGCTGGTCATAAACGGTGTCTCATGAAGTCCATCGATATCCGGAATCTGCGGCCGGGCACCGGTGGCGATAAAAATTTTATCCGCGGTCATTTGTTCGCCATTGGCTTCGATAATTTTATTCGCCACGAATTTCGCGCGGGTGTGATAGAAATCTATTTGTGCGCTCTTGCGATAACTGGCTTCGATTTTTTGAGAATCGCTGTCCACGGTATTGGAAATTCGATTAATAAGATTTTCGAAATTAACCGTAAAAAGCGGATCAAGATTGATATCGAATTTAGCGGCTTCATTAATAGTCACCGCAACATCGGCCGGATGGATGAGCATTTTGGAAGGAATACAACCACGGTTAAGACAGGTTCCGCCTAAGGCCGCTTCTTCAAAGACTGCGACCTTCAGACCAAGTTTGGCAGCCGGCGAGGTGATTTTCGATCCCCCCCCGGAACCAATGACCATGACATCGTATTTTTTCACTGACACATCCTGAGTCCCTAAACAATATTCACTGCCGAGCTTTCTTCCAAGAACAACATCAAACGGTCGCGAATCGCCTCCACGTCCATCATTCTGACAAGTTCAGAGCGGAGTTTCGCGACGTTCGGGATTCCCCTCAAATACCCCGTGTAATGTTTGCGGAATTCGGTGACGCCATAAAATGGACCTTTGTATTGGACTGATAACTTCAGATGTTCGAGGCAGGTCTTGAATTTTTTTTCGGCCGTGGTCGGTGGTGGAAGGACACCATTGTGAAGGTAAAATTTCGTTTCGCGAAACAAAAACGGATTCATCAATGCCCCTCGTCCGATCATGACGCCATCACAACCGGTTTCAAACATTCGGGCGACATCTGGCGGCGTTAAGACATCCCCGTTTCCAATAATAGGAATGGATACAATTTTCTTAATCTTCTCCAGCCAACTCCAGTCGGCAAAGCCGTCATGGCCTTGGTCACGGGTTCGGCAATGAATGGTCAGCGCTTTGGCCCCGGCCTGCTCAACCATTCTGGCGACATCTAAAATGACAATGGAATCCTGATCCCAGCCAAGACGTGTCTTAACCGTCACCGGTAATTTTGTTCCTCTAACCGTTGATTTGACAATGGCCTCAAAATGGACGAGATCTTTAAGCAGACCGGCACCTTGATTGCGCTTGACCACATCTTTGACCCAGCAACCACAATTGATATCAATAAAGTCCGGGCCTTGCTCCTCGGCAACGTGGGCCGCGCCTTCCATGGAGGCTTCAATACCGCCGAAGATTTGTATAGCGACTGGACGCTCTTCTTCGACAACTTGAATTTTCTGCAGTGATTTTTTGGCGTTGCGGATCAAACCTTCGCTACTGGTAAATTCCGTATACACCACATCCGCTCCTAATCGTTTGGACATGACACGAAAGGTAATATCAGTCACGTCTTCCATGGGAGCGAGGGCGAGGGGTTTGTCGGGTAAATTGATATTATCGATTTTCATACGCGACAATTATAACCTCCCGCAGACCAATATGCAAAATTTTATTGCGCGAGGTATCCGTTGATTTTTAATTTTAAATCGGTATACTAAAATACGCTAACAAATGGAGAAATGTTTTTATGCCTATTGCCATCGACCCAGCGGAACCCGCCATCATCCGCGGGATTAAGACCGTCGGTATCGGTAAAAAGGGGAGTCAGCCATTAACGGGTGATTTGGCCCGAGAAATCCTGGCTGATTTAAAAGCGGGAAAAACTGATCCCGTGGCGGTAGCCGCATTTTTTGCCGCGCTGATGTTAAAAGGAGTTTCTTCGGAAGAATTAATTTTGCAAGAGGCCTTCGAGCCAGGGATATTCAACGATCCGCAACGTCTCGGTTATGAGCTAACCAAAGACGCGCCGGAATTTGTGAAATGGATTTGTGGCCAAATTTTATCGGGCCATACGCTCGATCAAGAAACGGCAAAGCATTTAGGTGAATTTCTCTTTTCGGATCAACCCGGTGACAATGCCCGCGGGCTGATTGCCAGTGCGTTACGTGTCCGTTATGAAACCGACGATGAATATGCCGGATTATTGAAAGCCATAACCGAAACCTTTGCGCCACCCTTTCGCCGGGAAGTTCCCGCTGGTGAGCCGATAGTGCAATTAGCCGAACCATTTGACGGCGTGACGCGTTCTTATTTGATTACGCCGCTGATCGCTGATTTCATTCAACGCCACGGGTTCCGGGTTGTTTCCTTAATCGGCCGTTCGAGCGGCCCCAAAATGGGAAACAATTTATTGGATATTGCCCAGGCCATTAACGGACAAAAGGCACAAGGTAATCAGGATTTAGGAAAAACTAAACCCGATTTTGGTTGGTATATTGATCAAAAATGTTTATCAAGTGCTGTCGACCGTTGGGTTGATCTTAGGCGAAGGATTATCAAAAGACCGTTTCTCTCAACTCTGGAGCGATTTTTAAATCCGGTTAAAGCGCGTATTATGATCTCATCCGCGTTTCATCCGCCCTATACCGAGAAAATGATTACCGTTTGTGAACGGGCCGGATACCCCGGAGCCATTATTATGCGCAATGGACAGGAAGGGACCTTATCCTTTCCGTTAAATCGTTCGGTTAAAGTCCTTTGCTCAGCCCGGCAAAATGACGGCTCGTATCTACGGCAGGAGTTCGAATTTTCGCCCAGTCAAATCCTGGGAACCGAAATCACCGTTGATGAAAAGCTCGAACAACCGTCGGTTAAGGAAAATGCCCGTCTGATTCTGAAATTCAAAGGTGAAGGCCGTTCGGGACATGAATTTTTTGATGAGCGGGTCAAGGTCACGACCCTTGCTTTGGACGAAGCAATTTCCTGGGTCCAGCGACATATTATTGATTAGCTGTCAGTCATCAACTCTCAGCCTGCCTGTCTGCCGACAGGCTTTCAGTTTAAAACTGATGACTGATAGCTGTTGACTGAAAGTTATATATGAATGTTTCATTCTATACTTTAGGTTGTCGTTTGAATCAGTCGGAAACAGCTGTCTTGGAGCGTAGCTTTGAGGTCAAAGGTTATCGTGTCGTCGGCTTTGATGAGCCGGCGGACATTGTGGTGGTCAATACCTGTACCGTGACTGAAAACGGCGACGCGGATACCCGGCGCATCGTCAACAAAATCAATCGTATCAATCCCAAGGCCCGCATTGCCCTTATCGGCTGTCAGGCCCAGATGCAAAAGGAAAAACTGGCCACACTCCCAAATGTTTATTTCGTGGTTGGTAATGCCCGAAAAATGGATTTGGTGGAGATACTAAATGATGTAGGGACGATGCCTGAATCGCCTCCACAGCCCGTAGTCATTGCCCCAACTATTCCCCGCGACGCTTTTACCATTCCCATCGCGGGTATCGATCGGCATCACACCCGAGCCAACATTAAAATTCAGGATGGCTGTGATTTTTTTTGTTCATTTTGTGAAATTCCTTATGCCCGCGGCCGGGCTCGAAGCCGTGTCTTTGACGACATTCTATTGGAAGCCCGTGCTTTAGCCGCGGCGGGACACAAAGAACTTGTTTTAACCGGAATTAATCTGGGGACGTACAATCATGAAGGCAAAACCATCGTTGATGTCATCGATTCCTTGGAATCCATTGACGAGCTCAAACGAATCCGAATCTCATCCATTGAGCCGACGACGATTCCCCTTGAAATGATTGAGCGGATGAGAACGAACACAAAAATTTGTCGGTATTTGCATGTTCCTCTTCAAAGCGGCAGCGATCATGTCCTGACGCTTATGCAGCGTAAATACACGGTTCAAGAATATTCGAATTTTATTAATCAGGTTTATCGGGTAGTCCCTCAGATTTGCCTGGGGACGGATGTGATAGTTGGCTTTCCGGGTGAAACCGATGAAGATTTTAACCAGACTTATGAAGTGTTGCGTGAATTATCCTTGACCTATTTTCATGTCTTCAGCTATTCGCGAAGAACCATGGCCAAAAGTCAAAATCTGCCTGACTCTGTGCCGGCAACCATCATTGCCCGGCGAAGTGAAATCCTGCGCCAGCTAAGCGTCCGCAAGCGAAGACTTTTTTTGCAAGGTCTCCTGGGAACAAAGCACGATGTTCTGATTGAAGAAGAGAAAAACGGTTTTTGGCTCGGCAAAACCGATCATTATGCGATGGTCAAGATACGATCAAATAAAAATTTACAAAATCAAATTGTAACGGTGGAACTAAAAACCATTGATGGACAAACAATCATTGGCTGCGGTCAATGAGCGATAAACACATTCTCGCCATTGATCAGGGAACAACGGGGTCGCGGGCATTTTTTTTTAACCAGAGCGGCCACATTGTTGCCAGCGCCTACAAAGAATTCAAACAATACTTTCCAAAGCCCGGTTGGGTGGAACACGACGCTCAAGAAATTTGGCAGTCGTGCGTTTCCGTGATTCGCGAAGCCCTTCGAAAAAGTCGGATCAATCCGCAAGATATTCTCGCCATCGGTATCACCAATCAGCGGGAAACAGTTTTAGGCTGGGACCGAGAAACGTCCAAACCCGTCAGCCGAGCCATTGTTTGGCAATGCCGACGCACAGCCGCTTTATGCCAGGACAAGCGTTTCAAGCGGCATGAGCCGACCATTCGTCATAAAACCGGTCTTTTGTTAGACCCGTATTTTTCCGGAACGAAAATTAAATGGATGCTGGACAATATTTTCGGTTTAAAATCAAAGGCGAAAGCGGGAAAGATTCTTTTCGGCACCATTGACACTTGGCTTATCTGGAAACTTTCCGGCGGCCAAGTTCACGCCACCGATACTACCAATGCCTCGCGAACACTTCTTTTTAACATTCGTAAAATGGCGTGGGACAAAGAGCTTTTAAATCTATTTGATATTCCTAACCAAATTCTTCCCGAAGTAAAAAAGTCCGGCTCAATTTTTGCCAAGACTACACGAAGCGTAGCCGGTTTGCCGAAAGATATTCCTATCGCCGCGGTCATCGGGGACCAGCAGGCGGCGCTTTATGGTCAAGGTTGTTATGCTGCTGGAACTTTAAAAAATACCTATGGGACAGGTTGTTTTATCGTTTTAAATACGGGTAAAACGTTGATTTATTCCAAGAATGGCTTGCTGTCAACTTTGGCCTGCGATTTTAAAGGTCAACCTATTTATGCGATGGAAGGTTCCGTTTTTATCGCTGGGGCTTTGATTCAGTGGCTAAGGGATCAACTGGGAATCATTAAAACCTCGGCTCAATCCGAGGCTATGGTTAAAAATCTTAAAGACACCCAGGGAGTTTATGTTGTTCCGGCCTTTACGGGTTTGGGCGCGCCGTATTGGAACAGCCATGCCCGCGGTATCATTACCGGATTAACCCGCGGCGCCAACGCCCGACACATTGTCCGCGCCAGTTTAGAGGCCATCGCCTATCAAACCAAAGACGTTTTTGATCTGATGAAAAAGGAATCCGGGCAAACCATTTCCGACTTGCGCGTGGATGGCGGCGCCTGCCGCAATAATTTTCTCATGCAATTTCAGTCTGATATTTTAAATTGTCCAATTCTCCGACCTAAAACTATTGAAACCACCGCGCAAGGTGCAGCCCATTTAGCCGGGGTCACCATGGGGTTATGGAAAACACCTCAGGAATTAAATCGTCTTCGCCAGATGGATAAAATATTTAAACCCGGGATGACGGCAAATGCCCGAGGGACATTATACTCCGGCTGGAAAAAGGCAGTCGAACAGGCGTTATAATGCACTGCGATATCAGCCAATTCCAAAACACCACCTTTGATCTTCTCATTGTTGGCGGCGGCATTAACGGTGCGGCCATCGCGAATCTTGCCGCCCAACGCGGTCTTAAAGTCACCCTTCTTGAGAAAGGTGATTTCGCCAGCGGCACTTCGAGTAAATCCACCAAACTCCTGCACGGCGGCATCCGCTACTTAGAAAATTTCGAGTTTGATTTAGTTCACGAATCCTTACATGAACGGTTTATTCAATTTAAAAGCGTTCCGCATTTAGCCAAACCGATACGTTTTATTATCCCGGTTTATCACGGCGATAAACGACCTTTATGGATGATGAAATTAGCCGTTTTTCTTTATGACTCCTTGGCTGGGTGTTACCGCATCGGCAAACACCAATCGTTAAGCCGAGAGGAATTAAGGAAATTAGAACCCCATCTGCTCAATGACGGGTTGATGGGGGCCATCAGCTACTATGATGTTCAAATGGATGATGCCCGAATCTGCCTAGAAAATATTTTGACCGCCCAACAGCATGGCGCGCGCGTGGCCAATTATATTAAGGTCATGTCCTTTATCCACACGGATGGAAAAATTACCGGCGCTAAGGCGGTCGATGTGTTGACCGAAAAATCGTTTGATGTCAGGGCTAAACGCATTGTTTGTACGGCCGGCCCCTGGACCAATGCCTTGTTAAGAGTTGCTTCGCCAAATACGAAAAAAATTGTCCGCACTACCAAGGGAATTCATATTGTTTATAAAGGACAGTTAACCAGCAATGCGCTTCTGATCACATCAAGAAAAGACAATCGTATTTTTTTTATTATCCCTTGGTTGGGGAATTCTTTGATTGGCACGACCGATACTAACTATATCGGCAATCCGGACCAAGTGAAGGTCAACCAGGAAGATATTGATTATTTGTTGAAGGAAGCCAGCCGGGTCTTGCCGTCGGTTGATTTTAGCCCAGAAAATATTATCACGACTTTCGCAGGTTTAAGGCCGCTTATCCGAAAGGGAGGAGCCCCGAGTAAGGTTTCCCGGAAGCATTTTATCATGGAAACGCCATCGGGTCTGATCGTGGTTATCGGTGGAAAATACACAACCTATCGGAAGATCGCGGAGGAATGTGTGAACCGGGTCATTGCGAACTCCGAAGGAGTGAAGCAATCTCTAAAAAGATTGCTTCGTCGCTTCGCTCCTCGCAATGACGTTAATGTTCAATATTCTCTTTACGGCAGCGGGCCCATTAACGACGATTTAAATCAAATTGCCAGGGATCAGGGACTGACCTTGGATACAATTGAAATCTTGATTAAAACATACGGTACCCGGTTTAAAGCTGTTCTCGCTTTAACCAAAAATCAGCCATCGCTTAAAGAACCCATTTGCACCTGCACCCCGTTTATCAAAGCTCAAATTGTTTACGCGATCGAAACCGAAATGGCCCGAACCGCCGAAGATATCATCCAGAGAAGATTGTCTTTAATTTATCGTGATTGTCGGACGAAAGATTGTGAGCGGGTGATCGCGGACTTTATTAACAAATCAATTTCGACGTAAATGCGAGGGAGGGATATTGTAAGCGAGGCGGTATTTTGCTACCGTGCGCCGTGCCAAATGAACGCCTTTCTGGGAGAAAACCTGAACAATGTCTTGGTCGGATAAAGGCTGTTTTTTGTTCTCTTGCTCAACTATCTCGCGAATCTCTTCTTTAATACTTCGGGAAGAAATATCTCCGTTTGTGTCTGTCGAGATTGCGCTGGAAAAGAAAAATTTTAAAGGATAAACCCCATGCGGGGTATCCATGTATTTGTTGCGGATGGCCCTGGAGATCGTTGATTCGCCTCGATCAATGGCTATGGCCACTTCTTTTAAGGTCAACGGCACCAGATTATTCGAAGCATCTTCAAAAAATGCGGCCTGTTTCCCAAGAATAAACTTAACGATCTGAGTCAGGGTTTCGCCGCGCTGCCGGATGCTTTTAATAAAATTGATGGCGCTTTCGAGTTTGCCTTCAATGAATTCCTTTTCCTGGACGGTTAAATTCGGCCGTTTTAATAATTCCTGATAATAACGGTTGATACGCAAAGGCGGTATCCACTCATCGTTGATCGAAACTTGATAGCCAGCGGCATTTTTTTTAACGGTAACATCGGGTTTGATATAAATCGTCGAGTCAATGGGACGAAAATTGCGGGCGGGTTTCGGTTCTAAAGCCGCTATGACTTTGGCGGCTTCTTTGACTGCGTCCACGGAAATGCCCAATTTCCTGGCGATTTCCTGAAATCTTTTATTACCTAAGTTCTCAAAGTGTTCTTCGATGATTTTACTGGCCGACATCGAATGGCCATCAATCTTGTAGTAAATTTGAGTCAGAAGACATTCTTTTATATTTCGGGACGCTATGCCAATCGGATCAAAACCGCGGATGATACTTAAGACCTCTTCAATGACCGTTGTATCGCTAAAATCAAGTTTCTGGGCGATTTCTTCCGCGCTCAAGGTCAAATAGCCGTCTTCATTGATATTGCCGATAATATATTCCCCAATTTTTATCTGTAAGGGATTGGAAACCTCAACTCTTAACTGTCGCAGGAGGTACTCTTCTAAAGTGATTTCCCTTTTATAACGACCTTGCTGGATTTCATCTTCTTCGTCATCCGTTAAAATCTGCTCCCCGTAGACCGGGTCATCCCACATCTTAGTGAGTTTATGAATATTAAGCTTTAGTTCTTCATCCTTAGGTTTAGGCGTGATTTTGGGTGTCGTATCATCGACTTCGAGAAGAGGATTCTCCTGCAGTTCCTGCTCAATGGCCGAGTCCAATTCCGACCAGGAAAGCATCAGGATAGAAATAGATTTCTGCATCAAGGGTGCCAATATGGGTTTCTGAATTTGTAGGGGAGATATTTTCTGATTCATATGCAAGAAGTATACCACAAGACTTTTGGTGTGCAAATTTTTTTTACTGAATGGCAAATTTTTACCTAAATTATTCACAGACCTGATGAGAATATTCAACATATACTTAAGCTGTTATTTAATCAGCATTTCCATGGTTGTCATAGTCTGTCCATGACAAGTATGTCTATTAAATTAAACAATCGGACAAAGGGATGCTGTCGCATAAAATCAGGAAAAATATTTCGTGCACTCGTAAATTCTTATTGTATAATGTATTGCATTATTTTCAAATATTTATTGATTCTCCTTTCAGGAAATGGCACAGTATTTGCTTCCACTTAGGGGTATCACGATTGCACCGTAAAGAACTTGAGTACCCATAATTAAGCAATAAAAAGGAGGATCATCAGTGAAAAAGCGTTTAACAATTACAGAAGTTGCTCGAGCTGTTGGGGTTAGTTCGAAGACAATAGCCCGCTGGGAAAAGACCGGAAAGGTCAAGAAGCCGAAGCGTGATTGGCGGGGTTGGCGCGTATATGATGAAAGTGACCTAACCCAAATCAAGCAATTCCACGAAACAGTCTTCGAGAGCTATTAATATAAAATTACTTTAAATCAATCGTGAGGAGAAAACTTATGAATAATTCACAACATATGATTAAAAACTTATTTCTGATCGGCTTAGTGGTCATAGCTATCATCTGGACCGTTCAATTGGCCGCAGCCCAAAATTTTTCCGGCAGGGCCGGGGCAGATGAGCAGGTAAGTCAGGAGGCCTTAAAAAACGCGCCGGCGGCAGCACCCGTTACTGAAGTAATAACTGAAACCAAAGATGAAATCCTACCTCCGGAAGTCGTTAATTTTGTCACCGGATTAAATATTGAGGGTTCCAGCACTTATACCTTAGGCCCAACCGATGTTGTCGAAATCACTGTCCAGCGTCACCCGGAAGTCACCGGCCAATTTCCGATTAATAAAGAAGGTAAAATCCAATACCAGTTTGTGGGAGACGTCTTCATTGCGAATTTAACCAAAGATCAACTCAAAGAAGTCATTACCCAGCGTCTTTCCGAATATATCATCAATCCTGAAGTTTCCGTAAAGATTATCGGCTACAACAGCAAAGTCGTCTATGTTATTGGCGAAGTTGGTAGTCCGGGAAAAATCTTTATGCAAGGTGATACGATTACTGTCCGCGAAGCCTTAGTCCAAGCCGGCTTACCTTTATTGAGCGCGTCCACGCGCAAATGCCCTTTAATCACTCCATCCGCGGATGGGCACCCCAAAAAGCTTCAAGTCAATGTCTTTTCGCTACTTTATGAAGGAGACCTGCGTGAAAATTTGGTCATGAAGCCCGGCGACACCCTTTACATCCCGGCCACGATTTTATCAAAGGCCATGCGCGTTATCCAGCCCGTCGCCCAACCGATCGGGACCACGGCCGACACGGGTAAAACAGTGATGACCGGTTTCTAATAACGGAATCTTGAAAGGACAAAAAATGGATGAGTCAAAGAGTGATATAAATTTACCGATTAATTATCTGAAAATATTTTTCCGCCGTAAAACATTCTTGTTGATTCCTCTATTTCTGGGCTTGGTGGGCGGGATTTGTGCCGGCATTCTCATGCCCAAAGAGTATAAATCCTCAACCATCATCTTAGTCGAAGAGGGCAAAACCGAAAATCCGCTTTTCAGCAATATCACCGTTTCGACATCCGTCGACCAGCGCTTAAATACCATCCGCGAGTCCATGCTCGGCTGGAACAGCCTTGTCAAATTGGTCAAAAAACTTGGGATAGACAAAGATATAAAATCTACCTTTGCCTTTGAACAACTTGTCTTGGGTATCCGCAGCAGCATCATTATCAAGATGCGCAGCACGAACATCATTGACCTCTCCTTTGTCGGGCCTGATCCGGAAAAAACCCAGGCCATCGTCAAAACGATTACAGACATTTTCATCGAACGTAACCTTGAAATCCAGAATAAAGAAACAGCCGATGCCATTGTTTTTATAGACGAGCAGTTAAAGGTTTACAAAGGTAAAATCAAATCAGCCGAAATCGCCGAGCTGCAGGACCGGCTAAACGCACTGGCTTTGGATTCAACGGAAAAACATCCCCTCGTCAAACAATTACGCGAACAAATCAATGCTAAGAGAGAAGAACTTCAAAAAGAAAACCTTCCCTATACCGAAGGTGTCGTCCTTGATACCCAAAGCAGTAATCCCTTGATCGATGAGATTAAAAAGGCCTTAGATGGCCTGGAAGGAACCGCTCCAACCGCCCCACAAACAGCCTCGGTCGGGGATAAAGACATCTATAAAGTCATGCTGATGGACAAACTTGATAATGTCTTAGCGCGTGATGTCCGTGTGAATGAAAATATTTATAATATGCTCTTACAGAGACTCGAAACCGCCAAAATTACCCAGCGCCTGCAAACGTCGAAGGAAGGGACCCGTTATACCATCCTGGACCCGCCGCGCCTGCCGTTAAAACCGTTTAAACCCAACAAATTGTTATTGGCCTTTTTAGGTTTAGTTGCCGGGGCCGTGGCCGGAGCCGGTTTGGTTATGCTACGGGAATTTTTTGACCATTCTTTCATTGATGTTCAGGAAGCAAAGGAATATTTAGGCGTCCCGTTATTGGGAGCCATTTCCAAAATCATGACTCCCGACACCATCCGTATTGAAAAAGAAAAAAATCAATGGCTCATCAGCATCACCGTGGTCTCGGGGATAATTATCGTCATTGTTTCGGTATTCATTTCTAATCTCAAATAAACCTGGAGCACAACATGTACAATACTTTTTACGGTTTTAAAGAATCACCCTTTAACATCACCCCGAATTCAAAATTTTTTTATTCCAGCGATAAGCACGCTGAGGCGTTAAACACACTTGTCTACGCCGTCCAGGAACGAAAAGGGTT
>Ga0247727_10007520_pt1 | contig 20715 bp, 16 predicted proteins | sample WisWelCaveWW1625_FD_202498 | JGI IMG/M metagenome (GOLD analysis project Ga0247727, IMG submission 202498) | Biofilm microbial communities from Wishing Well Cave, Virginia, United States - WW16-25 | ecosystem: Environmental > Aquatic > Deep subsurface > Groundwater > Cave microbial mat | place... | reverse complement strand
GGCGGGTGGGTTGCCGCCGAACGTCGAGCTGTGCAGAAATGGATTGTCCTCGAGTACTTTCCAAATTTTTGGCGTGCTCATGAACGCGCTCAACGGCATAACACCGCCGCCGAGAGCCTTGCCGAGGCAAAGAATGTCCGGCACGACGCCCCAAAGTTCGCACGCGAAAATTCTCCCGCAGCGACCCATGCCCGTCTGGACCTCATCGAGGATCATCAGAATGCCGTACTTGTCGCACAATTCGCGCACGCGTGGCAGGTAATCATCCGGTGGAACGACCGCGCCGGCTTCGCCTTGCACCGGCTCCAAAATGATGGCGGCGATGTCTTCGCCGAGGTCGGCGAGCTTCTTGAGTTCGCGCTCCAAATCCTTGATGTCGCCGTAGTCCACGAAATACACATCGGAGAGCAGCGGCTGGAACGGCTTCCGGTACACGGCGCGACCCATCACGCTCAACGAGCCCATGCTCTTGCCGTGGAACCCGCCGGTCGTGGAGATGAAGCCGGTTTTCTTCGTGTAGAGCCGGGCGAGCTTCAGTGCGCCTTCGACGGCGTCGGTGCCGTTGCTGATGAAAAAGCACTCCTGGAGATCGCCGGGCGCCAGTTCGCCGAGCAACTCGGCCAAGAATCCACGCAACGGGTCGAGCAATTCCTGCGACGAGAGCGGCATGCGTTCGAGTTGGGCTTTGACGGCCTGAATGATCTTCGGATGCCGGATGCCCATGTTGTACACGCCGAAACCACCGAGGCAATCGATGAACTTCCGACCCATGATGTCTTCGATAATCGAACCCCGACCGGTCCACTCGATGGCGGCGAAATCCTCGGCCTCGGCCACGGATTTCCGGTAATGCAGGAAGCCGCGATTGAAATAGTCGTCGAAGTTCTCCAGCGTGTGCTTGATGATGTAATTCTTGTCTTCTGGATCAAGCTTCTTGCCGGCGCTGACGGTGTCGAGGTATTCCGCCGATTTCTTCTCGACGGCCTCAAGTTTGGACACGACCTTGGCGTCCTTCGGAGCGCCCGATGCGGACATGCCGCTGCCCTCTGAAACCGTTGCGACGGCTCCGCCCTTTAGTTCAGTCTTCTCTTTGACTTGTTCGGGCATGACGAACTCCTTCCCGTGGGGGTACACCTATCATACCACAGGCCTCATAGACGAGCCAGACAATTATCACAACTATCTATGGAACAGGCTGTTGCAGCACTTTTCATTCGGGAATCGGAAGACCAAAAAGGAGCGGATTTTCACCCGCTCCGTAATGGGCCCGAACCTGTTCGACTAGAAGGAAAACACCGCGCCGATGCTGGTAAGCACTTGGTCTTCGTGCCCGTCAAACGCGGTATCGAGTGACGAATGGTCGTACCGGATCTCAGGCGCGATACGCAGACCTTCGGACGGCTTGAAGTTCATCGTCAGGGTCAGACTCCAGAGGTCTTGGCCGGTGTTGACCGGGAACAAGAAACCACTGGTGCGATTGCCTTCGGTGTCGCTGAGGAAGTCGGCGCGAACGACCGCCTGAAGTTTCTCGGATAAGTCGTACATGAGCCACAAGCCGCCGGCGTACCACGCGGCCGTGCCGCCGTTGGGATCGCCGCCTTCCTCTTCACCCCAATCGAGCTGCCATGCTGTCGAGAGCTTGGCGGTACACTGGTGGGTCATGGCCAAGTCTACTCCGTTGCGCCAATTGCCGTTCGCGCCGGGGACCGCGTTGGCTGGGTCGTTGAGGGCGTCGGATTGTTCCGGGCCAGCAAACACGGTAATGCCGACCCACGTCTTGTCGTTGGGCGTATAGTTGATATGGCCCATGAAAGACTTCGACTGATTGTTGTCCTTGACGGTGTCCCAACCCTGGTTCGCGAGGAACTGGATCTCCCATTGGTCGTTGACCTGGTAGCCAATCTGCACGCCCGTATGAGTAAAGGGTTCAATGAACGTCCACTGATTGCCCGAAGTCCAGTTGGGGTTTTGCTCGTTCTCGACCAGTTCGTAACCGATCGGCGTGACGTACTTGCCAAACAGAACCTTCACGCCGTTGCCGATGGGGATGTTGAACGCAACGTACGCCTGCTCTAGGTCACCGTTGTCGCCGAGGTTGAACAGGCCCGCGCCCGTGTCGGGTGATTTCGACCGCGTACTGATAGCGTCCTGACCGAGGATCAACTCAACAAAAAAGCCGGCTTTCCAATCGAAGGCATCGTAGTCCACCGCGTGTTGAACGATGAGCACGAACTTGTTGAGCATGAATTCATCGTGTTGCGTGTCGTAAAGCTGGCCCCCGTTGAGCCGGTCCGAAGGCTGATTGAAGTTGTGCGTGTACGAAGCCGAGACGAAACCACTGATATCGACTTGCTGCAGGACACTCATCGTGCCCTCCGGGATGGACTCGACCTTGACGTACGGCTCGGCCTTGTCTTTTTCCTCGAGGAGGGAGACGCGCCGCTCGAGTTCGTCGCTGCGCTTCTTCTGCTCTTCGTAGAGTTTCTTGTAATCCGGCGCCGCTTCGTCGCCTCGCGCGAACGGCGCCAGCGTCGCCACCATGCAACACACGCCCAGCATCACCAGCTTGCTCTTCATGTGCTTCCTCCTGTGGGTTGGCTCTACGCGGCCAGATTCAATCGGCGCGCGTCGTTTGTCAAGCCCGCACATTTCTGAATCCAAACATCTCCCCCGTTACGTCATACTATCATCATGAAACGAGTGGGCTTGATTCTTCTGTTCGCCTGCGGGATGGTTTTCGCGGCCGCCGCTCGGGCGGAGACATCACACGGAAACACACAAATGCGAATCGAATCTCTACTCTCCGCCCGTCTGTTCATGTCGCCCCAACTCGTTGGCGACCGACTCTACTTCATCAGCAACCTCAGCGGCCGCACCAGCCTCTACGTCATGAACGCCCAACCGGGCGGCAGCACCCCCGAGCCGCTTCTCCCGCCGGACCTCGCGCTGCAAAACCCGGCCCTCATGGACGGCTACTTGTATTACGTCTTCCCGAAGCTCGGCAAGATCCTCGTCATGCTCGACCATGATGGCGACGAAAACTACCAGCCCATGCTCGTTCCCATCGAGGGCGGGTATCCCGAACCGGTCTTCGCCAAGCCGCTCGCCAACACTCGCGTCCACTTCGTGCAATGCGACGAAGACCGCAACATCGCCTACTTCACCGTTGAGTCCCGCACCGAGCAAATGATGACCTCCTACCGGGGCGATCTCGCTACCGGCCAACTCACCAAGCTCGGCGCCAGCAAATGGGGCAGCTTCGTGGCCGGCGTCACGGAGGACCACACGAAAGCCATCCTTACCGATGGCTACAGTTCCGGCGATAACGTGCTCTACTTCTGGCAACAGGATGCCGGGGAACGCAAACTCCTCTTCGGCACTCCGCTCGAATCCCGCAAACCCGGCCAGTCCATCCAACTGCCGGCCATTGGCGAATGCCACTTCGTCGCGCGCGACCGCGCCCTGCTTTTCACCACCGCACTGTTCAGCGACACGTACAGTCTCGGCTACCTCGATCTCAAATCTCCGGACAAAGTCCAGCCCGTCACGATCACCGGCATCGCCCACAAAGGCATCGGCGAACTCATCGGCTGCCGGCATCTCGTGAAAAACCGGTACGCCCTCGAATACAACATCGACGGCTGCTCGTGGCTTTACGAAGGCGAGTTCGACGAGAAATCCCGGACCATGAAGCTTGCCGCTGTCCTTGTCGGTAAGGGACAACTTGCCAACGGCGAACTGCAATCCTTCTCGTACGACAAAAAAGGCGACGCCTTCGCGCTCTCCTTCTCCACCGCCACATCGCCGTCGCAGCTTTACACGATCCGGAAAAGGACCATCACGCAACACACCCGGGAACGCGTCCTCGGCATACCGGCCGAGTACATGTCCGCCGGCGAAGACGCGTCGTTCACCTCGCATGACGGCTTGCGCGTGTCCGCCCGGCTCTATCTGCCGTCGGCGGCTCTCAAGCTCACCGGGCCACGTCCCCTCGTCTATTACGTTCACGGCGGCCCGCAAAGTCAGGAGCGCCCGAACTTCGCGTGGTTCTCGATGCCCCTCATTCAATATCTCACGCTCAACGGCTTCGCTGTCTTCGTCCCCAACGCGCGCGGCTCGACCGGCTATGGGCTTAGCTACATGAAAAAAGTGGACCGCGACTGGGGCGGCAACGACCGGCTCGATCACGTCTTCGCGATGACGAAAGTCTTGCCGAAAGACAAACGCCTCGATGTCGCCCGCGCCGGTGTCGTCGGCCGGTCGTATGGCGGCTACATGACACTCACACTCGCCGCCCGGCATCCCGACCTCTGGACCGCCGCCGTCGATATGTTCGGTCCGTCCGACCTGATCAACTGGGTCGAGCGCATCCCGGAAACGTGGAAGCCGTACTTCGCCCTCACCATCGGCGACCCGGTCAAAGACCGCGACGAACTGCTCGCCCGGTCCCCGAAGACATATCTGGCCGGCATCAACGCCCCCATGCTCGTCATCCAGGGCAAGAACGACCCGCGCGTCACCGCCAAAGATTCGCAGGAGGTCGTCGAACAACTCCGCGCCGCCGGCAAGAGCGCCGAGTTCCTCCTCTTCGAGAACGAAGGCCACGATGTCCTCAAGTTCGAAAACCGCGTCCGCTGCTACAACGCCATCACCGACTTCTTCAAGAAACACCTCCAGCTGTGATACAGTGAAGCGGACATGCGAAGACTCGTGCGAATCATCGGGATGTTGGCATTGCTGGCTCTGACGGTGTTTTGCGTTTTCGGGTTCATGGCGACCTATGAATATCCCGACGTCGCGAAACGATTGCCGTGGCAGATCGGCTACGGGATGCTCGGCCTGACTTGCCTTGGCGGAGTAGTCATGTTGTTGCGATCGCGGTAAGCCACGCGCCGATTTTTCTTGCTGCCAAGCTGGGGCGGTCTGGTAGTGTGGAGTCGCTGCGAGCTTTACCGGGAGGAAGACCATGGCGACGGACACACCGGCGGTCGAGGTCGAAAATCTGGTACGTCAATTCGGCGAGATGCGCGCGCTGGATGATGTGAGCGTCACCATTCGCAAAGGCGAATTCTTTTCCCTCCTCGGTCCGTCCGGCTGCGGCAAGACCACGTTGCTGCGCATCATCGGCGGCCTCGACATCGCCGATGCTGGCATCGTCCGCATCAACGGCGTCGATGCCACCGAGATCCCCTGTCACAAACGCCCCATCAACACCGTCTTTCAATCCTACGCGTTGTTCCCACACATGACGGTGCGTGACAACATCGGCTTCGGCCTGCGCATGAAGAAGGTGTCCAAGCCGGACATCGAGGAGCGCGTCAAACGCGTGCTCGACATGGTGCAGATCACCAAGCTGGCCGACCGGAAACCCACGCAACTCTCCGGCGGCCAGAAACAGCGCGTCGCCCTCGCTCGCGCCATCGTCAACGAACCGCAAGTGTTGCTACTCGATGAACCGCTCGGCGCGCTCGACTTGAAACTGCGCAAGGAATTGCAGATTGAACTGCTCAATATCCAGCGCCGCGTCGGCATCACGTTCATCTATGTGACGCACGATCAGGAAGAGGCGCTGGTGATGAGCGACCGCATCGCCGTCATGCGCATCGGCAAGATCGAGCAAATGGGCGAAGCCGAGGATTTGTACGAGAACCCGAGCACTCGGTTCGTCAGCGGATTCCTCGGCTCGTGCAATCTTTTCGATGCGACCGTCAAACAACGCAGCGCAACCGGCGCCGTGGTCTCGACCCCGGCCGGCGAGTTGCGCGTGGAGTTTGGGGCCAACCCACCGGCCGCAACGAAGAACGAGAAATTCACCGTCGCCATCCGGCCCGAGAAAGTTTCGTTGTGCGCGCCCGGCGAATGCGCCGGTGAGAACCGTATCAAGGTGAAGGTCAAGGAGTTGATCTACATCGGCTCGGAAACGCATTACGTCCTGCAGGCCGGCCCGCAGACGATCACCACCGAGGCGATGAACACGAAGGTCGGCTGGCAAGGCTTCGACATCGGCGCCGACGCGGTGGCGTACTTGCCGGCAGCGGGGCTGTTGGTGTTGGACGACTAGAATGAAAATGCGCAAGAAAGGTGAGATCCGGTTCGGCGAGCACCTGACCCATACCGGTCAGGTCCTTCGCTCCGGGATGACGAGCGGGCCCGGCATCTTTTGGGTGACGTTCTTTTTGCTGGGCCCGTTGTTGTGGATCGGCGTGATCAGTTTCATGACGCGCGGCGAATCCGGTGGCTATGAGCGGCCGTTCACGTTCGAGAATTACACGCGCTTTGCCGGGTGGGGCTTTTTCGGGTACGACCTGCTCTATCCGCAAATCATCCTGCGCAGTTTGGTGCTCGGGGCCGGTACGGCGATCCTGTGCATGTTGGCGGCGTTGCCGCTGGCTTTCTTCATCGCGGGGTTGCCGCCCAAGCATAAGAATCTGGCGTTGACGCTGGTGCTGATCCCATTCTGGACGAATCTGCTGATTCGCACGTACGCTTGGCAGATTTTGCTCGCGCCGGAAAGTCCGCTGACGTGGTTGTTCGTGAAACTGCATCTCGTGGCGGAAGGCACGTCGTTGTATCCCGGCACGATGGCGGTGTACATCGGGATGATCTGCGATTATCTGCCGTTTCTGGTGTTGCCGTTATATTCGTCCGTCGAGAAGATTGATTGGAGCATCGCCGAGGCCGCGAGCGATCTGGGCGCGGACTCGCCGCGGGTGTTCTGGCACGCGATCCTGCCGCAGGTAACGCCGGGATTGGTGGCCGGCATCATCCTGGTCTTGATACCGGCGACGGGACAGTTTGTGATACCGGATTTGCTCGGCGGGGCGAAGGTGCAGATGCTGGGCAACGTGATCCAACAGCAATTCGGGCCGAGCCGGGATTGGCCGTTCGGGTCGGCGATTTCGTTTATCGGGATGGGCGTGGTGTTGCTGGGGCTGTGGGGCTACGCGAAAGCGGCCGGCGAGAAGGGCGGTGACTTGCTGTGAGGCGTGCGTCACTACCGCTGTGGTTGTTGGCAACGTTCTTGTACATCTTCATGTACGCGCCCATCGTGGTGGTGATTGTGTTCTCGTTCAATGCGGCGAAACACGGCGGGCCATGGACGGGTTTCACGACGGAGTGGTACGCGAAGTTGCTCGACAGCCCGGATAAGCTGCTGGCCACGCAGAACACGATGGTGCTGGCGTTTGCGAGCACGATCCTGGCGACGGTGCTCGGCACCGGCTTGGGCTACGGAATGAGCCGCTACGATTTTCCAGGCAAGAAACTGTTTTCGATGGCGATGTACATCCCGGTCATGATTCCCGACATCGTGATGGCCGTGGCGATGGTGTCGTTCTTCGCGGTGATCCGTGCGTGGTTGGGATTGTTTGAGTTGGGCATGACGACGATGATCATCGCGCACATCACGTTTCAGATTCCATTCGTGGCGATTGTGGTGCGGTCGCGCCTGACCGGCATGGATCCGGCCATCGAGGAAGCCGCGCACGATCTGGGCGCCGATTCGTGGCGGACGTTTTGGCATGTGACGTTCCCGTTGATGATGCCGGGCGTGCTGGCGGGGGGGATGCTCGCTTTTACATTGAGCTTGGATGATTTTGTGGTTAGCTTCTTCACGACAGGACCAGGGGCAACAACATTGCCGATTCTAATCTACTCGTCGGTCAAGCGCGGCATTACGCCGGACATCAACGCGTTGTCCACGTTGATCGTGCTGGCGTCCGTCATCGGAACCATCGGGGTCACATTGCTCCAGCGCCCCGCCAAACCCTCAGGAGGCTAGTCATGTTCAAGCGTCTCGCTGTGATTGCCGTCTCGCTGCTGCTCACCGGCTCGGCCTGGGCGCAGAAAAACAAACTGAACCTCTACATCTGGAGCGAGTACATCGACCCGCAGATCATTAAGAATTTCGAAAAGGAATTCGACTGCAAGGTCACAGTGGACCTCTTCGAGGACCTCGAGAGCATGATCGCCAAATTGCAGGCCGGCGGCAGCTCCCTCTACGACATTGTCTGGCCGTCGGACTACGTCGTCCAGCCGATGATCAAAAGCGGACTCCTCTCGCCGTTACGCAAAGAGAACATCCCGAACTTCAAGAACATGGACCCGGAGTTCGTCGACCGCGACTACGATCCCGGCAACGTCTACACCGCCCCGTACCTCTGGGGCACCGTCGGCATCTACGTGCGCAAGAAACCCGGCGCGACCGTTGACGAGACTTGGGGACTGCTGTTTGACCCGGCGAAGGCCGTCGGCCCGTTCCTGCTGATGGACGACGCCCGCGCCATGATCGGCGGCGCCCTCAAATACAAAGGCTATAGCCTGAACTCCGTCGACAAAAAGCAACTCAAAGAAGCCCGCGACATTCTCATCGAAGCCAAGAAACGTTCCGTCGGTTTCGATGGCGGCGTCGGCATCAAGAACAAGGTTCTCGCCAAGGTCTGCCGGCTCGGCGTCGTGTACAACGGCGACGCCGTCCGCGGCATGAACGAAGAACCCGAAACCTACTACTTCGTCCCCCGGGAAGGCACCGAGATCTGGCGCGACAACATGGCCATCCCCGCCAAAGCCCCCAACCGCGACATGGCCGAGAAATTCATCAACTACATCCTCGACGAGAAGGTCGGCGCGCAACTGGCCAACTACATCCAGTACGCCACACCCAATGCCGCCGCGCGACAGTACGTCAACGCAGCCGACCTGAAGAATACCGCCATCTACCCCACCCCCGAACAAGTGAAGGTATTGGAAGGCGTCAAAGACCTCGGCTCCAAGACCGGCTGGTACGACGAACTCTGGACCTCGATCAAGTCGAGGTAGGGCGACTTAGGCGCGGGAGCGCCTAGTTGATTTGCGACGCGAAAGTGTGTGGCGTGTGGCGTTGATCCACTGAGGTTTGTCCGAGGCAACCCTACAAGTTGGAAGTTTCGGCTTTTGTGTCGTCTGACGCCGGTTTCTGAATCTCATCCTCATTGTATGCGTCTTCCCAATCGTGCACGATAGCCGCTCCGAAAATGCTAAAGTAATTATCTCCGAACGACCTCGACCAATTGTAGATGTCTAGGCCCTTGATGGCGTTCCATACGGGCATATATAAGTTCATAACTGGAACGAACCTGTCTGGATCGATTTTTTCCCACAACTCCTCAATATGCTGCCATGGCAGCAAACCTCGATGCGCTCCGATGTCATTTCGGATTTCGTACAGGTCCGCCTCGATCGGCCGCACGCCTTTCCAGAATCGTTTGAATACCATGCGACAATTTTCTCTTTGCACTTTCGTAACATAGCGAAATGGAGCAGCTTTTCCTTTCACGAGGGGTTCTGCCTTCTCTATGATGGATTGAAGCTCTTTCAATGGTTCGAGGAGCGAGCGGAACTCTACCAGGACATACTTGAACAGAAGTTTCTCCGCGATCCTGTCATCTTTGTGCTTAACTCGAATCTCACTCAGTTTCACCAAGTCGCCCCAGATGTGGTTCAAGTGGATCAACAGGTCTGCTGCTCGATTTGACGGATACCACGAATCCGAAGGCCGGTGGTAAACAGGATGATAGGCAGGTGTGCCATTTTTAGGCATTTCTTCGAACTCTTGCATTCGAGTTTACCTGCTTTCTCCCTCTACGATTTTGATTTCGTCTTCCGTCAGCCCGTACAACTCGTAGGCGAGTTTGTCGATTTGGCGATCGAGGTCGGTGCAGCGGCGCTCGTAGTAGGTCTTGTCCTTGTCGGTCTTGGCTTTGGCGAGTTGCTTCTTCGCTTCCAACATTTGCTCCACTAGGCGCATCATCGCGTCGTGTTGCAACTTCTCACCGGGATCGGCAAGGTCCAGTTTGCGAATAGGAACTTGCGCCAGACTGAAAATCGTCACTTGCGGGAACGATGTCTTGAAGTCGGCAAACATCGTGCGCCAGAAGAAGCCGGTCAGCCGCGAGTTAAGAATGCCCAACAAGCAAAGTTCGGTTTCGACGCTGTCAGCTTTCACGGTGAAAATGTTGCCGGTCACTGCGAGCGGAGAGCGCAGGATGCTTGCGGTGGGTTCCTCGCAGATTTGGCGCACGACAAGTTTGTGCGGCGCGAAATGCACTTCCTCATCCCAACAGCCGCCGGCAGTCTTGGGTTTCTTAAAAAGCACGAACTCCGAAGTCCGGGCCGTATGGTAACGGCGCACGTCGCTACCGGCAAGGATTGGTACATGCTGCAAAGTTTTCTTGGTCTTGGCGAAGTACTTGTCGCGGTCGCCGGTAATCAAACCTCGATTGATCGTGGCGACTTTCTCCAGCGGCTCGAAATCCGTCACCAGGCGGCGAATTAGCGATGCGTTCTTATCATTGACCAAGATGTTCCACACGTGGCCGGGCAACGAAGCAAACGTTACTTGTCGTGTGCGAGAGTGAAATGCAGGGCTTGCCGTAAACTCCGGGTCAAGTTGATCGGTCGTGAGGACTTCCTGATCTTCTCGCTTTGCCTGCGTTCCCTCACGACGAAATACTAGAACGGAGGTATGAACGTCGGCGTCGGCAAAGACACGGTCACGCGCCACAGCGATCTGCTCAATGCAGCATTGATCCATCAACCAGCCACGAAGTGTTTCGGCGTAAACATTGTTAAGAATCGTCGTGGGCACGATGTAGCTGAAACGCCCCCCGTCCTTCAGCAATGAGGCCGCGCGCTGCAAGAACATGTGAAATAGATCAATCTTGAACTCGGCGGCCACGTAATGACTGCGAAGGTATGTGAGAACATTCGGCGTCGTGTTGTGCGGTTGAAGCATCCGATATGGCGGGTTGCCAACAATAGCGTCGAAACCGCGTGTTTCTCTCAGCGGCGACGGATGCACTCTGCGCCCACCTTCGCGTCCGATGCTGCTAGCCACGCTATACTCGGATTCCGTTTCACGCAGCGTCGCCGGTCGTTGCCCAAAGATATGCGGGAATGCGTCCTCGAAGTTCAAGGGGTTGAGTTTGCGCTCTTCCTCACCGGCAAAGAGTTGACCATCGAGAATGTCTGTGCCGATGAGCGAGTTGCCGCAGACGATGTTTTTGTTGAGCGGTGGCAGTAGCGTTTCGTGAAACTCCAGTTGGTGTTCGCGGGCGCTGGCAGTCGTTTCGTCCTTGAGCAGCTTGAGATAAAGCGAAAGTTGGCAGACCTCGACGGCTTGAGCGTCGATGTCCACACCGTAGATGTTATTGAGCAGGATTTCGCGTTTCTTACGCAGTGAGAGGTAGAGTTTTCCGTCGCGCTCAATGCAGTCACCTTTGCGCGCCTTCTTGGGATTCGCGTTGTAGTAGTTGCCGTGGTAGTGCAACAACAAGTCATACACGCCGAGCAGGAACGAGCCGCTGCCGCAGGCGATGTCTGCGAAACGCATACCGGCAATCTGTTCAGGAGTCTTGCCGGCAATGAGTTTGCCGACGGTTTGCTCCACGATGTAGCGCACGATGTACTCAGGCGTGTAGTAGACGCCACCGGCTTTGCGGACTTCGGGTTTCTCCTCGACGCGGACGCGTTTGTCAGTGGCGACAATGACCTTGCCGAGAAAGCGTTCGTAAATCGAGCCAAGGATGTGAATCGGAATGGCGTTGAAGTCGTATGGCGAGTTGACGTGCGCCAGCTTCTCGCAGATGTCCGCGAAGGTGTTGTCGTCCACGCGAAAGCCGGGCTTGTCGAGAATGGCGTGATCTTTGAAAACGATGCCGTTGTAGATGCCGTCGAGCCGGCGGCTGGTGGCGATAAAGTCTTCCCATGCCGTGCCCTTGTCGCCGAACTTGTCCACGAGCCGCTGTGCTTCGATGCCTTTGTCTTCGAGGAAGCGGATGAACACGAGCCGGTCGAGCGCGCGTTGTGTGGCTTCCGTAAGCTGTTCGCTGTCGAGCTTTGGGTTCTTGTTCTTGAACGCCTTCGCGAGATCAGTCCGGTACTCGTCGAGCTCTTTTAGAAAAGATTCGTCAATGCTCTGCCAACCCCCGGCAAACAAGCCGCGTTGGACGGCTTTGCCGCGAGGTTTCGGAAGCCCCTTGGCACGCTTCTCCAATGAACCATCGGCGATAGCCTCGCGGGAGAACAGCCAGTAGATTTCCTCGAATTTCTTGCGGTTGGTGTATTCGCTGTAGTGATACCGGCTAACATACCGGTTGAGGGCCGTATCTACGTCGGGCTTGTACCGGCAGTCGAGGACATGGAATTGCTCAAAATCAGTAAGTACGGCGAGCGGCGTTTCGCTGTTCCAGCCGTACCGGACTGTCTGAAAGTAGTTTTCCTTTGACGCAATGTCGCCGTGCGGCTTCTTCGCCTCAACGAAGAAGCGAACATCCCGGAAGTTCGGCGCAAGGTGAAAGGCATAGTCAGCGCGACGTTGCCCGGCGGCCGAAACGCTTTGCTCAACTTTGACTTCTTGCTCGTAAGGATTCTTCTGAAAGTCGTGCAAGACATCCCAGCCCAGCGCCATGAAGAACTTATTGATGAAATCCTGCCGGACTTCGGCTTCTTGATACGCGGGCGAGAGATACCGGGATTCGTTAGCCTTAAACGTGGCGGCGAGCTTGCCGACCTGCTCAAATGCTTCGTCGAAAGCGGTTGTCGCCATGCCAGCGAAGTTTATGGCGGCGGGGGTGTTGCCGTCAACGACGGACGGCCCGCAGCGGTTGCGTCCAGCACATCATGGCCGCGTTTCGGGCGCAACCGCCGTTGCATCATACCCGCCGATGGATTTTGTCTCTACTTTCTGGGTTTAAACTCGGTGCTGAGAGGCTGCTCGCCGATGTTCCCGGCTTGCGAACCGGCCACGCCTCCGGCATCATCAGGCCATGCCCCAAGACCTGAACGCGGCGCGCAAGGAGTCTGCCTACGTCCTTGACCTCATTGGCAAGAAGGAACTTTCCGCTGCCGAACGCAAGCGTGTGATCGAAGAGTCCGTCCGGTATTGGATCGATCACGTCAACGAAGGCTTCCTGCAATACCGGAAATCCGTTTCGACCGACTACACCGCCGTCGAGTGGTCAGATGAAGGCGCGTGCTTCAAGGACATCAACGGCAAGGAGTTCATCGACATGCTCGGCGGCTTCGGCATCTACGTGACCGGCCACCGCCATCCGAAAGTGCTCAAAGCCGTCCTCGACCAACTCAGCCGGCAAGCCATCCACTCGCAGGAACTCATTGATCCGCTCCGTACGTACCTCGCCCACCTCGTCGCACTGATCACGCCCGGCGATCTCCAATTTGCGTTTCTTACCAACTCCGGGACCGAATCCGTCGAGGGCTGTCTCAAGATGGCTGTCGTCACGACCGGCCGCCACAAGTTCATCGGCATGCTCGGCGGCTTCCACGGCAAATCCATGGGTTCGCTCGGCGGCACGTCCAAGGCCATCTTCCGCGAACCTTTCTTACCGCTCCAGAACTGGACGCACGTTCCGTTCGGCGACAAGGACGCGCTCAAGATGATCATGGAGTCCTGCGATTTCTCCGGCGACCGCGTGGCTGCCGTCGTCGTCGAACCGATCCAAGGCGAAGGCGGCATCAACGTTGCCCCACCCGGCTACCTCGCCGCTGCGCGCGAACTCTGCGACAAATACGGCGCGATGCTCGTGTTCGACGAAATCCAATCCGGCATGGGTCGCTCCGGCAAGATGTGCGCGTGCGAACATGATGGAGTCGTCCCGGACCTGATGGCGCTCGGCAAAGGGTTCGGCGGAGGTGTCATGCCGATTGGCGCGACCGTCGGCACGCCGAAGACGTGGCAGAAATACATCGAAAACCCATTCCTGCACACGACGACGTTCGGCGGCAACCCGGTATGCTGCGCTGCCGCCATCGCCACCATCAACGTCCTGCTTGAGGAAGATTTACCGGCGCAAGCTGCCAAGAAGGGCGAGTACCTGCTGAAGAACATCAACGACCTCGCGAAGAAATACTCGAAAGCTCTCAAGCTCTGCCGGGGCCGCGGCTTGATGCTCGGCATGGAATTCGCCGACAACGATCTCGGCTACGAGGTCGCCAAGAATCTGTTCGCCCGGCAAATCCTCATCAGCGGCACCTACATCAACGCCCGCGTCCTGCGCATCGAACCGCCGCTCGTCATCCCGCAAGCCCAACTCGACCGGTTTCTCGAAGCGCTGGAAGACTCCCTCCGGCAAGTCTACAAAGATCACCGGCTCTAGCGTCGTGCAGATCGTCTGTCCCAACTGCGGCGAGGAATTCGAAGTTTCATTCGACTCCGGCGAAGCCAATGCGGAGTTCGTTATCGACTGCGAGATCTGTTGCCGCCCGATGACCGTTGTCGTGCGAGCCGGTGACGTTCAAGTGACACCGGCTTGAGTCATGCGTCCCATCGAACAAGCGTGCTACTGGCTTGCGACGCGTCCGCCAACGCCGACCCAGACACTCGACGGTAACCTCGAAGCTGATGTCGCCATCATCGGCGCAGGGTTTACCGGGTTGTGGACGGCGCATTTTCTCCGGCAACTCGAACCCAAAACTGAAATCGTCGTCCTCGAGCAAGGCGTCGCCGGCTACGGCGGCAGTGGACGCAATGCCGGCATCGTCAGCACCTGCCTCGACCATTCGCATGAATTGGCCGCTGTGCACTTCGGTCGGGAAGAAGCCGACCGGCTCGCGAGGATCGGGCTGCAAAACATCGACGAACTCGCGGCGTTTGCCGGCAACGACTGCGACTTCGAGCGCACCGGTCAACTCCACGTCGCGCTCACGCCCACGCCCGGCATGACGATGACCGCCGAGGAGGTGCGGCGGGAGTTGAACTCGCCGCTCTACCTCGGCGGCACATTCGTACCGGGCGGCGGCATCCTCAACCCGGTGAAGCTCGTGGACAAGTTGCGCCGCGATGTCCGGCTCTTCGAGCGTTCGCCGGTCACGTACATCGCCGGCAACACCGTGCGGACGCCTGCCGGCGAAGTGCACGCGCGCAAGATCGTGCTCGCGACAGACGCGTATTCGCATCACCTCCTCCCTCAATTGCTCCGGTACTTCATTCCGTTGTACGATTACATTTTGGTCAGTGAACCGCTCACCGCCGCGCAGCACGCCGCCATCGGCTGGCGCAACCGGCAAGGCGTGACGGATGGCCGCACGTTCTTCAACTACTACCGGCTCACCGCCGACAACCGGATTCTGTGGGGCACAAGCGAGGCGATGTACTATCCGCCGAACCGCGTGGACGAATCCTGCGATCATTCCGAGTGGCATTACCAATCGTTGCGGGAAAGTTTCAAAAGTCACTTCCCGCAGTTGACCGGCTTGAAATGGGAATATGCGTGGGGCGGCCCGATTGCCTCGACCACCCGTCTCACTCCGTTCTTCGGCGCGACCGGCAACGTGATCTACGCGCTGGGTTACACCGGCCATGGCATCGGCAGCACACGCGTCGCCGGCAAAATTCTCGCGCACATGGCGTTGGCGAAACCAAACGAGTTACTGAATCTCGCGATGGTGCAGCGCAAGCCGTTCCCCTATCCGCCTGAGCCGGTCCGCTCGTGGGCCGTCAACGCCGTCACGAATTCGCTCCGCCGGGTGGACGCCGGCGAGAAACCCGGTATGTTGCTGCGAGTTCTCGATGTATTCGGCATTGGGTTTTCGAGCTAACATGAAAGGTCGCGGCGCAGCAGAGAATCCGACGAATCGGTTCGAGCATACTGTGTTCGAACGCGATGCAGATTGGGACGAACCAGACGACCCGGCGCCGAAAACGCAGTTCTACCGGGATGCGTCAGAGTCGCTCATCACCTACAACGCGAGTCCCGACGTCGGCTTCAGCGCGAGCATCAACGTGTACCGGGGCTGCGAGCATGGCTGCATCTATTGCTACGCCCGGCCATTCCATGAATACCTCGGCTTCTCGGCGGGTCTCGATTTTGAAACAAAGATCGTGGTGAAAGAGAACGCACCGGAATTGTTGCGGCGCGAGTTGATGTCACGGAAATGGAAACCGCAAACCATCGCAATGAGCGGTGTGACGGATTGTTATCAGCCGGTCGAGCGCCGGCTGAAGCTGACGCGCCGGTGCCTCGAAGTGCTCGCGGAGTTTCGGAATCCGGTCGGGATCGTCACGAAGAACTATCTCGTCACGCGCGACATTGATCTACTGCGCGAACTGGCCCGGCACAACGCGGCCGTTGTCTTCGTCTCGGTGACGACGCTCGATCCGAAGCTCGCCGGTATGATGGAGCCGCGCACGGCGATGCCGGCGGCGCGACTGCGCGCCATCCGGGAACTCACCGCGGCCGGCATTCCCGCCGGTGTGTTTGTGGCGCCGGTCATCCCCGGACTGACCGATCACGAGTTGCCGGCGATTGTGAAAGCGGCGGCGGAAGCGGGAGCGCGATTTGCCGGCATGGTGCCGGTGCGGTTGCCGTATGGCGTGAAAGATTTGTTCGAGCAATGGCTGGGGCAACATTTTCCCGACCGCAAGGCGAAGGTGCTGGCGCAGATTCGCGCGATGCGGGGCGGGAAGTTGAACGAGGGAGAATTCGGCAAGCGAATGCGCGGCGAAGGAATTCTGGCGAAGCAGACGGCGAAATTGTTCGCGGTGGCGTGCCGGAAGGCGGGGATTTCCGGCAAGATACCGGAGCTTTCGATGGCGGCGTTCCGTCGGCCGCCCGGCGCGCAGATGGAACTGCTCTGAGAAAAATGGTGGAGGCGGTGGGAGTTGAACCCACGTCCTTTACCGAGCGCACGCGAGTGACTACATGCTTAGTCCCGGTTTAGGTCTCGCCCGCGCAACTGCCACGGGACAGGCTATTGCGCGCGCCAGTCTCCAGTTGTAGTTTCGCCCGCCGGCCTGAAGACGACACCGGCGAACTAACCTGCTGTCGTCGTCCCGGCCCCACCAGCAGGTGTCGTGGGCGGGACGTCGCGGGCAATTAAGCCGCGAGAGCGAGCTCTGTGTTCGCTGTTATGTGTTTGTCCGGTGTTTAACGAGGCCTCCGAACCACCTCGGCATGCCGCTCACGCCCACTCCGCAAAGTCGAATCCGTTTCGCCCCCGGAAATGTTCGTGCGACGGCGGGAATATGCGGGAGAATGCGGCAGAAGGCAAGCCCGCCCTAGGCGGGCAAGCGCGGGTCAGCCGCGGAGAAAGTGTCGCGTGCACGGGCTGGGAGGTGTGCTCCGTTCGTGGTCGGAGGAGGCGCCGACCTTGATGGCGTTGGGGGATGCGAACAGAAGTCTCCCAACCCGTGGCACGCGGACGTCTAGCGGCGACTGGCCTGCCGGAGGCAGTACAACCTGCGCGCCCTGCGCAGCCTGCCGACCGGCTGGCCCTAAAGCCAGTACGCCGAAAGTGGTGTTCATGTCATTGCTCGCTGTAGGCGTCGGCGAGTTGCATCAACGCGCCGAGGTTCAGCGGTTTTTGGAGGATGCGATCGACCTGATTGGCCTCGGCGCTGGCGGTCATGGCCTCGGCGAAGTAGCCGGTGCAGATGACGACGTGCGCTTGCGGGCATTTCGCCTTGATCTTGCCGGCCAGTTCGACGCCATCCATGCCGGGCATCATCATGTCCAGCAACGCGAGATCGACCGGGTTATGACGGACAAATTCCAGCGCGGCCCGCGGCGTGTCGCGCACTTCAATGCTGCGATGCGGCGCCGTCAGCAGCTCCGCCAGCAGCGCGCGAATGTGCGGATCGTCATCGACGATCAGTACCCGATAGGCCGATCGGCCGGTCGTGCTGGTTGAGGATTTGATGTCTGAGCTCATTCCTGACAACGCCTTCGGGACTACGTTTAGCAGTGGGTATGCCAATGGGCGCGCACGCCAGCAAATATGCGCCCCCGGTAGGCACGCGCTTCGTGTCGTCAGAACGGATAGCCCAAAAATGTGCATTCACCGCAGATGTTGGAATGCCCGGAGGCACGTCGAAGTTGACTTGCCCGGACGTGCTAGGCAATATCGCGCCGCCAATGAGGAAACCGTCCGTCACCGTCCGCGTGCCGGCCACGACCGCCAATCTCGGGCCGGGTTTCGACACACTCGGCATCGCGCTGAAGCTGCACAACCACATCTCGATCCGCGAAGCAGACACCCCGGCCATTGAGCGCGTGGACGCGATGCGCGGCCATGCCGGCGCGTTGGCCATGACTCGGGAAGCGATGGACGCGTTCTTTCGCCGCAGCAAGGTCAAGCCGCACGGCGCGCAAATCGAAGTCAAAGGCGACGTGCCGACGACCGGTGGACTGGGATCCAGCGTGACAGTCCGGCTGGGAATCGTGTACGCGCTGAATGAATTGAATCATCAGCCACTTTCCGACAACGCCTTGCTCGAGGTGGTCACCGAATTGGAGCACCACCCCGACAATGCCGCCCCGGCGTTGTTTGGTGGTTTCGTCGTGTCCGGCATCATTGACGGCACGATTCGGTACCGGCGATTCAATGTGCCGGCGGCGCTGAAGTTTGTCGTGTGCATCCCGGATTTTGCGGTCTCCACCGAGAAAGCCCGGGCGCTGCTGCCGAAACAGGTCCCGCTCAGCGACGCGGTCGAGAACATGAAACGGGTCGCCCTGATTACCTCGATCTTCGCGACCGGCGATTACTCGTTGCTGCGCGGATTGTTCGAAGACAAGCTCCATCAGCCCTACCGGAAGAAGCTGATCCCGATGCTCGACGAGGTGATCGCGGCCGGCGTGGAAGCCGGCGCGCTGGCCGGCTGGCTCAGCGGTAGCGGTTCGTCGATCATGTGCATCACCGAGCAAAAGGAAAAGGCTGTGGCGGAAGCCATGGCCAGCGTCGTAGCTCGGCAACGAATCCGTTGCGAGACGCACGTGCTCGCCGCCGACAACGACGGCACGCGCGTCAAACGCGCCTGACCGTCAGTGCTCCGCCAACGAGCGGAAGTAACTGAGATTTTCCAGTTCGATCGCCAGATTGACGTTGCTGACGACGATGTGACTTGGGACGCGCAACACGACCGGCGCGAAGTTCAGAACGGCCGTGATACCGGCGGAGACGAGGTGATCGGCGGCCGATTGCGCCACGGCGGCCGGCACGGTGATGATCGCCATCTTCACGCGATGGGACCGGACAAACGACTTCAGCTCCTCCATCGAGAGGACCGGCTGACGGAGTTTTGATCGCCGCGACGTGTCGAGATCAAAACCCGCGACGACTTCGAAGCCTTCCTTCTCGAAGCTCTTGTAGTTCATCAACGCCGCGCCGAGATTACCCACGCCGACGAGCACGACCGGCCGAAGCTCCTTGCGACCGAGCACATCGCGAATCTTCTCGCGCAAGGTGGCGACCTCGTAGCCCAGCCCGCGCGTGCCGAAATGACCGAAGAACGTGAGGTCCTTGCGGAGTTGGGTCGGCTTGACGCCGGCCGCCAGCGCGAGAGCGTGACTCGACACCATCAAGACGCCGGTTTCATGAAGTTGGTCGAGGCAGCGCAAATACACGCTGAGCCGGTACACTGATTTCTTGGGAATGGCGCTTCTCATCGCGATGTGCAACTTTCAGATTACGGATACCGGGCGGCAAAGTCAAAACCGCAAACCCCACAAAAGCCAAACCCCGACACTTGCGTGTCGGGGTTCAAGCTGAATCCGCACGATTGCTCGTGCGAACGTGATTAGTTATTCAAGAACGAGCTGGCGGCAATGGCGCCAACGCCTGTGGTCGTGTTGGTCGCTGGGAACGTAGTCTTCCATTCCACGTGTCCGTCGCCAAAGAGGATGTTTCCGCCGGCATCCTTGTGGTTGCCCTGCGTGTTATTCCACTTGGAGCCGTTGTTAAGAGCGGCACTGGTTCCATAGGCGACAACGCCGCGATCCCACATGATGAGGTCCGAAACGTTCGCCTGCCACACCAAGCTGGTCGGCGCGCCGCCGCCCAACTGATACGCGTAGCTGATGTTGACTACCGACAAGGTGTTTGTCGAGGAGGCCGCCAAGGTCTGCGTGCTCGGGCAAACAAGCGACTTCGGGCCGCCGAGAGTACTCATGAGCAGAAGCATGTGCGCCGCCGTGATGTCGGGCGTCGTGCTCGTGGTGGCCGGGCACTTGTCGTTGAAATCCACCGAGTATTGAGCGATGGACAGGCCGATTTGTTTCAGGTTGTTTAGACACTGGGTGCGGCGCGCTTTTTCACGCGTCGAGCTCAGCGCCGGCAGGAGCATTCCCGCCAGAATTGCAATGATTGCAATCACGACCAGCAGCTCGATGAGCGTAAAGCCGCCAATCTTTGTTTTGAAGAATTTCGTCATGGTATGTTGTGCCTCCGTCTTGGGTTGTGCAGCAATGCGTTGTGTTCTGGGGAACGCCTGGTTGCGATGCCTCTCACCGACCGTGCGCCCGACTAACTCTACCTCCACACACGCTATCCGCCACGCATTTTTCTGTCAACACCAAATTCCCACCCGCCGGCCTACAGGTTTTCCGCGAGGCGCTCAATTTCTCCATCGCTATTATAGAAATGGGCCGAAACCCGCACACATTGCCGACCGTCGCGACACTTCCGTAACGATGTAATGATGTTGCGTTGCAGCAGTTTGGAATGAACCGTCGCTGCGTCATTGTGCTCCGAGATCAATGACACCCCGCCGGAAAGATTCGTCCCCTCGGCCGGCCCGAGCGTTTCGTACCCGCGCCCCCGCCCAACGCCAATCACCCGGCGGGCAACCGCCAACACCCGACCCTCGATTGCCTCCAGTCCGATTTCCTCGATCAGCTCCAACGCGGCCTTTAGACCCACAATTCCCACCAAACTCAAACTCCC
>Ga0247727_10007519_pt1 | contig 20718 bp, 16 predicted proteins | sample WisWelCaveWW1625_FD_202498 | JGI IMG/M metagenome (GOLD analysis project Ga0247727, IMG submission 202498) | Biofilm microbial communities from Wishing Well Cave, Virginia, United States - WW16-25 | ecosystem: Environmental > Aquatic > Deep subsurface > Groundwater > Cave microbial mat | place... | reverse complement strand
CGCTGCGCGGCGGGCTGGCGATGGGGCTGGGGGTGAGATTTTGAGGTAAGCTAAATTTCGTAATTTTGCTCGCTCTACCGCCCGGTCACTTCAATTGTCCGGGCGGTTATAACATTTTCAGACGAGCCGCTTCTATTTTGTGAATACCATCTTCTTCGTCGCCTCAAATCGTTTCTCTCCTCTAACTTCTATTCGATAAAAATAAATCCCCGCAGCAAATTGACGCAGATCAACCACCCTTTCATAAAATCCAACATCACGTGGCTCGTCATTTTCCAAAGTGGTAACTTCGGTTCCTAGCAAATTGTAAATCTTCAACGTGACTTTGCCGGCGACTGGAAGCTCGTAGCGAATCACGGTGGTCGGATTAAATGGGTTGGGATAATTCTGGTGCAGGGCAAAAGATGATGGCACTGCACTCAAACCCGCCGAATGTTTTTCAACAAACGATTTATCGCCCAAAAGGATGGTCAGCGTTTTGGTTGCAGTTGATTGTGGTAGATAGACAACGATCTCGGATTGTTTTCGCAAGTCACGCAGGAGCCGGCTGCTACGATCAAGGAGATAAATCTTCGTTTCTGTTGGAAGCGTCGCTAATTCTTCAAAATCCAGTTTAACTTCACTTCCTCCAACACCTTTTATTTGCAAGATCCATTCATAACCCGCTTCATTCAAAGGCCGGATATCTGCCGCCAAGCTTCTCTTCGGTTCGCTATTGTTTGTCGTAAAACTCAGGGACACTCCGCCCGGCACCAGCGGCGGCTCATAAAGGTCAAATTCATCTTGGCTCGCTTGCGCTTCCTTACGCAAGCCAATGTAATTTTCGTTATCCTGCAAACCTCGACTTTCTGCGCGTATTTGTGCTCTCCATTCGTCCCGACTAAAACTTTCATCAAAAGAACGCGCCAGTGGCGTTGTTGCAATACTTGCAGGGGAAGTCGAAGGAGTGAAAATCAATGTATCCGTCGCACTGGCATTGTAAACCGCCAATCCTGCCCAAGGGGACAATCTGAGATTCTGCTTGGTCCAGCCTTTGTTTAGGCTGCCGCCGTCATAAGACCATACATCTGGAATAAAAACGAGACTGGTGTCACGATTTTTGAGCCGCAGATCGATCAACGAAATTTCGAAATTGAATAGGTTTCCAATCAACGTCCAATCGTTTGCTCGCAACTGCCAACCGATAATATTACCCAAATCCGCATCCGTAGCTTTGGCTGTTGTGCCAGCCGATTTATTAGACAGGCTGCCGCTTTTGCGCCGAATGAGAAAGTAACTCTCACCAGGTTGAACAGGAATATTGGCACCTTCACGCCAGGTGTTGCCGCCTTCATAGCGCCAGAAAAAGTAGTCTTTGTCAATACCATAAGTGCCCAAATCGGTAAATATCGTTGACACCGCTTGATTTTCAACGATAAGAGGCAATGAGATTAGGCGATACGCTGAACCACTCGTACCGCCGGGAAGACCTGGAGAGCTACCAACTTCACCTGCACGAATTGATACCGGAATGGAGAAAAAGTTCAGGTTGCCGTTGCGCAGTGGTTGGTTGTTGCCGGCAGAATCTTCGGCGACGATTTGATAATCCACGCCGCGATTGGTGATGAACGGCGAAGGAATTTGTACCAAGTTGTTCTGAAACGCGGCTTTGTTTTGGTTTTCCCAGTTCTCTCCGGCGCGGCGATAATAGAGCACAAAGCTTTTAATGCCGCTGCCATTTCCATCCGTTGGTGCCGCCAAACTGACGGCAACAGCTTGATTGAGAGATGGTGTCACCACACTCAGTTGCGGCGAGCCAGAGGGAAAAACCGGCAATTGCGTATCTAGAAAAATGGAGCGAAAAGCTGTAACGATATTTCCGGCACGGTCTTTGAACTGGGCTTGCAGGTTTTTCAAGCCATCCTCTGGCCGCAAGTTCACATTAACTTGGGTATGAATTGGGTTACCCAAATCAAAGAATTGAAAACGCGTGAGATCAGTGTTGGCGAGATCACCTAACAATCGTACCGAGTCCGCGCCCGTTGCAGAAAGACGCAATACAACATTGGCCGTTTTAATATAAGCCGCTCCTGCCGCTATCTCCAAAACTGGATTTTGCGGAGCTCGCGTGTCAATGCTCAACTGCGCTGTCGGAGAAGCGACGCTTTCGATACCGGAGGCATTTTTCGCATACACACGGAAGGAAAAGAGGCCGTCCGGCAGCGCTTGGGTGAAGATGTAATTTGGTACTGACAAATCGGATATCGTCGTTGCGTTAGCAAAATTGGCAGAAACAGCATATTGTAAGCGATAGCTTTCTGCCCCATCAACCTGTGTCCATGAAATCGTCGGGGTATTATTGCTGGTTATCGGCACTGGAAGTTGGATGACCGGAGCCGCCGGGGCTTGACCGACATTGACCACGAAGCTATCAGCGGGTGAGACGCTTTCATTGCCCGCACGATCAACCGCTGTCACTCGCCAGTACCATTTCGCATCCGCTAAAATTGATGTCGTGTAGCTTGGATTTTCCGAAGCAAAAACACTATCGCGAGTGGTGGTCACACCGGAGAAGTTTTTGGTTTGTGAGAGATGAATCCGATAGCGGTCCATGCCGCTAGTGGTATCCGTTGACTTGGCCCAAAATAAGATACGCTTGTTCGGTTGGCCTAAAACAACTTGCGATGCGCCTGCGATTGGTGTTGTTGGCGATGTTGTATCCAAAATAATTTGAGTATTTCCTATGGCGGATTCATTCCAAGATAAATCCTTCAATTTTACATACACATTTTTGGCTCCATCATTACCTGACAAAATAAAAAATACGTTTGGATTATAGATCTCCCATTGAGCATCACTCAAGTCTGACTGCATGCCAATTTTCATGGAATCAAAACCAGCCGTCACGCCTTGTACAATCAATTCCAACGTAACATTTTTTGAAGGAGAATATTTTGCTCCTCCATTTATCCTAATCGTTGGCAATGTTGGAGAAATCTTATCCACATCTTGAAGATATACTCCCGATAATGTGCCAGCATATAATCGATTAGTAGATTCTATATAATTGAGTGTCGAGATGTAAGATAATGTTTGAAAACCACTCACAATAGGATACCATTTGATTCCATCATAACTTTTGAAAACCTCACCATTGTTTGTACCTGCATAAAGCACTTCATCGGTGCTAATCAAAGCAGTAATAGACTTACGAAACAAAGCAGTCAAAGAGAAATCTAAACCATTCTCACTCTTATGTATGCCATCACCTGCTCCAACATAAATGGTTCCATTCTTGATAGCAAAAGCATTAATAACCTTTTTGTTTATCGATCCAGAAACCGGCACCCAATCATTTCCATTCGTTGTTCTAAAAGCGCTGAAATCTGAAATAGCATAATTATTTACAGCGGCATAGAGCGAACCATTAGCGATAAAAAATATATCTACTGCTTTATCACGCATAACGGGAGAGTTTGTTTTAACCCAATTATACCCATCCAGACTTTCGATAAAACCATCTGAGAATGTACCTGCATATAGACGATCTCTAAAAGCAACTAATGATTTCACACCCTTAGAATTAAATGGCCAAGTTGCTTTTTGCCAGTTCAAACCATCCACACTGAAATAAATTACATCCTGATCATTTGCCGCATAAATTATTCCTTTGTGTTCTATTAGAGCATAGAAAAGAAAAGTTTTAGTTCCGGTCAAAAAAGTCCAATTCAATCCATCCGTGCTTCTAAAAATCCCTTCTTGCCTTGTCCCAGCATATAGCGCTCCCTTTGCTGATAAAAACAATGGCGTATCAAAACTCGGTCCCGTTGCTCTATCCCAATTCAATCCCCCATCTGTGCTTCTAAAAATGCCCTCTTTTGCTCCTGCAATCACGATGTTGGGATTGAGTTCCCTGACAAGCAAAGTCAATGTCGAAATTCCGATTTCTAATCCATTGTTTGCCTCTATCCAGTTCCAACCGTCGACGCTTTTATAAACACCACGTGCGGTACCTGCAAAAAGATAGCCCCCTTGATCTTTGATTGCATACACTCCTGTATTATTGTCAAGCCTAAATTCTAAAGGTGGATTTACATCATGCCAAGTTGCCCCATCGTCACTCCTAAATAACCCAAAACCGGTTGCGGCGTAAATAACTCCATTTTTTTCAAATAACGCCGCAACGACCATAACATTTTGACTGATTGTTCCTCTTATCCATGTTAAACCATCTGTGCTACTATAAACACCATTGTCAGTACCAGCATAAATCACTTCATTAACCACAAGAAAAGTATTCACCCTTTTGGGAGCATTTACTTTCACTACATCGATGTATTCCCAAGCTAGACCATCTTTACTCCTGAATATACCGTCGCGAGCAGCCGCTATAATAATTCCCTTGTTTTGAATTAGTGCTGAAATCTCTTTGCGAGCGATAGATGGTATACTGACTTTTTGCCAATTGAATCTATCAGTTGTTCTGTAGATACCTTCAGATGTTCCGGCATAAATAGTGGCATTGATTGAAAGAAAACAATTTATACTCTCGAAACGATTGAAAGATGCGTTTGTTTTTATCCAATTAACGCCATCATTACTTTTATATATACCACTATTATAATCTCTGCCATCATAACCACTACCAACGAAAATTTCTCCATTTACATCAGCTATAGACTGTACCCCTATAATATTCATAGGGGCATTTGCTAACTGCCAAGTTATTCCATCAGAGCTCTTATAAAGACCAATTCCAGCACCTGCATAGATTACATTGTTATGGATTAACATTGCTTTTATTAATTTGTTATTTAGTGGTGCTTTTGCCTGAACCCATTCCACACCCAAATTAGTAGTTTTATAAACACCAGACTCGAAAACACCTGTATAAATTACTCCTGGCTTAGATGGGTCTGGCAAAAGAATTGTGGCACTTTGTGTTTTTGCTGGTAGTCCTCCCTTCCAAATTCCTGGTACTTGCGCTATTACATTATCTAAAGATTGTATCAGAAAGCAAATAATGATAATGTACCCCAAAAGCTGTGGCCCATCTTTCTTCATGGCTAATTCTCCTAAAATATTCGCAATCTTAAATCCAACCATTTTTTAAGTTCACAACCTCACGGAAACTCCGGATGCCCCGAGAATGGCTCCGGTGGTGTCTTGCTATCACGTTTCAAAAAGAAAGCAGCTAAACCTCCGCCTGCCGCGGTTCCGGAACTCAATAGCCAAATACGATTTTTGCTCCAAAATGAAGGATACTCATAAAATCCCCATTTCTTCTCGAAATCGATCTTGCTTAATTTGTCTTCGAGGTACTTCAATATCGTTCGAGAGCTCCTGGAAATGGATTGAGGGTTTTCTCGACGACTACGCGGTTCTGCTGTTTCCAAGTTGAGCCCAAGCACTTCGCCTTTGTCATTGAAAATTGGCCCGCCGCTATCGCCAATCTCCAACGGCAAGTTCGTTTCAATGCTTTTGTCGATAATTTTGATTAAACGGCCCAATTTATATCTCCAATCAACAGAAGCAGCGAATCCAATCGTGGCAACAGGCTGTGGAGCAAAAACGCGCTCGAGCGTTTCCAGATCATTGGTTCGAATAAAAGTAGCGGGTTTAATGGCCGGACAGTTTTCAATTTTGACAATCGCGAGATCAAGCTCTTCATCTATTGTTTCCTTCATCGTTTCACCCAAAAGCTTCCCCTCGTACTTCTCCGTAAATTGCACACTAAAGGGTAAATGTTCTTCGGAAACCACATGAGAAGCGGTCAAAACATAGCCAATCCCTATTGTGTCCTTTTTTGATTTTTTGACCCATCCTAAAAAGATGCCGGTGCCGCTTTTCTCCGTTTCTAAAAGCGCTACACTTTCCTTGACGCGGTTAATCGTAAATTGCGCCGGATAAATTTCTTTCCAGATCGGATACAGATCCAAACCCTGCAAAACACTCGTCGCATAGTCCAACAAGTCGGAGATCGAAGCGGCGCTGAAAACGCCGCGGAGAGCAGCCGGTTTTGGGATGGGCAACGCTTGACTGCTCGTTATGCAACCGACGACTCTTCCTTGTGAATCAAATCCCGGACTACCGAGAAAAGTGCTCGTCAAGTTGCCGGATAGTTCGATAAACTTTTGCTCGGTGCTGACATTGACCACCTGCAGGCTCGTCAATTCATGCGGCTTGGCCGGTGGGCCTAAAGCCCACACCAAAGTATTTTTGAACAAACTATCTTGGGGTATTCGCGTTAGCGGAGTTACGTTTTTCGGAGGAGACTCTATCTTAAAAATAGCAGAACTTAATGCTGCATCCGAGTTCAATTTTTCAGCTTTGAATTGTTTGGATTTTTCACCCAGAAGAGCAGCGCGAATCTTTTTCTCAACTCCCATCGAAAGCTGATTGGAGGATAACACGTACATAAACTTTTGGTTCCGCGAACCCGCCAGGCAAATGCCATACGCGGTATTGTGCCCGTCGTCCAACAAAATGACGCTGTCTTTGACCTTCGCAAAAATCTCAGCGCTCATTCCAGTTTTTCTTTGCGCAAAGCCGGCAGTCGAAGCGAGAAAAAGCAGCGAGCTTAACGCCGACGTCAAGGAAAAGTATTTTACAATTTTCAAGAAAACCTCCAGACATTTTGACTCAGCCACCCGGCAGAAAGCTTTTTAAGATATTGATCAACGGCTTGAGCCTCTTACTCTCAGTTACAATGCCAATCAAAACAAGAAGGACACCGCCATAAATAGCTGCCAACGGAATAGCCCATATTAATGCTTCCAATCTTTCAAGATAAGATGGAACCATTTCGTCACGAGTTTCCAAGTCACCGATTTTGAAACTGGCAAAGTCGCCGCTAATTTTCACGGTGAGCAAACGGTTTTTCAATTCCAACTCGACTAACATCAAGTTATCGGCAATAAATTCGATCAGGCTATTTTGTGCTATTTTATGCTGTGCGGCATCTGCATAGTTAAGAAATTGATAATGCCCATCCTGCAGAACAGACAAATTTGTTCTTTGATTTGGATCAAATCGGAGCGTGTGAAAACTGCTTAAATTCAAATTGTTGAAGATAATCTTATTGGCTAAAGAGTCATTTTCAATTTTCAGCCTCAGATGGCCATTGGAATTCGCCAAAACCATATTAGGAGAAAGGTTCGTGCTAAAAAGCGGCGTCGCTGGCAAATCAGCAACGGGTAAAGGCCCTTGGCCGGGCGTAAACAAATTCACCGCGCAATCTTCCAGCTTGCATTGGAACCTATCCGGCAAACTGATGTCCGCATAAATCTGCCAAGTCTCCTGAGCTTCCGGTGCGGGCCGGAAAGCAAAAGTGAAAAACGAATCGCTCGCAGAAATCTCGGCTTGGGTTGATCCCTTGTAGGCCAAAGAAATCAGCGAAAAGAAACCATAGTCGGTTGTCATCATCAAATTGGCTTTTTCTTTAACCAAAGGCACGATTTGATATTCGGAAATATTGGCTCCAGTCGTTGATTTTGTCGCAAGCGTGACTGGCTTGAAGTACGAGCACGATAAGTACTTTGTGTCGAGGCTGTTGTCTAACATCCGGGCTTCGCGGTCCAAAAGCTTATCTGTTTCATTATACTTCAATTGGAGATTAACCAGGGGCGAAACCAGAACAAGCTCGATGCGAGTTTTCGGTCTTGTCGCATAAAGATAAAATGGAATAACCAGCAACAAAAGAATAAAAATGGCGCTTGTCGCTTTTACGGCAACCTTTTTTTCAGCGCTTGCCTTCGCTGTCGATTTTAGCGCCGGTTTGTTTTGTGGCCTTGCCATCTGGTCAACTTCGCTTTATTTAAAAAGACAAATGTTAAATTCGTGCCTTCTTCTAATCTCCACCTTCCCATTGATTATCGCCTTCTCCGCAGCAACCAAGGAGAAATCAGTTGGTTGGGATAAATGGCCCTCAATCGGCCAGTAAAACGTTTTTGATTCATTCGCGTCTAGTCGAACATCATTCGACGTCTTCCAAATGGGAGACTCCGATGGTCTCGCATAAAGCGCAAAATCAAAAGTTGCAGCCCGGCTGGGCGTGAAAGAAAACTCCGCAATCAACTTGTTGCCAATTTGCTCCGGAGGCGAAAAATAGATGGGAAAATACGTCAACCGGTTTTCAACGCGCGCCCTGGCAACCCCGTCAAGCTGATTGATCGACAGACCGAGCACTTTTAGAATTTGGGACGGCCATTGGAAAATATTCTTGCCACGTTGCGTGAAAATTTTTGGATAGGGATCCATGAAGTACAAAGTATCCAGGTAAAATACCGAAACGGTGAGATCGCGTGGTTGTGGCACATAGACGAAAATAGAGACGGAATCACGAGTTGCTGCCAGTTTTTTTCCCCGCCACCCTTCTTCATAACAAATAAAAGAGGACAATTCCAATGTGCCCGAGACCTGCTTCCATCCTTCCTTTTTGATCCCTTCCCAGCGATTGCCGTCGCGGAATTTGTAGTGCAGTTCTCTTGTCGAAAGCTTTTGATTAGATTGGGCGAAAGTAGACGAAAAGCACAAGGCAAGAATAGTCCCCACGCACCCGATTTGCAATTTGCAAAAGTGCTTTCGCTTACACTTAACTAAAAGGTTGGTGAGCATTTTCCCTCCTTACAGCAGCTTTCAAATGTGTAAATAGAATTTGTAGTCCTACCCGCTTGTGGGGTACTTTTTAGGCTTCGAATTAACTGCGTTGAAAGCGACCCACAAGGGGTCGGGACTACTTTAAATTCTACCAGTTCAAACAAGAACTGCTATAATATATGAAGGAAAATATACAAAAGCAAATAGCTGAATGCCAGAAAATTTTTTAACTTTTTTGTCAAGAGACAATCATGCGGATAAACCCGCGCAATCTTTGAAACGGTTTCATCAATGCGCGCCGAGGCTGGCGGTTGGGTTGGGGATTAAATTCTGAACTGCGACAAACGTATCTGTGCGTTGGGTCTTACTGTTTCACCACCCGAAACTTCATCTCCTCGCTGCTAAACCCCGCAAACACGCCCAGCCCATTTTTAACATTCGTCTCCGGCTCGTTGAGATTGCGCGAATCCTGCTGGCCAAACGCATACAAGTTGGCGTATTCGCGATTGACTTTGTAAACCTTCGCGCGATGCTCGCCGAGATAAGTCAAATCAAAACGCCGTATGGTGTAGCGGCTTTCGCGAATCGGGCGCGAACGAAATGAACGCAATTGGCCGCGCGGCCCGCCGGGGAAAGGGGTTTGATTGATGGGCGTGGGTGACGCTTCCAAATTTTCCACCACGACAAAATAAAATGTCTTTTCGGCTTCCCAACGGAGGGTGAGCGATGACGTGTCCAACGGCGTGCTCGTATTCACCAGCAAGGCATTTTTTGAAATCGTGAGCTGGCGCGGCGGCGAAGGGATGATGGTTTCCGCGGTTGCCGTTTTGCCGTTATGGGCCACTGCAATTTTGAACACGTCGCCCACATTCACCACCAGATCATTTCCGGCATAGTGGTAGTAACCGCTGTCGCCGCGGCTGGAGTTGAGCGGATAAATTCTGCCGGCTTTTTCCAAGGTCACGGCAGCGTTGTTGATCGGTAGTCCCGTGGTATATCGTCCGAAGTCAATCCAAACGTCGTGGTCACTTGCACATCCGTGACGTGTTCGCCGGCATAAAGATAGGCGCGCACGACGAGCAATTCGTTTTCCGGCAGCAATGACGAGTCAGTGTCACAGCCGCTTAACGCCGCGAGAATCGCGGCAATGAGCAGGGTAAAAAGTTTTTTCATATTTTAAAGCTCGCTATACTTTGAATTTTTCATCCGTATGAAGGGAGTGTTTGACGCCAACCAAAAATTGTGGCGTCAAGCTGAAGCTTGACACTCCATTTGTCATTTGTGGCGCGCAACATAAATGTTGCGCCACAACATCTTATTTCAAATTCGCCTGCAACGTCACCGTCGGCACGAAGCCCAGCGTCGTCACTTCGCGCACGACCACCGGATTGGTATGGAGCAGATACTCGCGGTACCACACGTTTTTATGATCATAAAGATTGAAAACGGAAATTCCCAGATTCCAATCGAACCACGTGCTGATAAACTTGCGCGAGAAGCTCACATCCATGCGATGATACGCGGGCAGGCGATTGCCGTTTTTATCGCCGACGTGAATGTAGCTGCGCGCGCTGCCGTCCAACAATTTGATCGTGTATTGCGCCTCCGGCGCGGTGTACGGCGCGCCGGTTGCAAACACCCACGTCGCGGCGAGATTCCATTTGCCGAAACCGTAGTTGCCGACGAGCTTGACTTCGTGGCGGCGATCTTGATTCGCCGGATACGGCTCGCCGTTATTAAAAGGAAAAATTTGATATTGCACCTTCGCCAGCGTGTAACTCGCCCAGCCGTTCAGCTTGCCGCTTTTCTTTTGCGCTAAAAATTCGATGCCCTTTGCCGTGCCCGTGCCGAGAAAAAAGAGATCTTCCGACCGCTGTTCGGGCGAGCGCCGAAACCGCTGCGAAAACTCCGCCACGCCGTCGAGATCTTTGTGATACGCTTCGACGTCGAAAACATAATCGAAATTCTCGTAGGTCGCGCCGAGGATTTTGTGCTCGGCAAAACTCGGCTTGAGCCGTTCATCCGCCAGTAACCAGAAATCGCGATTGCCTTCCAAAACATTTTCGTTGGTGATGCGATTGACAAATTGATGATATTCGCCCCACGCGCCTTTGAGCGACAGGCCGCGGCGCAAATTTAACCGCAACGACGCGCGCGGCTCATAGTAAGTCTTTTGCGTCGGTTTGTAATTGGTCGCGCGCAGGCCGAGCGTCAATTCCAGCGGGCGAAACACTTGCCATTTATCCTGCAAATAAAAGGCAGCTTGCTCGGCTTCATTGTCGCGCGTGAGAATATCGATCGTGTCGTTGGCCGTAAACGCCACTTGCACATTCGTGCGCGAGAGCCACGTGCCAAATTCCAGACGATGCGCCCGGTGCAACTGCCACTCATTATCGAAACGCAGCGTCAAGTCGCGCACATCATTTTTTTCCGAAGAGCCAAACGCGCGGAAAATTGTGTTCGCGTTATCGCCGCCGGCATTCAGGCCGCGACGGCTGTCACTCGAATAGTTCGAGTACGCCGCCAACAGGCTCGAATAAAGCCGATCACTCCACACGCGCGACCAGTTGCCGCTCGCGCCGAGATTGCCCCATTCGGTGAGATTTTCCGAGCCAACCCGTTGCGGCGTTTGTCCAGCATTCGGCGGGCCGCCGCGGCGAAATTGCAGATTGCCCAAATCCTGCGATTGATCTAAATTATCGCGGCCACTATAAAAACTCAAAGCCACGCGATCGCGACCGGAAAGGGAATAGGTCAACTTGCTGTTCAAATCATAATAATAAAAATCCGGCGTTGCGGCGATGGATTGCAATCCCGGCGGGCCACCGCCCGGCCCGGCATTGTTCGGCGTCGTGGTGCCTTCGCCGGATTTATTTTGGCCGGTAATCGAGGCATAAATTTTATTATAAAGATTGCTCTTGATAAAATCCGTGTACGAGCGCCGCATCGAGAGCAGCCACGCGCCGCGACCGGAAAGGGGCACTTGCACGATGCCGGCGCCGCTGAGCAAATTCAAACTGCCGCCGGCCTGAAAATTGTCGAAATTTCCGGATTTGCCGGTCAGCTCGACGATGCTCGAGGTTCTGCCGCCAAACTTCGCGGGAAAGCCGCCTTTGAACACACGCACATCTTTGACCGCCTCGGTGTTGAACGCGCTGATGAAGCCGAAGAAATGATCGACGTGATAAATCGTCATGCCGTCGAACAACACGAGATTTTGATCCGGCGTGCCGCCGCGCACGTAAAGTCCCGAGGAGCCGTCATTCACACCGCTGATGCCGGGCAACAATTGCAGCGAGCGAAAAATATCGACTTCACCGACCGAGGGCAGCGTCGCAATCTGTCGCGGTGAAAGACGAATTTGCGCCGCTTCCGGCACCACTTCCATCGTCTGCAAATTATCCGCGGTCACGGTGACTTGTTCGCCGAGCAACGCTTTTTGCCGCAGGTTGATCGTGATGGTCTCTTTTGAATCGGCGCTGGTGATCGGCGCCTCGACGGTTTGATAGCCGATATAACTCACGCGCAACGTGCAAAGCCCGGCGGGCACATTCACCAGCACGAAATAACCGTTGACATTCGCAGTCGTGCCTTGCTGCGTGCCTTTAATGAGAACGTTCGCATAAGGCAACGTCTCGCCGCTCTCCGCGGCTTTGATGTAGCCCTTCAAATTATATTTGCGTTTGACAATGACGACTTGCCCATCCGGCATCGCCTCAAACGTGAGCGGCGTCGTTTTAAGCAATTCATTCAATGCCTGCCGCAACGTAACGTCTTTGCACGCGCAGCTCACTTTTAAGCCTTTGACGAGCGCGTCATGATAAACGATTTGCAGTTTCGTTTGCGCGATGAGATTTTGCAACGCCTCGCGCAACGCCACGTCTCTGGCCTCGAAGCTCACGCGAATGGAATCGAGGTTGGCTTGGTCGGCGGTGGGGATATCGGCAAAGCCGGACGTGGTTAAAATAAGCAAGAATAGAAAAACGTGGCATCCGTTTCTTTTCATTTTGGCCTCATAAATTCTCTTGTCTGCGATGGGAAAAAATCTATACCTAAGGGAAAATGTCATTCTGCAAGAATCCCTGGCCTGCGGAATGACATTGGATAGGATGCCGTTCACCTTCTCCGCGGCGGCCGCCCATGCGGCGGTGGGCCACCTTCGGGCCGGTGCTGCGGAGGCGGTCGGAAGCCTTCGCGCGGCGGGCGAGTTTGCTCGAGCTCTCTTTTAAATTTTTTGTATTGGTCTTTCGTGAGCACGTCCTGCATTTGTTTCATCATCTCCTCATTCATCTTCTCGCGGGCCGAGCGAAAACCATCGAAGTCGAGCGCGCCGCTTTGGCGTTGCCTGAAAAGCGCGACGGCTTTTTTACGCTGCATCTTTTGAATGGAATCGATTTGAGTTTTTTGCGTTTCGGAGAGCGCGAGTTCTTGCAGCGCCGTCGCAATGAAATCCGGCGGGCCAGCCATGCCAAAAGGCGGGGCGGCGGCGTTGGAAGGGCCGCGGCGTTCCAGCCAACCGCGCCACATGATCACAATCTGTCCGTCTTCCATCACGCCGTACGTCAACTCTGCGGGCGCGAGGATTTCCGTTAGCGCTTCGCGCAGCGTGACATTTTTAAATGCGCAGCTCGTTTTCACTCCGGCCACCAGCGCATCGTGATAAACCAGTTGCACTTTCGTCTGTGACACCAGTTGTTGCAGCGCCTCGCGCAATGCCATATCTTTCGCTTCCAAATTCACATGGAGGGAATCAAGGGCAGGCGTTTGCGCGCGGGAGTTTTCCACGCCTATAAGGGTAAAGCTCAGGAGTATGGACAATATGAGCCGTGGCATTGGTTTCATAGAGTATTTTCTCTATTAAATCATATTTGTTGGACGAGCAAAGAATGATAAAGTTTGAGCGTGGCTGGCAAACGACTCGCTGCCATCATAATAATACGGAATTTCGCCACAATACCCTATTGCAGTAAATACAAAAAAAATGCTTGCGCTCAATATTTGTTTTATGTACATTATTTGTGTATTTAGAATTTGTATTGAAAGGAAATATGCCATGCCTTATATTAATCTAAATCTCCCGGAAGAACAAGCCGCTCAAGCAACAAATTTTGCTTCGTTATTGGGCATTAATCGTAGTGTATATATTCGTCGCGCGATTGATAACTACAACAGGCAGGTAGAACGCGAAATCCTTGCCGAAAAATTCAAGAACGCCTCGGAGAAATGCAGAGCCGAAAGCTTGCGCGTCTGCCAGGAATTTGAGCGCATCGACCGCATACCGGAATAGGAGACGGCTCTATGGATATTGAACGCGGATGGTTTTATCTTGCCGATTTGAATCCGCCGCAAGGAACCGAAGCGGGAAAATCTCGTCCCGTTCTGGTCTTGCAAACCGATTTGCTGAATCAACACGGACATCCTTCCACGATCATTGTTCCCGTCACCACGAATATTCAAGCCAATGCTGATCCTTTGCGCGTTCGTATCAAAGCCGGCGCCGCAGGATTTAAAGTTGATTCGGATCTCATGATCGATCAGATTCGCGCCATTGATAACCGCAGGTTCTACAAACAAAGTAGCCAGCAATTGCTCAAAAAGATCGCGCCGGCGGAGCGCCGGGTTATCACCGAGGTCGAGAACTGTTTGAAGAAGGTGCTTGATTTGCCCTGATAAAAATGATGGGAGTTTGACTTTTGTTAAAGTCAAAGGTTTTCCTCGGCGCTTGCGGCCAACGTGACACGCAGTCACGTTTTGAAGGCCTTGAACATTTCGCTTTGATCGGGCCGGCCACCGCCGGGAAAACCGCTGCCCATGCCGCCGGGTCGTCCGCCACCAGGAAATCCACCGCCGGGCGGCATCCCCCCTGAAGGCCTGCCACCGCCGCGTTGTCCCATTCTCTCGCGCATTTTTTCACGATTCATTTCGCCCATTTCAAAACCGACGCTCAATGTTTTTCCCGGCGCAATGCCGATGGCATACGGGCGGCCCGAGGCGACTGCCAACGGAATTTTCAATTCGCAAATCAACGTGCCGACGCTTCGGCGCAAATGGCTTGAATCCCGAAAACGCCGTTAACAGCAAAGCGATTGCGATCGTCTTTGTCCGGCCCAATCATTTCAATCTCGCGCCGCATCAGCGCCACTTGCGATTGAAACGCCTCGGGGTTTTCGCGCATTGCTATTGGATCGGGCATCGACGCATCGTCAAAATTGAACAGGCCGATCGGAAACCGCACGCCGAACGTTTTCTTCTCTTTGCCGTTCGCATCAAACCAAACCGTGAAACCAAACATCGATACCTGTCGCCGAATTTCCGGCTCGAATTCAAGACAGAGATAAATATCGCTCGAATCATTCCTGAGCGCATAGGCAAGCCTGGTTTTTTCAAAATACGCCAGCGCGCCCGACCATTCGCTGTCCGCGCCGTCGATCTTGATTTCGGCGCTGCGCCATTGGCTGGCCGCTTCTTTTTTGTCGCCGGCGAATGTTGTGCCCAATAGAAAAAGCGCCATCATGCTGAAAATAAATTGTCTTTTCACGAGATTCTCCTGTTGGTCTTTTTCTGTAATACGAGACCGGAGTTAAAAACCCTATGGTTGGGCTCAAATAAAAATGGGTTGTCTCGCTTTGGCTCGGCGAAGCAACCCGGTGATTAAATGACGGCGTTCTCTATCTCACTTTCTCACCCCAAGCGCTCCAGCATCGAATACAGCTTCCGCCGCGTAATGCCCAACAATTTCGCGGCTCTGCTCTTATTGCCGCCGGCCTTCTCAATTGCACGATGAATCAACTTTTTCTCGATGTCTTCGAGCACGATGCCTTCGTCGGGAAGGTCGAATTGCGTCGGCAGTTTTTGAATGCCTTGAATGTGCGGCGGCAAGTCGGCCACGTCGATGGGTTGGTTGCCGGCCATGATGAGCGAGCGCTCAACAACGTTTTCCAGTTCACGCACGTTGCCGGGCCAGGGATACATTCGCAATTTTTCCAATGCGGCCGGCGTAATGCCGTCTTGATTTTTTCCCGCGCGTTTCAAAAAGTGGAAAATGAGATCGGGCAAATCTTCCGCTCGTTTGCGCAACGGCGGTACGGAAATGGGGAAAACATTGATGCGATAATAAAAATCTTCGCGGAAATTTCCATCTTTCACCGCAGTTTCCAGATCGCGGTTGGTCGCGGTGATAACGCGGGCTTTCACCGCAATCGGCTCGTGGCCGCCGAGATGAATGATCTGGCGATTCTGCAGCACGCGCAGAAGCTTCACCTGAATCGTCGTCGACACCTCGCCGATTTCATCGAGGAAAATCGTGCCGTCGCCGGCGATTTCAAAGAGACCGGCTTTGCGTTTATCCGCGCCGGTGAACGCGCCTTTTTCGTAACCGAACAACTCGCTCTCCAACAGCGTCTCCGGCAGCGCCGCGCAATTGATGGCGACAAACGGCTTCTCGGCACGCGGACTCAAATAATGAATCGCCTGCGCGACGAGTTCTTTGCCGGTGCCGCTCTCGCCGCGAATCAGCACGGTCGCCTCGCTCGGCGCGACTTTGTGAACCATTTTGTAAACTTCCTGCATGACGCCGCTCTGGCCCACCATGTTGTCAATCGTGTAACGCTGTTTCAACTCCTGCTTCAGCGTGCGATTCTCACTCGCGAGCGATTTCTTTTCAAAAATGTGGCGCAGCTTGACTTTGAGCTCGTCGATTTCAAACGGCTTGATGATATAATCGTAGGCGCCGCGTTTCATCGCTTCGACCGCGGTTTGCGCGGTGGCATACGCAGTCATCAAAATCACCTCGCACTGCGGATAGCGCTTCTTCGCAAACTCCAAAACCTGCAAACCATCCGGCCCATCCATTTTGAGATCGGTGAGCACAACGTCGTAAGGATGCGTGTCCAGCGCGTTCATCGCCGTCGAGCCGTTGTTCGCCGTCGCGATGGCGTAACCTTCCGGCTCCAATGCGGCCTTCAACACTGTGGCCATGCGGGTTTCGTCGTCAACGATTAAAAGTGTGCGTTCAGTCATATTTCAATTCAAAGTTTGTAAAAGTTGCAATGGATCGTTGGATTGATGGATTTTTGGATTCCAGCACTCCAAAAATCCATCGATCCAACACTCCGGCTTTATCCCGCTGGCAACCAGACGTTCATTGTCGTCCCTTTGCCTTTTTCGCTTTCCGCGGCAATGCGGCCGCCGTGTTTTTCGATCAGTTGTTTGCACACCGCCAGCCCGAGGCCGCTGCCTTTGGTTTTGGTGGTGAAGAATGGCTCGAAAATTTTTTCTGGCGCGTCCGGCAAACCCGGGCCGTCGTCCTGCACCACAATATGCGCAAACTTTTTCCCCTTTTCAACTTTGTCGTGCAGCGAGATTGCAAGATTGCCTTTTCCATCCAGAGCCTGAATCGCATTTAAAAGCAGATTGAGCAGCACCTGCGTGACGGCTTCTTCATCGTGCCGCAATATTAATGACGGCGTGGCGCTGTTAAAATTCCATACGACGCCGTTGGCCTGTTCGTCGCTGCGCACCATCGTGATGGCTTTCTCAACGGTTTTGACGAGATCGCTCTGTGAAAAGTTGAGCTGCTTGTCGAGTGTGAGGCTGAGAAAATCATTCACCAGATGATTCAAGCGCCGCACTTCCGAGGGAATAAACGCGAAGAGTTCATCCGGCTGCGTGGCATTTTCGTAACGCTGGCGCAACACATACGCCGTGCTCTTGATGATGCCGAGCGGGTTGCGAATTTCATGCGCCACCGTCGCGGCCATCTGGCCCATGGTGGCGAGCCGCTCGGAGCGGCGCAAATTTTCCTGCGTGCGCAAAAAATCCAAAATCGTTTTATACAAAAAAAATATAAACACCATGACCACGCCGGCGCCGATAATGCCGCCGATAACGAGCTGGCGTCTGGCCGGTTGCAGCAAATTTAAAAAATCTGCGCTCGCCTCAACGACAACCAGGCAAACGATTTCGCCGCGGCTATTGCGCACCGGCGCATACGCGGCTTTGAAGCGATTGCCGGTCAGCGTGCGGAGCGGCGAGCTGGCAACTTCTCCCTTCCACGCGCGTTGCACTTCGCTGCTATCCCCGGTCAAATAGGAAATTTCTTCGCCCGGCGCAAAAACATCGTGATTGGATTTCAACGTTTGAAATCGCCGGTCGATTAAAAAAATATTTTGCACATTCACTTCGCGCGGCAAATTATCGATGAGCGGATCAATATAGGATTTTGCCGCCAGGCTTTGTGCGCCGGAGACAAGATCGGGAAACACCGTGGTTTGCACCTGCCGCGCCACCAGTCCGGCGATAGCGTTGAGCCGATTTTCCAGCTCCTCATCCAGCGTGCGATTCAGCCGATTGAGAAAGAGCCAACTGCCCAGATAGAACGCCGCCAGCACGCCGACGATCATCATGCTGACGACGATGATCCGCGTATGCGAAGATTGCAGCGATGAAAAACGCATGGCGAAAAAATTGGATGCATGGATTTATGGATGAGTGGATTTATGGATTGTTGGAGTCATGGACTTCCAATAATCCAACCATCCAGCGATCCAACAATCCAATGATCCGACACTCCATCTAAAATGAGATCGATATGGTTGTTCCTGATCCGGCTTCAACATGCGATAATAATCCACCGCTCTTATCGATATGCCAGACTTCAACACCTTGCTGCTGCAGATATGCCGCAATGAAACGGCGATGGCAGGCGCGATAATCCAGCTCGGCGCATAAGAAAGCCGTCGGCTGCACCTGCGCGAGCCGCAGCAATTCTTCGCAACCGTTGCGGAAAGCTTCGGTCGCGGCGTATGTTTCATAGCCGTCGCTGTGGTAGCCGCCAAGCTGTTCACCGAGCCAGTGATAAGCGATTTCACATTTATTTAAAGCGCCGGCCAAAGTTGCTCGTGAAAAATGCGGTTGCCGTTTTGACGCCGGAAATCGCCGCACATCCGCGAGCGCGCGAATATGATGCATTTGCAGCCGCCGCAAAAACTCTTCGAGCGTCAACGCGCCATGGCCAATTGTAAAAATTTTCGCAACTGTAGCCATTCACCAATCCAATCATCCATCAATCCGCTTCATCGACAACCTTTCCATCACCGCGGCGGCGACGCGCTCCGGCTCCAATTTGTTTTGGCAATCGAGATGGCCGAGCGGGCAAAAGTTTTTGTGACACGGACGGCATTCGATTGAATGCCACAGCGCGAGATGGCCGGCGGATTGATCATACGGAAACCAGATGTGCGGTTGGCTCGGGCCGAACAGGCCAATCGTCGGCGTGCCGACCGCGACGGCAAGGTGCATGACGCCGCAATCATTGGAAACGAACACACGCATTTGCTGCTGCACGCTGGCGAGCTGGCGCAACGACAGCACGGGCAACAAAACAATTATGGCGTCTCGCTGCAGCGCCGTGATTCGCCAGATGACTTCCTGCGCAATGTTTTCTTCGCCGGGGCCTTGGGTGATTAAAATCTGAATATCTTTTTTGTGCAGTTGCAGCGCCAGCTCGGCAAAATATTTTTCCGGCCAGCGTTTATTCGGCCAGGTGGCGCCGGGATGCAGGCCGACCACTGGTCGCGATGGATCGATCCTGAATCCGTGCAGACACTCGCGCGCCCATTTTTTTTCGGCAGGCAAGATAAAAATCTCCGTGCGATCATCGCCTTTTTCAATGCCAAGCGCGGCGAGACTGCGCCAGTGAAAGTCGATCGCATTCGGCTCGACCGCCGGCGCCGGAACGCGAACGTTATACAATTTCCCGCGCCCGCGAAAATCGCCGCCGACGCGAATCCTGGCGCCGGTCGCCCACGTCATCAGCGCCGTGCGCGGATTGCCAAAAAGATCTATCACGAGGTCAAAACGGCGCCGTCGCAACTGCTGATAAAAACGCGCCTGTTCAACGAGGCTACCGCGAGTTGAAAAAGGAATAACTTCGTCGAGTTGCGGGTGGTGCAACAACAACGGCGCAAAAGTATCCTGTGTCAAATAACTCAGCCGGGCCGCAGGAAATGCTTTTTTAAGTTGGCGAATGAGCGGCGTGGTCAAAATCACGTCACCCATGAAGCGCAACCGACTGAGCAGAATGCGCCGAATGTGTTCCTTTCGCAAATTGGCTATAGCTTGCATTTAAAAATGCGAATGGCTATTAAAAGGTAGAAGTCAAAATAATTGAAGTCAAAATGATTAAAAGCGATTCAATGATTTTGACTTCAATGATTTTGACTTCTTGCTTTAAGCGCTTTGGTATTGCACCCGGTCATTCGCATTAAAAACAAAGCAAATTTCATTTCGTCCGCATCTCAAACACGCCGTCCCAGTCCGGCGGGCGCGGGGATTGCATGAAAATATCGCAGCGCCGCAAAAACTCTCTGGCCGGGCCGTCGTCGGGTTTAAATTCCAATACGCGGCGAAATTCGGCGATGGCGTTTTGCCATTCCTGCAGACGATACAACTCAAGGCCGCGCGCAAAATGGGTGAACGCCGTATTCAAACTTTCCGCAAAGCCGTCACTGCGGCGCGCCAGCAATTCGTAAACGCGCACCGGCTTGGCCCTGCCTTTGACGCGCAAAAAATCCAGCTCGCGCGCGATGATCTGGCTCTTCGCGAGGTTGTAAGTTTCCTCGCCGATCATGATTTTCGTGCCGTACATTTTGTTGGCGCCCTCCAAGCGCGAGGCGAGATTGACCGAATCGCTGATGACGGTGTAATTGAAACGATTCTTGCCGCCGATGTTGCCGGCAATCATCTCGCCCGTATTGAGCCCGATGCGCACCTCGAACGGCGGCCGCTTTTCCGCGGCCCATTTTTTGCGCAGTTCCACCAGCGCTTTTTGCATTTCCAGCGCGGCGAGACCGGCGCGTTCGGCATGATCGGGTTGATCGACGGGCACGCCGAAAACCGCGACGATGGCGTCGCCTTCATATTTGTCCAGATAACCGCCGTATTCGAGCACGATGTCCGTCATGGCGGAAAGATACTCGTTCAACTGCGTGATCAACCGCTCGGGACTGAGTTTTTCCGACACCGTGGTAAAATCTTTGATGTCGGAGAAAAAAGCCGTCGCATACTTTTTGTCGCCGCCGAGCTTGAGCTTGCTGGGATCGCGAATCAATTCATTGACGATCAGCTCGGAAGCATAGTGTA
>Ga0247727_10007518_pt1 | contig 20720 bp, 27 predicted proteins | sample WisWelCaveWW1625_FD_202498 | JGI IMG/M metagenome (GOLD analysis project Ga0247727, IMG submission 202498) | Biofilm microbial communities from Wishing Well Cave, Virginia, United States - WW16-25 | ecosystem: Environmental > Aquatic > Deep subsurface > Groundwater > Cave microbial mat | place... | reverse complement strand
AACCTGAAAAAATTTTACAGAAAGTACAAGGACCTCATGGCCATGTATACCCAGGGCGGCATTGATATAGACGATCTATATGACTTTCTGGAAGGATGGTTTGCCTATGCGGCGCACGCAAATACGCATAAATTGACGCAGCGCATTCTCCAGGATGCAGAGCCGCAAATGCGGGAGATCCCCACAAAAGAAGTGAATCGCTATCTGAAGCTGACGAGAAATATGCAATGAACCTCTTTAGGAGGATTTTCTTCTGGGAATATGTGCCTTGATACAAATCATCTCTCTTCAATAATATATCAAGAATATCTACTTTTCAAGCTGGAGTTTGTTCTTGGATGAAGGTTCAGATGAGGACATACGCTTTATGCATGCTGAATTCTAAGATGTTTGATGAGGTCTCTTGTCTTCCAAACTCGGACGATATTTTGCTTTTCGAAGTGCTTGTCTTCGCTCCAGATGCCATCATTCATTGTTGACAGCGCTATCGCGATGAAGATGGAGTCTTTGATGTCGATTGGTCTCATGATGGCCTGTGCTTTGTCTTTAAACTGTATTTCTTCGTCTGGAATGAATGAGAGCTTATCTTTCAGCTGCTCGAAGAGCATGTCAAATTCTTCTGTTGTGAGACCTGATTTCCGTAATATTTCTTGTTTGTGTTCCTCTACTTCCTGAAATGCAAACTCGGATACAAGATATTCCATGATCGGATGAATCAGTATTTCCCGCGTTCCGGACTTCTTGATTAATGCTGCTATCAGAATATTCGTGTCCAGAACGAGTCTCATCCGAAGTGCCTTCGGTGCAGTCCTGCCTTTATCTTTTCGCCAATTTCTTCAGCAGCTGTTTTTGTGAGTTTGCTTTTTGCAACTAGCTTTTCCATAAGCTCAAGTTTTTTTGCATGCTCCCACATCGCCTTCCGGGCTATTTCGCTCCACTTGATTTCAGTGTGCTGTCGCATAATTTCGTGCAACTCTTCTGGAACTGCCAATGTCATGTTTACCATAAAAATACCCCCCATGCATATTATAAGTATGATAAGTATAATTACTTAATAAACCTTTCGTGAATAAATATTACCTTTACACATTCATAAGTTTCCATATTTTTAAGCATTTGTAGCGGTAAGTTTCATTGGTATCGAGAGCATGTGGCTACGACACGGTATCATACAGCAAATAAGCTGCTAAGCAATAAACACCAAATCCTGAGACTTGTCCAAAGTAATAGCCAGCCGTAAAATAGCTTCTATCCTGATGCATTTCCCGCAACCATCGTCCGGTTTCATGCCAGCTGTAAAAAGGCGCTATGCTCATGAATCCAGCGCCACCGCCAGCCATCCAACCCGGCAAGGCATTGCGTACTTTCTCCTCAAGATTGCTATCGTCCATAAAAATTATTTTCTTCCCAAGCTTAATAATCTTTTCTATCATCCAGCAGAATAGAGACGCTTGCAAATCTATAGGCAACCACAAACCTTAAATAGTTCTAATATATAACATACGTTACAAAATGAAACCGAAAGTTACAAAAAAATACCTTCAGTTGATAACGCAAACGTCCTTGCAGAGGGTCATGGAGGTTCTCTTTCAATATCCTGAAAAAGAATTTAGTCTCTCGGACTTGGCTAAAGAAGCCAGCGTGGCAAAGCCGCATATCGGAAAGATACTGGCGCAGCTTGAGCAACTCAAACTCATTAGTATCACGAAACTCTCCAAAATCTGGCGGATAAAAGCCAACCAGCAAAACGGGAATTTTGTAAAGGGAAAAATAGTATATAACCTCAACTTTGTGTATCAGAGTGGGCTCGTAGAGTTCCTTAACGAAAGATATGGAAATCCTAAAGCGATTGTACTTTTTGGCAGCTTCAGAAATGGCGAGGACATCTCAACGTCTGACATTGACATTGCGATTGAGATCGATGACAGTAAAGAATACCAAGCGTCTGTACTCCCCGAGCTGGCGAATTTTGAAAAAACAATTGGAAGAAGGATACAAGTTCATCTTTTTAATCGAAAAAATACCGATGTTCATGTCTTCAATAACATAGCCAATGGAATAGTCTTGAGGGGATATTTGGAGGTGCAGCCATGAGAAAGGAGATAATTGAACAGCTTGTAAGAAGTGATCAACTACGGCACAGATCTCCTGACAAAGAACGAATCAAATCAATGATAGAATCATCGATGATGACTATGCCTGTGGTAGAAACAATATCAATAACAGCCCAAAGCGCGACTCTAATTTTTCGTGAAACCTATGAATCCATCAGACAGCTAGGTGATGCAAAGTGGTGGCTTTTAGGCTACGAGCCAAGGAATCACGAAGTAAGCATAGAAGTATTAAAAGAAATGGACATTTCGCAGAAAGTAAAATTAGGTCATCTTGCTCGTTTTAAGGGAATACGGCACGATGCGAATTATAGGGGTTTCAAAATAACAGAATCACAAGCGAAAGAGATTGTAGAATTCTGGGCATCATGTTCTAAAGAAATCATAAGCCTGTTACAAAGGGAGCTGTAATAAATGCCCATCCTCCGCAACATCTTCCAGGAAACCACAGGGATACGGGATCCAATGCCGATAAAGAAAAATCAATTCAAGCAGAAGGGAAAGACATTAGTAGCCATTGAAAGAAGCTCCAGAAATATCAACGCTCGGATCAAAGCGGCAGTAGACACCATCGGTGGCTTCAAAAAGATCATTAAGAAGGGAGATTCAGTGCTCCTCAAGCCAAACTTTGTCTTCCCTCGCGAACCACCCTGCACCACATCACTGGATTTTCTCCTCGCAGTTATTAAACAGTGCTTCGCTGCTGGCGCATCCAAAGTGACGGTCGGCGAAAGCGCAGCGTATTGGGTGGACACGGAGAAATGCATGCAAAAGCTTGGCGTGATTGAGCCTATTAAAAAAGCCGGAGCTGAGATCGCATTCTTTGACCAGCAGAAGTGGATCACAGTGCGTATGAACAGCAAAATCATCACTGACGTCGCATTCCCGGAGGCAGCATTTGCACATGACAGGATAATTTTTCTTCCCTGCATGAAAACGCACAGGCTCGCACGTTTTACTCTTTCACTGAAACTTGCGTACGGCCTTCTCAGCACCAGGTACCGCACCGCGCAGCTGCACTTTGTCAACCTCGAGGAAAAAGTTGCAGAAGTCAACAAAGCAATCCATCCGGATCTCATCATTATGGACGGTAGAAAATGTTTCGTCACCGAAGGTCCATCACATGGGCAGCTGGAAAATCCGAATGTGCTGCTTGCATCCGGAGATCGTGTTGCGATAGACATTGAAGCAATAAAAATCCTAAGAAGCTACAAAGCAAAAAATCTCCTAGAATTTGACGATCCGTTTGCATATGATCAGATACGCAGAGCAGCAGAACTCGGTCTCGGAGTAAAATCGGAGAAAGAAATCAAGGTGATTCGCGTAGAAGGCTAGCTGCCTGCAAAGCGAAACATATTCCCGCACATCGGGCACCAGTGGTAGCCTGCAAAATAATTATCAAATTGTTCTCCGCAGCGTTTGCAGCTCACCATATTAATACAAAGGCTATAGAATTATTTAAACCTTTGCAGGATCAAGAAGATACACCGAAAGAGTCTCAAAAAACAATTTTTCTGTCTCCATGCAGGTGTGCTTGTAATTTACAAATAATTCCTCCGGCTCCCCAGTCAACGAACTCATGACCAGCAAAATTTTTCCATCAGGATTGAGATGCTCCTTCGCATGACGTAAAAAACGCAAGAGAATTTCATTGCCCTCTTCGCCACCGGTCGTAATCTGCTGTGAGTCTTCAGGCTCCTCTAAATCTTCTGGCAAGTAGGGGGGATTAAAAATGATCCAGTCAAATTGCCCTGAAACGTTTGAAAACAAATCACTCTGCACTGCCTTCACCCCTTTCTTTTGCACGTACGCAACGCACTCCGGATTAATATCAGCAGCGAGCACGTCATCGGTATTTTCTAATGCGCTCAACGCTTGTATCCCGCTTCCCGTGCCCATATCAAGAACTTTACCGCATACGAGTGTATGCACGTACGTATTCAACAGATAAGAATCTTCTCCTGGTTCATAGATCATTTTTTCAATTCCTGCAGATATTCCTTCACGCGGGAAACTATCGCAGGTAAATAAAACTTTTCAATTTTCTCCGTAAAGAGCAGAGAAATATCTTCTTCATTTTCATGAATCCTGTAGTTGTTCTTGACCTTCTCCACAAAATACATATCTCGCAGTCGTTTCAATTGTCGCCGGATATTTGAGGCAGCGATTCCATTGAGGGGAAGCTTCCCTTGCCTCCGCAGTGCAATGACCTCTTCCCGCACCTCGTCACAGCTCATCTCTTTCTTGCTCTCCAGCAGAATCTGGAAAATATCAACGATAACATCTCTGGAATCCCCGGGCTGCAGCAGTCCTGTAGAAAGGCAGACCTTGCGGATCAAGTCCCGCTTGGACATTTCGTACGGTTTTTCATACTTCCGCAGCGTAATCTCTGCAAGCGGACTGTCCCTGGAAACTTTCATGCAGTATTTCAGCGACGGCACGTTTAAAAGTGTTTCTTGTTTTGAGTTAGGAAAGCTTTAAATATATCTTTTTTGCGAAAAGTGCTCATTTTCTCTACAAAATCGACGATAAATGGCGCTTAAAACCTTTTGTCACAGCACGGCTGGCTGTGCCACGGCAACATCGGTCACTGCTTCTGCACCGCGTGAAGAAAAGAGAGAATAAATAATCGGTGGTCCATTCCCCCCTCGGAAAAAAATAAGGAACACCACAATCGTTATGACGCTCAAGATGAACAGGGAAAGCACGGTTGCAATAAAACAGTACAAACCATAATTAATTCCTTCCTTTATGCCTATCATCACGCTCGGCACGATCAAAAGGAATGCGCTCATAAGAATGACTAAAAGTATCACAAAGAAATACAACGAGCTGCTGTAGTAGCCCCAGTACATGTAGCTTTCCATGAAATACGCCGTCGCCAGCCAAATCAGCCAGAGCAAGATACTGCTGGAAATCCCTAGGAACAGCGCAAGACCTAATTTCTTATTTTTCGCATGCACATGGCGAAGCCAATAGACAAGCCCTCCAATGAGCCCCACGACCGCAAGCACTCCCAGAAGCACTTTCCACCAATGCACATTCCACCAGCTCTTTGCATACTTCCCATCAACAGTGAATGTTTCATACGGATCCAGGCTGGACGCAGTTTCTGTATATCCAGTATCAATATATGGAATATTTGGCGCAAACAAAGCAAGATCAGCACTCACTGCTTTGGAAATCTCCTCACGATATTGAATTGCCGACCGCACACCCTGCAGGTACAAATCCTCTGCCACGTCGATGCTCACACGCACGGTATTCGTATCATACTGATCTTCAACCGTCTCGAAAGAATAGTGGTACACGCCACCACGTTGAGTTACATAATCAGAACTTTTGTAGTAGGCAATAATATAGAGATTATCCTGGTCTGCATAGGGAATGTCTACATGCACGTTCAGGCTGTCTTCATCCTGCTCTTGTGTATACGTTACTTCAGCATATTTAGGGGGATAAAGCGGATAGCGACCGTATTCGATACAGTCTTTCACGCACGTCTCAACACCATCCACGACGGAGCAAGAAAGTTCTTCCCAAGAAACACATTCACGCTGGTACGAATACCATTCCTGAACGATATTAATCAAATCAGCATCAGTTCCCGGTATACTGAAATCCAGTTGACTCAGGTTCTCCGTGTTCTGAATCTCAATTCTTGCAACAACAGCAGCTTCCCCCTCACCGTCGAACACGACATAATAATATTGATTTTGACCGTAAAAGCCCAATCCATTGTAGGCGCTGACACTAGGTAATAAAAGTAAGAACAAAAATAATAGGGCAATTCTTTTCATATGGGTGTCCATTATGGTGTAAAACCTTCTATGGCAAGTGCGACATAATAGGTATCTGCGGGGCTGTTGGAGGTAACGCGAAACTCTAACTCATCCCCTTCTTTCAAGTCGGTAAACTGCCCCTTGCGCAAGAATGTCCAGCTTTCTTTACTCTTCCCATCTGCCTGTCGTTTTGATGATCGGAACGTTGCTTCAAAATGACCGTCGCGGACGGAATACTTCCATTTGTCTCCCTCTTTAGCAAAATTTCCTATGATAAGATCTGCTTTTCGATGCGTGCCGAGTTCTGGAAACATGAATTTCAACAATCCCATGGAAAATGTCCCAGGATTATCCATGATAAATTTTCCTCCATTTCCCTTGACACTTTTTTGTTCGCCTCTTTTTTTCAATGTGACAATGATTCCCATAATACAATCATAGTAGAAATAATTTAAATAGTTTGCTGTGGTGAACTTACGAAATGACTACTGCAGGCTTGCTTGGCAGTGCGTGCGCTGCCTTGGCATGAGTGCTTTTCTCAGCAAGTTCAATAACGACAGAGCACCCCAGCTGTTTCTCCAGCAAATTTTTATGCTCCTGTAGAACGGCATATTCTTCTTTCTGCGTGAGAACAACAAATGGCACCTTCGAGGGATTCTTCACAAGACTAGGAACCAGCGCAGTAATTTCTTTCCCATGTTCTTTGTCAGCAAGGCTCTTGATGAGTACTCCAATATCTCGCTCCCTGGCCAGAAGTTTCTTGAAATCTTTCATAAACCCATACTTCCATGTCGGCGCCACAATCAGCGTGACGGCACGGGGCTTTTCGAGCTTCACGAGTTTTTGTATTTCATGAACATCACTGACGAGGTTCTCTATAGTATCTTCGACGAACTCCGCTTTTTCATCAATTTTTTTCTCATCGTAGCTCGGCCACGCAGTAACAGACACAAAGCCTTTATTACCAACATTGCTCCACAGCTCCTCTGCGTAGTGCGGGCACAACGGAGCCAACAGTGCAACCCAGCGACCAAAGAGGTAATTGTTTATGGCTGGTATATCCCTTTCTAATTTCACAACGCGCTGATATTCTCTGAGAACATCAAACAGCACCACATTACTATAATCACGCAAGTTCATCTCCGTAAGGCTCGTGGTAGCCCGTCTCACCAAACCTTCCATTCTCGAGAGAAAAGCCCTATTGGAAATAGAGCCTTCCTTTCTATTCTTGCTCATAGTCTCAAGCACGGAATAAACATGCTCGACATGCTTCTTCGTTTTTTCCACTTCGGCGCTCTGCCAGTTCATCATCGCCTCAACACTGGTGGAATTGCAGATGAATGCACGGAAGCTGTCAGCTCCATAGTTCTTGTTCAGATCCATCAGCGTCACGACATTCCCCTTTGATTTGGACATTTTCTGCCCTTCAGAGATAATCAATCCATGGAAGGATACGGTCTTCGGCCATTTCTCTTTTGGCAGGCATGCAACATGTGCGAATATCATGAACGACAAGTGGTTTGCCAAGTGCGGCGGGAACGTATGCCGGTGATCATTAGGATACCAATAGTCGAATGCCTTTCGCAGCTCCAACAGCTGCTCTTTCTTGATCTTGAGCTTCTTCGCCACTGCATCAACATTTCCTTTGCCGAGGTATATGTAATCGAAAAACTCTGGAGTCAATTGCTCCCCGCGTATACTAAATTGTTTGATCTTATCCTGAATCGTGTACAATGACATGTAGAGTGTAGAATCTGATAGCGACTCAATGACCCACTTTTTGTCAAACGGCAGCTGCGTCCCAATCCCTCGCAATCGTGCACAGGGTCTTTTGTCTAGCCAAGCAAAAACATCTTCAAATTGCTTCCGATATTTATCTGGAACAATCTCCATATTCTTCAGGCATGCAGTGGCGTCTTTCTTCCATCCCTTCGCATTAAAATCGAGGAACCATTGGTTGTCAAGGATAGCGACGATAATCTCACCGCCATCTCGCGACTGCGCCTGCCTGGAGGTTTCATAAAATAATTCTGCTTTCTTCTGCTTCAATAACTCGGCTTTCATCAATTCCTTTGCTTCTGCAACTCCCTTGCCTTTGAATTTCCCGCAGATATCGAGCAGCACACCAGTGTGGAAACCGACTTTATAGATCTCCTGCGTTGCCTGCTCAAGCAATTTTTCCTGCTTCAACGACGTGATGTTCATTTTTTTGCAGATGTCGACCGCAGCGAATTCAGAGTAGCCCTTTGAGCGGATGATAGGAATGAGTTTGATTGCCTTCACCTTCGCATAATCAAGGCCGTACTTCTTACAGAGTTGTTCAGAATCCTGCAGCTCTTTCAATGCAATGTAGTCGTACGGCGCATCCGACGGTACAGACGTGACAAATCCAGATGCGATGCGAGGGTCGCAATGCACTGATGGCAGAATCATAATCTCTTTGTCGACAAACGGCGCCTTGCAGGTTTTTCCCAGCAGATCTTTTCCATGTACTGTTTCTACTATTTTTATTTTATGATCTTGATACGACAATTTGTCCGCGCATTCTCTGCTGAGAACCCATTTCTCGCCATTAACCTGCGCTTTCACGTACTCAACATTTGGATTTGCCCACATATTGGTCTGCCCAAACATCGTCTCCGGACGAATAGTTCCCGCAACAAGAAACGCATCTCCCATTGGAAATTTCAATAACGTAAACTCCTGCTTCTCAACAGGATTCGTATCACCATCAATGATATCATCTTCTCCAACGGCATTGCCCAAACTTTTGCTGTAAAGAACAGGATACTTTCCTTGTACCAAGTAACCTTTTTCTTTGTACTTTCCGAATTGCCATTCGACAAGCCTTTGATGCTCTGCGTCGCCCGACGTAAAGCTTCGCCGCCAATCGATGCCAAGCCCCAGCGTCGTGTATTCATCCTGCATCTTAGGAATAAAGAACGACACAATCTTCCATGGATCCTCAAAACTCTTCACGGTTTTTTCTACTTCTTTTTCATTATGCACGTACGCGCGCACGTATTCTTTATACTGTTCAATTTTTTTCTCGTCGCCATTTTTAATAGCAAGACTAATCCCTAACACAGGTGTCCCAGAAATATGAAATGCCATGGGGAAAAGCACATTGTTTCCCTGCATCCGCAGAAAGCGCGAGTAGACATCAACTTCAGTGACTGCACGTGCATGCCCAATATGTAATGAGCCGGAAATATATGGATAGGGCGTCGTGATAAAGAACTTCTTTTTCTTTGGATCAACATCAACTTCAAACAGTTTGGCATCCTTCCATTTTTTTTGCCATTTTTCCTGTATCTGTTTGAAATCGGCCATAACAGGAATGAAAGACACGCTTTATTTAAAGGTTTTGGCGAGTATATCTTTAAAAGCACTGTTCTTTCCATTCTTTTTCCTTTTTTTCACCGCGTAGGCCAGGGCAAGTATGGTTATGATAGCAATAAGCCCCGCACTGAACATTTCTTTTCCAAACGGAATGCCGAAAATAGTCCGCGTAGAGTATCCAGGCACATGCCCATAGTACGAAACGGGAATGGAGATCGCATTGACCAGCCCATTGTCGTACAGCTCTTCCACGAGCAGAACGCTCTCATGCCTTCCTGGAAAGTCCTCCGCAACAGAAATGCGCAAAACTCTGCTTTCATTCACACCTAAGGTAAAATTTTCCGAATGCACCCCACGCGTCTGAATGACACTTTCCCTATCAAGAGTATTAAACACATGGATTTCTCCAGTTTCGCCAGCACCAAGGTCGAGGCTCGTGGGGCTCACGGCAACAGCGCTCGCCATGGGAAGCAATAATAAAAATATAAGAAATGCTTTCATGCTGCCACCCGCAGTGCTTTTTTCTTGATAGGATTTCCTTTGTAAAAGCGGTACGCCTTATCAAAGAGCTCCGCCTCAACGCCGAGAAGAATTGACAGCTCCTCGCCGAGCGGAATGATTTCCTCTTCATGATATTCCCGCAGGCAGTACCCTATCTTCCAATAGAGTTCGAGCATGATCTTCTCTGCTCTTCTTCCGACTGCTTCCTCCGCTTGCTCAAGCAAGTACGCCACTTCCTCAATGGTTTTTTTACGCAGCATCGTTGCTCTCCATGGAAGTGACGAGTATCCTTCCGCTGTACGACCCTGCCTGCACATCCTCCGGCAATTTCACGCGGAACTGAATCTCGTGCGAAGCTTGCGGGGCGACGTTGAGATCAAGGAACACAGGATTTTCTAACGGCAACCACACGTCTTGAAATATTTCCAATGATTTTCTGGGAATACGCGCATGTTCTGCGACAAGATCCTCAGCAGAGATCTCCGTGTCAATGAGCACGTTGCCAGAGTTCAACAGCTGGACACTTCTCGTGTCGACGCCACCCGCTTTCATATCGAGTGTGAAGCTGCTTACATTGAGCTCCGTAGAGACGATGCCCAAGTAGGTAAAATTCTGATGAACACTTGCATTGGTTTCAGCGTCAAAGGCAGTGATAGTAAGACGGTATGCTCCAGCAAGATCCGTACTCTGCATAACGAAGCTTCCGGCGTACCACGCAGCCGTTGCGGTTTCATTTCTGTCAAGCCTGAGAGGAACGGTCTCATTGCCAATATCCAGCATGACGTTCTGTACATTTCCATCACTGTCATTCACGAGAACGCTAATGCGAACCTCTTTTGCTCCGTCCAGTTGCGGCATCACTTGCACGCCTTCCGCCGACGAATCATCGCTCATATTCACAAGGAGTATCTGTGGAACACCGTTGACAATCGTGACATGGATGTCAATTGCAGTGTCGGGGCTTGAAGCATGAGAAAAGCTTCCTCGCCCAGGAGTACCATTCCCTTCTCTCCATTCTTCCAGGGAAATTCTTTCCAGTGTCTTCCCATCCAAGCCGCCCATGGATGCAGTATAGGAAAACGTCTCCATGTACACGCCATTCGTCAACGTAATGCTGTCCTCCTCTTTCAGGCTCAGCGCATGTTGGACGGCAAGAAAATCCTCATCCCATACTCCATTATTATTCCCCCAGACCGATTCAAAGCTTTCCAGATCTGCATCGTCAGAATCAACAAGCTCCCGTGCAAGCACGAGGTACGCTCCGGAGGGAAGAGTCACATTTTCTATTGCTTTTCCATCAAGAGTCCAGCCGCTGAGATCAGCAGTTTCTCCCTCGTTGAATAATTCAATCCACTCACCTTCACTGTCTGCGACCTGTGTCGGGCTGTGCATGACCTCGGTAATGTATACATTGGCAAATACCAATGGCGAAAACAAAAGGGCGCACAGACTGTATAACGTTATTTTCTTTAGCATTTTTTTCCTCCTGCATAGCTCTCGCTAGCTCTTTCGTTCAGCGCCGGGGACGGGACTTCCCGTGCGACTCACCTTTGAACCCGTGGAACAGATGGGTTCTGTTCGCCAGCTCTTAAGGCTGGTGCCTTCACCAGACTCAGCCACCCCGGCTTTGCTGCGAAAGGCTTTTATAGTTGTTACACCACAAAAACAATGATGGGTTCTGTGTTCGCTGGAACTTGGTCCAGTGCCTTTGAGGCCGGCTCAGCCGCCTCTTTTTCTTCTTCTACGCAGCTCAATTTAAAAAAACTTTAGGAGAAAAATCCGAAAGATTTTCAGAAACTGTTACAGTAAACTATAAAAGCCCAGCATTTTTTAATAAACGTATGAGCCTGTAGCTCAGCTTGGATAGAGCGATAGCCTTCTAATTTTGAAGTCAGCTATAGGTCGAGGGTTCAAATCCCTCCAGGCTCGCTTATGTATTCTTAGCACGGCGGCGGGACATAATTACAGAATGGAAAACCTTTAAATACTCTAATTCGAATCTCGTAATCCCTGCAGGCGTAGCCAAGCGGTAAGGCAAGAGGCTGCAACCCTCTCATGCGCAGGTTCGATTCCTGCCGCCTGCTCTCATTTTCTCAGAAACAATTTTATACTAATGTTACGTATCGCTATTTTCATGAAAGCAAAGAAACGCTGGTCAAACAAAGTAACACGGCAAAGTAACGCAATGGATCTGGAAGCGGGCGTGTTTACGAAGAAAGATCCGAGGCAGATCGCTTTGTCATTGAGACGTTCCGCAGAAGCAAGTGCTCGCAGGAAAATCGATCCGTACCGCTCGGCAATGTCCATGCTCGTCTTCTACATCAATCGTGCTGGCAAGAATCTCCCTGCGTCACGAAAGAAAATTCTTGAAAAGGCGAAAGATGAACTGAGAAAGCTGTATGGAAAGTCTGAAGGAAAGAAAGACTAATATATCCAAGGTTCATAATTCTTACGATGAAGAAAGTGAGCTTCAAAAATTATAGAAGATTGAACCTCGTCGGTGCTTTCCACGAACCCAAGAAACAGACAAAATCAGTTGTAATTATTGCGCACGGCTTTCTGGCAAATAAGGATAGAGATCGCCTCATAAAGTTAGCAGAAGGAATAACTTTGAGCGGCATCGCAACATTTCGTTTTGACTTTGGCGGCTGTGGCGAATCGGAAGAGCGACTCATCACCGTGAAGGATCAAGTGGACGATCTAAAATCAGCGATACGTTGGCTGAGAACGCAAGGATACACGAACATTGGTGTCTGGGGAGAAAGCCTAGGAGGGCTAACTGCTTTAGAAGCATACGACCCTTCCATCAAGACATTGGTGCTGTGGGCTCCTGTAACAGAGGGAAGTGAAAAGACTATAGAGGGCTACATCACCCAATCCAACGAAGAAGTAATAGTTGGAAAAAATTTTGTCGTGAAGAAAAAAGACGGACGATTCTTCGAGATCGCAAAAGAATACTTCAGGGAGCGAGCCTCCGTACGGCAGAAAGAACTCCTCGCGCCGGTACGATGCCCCGTTCTGATAATCCATGGCGACCATGATGATAGGGTTCCGTATGCATGGTCAAAGTCAGCAGTAAAACAATTGCCTAAAGGATCAAAACTGGAGACGATAGTCGGCGCAGGTCACAAGCCTGGTGCTGAAGAGGTTGCGACAATTGTTTCCTTGTCAGTCAAATGGTTCAAGAAATATCTGTCCTAGGAGATTTCCCTCATTTATGTCAAATGCTCAAGAATGTCATGGAATCACAATATGAAGGCTGAACCGCAACATTTAAATATGTGAAAACACATTAAATCACATACGATGGGAAACATAACTCTTACGGTACCGGACGAACTACAACAACGAATGAGAAAACATTCGGAAATCCGCTGGAGCGAGGTAGTCAGAAAGTCAATAGCCCAAAAAGTAGAGATGTTGGAAGTGATGGATAGAATAGCAAAGAAGAGCAAGCTCACCACCAGAGATGTAGACGAGATTTCACGGAAGATTAAAAAGGAGACATTCGAAGAGCTGAATAGATAATGATCGTTCTTTGATAAAGAGTAAAATAGCTTATTCCATAATAGGTAGAGCACCGCAACATTTATATCCAAAGAATTCCTAAGTATTCTAATGAAAAGGAGCTGGCTCATAATAATAGCAATCCTCATTGCAATTCCTATCGCATACTTTCTGATTTCTCCCGCGTTTAGAGTCGTTGAAGTCGATCAGCCATCGCCGGTAATACAAGACGCGCTGGATACGATGGACGCGGAAACGAAAGCAGCATTCGATGCAGCCGTTGAAGAAGCAAGCGCAGAGATATCAGAGATGCAGGAAGCAATGCCCGCTGCAGGCACCAGTATCGCCGAGGGAACATTCCAGCCGAGAGCACATGACGTGGCAGGAAAAGCACTGCTCCTAGAAACTGACGGCGTGCAGACCGTACGCTTCGAAGACTTCGAAACCATAAATGGCCCAGACCTGAGAATCTACCTCGCATCTGATCTCAGCAATGAAGATATCATAGATTTGGGAGAAATAAAGGCAACGAAAGGCAATGTGAATTATGAAATCCCTGAAGGCGTTGACACGACGAAATACAACAAAGTTCTTGTCTGGTGCAGACTCTTTGGCGTCCTATTCAGCTACGCAGAACTCACTCCCGTATAAATTTATATACCAAGACTAATTTCTATAAAACATGAATCAAAAGCAAATTGCTGCATTGCTTATCCTTATCGGCATTCTGCTTGCAGTATTCATTTACTTTGCAAAGATACGTGAGAATTTTTACGTCGATACAATCATTGATCAGCAAGGGGGCATCTGTTACGTGGACGGAATCTGCCTGCACGAGCGTGAATATACCTTGTATTACTTTGGCGGTATTCTCGCAGCAGCATTGCTTATTTTAGGAATCTATATGTTCTCTTTCAACAAATCACAGGCGCTGCTCTTGAAGCAACACCAAGAAGTGGCTTCGGCGCTGAAGGAAGCAAAGGAGAAGGACGAGTTCCAGGCGTACGTTGCAGGCTTCCCGGAAGAAGAGCAGAAGGTGCTGAAAGCAGTGCACGAACAGGAAGGCATCCAGCAGTCCACGCTGAGATACAGGACAGGCATGTCCAAGACTTCTCTTTCCTTGCTTCTGAAATCGTTGGAAGAGCGCGGAATCATATCAAGAAAAGAATCTGGGAAGACGAACGAAGTGTATCTGATTAAGAAATTCTAAATCTGCAATATAAACGGTCTGGGACGAGAATTTCAGCAATGAAGGCCCAACAGACTTCATTCTCTGCAGGAAACATTTTATATATATCACATACATTTCTACGGACATGAAAAAACTCAATCTTCATGTAGAAGGCATGCACTGCAAGAGCTGTGAAATCCTTATAAAGGACGATCTGGAAGAAACAGGAGCCGTGAAGGACATACAGGTATCTGCGAGCAAAGGAACAGTAACGGCAATGTATGATGAAACGAAGATTAAGGAAGCAAAGATAAAACAAATCATTGAAAAAGAAGGCTACAAAGTAAAATGAAAGTAAAAATTTATGTTCCAGACATTGAATGCGATTCCTGCATCACGCTCTTGAGGAGAAAGTTTGAAAAAGCCGAGGGAATCCAGGGAACAAAATTCCACAGTGATTCGGTAGAAGTCACGTTTGATGAAGCAAAAACAAACACGAAATCTATCACAGATACAATCCAGCATGCAGGCTACCGCGCATCACTGCAGCCCTTCAACAAGAAGAATCTGAAAGAGAGAAAGCGTGAATTCTTTGAGCACAAAGCAAAGTACGCACTCGAAAGAAACGTAATCAAATATTCGCTGTATATTTTTGTTATCCTCTCCGGATTAGAACTCATCGCTTATTTTGCCTTCCTGAAAAACATTCCGTACTTCATAGAAAAATATGTATGGTGGTTTGCCTATCTCAATGTCAGCATCGCAACGCTCGGAGCCGCGCTCTGGCACTTTTTCTCCTACAAAGCCAAGACAACGTGCATGCTCGGCATGATGATTGGCATGACGCTGGGTATGCAAACAGGCATGATGCTCGGCGCAGTCCTCGGTGCAACCAATGGCCTGTTTATCGGCTCGGTCGTTGGGGTTATCACTGCAGTGAGCATAGGATTCATGACAGGAAAATGCTGCGGCATCATGGGAATCCTTCAGGGAATGATGGCTGGTTTGATGGGTGGCATCATGGGTCCGATGGTGACACTGATGTTATTTGCTGATCACCTGCTCTGGTTTATGCCACTGTACATGCTCATAAATATCTTAATCCTCTGGGGCTTCTCCTACATGATCTATGAAGAGATGGTGGAGAACAAAATCGACGTGCAAAAAGTTCCCATTCCTTTTATGAGGCTGTTGCTCTTTTCCACAAGCATGGCAATAGTTTTAATAACTATAATGCTCTATGGAATAAAATCTCCTTTGGTGGGAGGCTATTGAACATGAAAAGGTTCCTTGTCCTGTTTATTATCATCGTAAGTATATTCCTTACTGCGTGCGCAAACCAAGAAGTCATCAGTGAAGAAACGCTTCTCACTGCAGATGCAATAGCAGAAGTTTCCGAAGATGGTTTCCAAGAAGTCGCTCTCACGTACGGAAAGGTTGGTCCATCGTACAACTACATTTTCAGTCCTGGAAAAGTAGAAGCTGGTGTTCCCGTAAGAATTACCGCAGATGTAACAAAATTAAAGGGCTGCTACCGATATCTGCAAATTCCTGAATATAAAATAAGTAAATATCTCACTGCAGATGATAATATAGTAACATTCACACCAACAGAACCAGGAGACATTCTCTTCACGTGCTCGATGGGCATGGGAACGGCAATACTCACGGTGGTGAACCAATGAAAAAGACGGATCTCCAAATATCGGGCATGCACTGCGCAAGCTGCGCCACAATAATCAGCAAAGCCTTGGTGAAAACAGACGGCGTCAAAGAAGCGAATGTGAACTATGCAGCGTCCAAGGCAACCGTCCACTTCGATGAAAAGAAAACCAACGAACAGAATCTCATAGCTGCAATCAAAGGAAAAGGTTACGGTGCCGACGTGCTGAAAGAAGGCACCAGCGCCTCAGAGGCACAAGAAAAACTCCTCACAAAAGAAAAAGCATACTACAAAAGAATGTTTATCATAGGCCTTCTCTTTTCTATCCCTGCATTAATCTTGGGTATGATCCTTCCAAGATTTGATATCATCATTCCTGCGCACGGCTACGTCCTCTGGGCACTGGCAACGCCCGTCCAGTTCTACGTCGGCTGGCAATTTTACCGTGGCAGCTGGCATGCCTGGAGAAACAGAAGCGCAAACATGGATACGCTTATAGCCATAGGAACTACCGCAGCGTATCTCTTCAGCGTCTACTTAGTCCTCTCGGGCGAGCACATGGATCAATACTTTGAGGTGTCTGCTATTCTTATCACGCTGGTCGTCATGGGAAAATACCTGGAAGCAATAGCAACGGGAAAAACTTCTGACGCTATAAAGAAGCTTATCGGCCTCGCGCCAAAAATGGCCATCGTGATTCGTGGGAAGAAAGAAATCCGCATTCCCGTTGATCAAGTGCAGGTAGGAGATATCATTCTCGTCCGCCCCGGAGAACGGGTGCCGGTAGACGGAGTTATTCTTGACGGACATTCCTCTATTGATGAGAGCATGGTCACCGGAGAAAGTATCCCTGTGGAAAAAAAGAAAGGAGATGATGTCATAGGTGCAACGATCAATAAGCACGGCTCATTCACCTTCAAGGCAACAAAAGTCGGAGCAAACACGACGCTCGCCAGGATAATTAGACTCATCGAAGACGCGCAAGGATCCAAAGCACCTATCCAGCGTTTCGCGGATACCATATCGGCATACTTTGTTCCCATCGTCATCATCATTGCTATGCTCACCTTTATCGTCTGGTATCTTCTGATCGGTGCGATATTCTCCTTTGCGATCATAGCCTCCGTTGCCGTCCTCGTCATCGCCTGTCCCTGCGCACTCGGCCTTGCAACACCCACGGCAATCATGGTGGGCACTGGGAAAGGTGCGCAAAAGGGTATTCTCATCAAAGGTGGTGAGGCGCTCGAGACGGCACACAAAGTAAAGTATATTATCTTCGACAAAACCGGAACGTTGACGAACGGCAAGCCGGAAGTAACCAATGTAATCGCCTTTAAACCGCATAAGGAAACAGATATTCTGAGGATTGCCGCATCGCTGGAAAAAAATTCTGAGCATCCGCTCGCCGATGCTATTGTCACCCATGCACAGAGCAAAAAACTTTCTCTCACAAAAGCAACAAAATTTACCGCAGTTCCTGGCCAAGGTGTGGAAGCAAAGCTTGGAACAAAAAGATATACTCTGGGCAACCTGAAATTGGCGCAGCGAGAGAAAATTCATGTCTCTGACCAGCTCAAGGATGTGCATAAGCTTGAGGAAGAAGGAAAAACCGTAATGCTCCTCGCGTCCGATCATACACTGATTGGCATGATTGCAGTGGCAGACACGTTAAAGGAAAGCTCTCCAAAGGCGATTGAGCAGCTAAAGAAGCTGGGCATCGAGGTCTATATGATGACCGGAGATAATCAACGCACCGCGCATGCCATCGCACGGCAGGCAGGCATAGAGAATATTTTCGCAGAAGTGCTTCCAGAAGAGAAAGCATCTTACGTGAAGAAGCTCCAGAAGAAAGGAAAGGTTGCAATGGTCGGTGACGGCATCAACGACGCTCCTGCACTCGCACAAGCAGACATCGGCATCGCCATGGGCTCCGGCACAGACGTCGCAATGGAAACGGGTAACGTGGTCTTGATGCGCAACGATCTGCTCGACGTTCCACGGGCAATTAAACTCAGCCGCTTTACGATGGGGAAGATCAAACAGAATATGTTCTGGGCATTGATATACAATGTTCTTGGCATCCCTATTGCCGCAGGCGTCTTCTTCCCGTATACGGGCTGGTTATTGTCACCCATTCTCGCGGGTGGTGCCATGGCAATGAGTAGTGTCAGTGTCGTCACGAATGCACTCTTGCTGCGGGGGAAAAAGCTCTAATGGCAATGTGCGGCTTTTCTGGGTTGGCAGCTCCACAAGGCTTTTCAATGCTGGCACTGTGGATACCTATCTTACTCACTACAGGAGTCATCATCCTTGCAGTATTGCTGGTGATTATCTATAGGACAATGAATCGGAGAGAAAAGGAGAAAACATGGAAAAGAAAATGAAACGGAGTATCATCGGGGGAGCGGTGCTAGCATTGATGGCACTCGGCATATATTTTATAGTCGCGCAGGCGGCAAATAAGGAAGCATACTGTCTGAATACGCCCGCAGAAGAAATGGACATCGGCGGACATCAAAATCTTGCGCTGCATATCCATCAAATGCTTACGATTACCATTAATGGTGAAAAGTATTCCGTCCCTGCAGGTATTGGCCTCGTTGGTGATATCATGCGACCTACTCACACGCACGACAGCACAGGGAAGCTCCACGTAGAAGGCCCATGTCCAAGAGATTTTACGCTGGGAGAATTCTTCGATGTATGGAATCAGGAATTCAATAGCACGTGCATTTTTTCCTATTGCGAAGATGAAACACACTCGCTCACGCTGTATGTGAACGGGGTGGAGAATACAGAATATAGAGATCTGGTCTTGAAGGATCACGATGGGATAGAGATTGTATTTGCAGAGGTGTCCGATGCGTAGAGCAGTTCTTCTTTTATTTGTATTCATATGCCTCTCAGCACTGGCGTCCGCAGCAACGGAAACCGTCGGGGATATGACGGTGGAGCTTTCACTGCTTCCTTCAGAGACGCCGACGGCTGGAAAGATGGCGATCCTTGCATTTGAGACCACGAATACGGACTACGAGATAACGCACATCGAGGGCCTGTTGGATATTTATACTGCTCAGGGAACATTGCTCAAAGAAGATTTTGAACTGCACTCGCATGGAGATCAATATTCTATGTCCTACAAATTTCCAGAGCCTGGAGTGTATAGGCTTGCGCTCACCGTGCTTCCGGCAGAAGACTATAATGGGCCAAAGTTTGAGCCGATTACGGTAGAGTTCTCTCTGGACGTGCAGGAAAGCAATGAAGGTTCATCGAATCTCGTATGGATTATTGCTGGAGGAGCAGCCGTCTTGGTACTTCTTGTGCTGGTTTTTGGAATAATAAAGAAAGATAAGAACGAGAATAAGATTTGAAAGGCTATGTAGTCCTTGAAAATATTCCCCTTTATCGGATAATATATACAAGCCTATCTTCAGCATCGATAACTTGCCAAAACCGCATCAAGCAGTTTATTCTTCCTTGCAATCGAGAACCCGACCTTGTCTCTAAAAGCTTGTAAATTATCTTGACTTCCAACGCGAAGCCGATAGCTCACCGTGTCCTTAGAGAACCCACTTCCAATTCTCTTGTCAATGTTTTGCACAGGGATACCGAGGTCTATCAGTAAATCTCTTACAAAGAAAATGAGATCCTGTCTGCAGTTAAATGCAGCAATAAAACGCGTTGCCTTCCTAGGTGAATCTAAGTTCGAACCTGATACCCCACCTTCCGCATCGAAGAAACCACGCAAGAAATGAGCCTTTGTTGCATTATCGGCATGCCGGATTGTATTCAGGTCGAAATTTTTTACAATCGTCGTAGCTCTTAGAGAAAAGAGAGTAACCGTATAAAGGCCTTTTCTTTTATTAAAATAATAGGACGGTGTTAGGCCTGCCCAGAGAATTAGTTGTTCTCTAAAGTACTCGGCAAAATCTTTATCTTTAACTTCTAGGCACAAACAGCCTTTTGTGCGACCAATTTTGATGTGTCCATCTCCGGCAATAGTAGCAAGAACATACGCCAGTGCGGGACAGAGTTTGTACGAAGTGGGTTTTAGAAATTTACCTCTAGGTTTCTGACCTATGACAATCCATCCGTATACTGTTCGTGCTTCCTGAACCCCCAAGGATTTTGCAATTCTCTCATAAGAAAGGCCCTGAGCCCGCAACGCAAACGCCGCTTCGTATTGTTCACGTGAGTACATAGTTACTCAATACCCATTCATTTCATAAGCCTTCACCCTGGAATCCTGAAAGTTTTTCGGAAAATTTAATACAAAACAGTAAGCTTATAAATTTAGAAACCTCTTTGATGATGGGGTGGTTGATAAATGCCAACAAAAAATAATGGAAGGCTATTATTCTTCTACGGCACTGAGTGTGTCCACTGTCACGACATGTACCCGCTCGTAGAAAGATTAGAAAAAGAAGATAAAATAAAAGTAGAAAAAATTGAGGTGTGGCACAACGCAAAGAATGCAACACTATTAGAAAAATGTGACACAGAAGGCTGTGGCGGCGTTCCCTTCTTTTATAATGAAAAAACAAAAAAATCCATTTGCGGTGCAGTGGACTACAGCACGCTGAAGAAATGGGCGAAAGGATGATACGGACACTCCATACGTTTCAAGTACAGCGCTTAGAAAT
>Ga0247727_10007517_pt1 | contig 20724 bp, 16 predicted proteins | sample WisWelCaveWW1625_FD_202498 | JGI IMG/M metagenome (GOLD analysis project Ga0247727, IMG submission 202498) | Biofilm microbial communities from Wishing Well Cave, Virginia, United States - WW16-25 | ecosystem: Environmental > Aquatic > Deep subsurface > Groundwater > Cave microbial mat | place... | reverse complement strand
GATGCGGCGGAAGAGATTATCTTGAATCTGTTCCTCCGCGCGCGTCGTCTGCCAGATGCGCGTCTCTTCCATCTCGCCCTGGAAGCGCTGATCGAGATGGGTATCGTCTACCCGCCGCGCGCCCAACGTAAACTGATCGGTTGTGACCGCCCAGGCATCCTTGGGGGCTGAGTCCGTTTCTTTCAACTCACCGTTGACATACAGCTTCAGGCTGGAGCCTTGCGGGTCCGGGCTTTTAACCCATTGCGCGCCGTTAATGGTCGCGTGGTTCTGACTCTTGGAATCAAAAGCTTTATTGCCATTGCCTTCCTGAAAACGCCACCACGACACCAGTCCCTTTTCACCGCCCATGAGGTTTTTACCGATGTCTCCCGCCGCACGGGCGGTATTCCAAACACGCGCTTCGGAGATGATCCCACTGAGGTTTTTACCGATCAGCGCTGGTTTATTGCTGTTGCCTACAGCGTTAGACTGGACGCCCTCATATTTGGCTGTCCCCTTTACCTGCCCATCAACATAGAATGCGATCACGTCCCAAGCCGTCAACTTCACATCTATAGTATTTCCGGCGCCATCCTTGATGGGGTCCTGCTTGGTTTTCCGCTCACGCGTGACTGCCGCCTTATGAAATCCTGTCTGCAATGCCTCACTGGAGTTGTATGAATGGATGTCTCCATTGACATCTTCAAAGGCAAACTCCAACCGGTTGGCGGCATTGAGCGAGAACGAATAGGGCACATGCTGGTTGGTTTCCGCGTCGTCGAACGCGCCCCGGCGAAGGATGACCTGTTCGCGGCTGTTCGCGTTGACGTACAGAAACGCCTCAATGGTCAGATCCTGATTGATATCGAGCGTGGTATCGTTGCCGCAGTCGAGGCTGTCGCCGCCGTCGAATTCGAGTCCATAAGCCTGATCGAACGCGGCGGCAAGATGAGTCCAGTTCCCGGCGGGGATGATCTCGCGCGCCTTCACAAATTTTTCCCCGACGCCAGCCACAGGAGTATATGCAGGCAATGGCGATACAACCAAGGCGGGCTGTCCGTTGATCATGCCATTGGTTTGATATCGTGAATAATCCTTTGCTTCGCCGTTCTCGAAATGCCAGTAGCCAACCAGGTCGGACTCGTTGCCGGATAAACGGCGGTTCATATCGGTTTGAATTTCCTGTTGTGAGCGCGCCTTCTTCCAGATCCGCACTTCATCAATCGCGCCTTTGAAGCGGTTCCTGGTCCCGCCGCGACACGCCAAATAGAGTGGAGAAGCGTTGTGGGTGTTGCCCCGAGTCGTGTCGGATGTCTCGCCGTCGAGTATGCCGTCAATGAAGAGACGCAACTTTGTTCCTTCTTTAACGAATGCCACGTGATGGAGCGCACTGTCCGTGAGCGCGCGCGTGGAATACAGGCCGGGATTTACTGTTCCATCGTAACGCGCAGCAGAGAGCTTGCCAGACGCCGATACGTAGCGGATGACGTATGGGTATCCACCCGCCCCTGACCACTTCTCGATGATGTCATTGTCACCGAACTGCTTGTCAACTTGTTCAGGAGAGGCTTTGATCCAGGCTTCGACTGTGAAATTCTGATCACGCTTGAAGTTGATCTGATCGACATTCGGGACTTCCACATAGTCGGCCTGTCCGTCGAACATCAACGCCGACATCAAATCGCTCTTTTCCAGTGCCAGCATATAACCGGAGTTGGCGGCGCGGCGCTGGATCACGCGCGCTTTGTCCTCGACGCGGCGGGGCTTCACCCAGGCTTCGAGCGTCAGGTCGCCCGGCGCGTCGAAGCTTTCGGGATCAACCGAAGCGTCCGGTTCGGCGAATTGAGTCTTGCCATCGAAGGCGAGCGTGCTGCCCGGCGCGGCGGCGGTCCATTTGCAAATCTGGGACGTCGCAAGTTCCACGGCCTGGTTGGTAACGTTTGTTCCGGGATTCCCGGCAGGGATCGCCCGGAGGAGCGTCGAACCGTTCGAAAGATCGGCGCTGATTCCCTCGCAAACCGCGTTGATCGGATAATCGTATTCAACGTGGAAGAGCGGCAGGTTTTCAGCGGCTGCCAGGCTGCCTTCGAAACGGACGCGCGTATCGCCCAAAAAGACCTGTTCGCGCGCTGTGATACGCTCGTTACCGACCATCAATACAGCCCCGGCGTTGACGGCGCGGCGCGCGCCCGGAGAAGATAGAGTCAAAATTAGTTCGCCATCTTGATCTTGCGTCGTCCGCCCGGAACCGATATAGGTGTGACCGGTCGCCTGCCCGTTCAATACGATTGAAAATCCGCGCGCCTCGCGCGGGACGTTGCGCCAGATTTCCTTGATGACAAAATCATCCTTTGAGTTTCCGTAAAAGATCGAAACCGTGCAAGCGGCAGCCTCTTCGCCTTCGATTTGCATGGTTACCTTGTCGTAAGCGGTTGACCTGGCGAAACAGGATACAACGTCCTTCCCATTTGATCGTAACGCGATCCTGGCGCGTTCCGTGAAGGTATCGAAATAGGCGGCAAAGAATTGATCGTCCCGGCCGCGAAAATACAAGGCGAGCGCGCCGGTTGCGCTATCGAACAGTAGCGGCGCGTCCGCCGTCCACGCAAAGCCGAGCGTCCCGCCGGAGATCGTCAGCCCGAGGGGATCGGTATGCAGGCGCGGCATGGTCGCCGAGGCGCCGTTTTTCACCCCATCCTGGATGCGCGCAAGATCGAGTTGCACTGTCGTTCTGCGCGATTCTTTGGCGGATTTCTCTAGTTGCAAAGCTCTCAACCTGTCACCCAAAGTTTTCTTATCGGCGGCAACGTCTGCAATTGCTTGATTCAATGCGGCTTGAGCGTCGGTTTCTTTTTGAGCCGCCTCCACTCTCCGCGCCTTAAAAGCGGAATTTTCCTCGACGTCCATGCTGGAGATTTTGTCATTCCAACTATCGCCGACATAGTCAGTACTTACCGAAAAGACCGCCTTGGCGCCACCGCGATCTGCATGTTCGTAGACGACGACTTGTAACGGCTCGTCAAGCAGTATGGATGAAATTTTGTCATTGAAATTCTGACTATTAAGATATGTATATCCTATAAAACCAAGCCTGAAAGGTCCAAGCCTGCTGCCTCCGTAATCTTCATGTTCGCATACATACATGTTGGCGTTATTCAGTTGACTATCCAATGCTTGCCTGGAGGTTTTTGCAGTCTCGTAATCTGCGTCTGTCGTTTTGAGCGTATTCAAATTCGCGTTCAAATAACTGAAGTCAGCGTCGGTAATATCCGCCGTGAAAGAGGTGGGATTTTGCAAAGCGTTTTCGAGAACGGTGATAAATGGCTGGACGAGCGCAATGGAGTCTCCCAATCTCGAAATGTCATCGTTCAGCGAGACAAGTTCCGTTTGCAAACCGCTGAGTTTGTCTATTTGATCGTTGAGTGACTGGTCAGTTGCGCCGTCAGCGTTGATCGGCGAAAGTTCGACTTCATCGGGAATCTGCGCCAGCCGTCCAGTGGCAGAGACGCCGAAATCCAGCGCGGCGATTTGGTTTTTAGTCGCGTCAATACCGTCATTCGTCGCCACCGCCAGCATCACGCGCCCGGTGTTTTTGAGCGGTTTCTGATCGCCTGAATATCCGCTGGCGGCTTTGCTCTGCTGGTAATACAGCAGGCTGGTGGGAGCGGATTTGAAATTCCGCCCCTGGATGTCAAAACTGGCGCGCTCGATGCCGGGATGTTCGCCCACCGGCGCGTCGGATTGAGTCCACTTTATGTCCTTGTAGACGCGCTTGTTTTCATCATAGTACGCGGCGCCATCCAGCCGATTGTTGGTTTGATCATGAACAGCATGACCGTAGCCCTCATCGAAACGCCAGTATCCAACCAAGCCCGGTTCAAGACCGGTGAGACGTTGGCGCATATCCGCCTTCATTTCAACGCTGGAGCGGGCGCGCTTCCACAAGCGTATCTCGTCAATCGTCCCGGCAAACGGATCCTTTGGATCGCCGGAGGATTGTCCAACATAGAGATTTCCATTCGCGGATGACAGCTTGCCGGAAATAGCCTCTTTCTTATCTTCATTGCCGTTGACGTAAATACGCGCGGCGGTTCCGTCAATCGTTCCGGCGATGTGATACCAGGTATCTTTAACCGTCACGAAATTGGAAGACACAGACATCTGCGTTTGATTGGTCGTCACAGAAAAGACGGGGTTGCCGTCCTCGTTGATGGAAAGCGAATAGCCGGCCGTCCCCACAACGACGCCGGACTTTTTGACTTTTTGGTCCGGCTTGATCCACGCTTCGACCGTAACGGCTTGCGTAAGATTGAGTTCGGGCTTGCCCATGACGCGGATATGATCGTCAACCCCGTCAAACCTCAGCGCCGACTCGGCATAGCCTTTATTCACGATGCGCGGAATCAGGGTTTTGCCACATTCGTTACAACTGCCAACCCGCCTCGCAAAGACGTGCGGGTGATCCTCGCAGGTATACGTCTGCGAGCCGCGCGTGTTGAACAGCCCGTCTTCCGAACGCTCCACATTATACGAATCCATCCTGCCGGTGACGCCGTTCTCCGCGAAAATCTGCCAGCGTTGTATCTCCGCGATGGCGGTGGGGAGCAACAGCGCGGAGAAATGACCGTCCTTCAAATTGCCGATGAAGCGCAGTTCCTGCGTGGGTTCGTAGAAGATGTTGCCGTCCAGGTCCTTGGGTCCCAGGCTGTCCTTGCGGCTGGCTGGGCGCGTCGTACTGCGGCTGCGCTGGTAACGCACTTCCATTTTGGGAGTCAGTTTTGTGCCCACTAACAGGAACCGGTCAACGAGCAGGGTCGCGTTGACGAGGGACGTTGTTTTGTCATCGGCTACGGTAATCCACTCATTCTTTTTTGTGCCAGCGTTGAATTTCACATACCCTTTGTCATTCCCCTTTTTGACAAGTATATTGCCATCGTCATCCACATACGCCATGTCTTGTTGGTCCGCGCCAAGCGCCTGCCGGAAGACATACACATAGCGTCCATCCGTCAAGACATGGAACGGCGCGTCCGCGGTAAAGCGGGCTGTGGTGGATTTGAAGTAATCGTATTCATTTTCTTTGCCGGGCGGCAGAACCGTCCCCGCGACTTCCGGCTGGGCGCTGTTTTTCTTGAAGACCGGCAGCGTCGTCTGGTCGGCAACGCCAAAACCGACCTCGGCGATCTCGTTCGGGAAGATCAACTCGGTGGGGGCGCTTTGCCATGAATCAACATCGAGAAAACTTTTGGGCTTCTGCGCCATTCCAGCCGCGGCGTCATTCCCGCCCAGGTCGAGGACGGCGTACGAGACGCGCCGCTGGTCGTCCATGGCCAGGGAGATGACCGTGCCTTTATGACGGATCATGCCCGTATGTTTGTATGATCCTGAATACGATTTGATGAATTTTTCCAACATGGGATCCTTCTTGAGTCAACGACTCTCCAACGCGCCCAATCCGTTGACTGGACGTTCGATCCAATGAGACAGAATTCCCGCCCCGCTGTTCATGCGCCTGCATGATGCCCTGTCAATTACCGCCCAAAACGACTCACGTTACCCTGATTTAGATCTCAATCCAAAACCAGAAGGAATGAGGGAATACATATATGCGTGATAAATGGCAACGCCCGTCGTCCTTTGATTGAGCAATATGCCCTCATAATGCGCCCCGATTTTTTCCGCCGCCCCCATGTTGTTTCAATCCCCATCGCAACCGCGATCTCGGCGCGAATTACCTTTACATTATAAACCCAAATGCGTCGAAAGTTTCCCAGCGCGGATGGCAAGCCCTTGGAAAGTGTTTAAGAGTCCTGCGGGATGATCGAATATATGTACGCGTCGTAAATGGCTTTGCCCACAACCATGCGGTTCAACAGTATCCCCTCGTAATGCGCGCCGATCTTCTCCGCCACGCGCCTGCTCCTTTCATTCCCAACCGCAACCACTATCTCGGCGCGGATGATGCCCTCATGCTCGAACCCGTAACGCGCCGCCAGCAACGCGGCGCGTCCCGCGATCCCCTCGCCATGACGCGAACTCCGCGCCCAATAGCCCACATTGCAAAGACGATACACAGGATGGATATGACTCAAACTGACGCCGCCCAAAATATTCCCGGTCTTCGCGTCTGTGATCGCGAAGGCGAATAGCGTTTTCTCCTCCCAACGGGCGCGCGTGATCCTGATGAAACCCTCCGCTTCCTCCATTGAGTAGCCGTCGTGCGCCCAACTCATCCACGGTTTGAGATCGGTCAACGACTCGCGCACGGCGTCGTATACTTGCATGACATCCTCCAATCGAAATGGACGAAGAACAATAACGCCGTCGGCGAGTTCGGTTGATGAACTCATTGACTCTCCTTAAACAAAACCACGGAAACACAGAGAAATAAATCTCGGCGCCTCCGTATCTCTATCTCTGCGGCAATCGCAAAAATCACGTCGTTATATATCCCCGCAAACCATGCTCCACCGCGTAGGCCGCGGCTTCGGCGCGGTTGTTCACGTTAACTTCGAGAGGATACTCGAGACGTAATTCCGCACCGTGCCTTCGCCCAAAAACAACTGTCTGGCGATCTCGCGGTTGGTCTGCCCTCCGAGACCAGCAATAACACGTGTTTCTCCTGCTGGCTCAAATGCTGGAACGCCGAAGCCTCCTCCTCCTTCCCCGCGCGGCGCACTTCCTGAAAAACGCGCTGGGTCACCGCCGGGTCAAGCAAGGCCTCGCCGCGCCCCACCGCTTCCAAAGCCTTCATCAGGTCTTCGCTGCCGATCTGTTTCAATACATATCCCGAAGCCCCGGCGCGGATCGCCGAGAACAACATCTCGTCCTCCGCGTACGAAGTCAACATGATCACCCTGGTATTCGGGCGCTTTGCGACGATCTGTTCGCAGGCTTCGATGCCCGACATTCCAGCCAGGCGGATATCCATCACCACCACGTCCGGCTTGAGCGTGTCCGTTTTTTCAATCGCCTCCGCGCCGACGCGGCTTCGCCGATCACGTCGAACTGCGGATGACGTTCCAATAAGGACTTCAATCCCAGGCGCACCACCTCATGATCGTCCACCAGCATGATACGTTGTTTTGGCGCTTGTTTTGGCATGGGCTGAATTTTACCCCCAAGAGGGCCCCGCGATATGCGGATAAAAAAATCCTTGCGAAGGTTTGATCCTTCGCAAGGATTTGATTTACGCCTTTTGCCTTTTATAATCCACAAAACGATAACCGACGCCGCGCTCGGTGAGGATGTATTTCGGGCTGGCGGGATCCTTCTCCAGTTTCTGGCGCAGATAGTTGATGTAGAGGCGGACGTAATGCGGCTCGTCGCGGTACTCGTAGCCCCAGACTTTTACGAGGATTTGATCGTGCGTCACCACCCAGCCCGCGTTCTGAACGAGATGATACAGCAGGCGGTATTCCGTCGGGCGCAGTCTGACGAGTTTGCCTTCGAGCCAGACCTCGCGGCGGTCGAAATCAATCTTGAGGCGTTCGTCCACTTCGATGATCTCGTGCATCGAACCGCTCGCGCCCTCGGTGCGGCGGATGACGGCTTTGACGCGGCTGACCATCTCGCGCGGGCTGAACGGTTTGGTGATGTAATCGTCCGCGCCCAGTTCCAGGCCGCGCACGCGATCGTCCTCCTCGCCTTTGGCGGTCAGCATAATCACCGGCACATTACTCGCCTCGCGGATGGTTTCGAGGACCTCGAAACCGTCAATGTCCGGCATCATCACATCGAGCAGAATCAAATCGGGGTTGACGTCGCGCAGTTTCTGGATGGCCTGTTTGCCGGTGAAGGCTTCCGCGACCTGAAAGCCGTCGTGCTCCAGGTTCATGCGGATGAATCGCACCATGCGCTCCTCGTCGTCCACCACCAGAACGCGCCGGCGGTCAAATTCTTCAGGCATCCTATTCCCTCACAAAGCCAATCAGGTTTTCTTCCTCTTCGCTTTCAAGAACTTCGATCAGGGCGATCTGATTCATGGGCCAGATCACCTTGGTCACATTATGCTCAAGATAGTGCAGGTCCTTGCCGTCGCGCAGGCGCGGATTGCCGACGATGATGAGCGTATCCGTGAGTTTGGGGAGGTCTTCGACCTCGCCCACAATGGCCGGCTCGCCGGAAATATGCAGAATAATCGTGAATGCCATGAAGCCCGCCTTTCCTAGATGTTGCGGAGCAGGACTTGAATCTTGAGTTTGCCGAGCGCGACAACGTCTCCGTGATTCAGGGCCTCTTCCACGTGCGGGGTGAGGCGGCGCCCGTTGAGGTAGGTGCCGTTGGACGATCCCAGGTCCATGATGATGATGCGGCTCGACTCGCGTTTGATCACGACGTGGAGGCGCGAAACGCCCGACGCGTACGCCTGATAGGGCGTCAGGTCAATATCGGGCATGATGGGCTGCCCTTCGCTCAAACGCCCGAGCGTAAATTCGTTCCGTGAAGCGAGGGGCAGAATCTTGCCGCTGTCCATCAAATGCAGGGATATCCAGCTATTGATGGGCGACGAGGGGGGCTCGGGTCGCGCTTTCTTTTTGAGTTCGTCGCTGATTTGTTCCTGGGTGATCGCCTGGGTGGTCAGGGTCTCGACGCCGTCCAGCTGTGTTCCGCATTCAACGCAAAAAAGAGTTCCCGAGACGTTGGCATGTTGACAGTTTGAGCAAATGATCATGAAGTTGTCTCCTTCTTTGACGGCGCAAGAAACAAAGCGCGCGTGCCATAAGTGATTTTCTTGCTGCCCTCCGCGGAGAGGGCGTTCTTCTGTTTTAAGTGATCCACTTCCAGCATGATGGTTTGAGCCAGACTGCGCTCGCCCTGCGATAACAGGTTGGCGGCGAGGTTTTGAAGCTGGCGGGTGGCGATGTCAATATTTCCTTTTTCAATTTCCTTGCGGGCGCGGTCCTGCATACGATACAACATCAGGCGCGAGAGCGCCTGCACAATATCCGGGGGCGGAGGATCGGATTCCGGGTTGTCCGATACGGGCCGCTGGAGGCGCATCCGCAAAGCCGGAACGGGAAGGGGACGGGACGCAATCAGGACATTCAAGGAACCGTCCACAAAGGTTAATATATCCGATTTTACCGCTTTTGGGGCGATTATGTATTCAAAAATTACGCGAGTGGAAGTATCCTGCAATATTGATCCCAGGCGCAGGGGGCGTTCTTCAATCATCACGGGCGACGGGTCCGGTTGCAGGCGGAACGCGTAGGAGAGCTCGATGCCGTCCAACTCTTTGAATTCCAGGGTCACATCGTCGGCATAGGTTTGGGCAAGGGCGTCGAATTTTTCGAGCAGGAGGCGTTTGATGCTCTGCGGTTCGGAAATGAAGGCGCTGCTCCCGCCGGTGCGCGTCGCGAGGACATCCAGAAAAATATCGTTCCATTCCTGCCCAATGCCCATGGCGCTGATGCCGATGCCATGCTCCGCGACCTTTGAGGCCAGCGCGAGGCATTGCTGTTCGTCGCCGTAGGTATGACCGTCGGTCAACAGGATGATGTGATTGATCCGTTTGGAATCGACGCTCCGCATCACCTCCCTGACGCCCGCTTCAAGTCCCTGATAAATTTCCGTCGCGCCTCCGGGTTGAATCATCTGGATGCGCGCTTCCAGCCGCGCGCGATCCTGATGAAAGGCCGCCGGGATGATCGCTTCGGCGCGATCGCTGAACACGACCACGCTGAGGACATCCTGCGGCCTCAGGTTGCGAAGAACCTGTATGGCGGTTGATTTCACCACGTCCATCTTCTCGCCCTTCATGGACGTGGAGCGATCGATCACAATGCAGGCGTTGAGCGGCGGCGAGGGCGCGCGCCGTTCTTCAGCCGGGGTCTCCAGATCAATGACGAGATACAGCATTTGCGGCTCGTTCAAATTAACCAGGTTGGGACGGCTGTACGTCAATTTATAGTTGTATGGAAGAAAGATTTTTTGTTCGGGCGGAAGCGTCGCGTCGTATAGCGCGCGGCGTTTCGGGTTGGATAGCGTTTCGTACGCCTGCTGGACGCCCATAAATAATTCGGTTTCCCCGGCGGCCGTGTTTTTATCAGGATGTAATTTTTGCGCGGCTTGAAAATATGCGCGCTTTATTTCCTCCTGCGACGCCTCGCGCGCCACTCCCAGCATGGCGTAATAATCCTGTTGTTCGGGCGGCATAATCACCCAATCAACTGGACAAGCGCCACGCTGATGTTATCGGGCCCTCCGGCCATATTCGCCGCGGTCACAAGGTTCTGGCAGGCGCGTTGCAGGGTGGGCGATTCGTTGATGGCGCGCACGATATCCTGCTCAGCGACCACGCCCCATAACCCGTCGCTGCACAACATCAGGTAACCGGGCTGCGGAAACGACACGGTGAAAATATCGGGTTCCAAAATTTCGCCCTGCCCCAACGCGCGGTATAACACGTTGCGATGGGGGTAATTCTCCGCCTCCTCAGGCGAGATGTGACCCAGTTCTTCGAGGCGTTTTACCAGCGAGTGATCGCGCGTGATCGTTTCGATGCGCCCGTCGGGATATACAAAGTACGCGCGGCTGTCGCCCACGTGCGCGACCGTGATCTGCTGGCCAAGGACGAGCGCGGCGGTGAGGGTTGTGCCGCTGCCGGGCGCTTCGCGCTGGATGGCTTTCTGCGCGTCGCTCACCGCCCCGAGCATGATCTCCTGAAACGATTCGTCCATGGTATCGGTTTTGATCTGAAATAAATACGCGTGAAATTTTCTAAGGACATATCCCGCCACCGTGCGAATGGCAGTGTTGCTCGCCACTTCGCCAAATTGATGCCCGCCCATGCCGTCCGCCACGATGTAAAGCCCAAAAGGCAGGTTCCCGGAATTGCCCGCCATTGTGGTGGTGATCGCCAAAATACTGTCCTCGTTCAATTCGCGTTGCTTCCCAACCGACTGTCCGGCCGCGGAGATCAACTGCTGGAGTTCGAAACGCGGATGCTGATTGCCGACAATGGATTGCAACTGCTGTTCCGTCAACGGGGCGGTGTTGGCGGTATCGAGCGTCTTTGCGGGCGAGGCTTTTGAACCGAGCAGCGACTTGATCTTGTTAATTAGTTTATCCACAAGAACTCCTTATGCGAGCAACGCGTAAACCTGATGATCGGTGGAACCAACGTACACCACATCATCGAACACCAACGGCGTGCCGGTGATCGCCCCTTCTGTGCCGAACTTCCAGCGCAGGCGGCCCGTGCGATATTCAAGGCAGTATAAATTGCCGTCCACAGAACCGCAATAAATTGAATCTTTATAAACGACCGGCGAGCCATTCACCTGATGCTCGGTTCTAAAACGCCAGACCTCTTTGGAAGTCTTGGTCTCCACTGCATAAATAAAACCGTCCGACGCGCCTACGAAGACAAACTCGTCCGCAATGCACGGCGAGCTGATGGACGGTTTCCCCAAACGGAAGCGCCAGATCACCCACCCGTTGCGCGGATCGAGCGCGTACAGCGTGCTATCCACCGACGCAAAATATAACGCCTGCGGCGTGCCGACCGTGGACGACGTGATGGCGCGCTTGGCATGGAAGCGCCATTTCAACGCGCCGCGAAAATCAATCGCGTAAAAATCGCCCGACTCGCAGCCCGCGTAAACAAAGTCGTTCAATACAAACGGCGTCGAACGAATGGGATCGGCGGCTTCGAAGCGCCACGCCAGGCGGCCCGTGTTGAGGTTGACCGCATGTAAATAATTATCGTCCGATCCGATGAAAATATGACCCTCGGCGATGCGCGGCGAGGAACGGATCGGCCCGTTCGTAAAATACGTCCACACCACCTTGCCGGAACGCGCGGAGACAACGTGCAGGCGTTTATCCTCCGAACCAAAATATATGTTGCCATCCACCGCGACGGGCCGCGAAACAACCCCGCCATCGGTGGGATATTTCCATAGAAATTTACCGTCCGCCGCGTTCACGGCGTACAGGTTGTTATCGTAGGAGCCGACGAAAAGCGAGCCTTGAAAAATAACCGGCGTGCCGCGGATCTCGTCCTCGGTCTTGAACGTCCATAGCGGTTTGACGCCGCTCGTTTTTACAGGCCCTGTCAGTGAACCTGAGCGTATGAGCATGCCGGTTTTGCGCGCCACGGCGAGCAACGCGTCCTTCATCTCGGACGCGCTCTTGAAGCGGCTCGCGGGATCATACTCCAGCGCGCGGTTCACGATCACTTCCAACTCCGGGGAGACCGAAGGGTTGATGCGCCGAAGCGGGCGCTCCGAAAACGAGAACGGCGGTTCCAGGCGCGGGTCGCGGCGCGTCAACGCGTGGTGGACGGTGGCGCCCAGGGCGTAGATATCCGCCGCGGGCGTGGCGTCGCCGCGGTATTGTTCGGGAGGCGAATAACCCTCCGTGCCGATCATCGTCCCCTTGATCCCGGATTGAAACGATTTGGCGATCCCAAAATCCACGAGCAACAATTCGCCGTTCGAATTGATCATCACATTCGAAGGCTTCATATCGCGGAAGATGATCGGGTCCGGTTTATGCTTGTGCAAATAATCCAGCACGTCGCATAACTCGATGGCCCAATTCACCACTTGTTCTTCGGGCAGGAAACCGTTTGAATCGGTTATGATCGCCTCCATATCCTTGCCATGGATGAACTCCAGCACAAGGTATGAACGGCTCTCCAGGCTGAAATAATCGTAAATGCGCGGGATGGTTGAATGGTTCAACGTAGCGAGCAGGTTTGCCTCGCGCTCGAAATTCTGCACGATGGTCGCGCGCACCAGCGGATCAGGCGCGCTGTTGATCATCTCCTTCACCGCCACCAGTTTGGTCACGTTTGGGAAGTGCATGTCGCGGGCGCGGTATACCGACCCCATGCCGCCCAGCCCGACAACCTCCTGAATCGAATAACGATTGGCTAGTAAAACCCCAGCCTGAAGTTGACGGGGAGCCGCGGCGCTCTCTCCGCCCTGATCATCGGATAAATCAGGAAAAAGTCTCGTTTCCAAAACGTCCTCCAAGTTGGTTGAATTATAGTTTGCAGTCCTTTGTTTGACAACCGCCCGCATACAGGCAACATTTCAGTTTCATACGCCTATTTCAACTTCCAGCGCCTTGCCGGGAACATGGTTCTGCGGCACAATTCGACATTGTGAAGATCCTGGCAGTCAGCGATGAAGTTGTCGAGCGGCTTTACAGCCTTTGCTCCATCGGACATTTTCAAGATGTCGGGTTAATTCTTGGATGTGGAGACATGCCTTATCCCTATCTCGAAAACCTGGTTACCATGTTGAACGTCCCTCTCTTTTACGTGCCGGGAAATCACGACCCGACCTATAACGCGCAGGACTCGAGGACCTACGCGGAAGGCGGCTCGAACCTGGATTTGAAACTGGTCCGCCACAAAAAAACTTTGATCGGCGGCTTCGGCGGATCCATCCGTTACAAACCTAATGGAAGCAATCAATATACCCAAACGGAAGCCTACCTTCGATCCGCTCAACTTTTGCCGCGCTTATTATGGAACAAAATCAGGCGCGGGCGCGCGCTCGATATCCTGATCACGCACTCGCCGCCTTTTGGAATTCACGATGAACCCACCCAGGCGCATCAGGGACTCAAAGCCATCAACTGGCTCCTGCGCGCGGCAAAACCGCGTTATCACTTTCACGGTCACACTCACTTTCAACGCCAAAACCTTTCCCCGTCTGAAACCGTCAACGGTGAAACGAAAATCGTCAACATCTTTCCCTACAAGGTTATTGAAGTGTAAAGACCCTAAAGGTTTTAGAAACCTTTAGGGTCTAATGGTAATTGTATGAAATTGGAGAAACGAATGACATCCCCCCATCCCCTCGCCGGAGTCTACGCTGCGGCGGTGACTCCGCTCACAGACGCCTCAACCCTCGACCTTGACTCTGTTCCTGTTTTCCTCGACTTTCTCGCCGCCCGAGGCTGTCACGGCGCGGTATTATTCGGCACCACCGGCGAAGGTCCCTCGTTCTCGCCCACCGAACGCGAAGCGCTGATGCGCGCGGCGCGCGCCTATCGCGATAAAAATCCGGACTTCCGCCTCATCGCAGGGACAGGCACGCCGAGTCTCTCAGAAACGATAGACCTGACCAAACTCGCCTTCGATCTCGGTTACGACGCTGCGCTGGTCGTGCCGCCGTATTACTTCCGCAAAGCAACTGACGATGGACTATTCGCGTGGTTCAACGAATTGATTCAAAAAGCCGTGCCGTCTGATAAATACATCCTGGGATATCACTTCCCCCAAGTCGCGGGGATCGGCCTCTCCATTGAATTGCTCGCGCGCTTGAAAGATTCTTTCCCCACACAATTCGCAGGCATCAAAGACTCCTCGCATGATTCCGATCTCGCGCGCAATCTCGGCGAAAAATTCGGCAATGATCTCGTCGCGCTGACTGGCACGGATACATATCTAAAAATGGCAATGGAAAACAAAGCCGCCGGTTGCATCACCGCGCCCGCCAACATCATTTCTCCCGACTTGCGCGCAGTGTGGGACGGAATGAGGAATGGCAAAGATATTTCAGGGGCGCAAGAACGCGTGGATAAACAAAGACGCACCCTCGAAAAATACCCGCCCTTCCCGCCGACGTTGAAAGCGTTGCTTCACAGGTTGCATGGATTCCCAAGATGGTCGGTCAAGCCGCCACTGGAAGCGATTTCATCAGAACTTGAAGAGCAAGCCTTGTCTGAATTTCCGATCTTCATATCGTAAACACAAATGACAGAGACCTGGCGACTCCTCCTCACACCTCCCGCGCGCGGCGCGTGGAATATGGCTGCGGATGAAGCGATCCTCGAACACATCGGACGCGGCGACTCAACCCCGACCTTGAGGCTGTACGCGTGGACCCCAGCCTGTCTCTCGCTCGGACACGCCCAACCCTTCGCGGACGTTGACGCGACCCGACTCAAAGCGCGCGGCTGGGAGGTCGTCCGCCGTCCCACCGGCGGACGCGCCATCCTCCACACTGATGAACTAACATATTCCGTCATCGCTCCTTCGAATGAACCGCGCGTGGAAGGAAGCGTACTCGAAAGTTATAACCGCCTCGCGCAAGCCTTATTGCTGGCGGTGAAAAGTTTGGAATTACCCGTTGAAATGAGAAATGAGGTGGGGCAAAATGGCATTTTGCCCTACAACCCAGTTTGCTTCGAAGTCCCCTCGACCTATGAAATTACAGTAAATGGAAAAAAATTAATCGGCTCCGCGCAGGCGAGAAAAAAAGAAAGCGTGCTGCAACATGGATCATTGCCTCTTACCGGCGATCTCACGCGCATCTGCCAGGCCTTGGTATTTGAAAACGAATGCGCGCGAGATGAGGCGGCTAAACGACTCCTGGAACGCGCGACGACCGTCGAATCCGCTTTGGGGCGGAGGATCAGTTGGGAGAACGCCGCGCAGGCTTTCGTCCGCGCGTTTGAGGCGCAGTTGGGATTAAGTCTAAAGAGGGGGGAGCTGTCCGAGTCCGAATCCAAAAGGGCGGATGAACTGGTCGGGGAAAAATACAATCACCCCTCGTGGACAGAACGCGTGTAGCGCAAATTGACAATTAGCGCTACTTCACAAAAATTGTATTGGGAAAACCAAGCGCGGCGAAAAACTTGAACAAATACGTTTCGGCGTTCGCCTGCGCCTGTTCGAGAATGCCGTCTTCGAGCGCGGCTTTGAGAATCTCCTGCTCGGCGACCTGCCTTACTTGTGTTTCAAGGTTGGGATCGGGCTTGGTCAAAAAACCGGTTTGACGGTCATATACGTACGACTTTTCATTATCAAGAGTGGCGACCAACACCTCGGCTGGAGGCAACTTCACCGTAAGTACGCCGTTTTCATAACGCATGTTCTCAGGCTGAAGTTTTTCCATGTCAATGCCGGCGATCACCGTGCCGTGCCCCACAAACAAAATCTTATCGCTAAACGCAAAAGCCAGCGCGCCTCCGCCTGTCTCGCCCGTGATCACCTTTTCGACGCTGTATTGAATCGTCTCCAGCCGCGCCAGCGAGCGGATCTCGTTGATATACGTCATCGGGTCTGGGATGATCGTGGGTGTGGGGTGCAACAGGTTCGCCACCTGGGTCTGCATGGCGCGGTTCTGCTCGTTCAACGCCTGAAACGGCTGGGACGCCGCCTGCGCCGTGCCGCGCACCGTCTGCACGATCATATACGCCGCCACGACAATCACGCCCAATATTAACAGGGAGAGCAGGTTATTTTTCATGCGGGTATTATAATCTCATCACGTTATGAATCGAAAATCCTTCCCCAGCCTGTTACTCCTGACGCTTTTGATAAGTTGCTCGCTTCCGAACGTGACCATAACTCAGGCGACAGAGACTCCCGCTCCGCTTACCCCAACGGTCACGCCCCCGCCGCCTCTCCCTACCGCCGAGTTTGGTCTTGCGGAAAATCCCGTGATCCTCGCTTTAGCCCCCTCTTCCAATTCGCCGGGGCAAATCAACGCCGCCAAAGCGCTTGCCGAGCAATTCACGCAACGGACGGGGCATGTTGTCGTCACAGTGGTTCCCGATTCCCAAGCCGCGTTGGTGGACGCGCTCGAAAATGGGAACGCGCATATTGTTTTGCTCGATCCTTTGACATACGCGCTCGCCTATCAAAAAGAACTGGTCAACGCCTCTTATGCTGTCGTCGTTGAAAACCAGACAACATACGGCGCGCAATTCATCGCTTCGCGAAAAATCGGCTTCAAACCCTATTTCGACGAACTCACTCAAACCAACACCGCGGACGCGTCTGTGGCGCTGGCGCAATTCGCGGATAAAAAGCCCTGCTGGAGCGAAGAGACTTCCCCATCGGGATACATTATTCCGCTGGGCTTTCTCAACGCAAACCAAATCATCACACGTCCCGCCGCCTTTGTGCAGGGACATCCGACCGTGGTCCGTTCGCTGTATGTGGGCGGCATCTGCGATTTCGGCGCGACATACGTGGACGCCCGCAAATTCCCCTCGCTTGAAGATCAATATCCCGACTTGATGGAGCAGGTCATTGTTGTCTGGCGCGTTCCGGATATCATCCCATACTCCCTGCTGGCGATTTCCGCAGACATGCCGCAGGATATGCGCGATCAATTTGTCAACGCCGTCCCCGCCATAATGCAAACAGACGACGGCAAAGCCGCCTTCAAATCTGCTTATGCCATTGACGAGTTGGTTCCTGTGAACGACGCATACTACGAAGACTTCCGCGAATATATGGATCAATCCCGCATAGACCTGTCAACCCTGGTAAAGTGACAAGCGATGAGCTTCTCATCACAACAAAAAAGAGACCCGTCTTTCGACGGGTCTCTTTTTTTCAAACGACTTGCAAATTACACGGTCATGGAGGCGCTGATGCTGTTGAAGGTGCCTTTGACCTTGGTGCCGAGAGTCGCCATAACGGCAATCACGACGATCGCGATGAGCGCGAGGATGATCGCGTATTCAACGAGACCCTGGCCTTTTTCCTTGAGTGAGAACAACATGGTAGTATTCCTTTCTGAATAAAGTGTTTGGATTTCATCTGAAGACCGCCTTCAGAATTACCCATAGTATAACGATTTCTTCAAAAATTTCAAGCCCTTTTGCTTACAGCCTTGTTAGAAATTCCGCCAGATTCAGCGAAATATTTCCTCAAATGGATCATCGTCATCCTTTTTATAAAAACAAAAGAGACCCGTCTTTCAACAGGTCTCCTCGTTCAGCAATCCTGCAGGTTACACAGTCAGGGAGGCGCTGATACTGTTGAAGGTACTCTTGACCTTATTCCCAAGAGTACTCATCACGGCGAGTACGACGACGGCAATGAGGGCGAGGATGATCGCGTACTCCACAAGACCTTGACCTTTTTCTTTGGAAACGAATAACATGGCACAAATTCCTTTCTGAATAAAAGTTTTTATCTGGGGACCGTCCCCGGATTTACCGATAGTATAACGATTTCTCCAGAAAATTCAAGCCTTTTTGTAACAAAAGAGACCCGTCCTTCAACGGGTCTCCTCGTTCAGCAATCCTGCAAATTACACGGTCATGGAGGCGCTGATACTGTTGAAGGTGCCTTTGACCTTCGTGCCGAGGGTTGCCATAACGGCAATCACGACGATCGCGATGAGCGCGAGAATGATCGCGTATTCAACGAGACCCTGGCCTTTTTCTTTGAGTGAGAACAACATGGTAGTAATTCCTTTCTGAATAAAAGTTTTTATCTGGGGACCGTCCCCGGATTTACCGATAGTATAACGATTTCTCCAGAAAATTCAAGCCTTTTTGTAACAAAAGAGACCCGTCCTTCAACGGGTCTTCTCGTTCAGCAATCCTGCAAATTACACGGTCAAGGAGGCGCTGATACTGTTGAAGGTGCCCTTGACCTTCGTGCCGAGAGTCGCCATAACGGCAATCACGACGATCGCGATGAGCGCGAGAATGATCGCGTATTCAACGAGACCCTGGCCTTTTTCTTTGAGTGAGAACAACATGGTAGTAATTCCTTTCTGAATAAAAGTTTTTATCTGAAGACCGCCTTCAGAATTACTCATAGTATAACGATTTTTTCAAAAATTTCAAGCCCCTGTTGGCTTACAACCTTGTCAGAAAGGTTACAGCAGTAGCGCTTTGGTACTAAGTAGACATGCAAAGCGCTCGCTCGATCCGGCATGTCTGCTGTTATTTAGCGGCTGTGGCGGCTTTTCCAGTTCTAAATGTGGATAAACCGTAACTACTCCCTGGTTTGCCAGAGACGATCTTCTCAAATTGACCGTGGAATAACGCCCGAAGGGGGCTACATTTGGGGGAGTTGTCCTTTCAAAAACGATTGCCTGAAAAAGCCTGGTGTGGATAACTCGCAGTTATCTGTGGATAAAAGGGTCTAACTGTGGAAAACCCGTCATGGTCGGCAACTTTGCAGACGGAGGCTCCCCCCATATATAGCCAGTGAAATCAAATCCTTCCAAAATATGGAAAATGAGAGTTTTCCACAGCCATTGTGGATGGTTTGTGGATAAGTTATGCGGATTCTCTCCACAGGCTGATCAGGCTTGGGAGCGCGATCAGGCACAATATCCAGAGAGAGGCGGGCGAGTCGTCCCAGATGTGGCGGAGGTCGGTTTCCATCCACAGTATCCACACCCCCTACGACTATTACTAAATCCTAATCTTATTAATAAAACGCTTGAACTGAGAGGTTAAATCCTGTACAATCCTTTTTATAACAACCGCCCCTTTTTCATTGTTGGGAGGCTCGTCATGGAGATGATCAAAGTTTCTGCCAACTCCCGTACATCTGCCGTTGCCGGGGCCATTGCGGGCGTCGTCCGCGAACATAAACGGGCCGAAGTGCAGGCGATTGGCGCCGGAGCAGTGAACCAGTCTGTGAAGGCGCTGGTGCTGGCAATTGGATATTTGAAGAACGATAATATCCACGTGGTCTGCGTCCCCGAGTTTGTGGATGTGACCATTGACGATAAGGTGCGGACCGCCATCAAGTTTGTGGTGGAGCCGCGCTAGCCAGAGACGCCCGCCTTTAGACGCTTGCTTACATCGGGGTGGTTTATAATAATCATATTCAGGGTTCGTTTTGGGACTCTCTGGTATCTTCTTTAGCCGCGCTTCATCTTGACGTGGACGAAGCCCGATTCTTTGACCTGAGATTGACCCGCCTTTTGAGTTTTGCAATGCAACGACGAAACCAGTTTTTCCGCGTGTCCACTTTTTTGTTCCTGTTGATCTGTCTGTTGACAGGGATTGTAGGAGTCTCTGCGAACGCGGCGCCGCAACTTGTACCATCGACTACCGTTGCTATCAGTCAGGTTTATGGAGGTGGGGGAAATACAGGCGCGACTTATACTAATGACTTTGTTGAACTATTCAATCTAAGCACCAGTACTACTGTGCCCCTTAATGGATGGTCAATTCAGTATGCATCTGCGACTGGCACTGGACTGTTCAGTGCCAATGTAACTAATCTTTCCGGCTCGCTTGCACCTGGACAATATTATCTTGTGCAGTTGGCATCAGGCGGCTTAATTGGTGCTACGCTCCCAACGCATGATGCGATTGGCACAACAAACTTAAACGGGACCAACGGAAAAGTAGTGTTAGTTAACACGACAACAGGGTTGCCATGTAATGGAGGCAGTACACCGTGTACTGCTTCTGATCTTGCAAGCATTGTTGATCTTGTTGGATATGGAACAGCTAATTTTTTTGAAGGTAGCGGCGCGGCGCCTGCCCCCCCAAACAACGCGACTGCTGATATGCGGGGTGGTAATGGCTGTAATGATACAGATAACAATAACGCAGATTTTACAACTGGCGCTCCAACTCCTCGCAATAGCGGTTCAATAGGATACATCTGCGGCGTAGGGACATACACTCCAACTAATACGCCAACAATCACCAACACGCCTACAAATACAAATACCCCTACGGCCACTTTCACTCCATCCAATACGCCGATTTTCAGCCTCACGCCGTCCCTCGTTCCCGCCCTCCGCGAGGTGATTATCAGCGAAGTGGCGTGGATGGGAACGAGCGCCTCCTCCAGCGACGAGTGGATCGAACTCTATAACACGCGTCCCACGTCCATTACGCTGAATGGCTGGCGGCTGGTCAATTCCACCGGTAGCGTGGATATCGTCCTCAATGGCGTGATTCCCGGCAATGGTTTTTTCCTTTTGGAACGCGCCCGCGATCTGACGGTCAGCGACGCGGCCGCCAACCAGATTTACACCGGCGCGCTTGCGGATT
>Ga0247727_10007516_pt1 | contig 20725 bp, 17 predicted proteins | sample WisWelCaveWW1625_FD_202498 | JGI IMG/M metagenome (GOLD analysis project Ga0247727, IMG submission 202498) | Biofilm microbial communities from Wishing Well Cave, Virginia, United States - WW16-25 | ecosystem: Environmental > Aquatic > Deep subsurface > Groundwater > Cave microbial mat | place... | reverse complement strand
CAGCGTGGGGTGGGCCGGGGTTGCGAACGGCAAGCTGCTGGGCCTCGCGTCAGGGCGGTATGACGCCTTCGTCACCATGGACCGGAACATCGAGCGCCAGCAGAACATTTCGAAGGTGCCATTCGGGGTCCTCGTGTTGCGGGCTCCTTCCAATCGGCTCGCCCACTTACGGCCGCTGGCGCCGGCAATTCTAGGTGCGTTGACGGATTTGGCGCCCGGACAGCTGCGGCCACAAAACGACGCCGCGCCTGAAACACCTTCTTGGCCGTCGCCCCGGGGCCTACTCCACCGCCTCCCGCAACACCTCCACTGCATGCCGCGCCGCGCGCCCCGTGACTTGACTGATCTGCTGGCGGCAGCTCACGCCGGTGATGACGATCTCGGTGTCCGGCGACGCCGCCTCCACGGCCGGGATCAGGCGCAGGCCGGCGATGGTCTTGCTGATCTCGTAGTGCTCCTTCTCGAATCCGAATGAGCCGGCCATGCCGCAGCAGCCGGAGTTGACCTCCGAGACCTGGTTGCCGGGCGGCAGCCGCAGCGCCCTCAGGGTCGATCCCGTGCCGATGTGGGCCTTCTGGTGGCAGTGGCCGTGGACGAGAAGCTTCCTGGGCTGGTTGCGGAACTTCAGCTCGAGCCGGCCGGCGTCCTGGAGCACGCAGAGGAACTCTTCGAGCAAATAGGAGCGGCGGGCGAGGCGCTCGACCTCGGGGCCGGCGAGCAGGTCGGCGTACTCGTCGCGCAGGGTCAACAGACAGCTCGGCTCGCAGCCGACCACCACCGCCCCCTTGTCGACCAGCGGGGCCAGCGCCAGCACGTTCCGGCGCGCCGCGCGGCGGGCGTCCTCGAGCAGCCCTTTGGAGATCATGGGGCGGCCGCAGCACTCAGGCTTAGCCAGCACCACTTCGAAACCGGCCCTTTCCAGCAGCTCAGTCGCAGCAATGCCCACCTGCGGGTAGTTGTAGCTGAGGAAGCAGTCGTCGAACAGCACGACCTTGCCCTGCGGGGCCCCAGTCCGGCTGGGGTTCGGGCGGCGGCGGAACCAGTCCTGGAAGCTTTCGGCGGCAAAGCGGGGAAACTCGCGCCGGGCATCGATTCCAAGCGCCAGCTCTGCCGCGGCCTTCACCCATCGCCGGCCCATGAAGTAGTTGGCCGCCGGGGCCATCCGGCTGCCCCAGCGGTTGAGCTTGCCGATGTTGGCGAAGACTCGCGCCCGCAGCGGCACGCCGTGCTTCTCGTAGTAGTGGGCCAGGAATTCGTACTTGATCTTGGCCAGGTCGACGTTGGAGGGACACTCGCCCTTGCAGCCCTTACACTCCAGGCACAGGTCGAGCGTTTGGTACATGCGGGGCGAGGTGAGCTCATCGGCGGGCAGGTGCCCCGACAGCGCCGCCCGCAGGGCGTTGGCGCGGCCGCGGGTGGAGTGCTCTTCCTCGCGGGTGGCCTGGAAGGACGGGCACATCGTGCCTTCCTGGGTCTTGCGGCAGATCCCCATGCCGTTGCACATCTCGACCGCGCGGGCAAAACCGCCCTCCCGCGAGAAGTCCAGGTGGGTCTCGATCTCGACGGTCCGGTAAGCCGGCCCGTAGCGCAAGTCGCGGGTCATTTCCGGACAGCCGACCACCTTGCCCGGATTCAGGATGTTGTTGGGGTCGAAGACCGCCTTCAACTTTTGGAACGCCTCATAGACCACGGGGCCGAAGAGGCGCTGGTTGAAGTGGCCGCGGGCCAGCCCGTCGCCGTGCTCCCCGCTCATCGAGCCGCCGCACTCGACCACGAGCTCGAACACCTGCTCGGCGATCCGGCGCATCTTGTCCACCTCCGCCTGCCCCTTCAGGTCGATGAGCGGGCGGATGTGGAGGCAGCCGACCGAGGCGTGCCCATAGTAGCCGCCGACGGTGTCGTGGTCGGTGAGGATCTGCCGAAAACGCCGCAGGAACTCCGGCAGCCGCTCCACCGGAACCGCCGGATCCTCGACGAAGGCGATCGGCTTGCGTTCACCCGGCACGCTCATCAGCAGGCCGAGGGAATCCTTGCGGACCTTCCAGATGCTCTGCTGGCGGGCCGGGTCGAGCACGGCGAGGTGGCCGAAGCCGATGCGCTTGCGCTTCAGCCGGGCGTCCAGCTCCTCGACCTTGGAGCGGACCTCGGCGTCGCTTGAGCCGAAGAACTCGACGATCAGCAGGGCGCCCGGCTCGCCGGTGACGAAGCCCATCCGGGGGGCGAACTCGGGGTGGCTGCGGGCCTGCTCGACGATCATGCGGTCCATCAGCTCGGTGGCCGCCGGCTGGGTGGCCATCATCTCGCCGGTGGCCTCGACGGCCTCCACCAGGTCGGCGAACAGAACCACCTCGATGGCCTTGTGCTTGGGCAGCGGAACGATCCGCATCTTCTGCTCGCTGACCACGGCCAGGGTACCCTCGGACCCGACCACGATCCGGGAGAGGTTGAACAGGCCGGGCTGGGTGGCGAGTCCGGCGCCGAAGAGGCTGCCGTTTTGCGGGGAGCGCGCGGGCACGAACTCGTCCAGGTTGTAGCCGCTCACCCGCCGGATGATCTTGGGGTACCGGGCCAGGATCTCGGCGGAGTGCTCGGCCCCCAGCGCGCGGATCTCGCAGTAGAGCCGGTTCTCGAGGCGCTCGCCGCGCTCCAGTTGCTCCAGCCGGTCGCAGGTGACCGGGCCGAAACGGGTCTCGGAGCCATCAGAGAGAACCACGTCGAGCTCCAGGGTGTGGTCGATGGTCTTGCCGTAGAGCACGGAGTGGGATCCGGCCGAATTGTTCCCGGCCATGCCGCCGAGGGTGGCCCGGTTCGAAGAGGACGTGTCGGGCCCCAACCCGAAGCCGTGGGGGCGCAGGAAGGTGTTGAGGTGGTCCTGGATGACGCCCGGCTCGAGGCGCACCCACTGCTCCTCGGTGTTGAGCTCGAGCACCCGGTTCATGTACTTGGAGAAATCGATGTGGATGGCATGGCCCACGGTCTGGCCGGAGAGGCTGGTGCCGCCACCCCGCGGCAGGATGGGCACCCCGTACCGCGCTGCCAGGCTCACCGCCGCCGCCACGTCGTCGCGATCCCGGGGCACCACCACCCCGATCGGCTCGATCTGGTAGATGGACGCGTCGGTCGAGTACAGGGCCCTCGAGTAGGGGTCGAACCGCACCTCACCGCGCAAGTTTTTGCGCAGTTCGGCCTCGAGGTCCCAGGTATGCGTCTTCATGGCAGGCTCGAAGGACCAGTATAGGGCAATCCAGAAGGCCGGTGAGGGACGAAACCCGCAGTACCCCGAGGCTAGGAGATTCTCGCAAGGGTACCGTTTTTGGCTGTAAACCACTGTCCTATTTGCGTTTTGACGATTTGCTGTTACAATCTCCAGTCAATGGCACCTTTCTACGCGAAGGAGCAGCGCCGGTCCCAGCGCTTCCAGCTCTCGCTGCCGGTTACGGTGGTGCGCGGCAATCGTGGGGATTTGAACAAGACCGCCGAAACGCGCAACGTCAGCTCGACCGGCGTGTACTTCCTGCTGGCCGAAGCGGTGGAGCCGGGGAGCCTGCTGGAGTTCGTGATCACCCTGCCGGAGGAGGTCTCGATGACCGGCCCGGTTCGGCTGCTGTGCAAGGGCAAGGTAACCCGGGTGGAGCCCCAGGAGGACGCCAGCACCGGCGTGGCGGCCACCATCGAGCGGTATGAGTTCCTGCGCGACGGCGCCCGCGTGTCGAGCCACTGAACCGGCCTGCGCCCCTCCGTTTATTTAGTTCCATAACTTTTTGACAAAACCTGCCCCGGACCCCCTTGTCCCTGCCGGGGGTTCTGGTATATTAGAGGCCACCTCTTCAAGACCTTATCCCGGAAAGGAAGGTGCCTGGTGAGTAAGATCGGCTTGAAAAAAGGATTTTCGCGCCGCTCGTTCCTGCAAGGAGCAGGAGTAGCGGGTGGCGCGGTTGCCACGTTGCCGGGCCCACTGGCGGCACAGACGGCGGCAGCGCGGGTGCAAGGACCCGGCGCCGTAAAGATCTCGCTGCGGATCAACGGAAAGGCGCACAGCCTGAGCGTGGAGCCGCGAGTGACGCTGCTCGATGCCCTGCGAAACCATCTGGACCTGACGGGCGCAAAGAAGGTCTGCGACCGCGCCACCTGCGGCTCCTGCACGGTGATCGTGGCGGGTCGGGCGGTTTATTCGTGCAGCGTGCTGGCGATCGAGGCCCAGGGCAAAGACATCCAGACGGTGGAAGGTCTGGGGACGCCCGCCAACATGCATCCGGTGCAGAAGGCCTTCGTCGAGAACGACGCCCAGCAGTGCGGTTTCTGCACTCCGGGTTTCGTGGTGGCGGTGAAGGCGTTTCTGGATCGCCACCCCAACCCCACGATGGACGACGTCAAGAAAGGTTTGGGCGGCAACCTGTGCCGCTGCGGCACCTACGTCGGGGTGCGCCAGGCGGCCTTGGACGCTTCTCGCGAGATGAGGGGAGGGAAACGTGCCTAACAAATACGATTGGCCTGCGGCGGAAAAACGCCAACTGATCGGCAAGCGCATCAACCGCCTGGACGGGCCCCCCAAGGCCACCGGCGCGGCCAAGTATGCCTACGACACAAACCGGCCGGGCGGGCTGGTGGCCAAGCTGCTGCTCAGTCCTCACGCCCACGCCAAGGTGTTGAAGGTCGACACCAGCGAGGCGGAGAAACTGCCCGGCGTGCGCGCTGTGCGCGTAATGGCGCCGGCCGGCTCGGAGGTCAATTGGAATGGCGCCGAGATTGCGGTGGTCGCGGCCGACACCGAAGAACTGGCACGCGACGGCGTCCGCAAGATCAAGGTCGAATACCAGGTTTTACCCCACCTGGTGAAAGAAGAGGACCTGAGCAAGGCCGGCGGCTTCACCAAGCCATCGGCTGAGCAGAAGACGGGCGACCCGGACAAGGCCTTCGCCGAGGTCGGCGTGACCTCCGAGGGCTACTACGCCATCAACACGATCAACCACTGCTGCCTGGAGCCGCACGGCCAGGTGGTGGAGTGGAACGGCGACAAGTGCACGATCTACGCCTCCACGCAAGCCGTTGGCCGTGTGGGGGGCGACCTGGCCAAAGTGCTGGCCGCAGATCCGGGCCTGTCGAGCATCAAGCCGGCCGACATCCGGGTGATAACCGACTACATGGGCGGCGGCTTTGGGTCGAAGTTTTCGATCGACCGGTGGGGCATCGAGTGTGCGCGGCTGGCCAAGCAGACGGGCAAGCCGGTGAAGCTGATGCTCGATCGCGACGGAGAGCAGTTGATGGGCGGGATGCGGCCGTCCGACTACGCCAAGATCAAGGTGGCGGCCAGGAAGGACGGGACCATCATTGGATGGGATTCCGAGTCCTGGTCGACGGGGGGAGTGGGCGGCGGCGCCATGCCCCCGCTTCCGTACGTTTTCACCGAGATCCCCAACCGGCGGATGCGCCACATCGCGGTATCGACCAATACGGGCCCGGTCCGCGCCTGGCGGGCGCCGAACCATCCGCAGGCGGCGGTGCTCACCATGGGCGCCCTGGAAGACACGGCGCACAAGCTGGGCATGAACCCGCTCGATTTCTTCCTGAAGAACGTGGGGCTGACGGCGCGCGGCGATGTGTATAGGGCCGAGCTGGTGAAGGCGGCCGAGCTGATGGACTGGAAGGCCAAGTGGCACCCGCGAGGCCAGGGCGGCAGCGGCCACATGAAGCATGGCGTGGGCCTGTCCATCCACACCTGGGGCGGACGGCCGCACGACAGCGACTGCCGCGTGAGCATCCACTCCGACGGCAGCGTGCAGGTGACGCTGGGCAGCCAGGACCTGGGCACCGGGACCCGCACCGTAATCGCAATCGTGGCCGCGGAAACCCTGGGCCTGCCGCTGAACGGGGTCCAGGTCCAGATTGGGGACAGCAATTACCCGCCCTCGGGCGCTTCGGGCGGCTCGACTACGGTGGGCGGAGTATCGGCCTCCACGCGGCGGGCTTCGGTGAAGGCGCTCGACAAGCTGCTCGAAGCCGTGGCTTCGGGACTGGGAACGACGCCCGACAAGCTGGTGGCGGTTGACGGCCGCATCCAGGTGGAAGGTGATTCTTCCAAGAGCCTGACCTGGAAGGCGGCCTGTGCCAAGCTCGGCACCAAGACCATCTCGGAGCTGGGCCGCCAGCCGTCCAAGGAAGAGGGCAACCTCAACGACAACGGGGTCGGCGGCGTGCAGATGTCGGAGGTCGAGGTCGACACCGAGACCGGCATCATTGCGGTGAAGAAGTCGGTGGTGGTGCAGGATTGCGGCCTGGTGATCGACCTGAAGACGGCCGAGAGCCAGGTGTACGGCGCGGTGATCATGGGGGTGTGCTCGGCGCTGTACGAGGAGCGTATCTTCGACCAGCAGATCGGGCAGATGCTCAACGCCGAGATGGAGTTTTACAAGCTGAGCGGCATCGGCGACGTGGGCGAGATCGTGGTCCACATGATGACGGTCTACGACAGTCGCGGGGTGATCGGGCTGGGCGAGCCGCCGGCCATCTCGCCGCCGGCCGCCATCGCCAACGCCGTCGCCAACGCCATCGGCGTGCGGGTGGGCGGCGTGCCGATGACGCCGGATAAAGTTCTGGCCGCTCTGGAGAAGGGAGGGAGGGCATAATGCAAGCCTTTGAGTACGCCAATCCCAGGACGCTGAAAGAGGCTTTCGGTCTGCTCGGGACCCAGTGGGGCGAAGCCGACCTGCTGGCCGGCGGCACCGACCTCCTCAGCCTGATGAAGGACTACATCCACACCCCCAAGCGGGTGGTCAGCCTGAGCGGTGTCAAGGAGCTGAAGGGGGTGAAGTCGGCCTCCAACGGCCTCCACATCGGGGCCATGACGACGCTCGAGGAACTGCTCGAGAACGCCGCCGTCCGCAAGGGGTACCCGTCGGTGGTGCAGGCGATCCGGGGGGTGACGAGCCCCCAGATGCGCGCCATGGGAACCGCCGGCGGCGACCTGTGCCAGCGGCCCCGCTGCTGGTACTTCCGCAAGGGATTCGGCATCCTGGCCCGTGACAGCACGGGCAAGGACCTGGTTCCCTACGGCGAGAACCGCTACCATGCCATTCTCGGCAACAGCGGGCCGGCGAAGTTTGTGAGCGCTTCGAGCCTCGGTCCGGCGCTGATCGCGCTGGGCGCCAAGGTGACCATCGCGTCGGCGTCCGGGAACCGGTCGGTCGAGGTGGAGAAGTTCTTCCTGGCGCCGGGCGATGCCAACTCCCGCGAGGTGGATCTGAAGGCCAACGAGGTCGTGACCGAGATCGTCATCCCGGCAGGGGGGAGCAGGAACGCGACCTACGAGGTCCGGCAGAAGGAGGCGCTCGACTGGCCCCTGGCCACGGCCTCGGTGGCGCTGCAGATGAGCGGCTCGACGGTGTCAAGCGCTCGGGTGGTGCTGGGGCATGTGGCTCCCACGCCCTGGAACTCCCCCGAGGCGGCCCAGGCGCTGGCGGGCAAGTCGATCAGCGAGGCTACCGCCCAGGCGGCCGCCGACGCGGCGCTGGCGAAGGCCACCCCGTTGAGCGGCAACCGGTACAAGGTGCAGTTGGCCAAAGTGGCCGTCAAGCGGGCCCTGCTGGCGGCCGCCAAAGCCTGACGGAGATGGAGCAGCAAGGCGAGCGGTGCGAGTTCATCCGGTGGAAGGGGTTGTTCCTCGACGTGGAGCGCGATCCGAACGCTCCGGAGTCCAAGGAACCCCACATCTACTGGTGCATGAAGACCCAAAACTGCCTGGGACCCGACGGCCAGGTGGTGGACGAGGAAATCTGCAACTGGTTCCGCACCTGTTACCATGCGATGTAACCGTGGTAGAATCAAAGTGGAGGTCTTTGCGATGAAAAAAGTCCTGTTTGCCTTAGTGCTGGCGCTCGCGGTGACGAGCCTGGGGATGGGCGCCGAGATCCGCGGCAGCTACATGGAGGCCCGCAACGCCGACGTCTGGGTGGCTCACTGCTTTGCCAACTCCGAGGTCGGCCTGACCGGCGAATTGGCCCTGATGGCCTGGAAGGTCGAACAGGGCTCCTGGAACAACGTGGCGCTGGACGGGCTGGGCGTGGTGGCGGTGGTGAAGGCCAGCCACACGCTGGGCGATCCGTTCCGCACCGCCTACCCGGCCAAGGCCGTGCTGATCGTCGACTCCAAGGCCACCCCCGAGCAGCGGGCAGCGTTGCAGGGTCTGGTGCAGAACATGGCCGGCGACCTGGTGCAGTCGGTGGTGCGGGTGGAGGCAGCCCCCATCGAGTTCGACTTCAACGGCGACCTGCACGCCGGCTCAGCCCGGATGACCGCCGGGAACCTGGCGCGCATGGAAACCCGGGCCATCCGGGAGGGCGACGCGGCTTGCCACAATGCCTTCGCCTACTACCCGCCGCTGACCAAGCTCACCCACGCCATGCCCGCCCGGGCGGTCGACAACCGCTTCGCGGGCGAGGGTCTGAACGTGGTCTGGTCGAGTCCGGACAAGAACAGCGCGTTCCTGGGGAGCTTCGTCGCCGGGTCGGAATAGCAGGATCGTCTCCTTTCTCCACGCTGGGCGGGCGGAAACCCGCCCTGTGTCGTTTTACGTCCATACGAACATGAAGCGATTGCTGGTTGTGCTTGCGGTTCTTTTCGCCCGGCCGGCTGCGGCCCAGCTCACCGTCGAGCCGGCCGGACCGTGCGCCGCCGAGGGCGTCTCGGACGCGGTCAAGGCCCTGCTCGAACCAAACGGCTACCGCGTGAAGGATGCCTCAGCGGCGGTGTTTGTGGAGGCCTGGATCCGGAAGGCCATTCCTGCCGAGAAGCCGGCTGAGCAGCCTCGGGGCTCGGACTATTCGGTGATTCCGCCTGGAACCGTGCTCGGGGTGATCCGCTACGCCAGGGCGGGAGCCGACTTCCGCGGCCAGCCCATCCAGGAGGGCGTGTACGTAATGCGCTTCAACCTGCAGCCGGAGGACGGCGATCACCAGGGCGCCTCCCCGCGCCGCGACCACATCCTGCTGAGCCTCGCCTCGGCCGATGCGGACCCGGCCGCCAAGCTCAGCTTCGATGATGCCGTCGCCCTCAGCCGCAAGGCCAGCGGCACCAATCACCCGTCCGTGCTGTTCCTGGCGGCGCCGGAATCGGGGGCCAAGTTTCCGGGGATCGAGCACGGTCACGGCCGGGACGTGCTTCAGGTGAAGAGCGGCGCGGTGGGACTGGGGATTATCGTGGTCGGCAAGGCCGAGGAGTAGGCGCTCTCCTAATCTGGCAAGTCGGCCAGCCGCATTACCCGGCTGGCCACTTTGGGGGACTTGCGTACTGCGGCAACCAGCCTTTCGTCAGCGGTGACGAGTGGAATGTCACGCGATAGGGCGAGCGCAATGTAGACGCAGTCGTAAACCGGGTGGCCGAGATCCAACGACAGGCCAAGGGCTGAATCCAGAAGACGGCGGCTCTCCGACAGCGATACGGGCGCCCGAAGGAGCAATTCCAGCCTGGTGGAGGCTTCCTCGCGCGTGAGATCCCGGAGCCGGACTTTCTTCCAGAGGATGTTCGCACATTCGATTGGCAGCAGATCCGGCGCTTCCAGTTTCGCTTGAGAGAGCAGTCTGGCGCGCTCGCTCCCGGACTCCTTCACGACCCACTTGACGGCGACGCTTGCGTCTACAATGGCCGCCTCGATCACCGCCTATCTCTCATTTCGCGTTGTAACAGGCCGCTGTCGGATCGCTGTTTGCCGGACCTATCCCGGCACACGTCGGCCCGCGCCCAGAAATCAGATGTTTGCCTTCGCAGTGTTTCGGCGAGGATCAGCCGGTGTTCGGCTTCAGCGGACCGGCCATGGCGCGCCGCCCTTACCCTCAATGCCCGCACGACCTCGTCGGGAACGTTTCGGACGGTCACTTGAGCCATCGAAAGCCTCCTGCATGCATTATAGCATTGAAGGCATTGCATGCAAAGAGAAGCCGCAACGCGCAACTCGAATAATCGACCCGCGCCCGCTCCGCGCCCGCCAGCGGCCGGGTGGTGCTCCTCGGGGATCTGTGGCGGCGGGGGCGTCTTCGGCCGGCGCGGGCATCAGGCCCAACGGTGGCAACCCGGGCGGATCGCGACCGCGCGGCGGTCTGCGGCTTTGTAGCCGCCTATTGGACCACGAGCAGGGCCGGCGCGGCGCCGAAGGCCTTCGGCTTCTCGAGCGCGTACACTCCGCCGCGCGGGATCTCCACGTTCTGCGCGGCGCCGGTCCAGGTGTCCACCCACCGCGCGGTGGCGGCCTTCTTCAGCGCCCCCAGATTCACGGTCAGCCGCTCGGCTTCGGCGTAGCAGGCGTAGGCCTCGCCCTCGAGCGCCAGACAAGGGCCGCCCGTGGCCAGGTGATCACCCGGCGCCATCCGCCAGTAGGGCAGAGCTGACAGCGTCTGCTGGAGCAACTGGAAACGCCGGTAACCCGGCGGCTCGGGCTCCGGCTTGATGAGGTCCCAGGCGGTATTCGAGTAATAATAGGCGCCGTAGCCGCCGGCCAGGTAGATCAGGTAGGCGCGGCGCAGCACCTCCTGCCAGTCCTGCTTTACGCGGTAGGTGGGCAGGTCGTCGACGCCGCGCTCGTAGCCGAACTCCACGTTGACCACCGGCCACTTCTTGATCCCGCGGTCGAAGGCCACCGACTGCGCCCAGTGACTGTGCTGCTGGTCGCTGCGGAAGTCGATGTTCGCGTTCAGCGCCGGATTGCGATCGTAGGCGTCGTCGTCGTGCACGGTGGTCAGCCGGCGGTAGCCGTCGGTGGCGCGGACCAGGTCGATGAGCCGTTTCTGCAGCGCCTCGTCCTTCTCGTAATAGGCTTCCTTGGCAAAGTCCCACACCACGTTCGAGAACGCCTGGTATCGCGCGGCCACGTAGCGGAAGTAGCGCTCCTCGTCGCGGCTGCCGGCCGGGGGCCAGCTCACCATCTTGTTGTACACCTTGAGCATCAGGTGGGCGACGGCTCCGGACTCCCGCAGCGCCTCCATCATCCGGTCGTACCGCGCGAAGAACGCCGGATTCAGCCGGGCGTGGTCGGGCTTCTCGTTGGTCCCTTCCCACGGAAAGACCGCCGGCGGGGGCGGGCCGTAGTCCCACTGGTTCTGCCGTTCCGGGCTCCAGCGCGTGTCGTGGGCATAGATATTGATGATGAAATGGTTGAATCCCAGCGCGGCCAGCCGCTCCACCAGCGGCCGCGCATCCTCGAGCGCCCACAGCCAGTCCGCCTCGTACCCCATCAGGAAATACCGCGTCCCGTCCTCCCAGACGAAATGGTGGGGGTTGGCCGGATCCACCCGCAGCCCCCCGTGAATCCGCGGGCGACGGTTGGGAACACACTCGATTTCCGGCTCGACCTTCCCGTTGAGCGCCGCCACAGCCGACACCGTCCGCAGCGACCACCGCCCCACCCGCGTGGGCGAGAAGCGGATCTTCCAGGTCCCCGCCCCGTCGAAAAATCCCGGCACGCGCAGCCGGACGCCTGCGGGGCCGCTGAACTCTCCGGTCACCTCCACGTCAAACGGGTTCCCGTCCACGGTGGCCGCAAAGGGGAAGTCCTGGGAATGGTATTGCTGAATCGTAACGCCGGGCGCAACCCCGGGCGCAACCCCGGCCGCCAGCAGCGCCAGCACAGCAGCTCGCCTCATGGACGAAGATTATACGCTACCGTCCATTCCTCCATTGGTTCCCGCTGCGGTAAAATAGTACTTGGCCGACCAGGAAAAGCCCCCCCCACCCCCGGTGCAGCTACCCCTTCCGCCCGGCGGCGGCGACAAGAATCTCATCCCTATCGACATCGAAGAAGAGATGCGGAAGTCGTATCTCGACTACGCCATGAGCGTGATTGTCGGCCGGGCCCTGCCCGACATCCGCGATGGCCTCAAGCCCGTGCAGCGGCGCATCCTCTACGGCATGCACGAGGCGGGACTCCAGCCCAACCGGCCCTACCGCAAGTGCGCCAACACGGTCGGCTACGTGATGGGCAACTACCACCCCCACGGCGACATCCCCATCTACGACGCGATGGTCCGGATGGCGCAGCCCTTCTCGCTGCGCTACATGCTGATCGACGGCCAGGGCAACTTCGGATCCGTGGACGGCGACCCCCCGGCGGCCATGCGCTACACCGAGGCCCGGCTGGCCTCTATCGCGACCACGCTGCTCGAGGACATTGACAAGGAAACCGTTGACTTCCGGCCCAACTACGACGACCGCACCGTCGAGCCCGAGTGCCTGCCGGCCCTCATCCCCAACCTTCTGGTGAACGGCTCTCAGGGGATCGCCGTGGGCATGGCCACCAACATCCCGCCCCACAACCTGGGCGAGATTCTGGAAGCGGCCATTCTGCTGGTTCACCACCCCGCCACCTCGCTCGAAAAGGTCATGGAGAAAGTACCCGGCCCCGACTTTCCCACCGGCGGCTTCATCCTGGGCCGGCAGGGGATTCTGGAGGCCTACGTCCGGGGACGCGGCCACCTCAAGCTCCGCGCCCGCGCCGCCATCGAGCGCGCCGGCAAGGACCGCGACCAGATCATCGTCACCGAGATCCCCTACCAGGTCAACAAGGCCCGCCTCCAGGAGCACGCCGCCGCCCTGGTGAATGAGAAGAAGATCGAGGGCATCTCCGACATCCGCGACGAGAGCGATCGCGACGGCATGCGGATCGTGTTCGAGCTCAAGCGCGGCGAGCAGCCCGAGGTCGTCCTCAACAACCTCTACAAGCACACCCAGATGCAGGTGGGGTTCGGCATCATCATGCTGGCCATCGTCAACGGCCAGCCCCGCGAGGTCGGCCTGGTCGAGGCGCTCAAGCTCTTCATCGACCACCGCATCGACGTCGTCCGCCGCCGCACCGACTTCCTGCTGCGCAAGGCCCGCGAGCGGGAGCACCTCCTGCTCGGATTCCAAAAGGCGCTGGAACACCTGGACCAGATCATCCGGCTCATCCGAGCCGCCAAGACCCCTCGCGACGCCCGCGACACCCTGATCGGGGCCCTCCAGTTCACCGAGCGCCAGGCCCAGGCCATCATCGAGCTCCAGCTCCAGCGCCTCACCGGCATGGAGCGCCAGAAGATCCTCGATGAGCTCGCCGAAATCCAGAAGAAGATCGGCGAGTACCTCGAAATCCTGGGTTCGGACAAGGTCCTCCGCAGCCTGATCGTCAAGGAGCTGCGCGAGGTCCAGAAGGACTACGCCGACCCCCGCCGCACCGAGATCGTCGAGGAGTCAGGCGAGATCCAGCTCGAGGACCTCATCGCCGACGAGGACGTGGCCATTACCGTCACGCACAACGGCTACATGAAGCGCACCCCGGTCGACACCTACCGCCGCCAGACCCGGGGCGGAAAAGGCCGCATCGGCATGGGCACCCGCACCGAGGACTTTGTCGAGCACTTGCTGGTCGCCTCCACCCACAGCTACATCCTCATCTTCACCAACCTCGGACGGGTCTACTGGCTCAAGGTCTACGAGATCCCCGACGCCGGCACTACCGGCAAGGGCAAGAACGTCGTCAACCTGGTCAGCCTCCAGACGGGCGAAACCGTCAAGGCCTTTCTGCCGGTCCGCGAGTTCACACCCGGCCGCTACATCGTGATGGTGACCAAGAGCGCGGTCATCAAGAAGTGCGCCCTGACGGTGTTCGACAACCCGATGTCGCGAGGCATCATCGCCATGTCGCTTGAGGAAAACGACGAGCTGATCGGCGCCCAACTCACCGACGGGGATCAGCAGATTTTCCTGGGCACCCACGACGGCAAGGCCATCCGCTTCCCCGAAGGCAAGGTCCGCCCCATGGGCCGCCCCGCCTACGGCGTCCGCGGCATGAAGCTCGAATCCGGGGACTACCTGGTGGGCATGGAGGCGGTCGGCAAGGAGGGCCTGATCCTGACCATCTCGGAAAACGGTTACGGCAAGCAGACGGCGCTCGATGAGTACCGCATCACCTCGCGCGGCGGCAAGGGCGTCATCAACATGAAGACCACCGCGCGAAACGGCAAGGTCGTTTCCGTGCTCAATGTGAAGGAACAAAGCGACGTGATCGTCATCACCAAGGACGGCAAGATCCTGCGCACCGAGGCCGGCGAGATCCGCGAGGCCGGGCGCTCGACGCAAGGGGTCCGCCTGGTTCGCCTGGAGGAAGGCGACCATGTGGCCGCCGCCTCCGTCATCCCCGAGGATGAGTCGGCGGACGACGGCTCGAACGGCCAGGGCGCGCTGGTGCAGTAGATTCGGGATCTGCTAACGCTACATTTCATCCTTGATTTTTCCCATCTCGACTCCTCGTTCTCGCATTTCGCTGGAGGTTCCTTGACTTCTGTAAGCGTCCGGGAATCAATGGCTTGGCGCTTGTGCCTGCGCCGCGTCCCGCCGGGAGATTATAATGAATAGCTGCAATGATTAGCCGACGGGAAGATTCGATCGACTTGAGCCAAGCCAAGGACCCGGTACTGCTGTTGCGGATGCCAGGGTGTCGTGTTGGATTTCAACGCTGCAGCCTGCCAGCACTTCTCCAGACGAGGAGTCGAGCTCCAGAAACCCGACCAGACGGCCTCCGACCAGACGGCCCTAAGATGCATCTGCGCCGTCTCCGGGGGGCCGAATGCGTACCTCGACGATTTTTGTCAGTTCGAGCGTGCGTACAAGGCCCTCGGAGATGCGGGGAAATGGGGCCCAGACCTCATGGCCTTCCATTTCAATCGCAGCAACGGCTACCGTCCTTACGAACTTTTTCTGATGCACGTCAAGAAGCCAGCGGACGGGGCCATGTACTGCCGGTTGATGCCGCTGCCTATGAGCACTTTTCAAGTGAAGATAAGCGATTTCGATCAGCAGTTCCCGCCTGCCGCCAATGGACACCTTGCGTCTGTACCGTTGGGTGTCCACGTCAGGGCCGGTGACGATCAGGTCTTAATGCCCCTGGTCAAAACGCGGGATGAGATTCGGGGAATAGGGCAGTTGCTGGAAGCGCATCAGTTTGCCAGCCAAGTCCTCGAGTATTTGCATGCTGAGGATGCAAAGACTCCCTATGACGCGTGGAGTCGCGCGGCGAAACATGCTCCGGGCATTGAATTGCGAGTGCCCCCGTCGGTCAGGGAGCCGTTCTTGCCGGCCAGCGCTGCAACCAAGCAGAAGGCGGAGCGCGCGCTTCGAGCGGCGTGGAACTATTCGCTCGACGCACCCGTCCTGCTGGACGTTGTGTTTCCCCAGATCCGCGCGAAAATCCAGACCGATGACGAGTTCCTGTATCTGCCGCCCGGAGAAGAGCAGGATGAGGAGCGGGAGCAGTACCTGCGCGCTCGCATGCCCCTGGTTCAGTTGGAGACGCTGGATCTGGGGTTGGAAAGATCGCCGGCCCAGCAGAGTGCGCTGGAGCGAGTTCTGGACAACCTCCAGATCTGGAACCAGGCCCGACTTCTTCTTGCTGCTCGCGCAATTGCGCGTCGGCATCCGAATCGTCTGCCGCTACGGTTCGAGTCTCGCAAACCCGAGGAGTTGCGCCACCTCCTGACCGGCTTGGCTTGGTGTTTTTATCGAGACTCCCCGGCAGAACTGATCGCCCTCGGCAGCATTGTTTCCGAAGTGAACACCGCAACTCTGAACAAGGGCTGACACACAGGTGGCCGCCCCTTCCTCCTGCCCTGATCTTGCGGCTTTGATCCGGCAAGCGGGCCCGCCGGAGAACACTCTGGTTGTGTGGCTCGGAGTTTATTTGTGCATCTGTGACGAAGTTGCTCATTCGCAGTCGCAGCAGGTCGTTGAGTTCAACCAGGCGGTGGAAAGGAGGTTCGTTGCCGTGTACAACCGGGCCCCTGAACTTCGACCTCCCCGGTGGCAGGATGCCTTTGCCGCCCACAAGGACAACCCAACACCAGGGCGCGCACCAGTCGCTTACTTTCGCCAGCTCTTGATGTTCACCCGAGCGCACATTGAGGAGGAACTGATTCCCTTGCAATGCGAGTTCGGACTTGAGAAGGCAGATTTTGACTCCGTCTGGAGACATATCTGGAAGTGTATCGACGCGGTTCCGCAGGAGTATGCGGGCGCGAATCTCGCCAGGCGGCTTATAGCGTCCTTGGTCTTCGTGTCGGCGAGGCCGCCTATGCTCTACCTCCGGGAGAGAGCCTGGGGGGAGGCGAAGGATAGAAGGCAATGTGGCAACTGCGACCAGCCCATCGACGACTAGAAACTAACTAGAGCCGGGCGAAGCTGCCGGCAACGGAAACCAAACCAGACGGCACAGCGCCTGCATGAGTCGGCGGACGACGGCTCCAACGGGCAGGGCGCCGTGGTGCAGTAGCCCTCACAACGCCGCCGCTTCCCCGTACCCGTAACCGCAGTAGATCTGCACCCGCACCCGCGGCTCGACATCCAAGTCGGTCTCCGGCTCCGGTCGATACAGGACCTGGTAGCGGTTGGAAAGACTGGAGTAGATGCGGCTGCAGGCATCCGCCAGCCCCTCCGCCTCCCTGGCCGCCAGAAAGATCCCGCCCGAGCGCCGGCAAACAGCCTCCAGCGGGTGGGGCGGCTCGAAGTCTCCCACCGCGATGGCGTGGATCACCACACCCTCGAGGGGGGCCAGCGGCTTCACGCCCGGACCAGCCAGCACGATCAGGTTCCGCCGCCCGCGGCAGGCCGCCAGCGTCTGGGCCCAATCTCGCAGACGTTCCGAGTGGCCCCACGCCCGACCTCCCACGGCCCGCCGCCGGATCGCCTCGCGCAAGGTGGTCTTGTCCGAACCCATGCTCGCCGCCGGCCTGTCCCCCTTCCACACCGCCCACCGATCGTTCCCCCGCGCCCGGTTCAGGCATGCCAGCACCGCTTCCTCAGCGTCATCCAGATCCCGGTCCGCCAGGGCGGCCTCTCCTGCGAAGGCAAACGCCACCGCCAGGGCTCCGGTGCCACCGGGCCTGTCGACATGGTAGTCCGCCACCAGCAGGTCGTTTTCCCAGATCACGAACTCGGTCGACTCGAGCTCGAGCGGTTTCCCCTCCCCTGGCGCGCTCAGCCAGAGGATCCATTCGCGCCATCCTCCTGTCGTGGCTCGCACCTCTCCGGCGGCCACATCCAGCCGGCCGCGCTTTACGATGCGGTCTTGATTTCGGAGGATCCTCTCCACGGCCCGCGAGATCTGGCGCCCGACCCCTTCGGGCTCCGGGTCCATCTCCGCCAGCGCCGGCAGAAATCGAGGGTCGCCGATTTCCCCCATCGCCCACGCCACCCTCGTCCGCAGTGCCGCCTCATGCATCGTCGCCATCGCCTGAATCATCGATACGGCCGCCGCGTCGCCCAGCTTGTATAGCCCCACGATGCCGTTGACCGCCACGCGCTGGCTGGGATCATTCACCGCTTTCGCGAAGACCGCCTTCGCCTCCGCCGACCGCAGCCCCCACAGCGCTTCCACAGAATTGGCGCGCTCCCTGGCGTCCGTTTGCCCGAGTTGCTTCTCCACCCACGCCGGCCTGCGGGTGGTCCGCCCGATCAGCTTCGCCGCCTTGGACCGCAATCTTGCATCCCGATGCCGCAGCAGTGGACTCAGCAGGAACACCAGCCGCGAGCCGTCCGACACCGCGTCCAGGATGGCCAGCACCCGCTCGGCGGCCGCCGGCGCCAGTTCGGGCAGCTCCCGGGCCAGCTTCACGTCGAGCAGAGGGATCTCGCGTGCCGCCTCGACGGCCAGCTCGATCGCCCGGGCCCGGTCGAAGGCCGCAGGGTCCGCCAGCGCCGCCACCAGCGCCCCCGGCGCCAGGGTTACAGTTTGGGCCACGCCCCTCTATCGGCTGAATTCAATCAGGCGTGTAAGCTTTTCCATGGCCCGGCCGGAGTCGATGGACTCCCGAGCCATCGTCATCCCGCTCCCCCAGTCCCGAGCCAGCTCGCAGGTCACCAGCGCCGCCGCCGCGTTCACCAGCACGATATCCCGCTGCGGTCCCGGCTCCCGCGCCAGCACCCGCCGCACCAGCGTCGCGTTCTGTTTCCGGTCGCCCCCGGCCAGCTTTTTTCCCGTCGCCGGCGCCACCCCGAAATCCGCCGGGCTCAAGGCGAATGTCCTCACCAGCCCGTCCTCGATCGACGCGGCCAGCGTCCGCCCGGTGGTGGTGATCTCATCCAGACCGTCTTCGCCGTGGACTACCAGGCCCCGCTTGACGCCCAGCTCCGCCAGGGCCTCACCAACCAGGGGCACCAGGCGCCCGGCAAACACCCCGATAAGCTGGTAATCGGCCCCGGCCGGGTTCGCCAGCGGCCCCAGCACGTTGAAGATGGTTCGCATCTTCAGCTCCGTCCGGATGGGCTGCACGTGCTTCATCGCCGGATGAAAGGCCGGCGCGAACAGAAATCCGATCCCCGCCTCCCGCACGCACCGCCCCGCCTGCTCGGCCCCCGGATCGAGGCGCACGCCCAGCTCCTCCAGCACGTCGGCGCTGCCGCACTTGCTCGAAATCGACCGGTTTCCGTGCTTCGCCACCCGCGCCCCGGCCCCGGCCGCCACCAGCGCCGCCGCCGTCGAGATGTTGAACGTCGCGGCTTCGTCCCCGCCCGTGCCCGAGACGTCGATCAGCGGCCGGGAATCTTCGCCGCACTCCACCCGCACCGCCCGTGCCCGCAAGGCCCGCGCAAACCCGACCAACTCCTCGGCCGTCTCCCCCTTCATCCGCAGCGCCGTCAGCAGCGCAGCCACCAGCTGCGGCGACACTCCCCCCCCCAGCACCTCCTCCAGCGTGGCCTCGGCCGCGGCAGCCTTCAGGCTCTCTCCCGCCACTACCCGGTGCAGCGCTTCCAGAATCGCGGACATGGTAAGATCGTGGTCTTCGGTGGATCAGTATCAGTTTCGCATGAAAATCCACGAATACCAGGCCAAGGAAATCCTGCGCCGCTACCAGGTCCCGGTCCCGCGGGGCGAGCCGGCCTTTTCGGCAGACGAAGCCTTCCAGGCCGCCCAGCGGCTCGGCGGCCGCGTCGTCGTCAAAGCGCAGATTCATGCCGGCGGACGCGGCAAAGGCGGCGGCGTGAAGCTCGCCCAAGATCCCGAAGAGGCCCGCCGCCTCGCCTCCCAGATTCTCGGCATGCGTCTCATCACCCACCAGACCGGGCCCGAAGGCCGCATCGTGGAGCGCCTGCTGATCGAGGAAACCATTGCCATCGATCGGGAACTCTACCTGGGCGTGGTTCTCGACCGCTCGCTTGGCAAAAACGTCTTCATGGCGTCGAAAGCCGGCGGCGTCGAGATTGAAGAAGTCGCCCGGCGCACCCCCGAGCTCATCTTGAAGGAAACCATCGAGCCCGGCTCGGGACTCAACCCTTACCAGGCCCGCCGCCTGGCCTTCGCCATGGAGCTGCCTTCGGCCGCCGTGCCGGGGGCCGCCTCCGCCATGGTTGCCCTGGCCCGCGCCTACGACGACACCGACGCCACCCTCGCCGAAATCAATCCCTTCATCCTCACCGCCGGCGGCCAGGTTTCAGCGCTCGACGCCAAGATGACCTTCGACGACAACGCCCTGTTCCGCCACCCCGAAATCGTGGCCTGCCGCGACCTCCAGGAAGAGGACCCGCTCGAGGTCGAGGCTGGCAAGTTCTCCCTCAACTACATCAAGCTTGACGGCTCGGTCGGTTGCATGGTGAACGGGGCAGGCCTGGCCATGGCTACCATGGACATCATCCAGCATGCCGGCGGCAGCCCCGCCAACTTCCTCGACGTGGGCGGCGGGGCCACCGCCGAGCAGGTCAAGAACGCCTTCCGCATCCTGCTCTCCGACCCTCGCGTCAAGGCGGTTCTCATCAACATCTTCGGCGGCATTCTCCGCATCGACACGCTGGCCACCGGCGTGGTCCGGGCCGCCCGCGACCTCGACATTCAGGTTCCTATCGTGCTGCGTCTGGAAGGCACCAACCTGGAGCAGGGCCGCCAGATCCTGGCCGAGTCCGGCCTGAACTTCCTCGTCGCCGCCAATATGAAGGAAGCCGCCGAGAAGGTGGTCGCGCTAGCCGCTGCCCCATGAGCATCCTCCTCAACGAGCACACCCGCGTGCTGGTGCAGGGCCTCGGCAAGCAAGGCGCTTTCCATGCCGGGCAGTGCCTCGAATACGGCACCAAGATTGTCGGCGGCGTCAGTCCCGGAAAGGGCGGAACCTCCGTTTCGGCGGGTGAGGCCTCGCTGCCCGTTTTCGACACCGTCGCCCAAGCCGCCCGCGAGCTTGCTCCCGACGCCTCGATCGTGTTCGTTCCGCCCTCGGGGGCCGCCGACGCCATCCTCGAAGCCGCCGACGCCGGCCTCTCGCTGGTCGTCAGCATCACCGAGGGCATCCCGATCCGTGACATGGTCAGCGCCTGGCGCTTCCTTCGCAACAGCCCCACGCGCCTCATCGGCCCCAACTGCCCCGGCATCATCTCCCCCGGCAAGGCCAAGCTGGGCATCATGCCGGGCTACATCCACAAGCCCGGCGGCGTGGGCCTGGTCTCCCGCTCCGGCACCTTGACCTACGAGGCCGTGGGCCAGTTGACCGCCCTCGGCATTGGCCAGTCCACCTGCATCGGCATCGGCGGCGACCCCATCATCGGCACCAGCTTCCTCGACGCCATCCGCCTGTTTAACGACGACCCCGACACCCGCGCCATCGTCATGATCGGAGAGATCGGCGGCAACGCCGAGGAACAGGCCGCGGCCTACATCCGCGAGCATGTCCGCAAGCCGGTGGTCGGCTTCATCGCCGGCCAGACCGCCCCGCCCGGCCGCCGCATGGGCCACGCC